>Ga0315282_10000743_pt1 | contig 63552 bp, 40 predicted proteins | sample YL17G07_20_MG_FD_203693 | JGI IMG/M metagenome (GOLD analysis project Ga0315282, IMG submission 203693) | Sediment microbial communities from Yellowstone Lake, YNP, Wyoming, USA - YL17G07_20 | ecosystem: Environmental > Aquatic > Freshwater > Lake > Sediment | place: USA: Wyoming | collected...
GATCTCTACGACGCGGCGTTGGAGGTAGTGGCGAACCCGCATCGGCCAGGGGCTTCCTGCATCCTGGGGCACCTGGTACGCGAGATCGAGTGTGAGTTGCGGGCATGGCTCATCAAGGAGCGTAGTGACCAAGCGCCGCGATATGACGAAGGAGAAGAGGACACGCACCGAGAGCAGATAGCGCGAGCCCTCGGCTTCGACAAGGAAGACCCCGTAGTCAAGGCGTGGCACCGAGTCGCGAAGCCTCTGCACAAGTACGCCCACGGCCAGCGCAAAGAGGATGCACGTCCCAGAAGGGTGCAGGAGGTCCTGGACCTCTGGCACGCCTTCGAGGGCATTCTGTTCTCCTTGCTCGGCCCGTTCTTTGAGACGATGCCCGAGCTGGACGGACTGCTCTCGCTAGAGCAGCCAACCGTAGAGCACGTCCAACAGCTAGCCCGGACGGTCACGCAGCCTGCCCAACGCGTGTACTTCTTCGAGAAGCTGCATCAGGCCGGCTGGGTTAGGCCGCTGGCTGAAGGCGGGTTCTTCCGAGGCCCGCCTGCGGCTGTGCGCGAGGGGAACTACATCAGGTTTCCCCCTTGGCCCGAATCTCGCTACTTGGCGCGGATGGCTCCCCTCGCCCCGGATGTGGTGCTTGAGGTGGCCCTCCGCATTCCCGAGACTGACAACGAGGGTGTCCATCGCGACCTCGTGGACGCGGCTTGCGCTATGCCCGCCCACCTCGCAGCGCAATGGGCTGGGAGGGAAACGGTCTGGGTTGAGGGATAGGAGTACCTGTACCTCGCCCTGGGGATGGATCTTGGGGGGCTCATCGCCCATCTGGCGAGAGGGGGGGAAACCGAGGCCGCGCTGAAGCTGGCGCGTGCCCTGTTGGCAGTGCTGCCCGGGCGCCCGCTTACGGAAGAGGAGGCTGAGACTGAGGAGCCGAGCCCACTGCCTAAGCCGCGCGCCCGCTGCGGAGAACACGAGTATGGGCGGATTCTCAAGGAAGACATTCCGGCGCTTGTGGAGGCAGCGGGGGAGGAGGGGCTGCGGGTGTTGTGCGACTTGCTGACCGAAGCGGTTCGCCTGTCGGTGAGGGGCGGGGAGGAACCAGCGCCACAGGAGTTCTCGTACTTGTGGCGGGAGGCGATCGAGGAGGACCGTTACGTCCCCCACGGGCTGAAGGACGTGCTCACGTCTGCGGTCCGGGACGCCGCGCAGCGGCTGGCGGAGAAGGAGCCGCAGACGGTTGCTCGGCTGGTGGGACTGCTAGAGGAGAGGCCTTGGGATATCTTCCGCCGTCTGGCCCTGCATCTGCTGCGGCGGTTCCCCGCCGCAGCCCCCGAACTGGTCACGGCGCGCCTGACAGACCGCGGCCTCTTCGACAGCCTCGGGGACGCGTACGAGTACTTCCATCTCCAGGAAGAATGCTTCGGGCGCCTAACCAAGGAGCAGCAAGCTGTGGTCTTCGGGTGGATTGCGGAGGGGGCGGATGTGGACCAGTACCGAAGAAGCATGGAGGAATGGACCGGTAGGCCCTCGCCAGAGGAAGAGGTGGAGGGGTATCGGCGGAAGTGGCAACTGGGCAAGCTCCTGCCGCTGGAAGGCTATCTGGAGGGGGAGTGGCGGAGCCGTTTCGAGAGCTTGCTCGAAGAGTCCGGCCGTCCTGAACATCCTGACCGGGCGTTCACCGTGCGAACCGGGGTCATGGGCTCCGACAGTCCAAAGTCGGCGCAGGAGCTATCGGCAACACCGGTTGACGAAGTGGTGAGCTTGCTCCAAGAGTGGCGGCCGTCTGGGGAGTGGGGTGCGCCAACGCCGAGGGGCCTTGCCATCGAAGTGGGCAGGATGGTGGCCGGGAACCCGGCGAAGTGGGCTGCTGAAGCGGGACGTTTCAAGGAAGTTGACGCCGCGTACGTGTGGGGTTTCGTGTCTGGGTTGAGGGATGCGTGCAAAGCCAAGCAATCCTTTGAGTGGCCGCCCGCGCTTGACCTCTGCCAGTGGGCGTTGCGGCAGCCGCGCGAGATCCGGGCCCGCGAGGACAGGCCAACCGGCGACGAGGGATTCGACGAGGACTGGGGGTCAGGCCGCTTGGAGATCGCGCGGTTGATGTCGGCGGGATTCGAGGAGGGCGCGTCCCAGGTGCCCTTTAGGCTGTGGAACAAGGCGTGGGCTGTTGTGGAACCCCTGACTCACGATCCGGACCCAACTCCCGAGTTCGAGGCGCATTACACCAGCCCTGAGCTGAGCGCCTTCAGCATAGCGATCAACACGGTGCGGGGGTGCGCCATGGAGGCGGTGATGCGCTATGCTCTGTGGCGCCTGCGAGACCTGGAGTCGGAACCCGCCAAGCGCGCGGCCGTGCGCGCGTTACAGGAGCTGCCCGAGGTCGTTACAGTGCTGGAGAAGCACCTTGACCCGAGTGTGGACCAGTCTCTGGCCATCCGGTCAGTCTATGGGCAATGGCTTCCCTGGCTGGTGCTGCTGGACCGCGAGTGGGTGAAGGAGAACCTGGGCCGGATCCTCCCTGCGGAACCCGAGTTGGAGGCCTACCGCGACGTGGCTTGGGATGCGTATGTAACCTTCTGCGGTGCCTACGCTGAGGTGTTCGAGTTGCTGAGGGGCGAGTACAGCCGGGCGGTTGAACGTATCCGCGAGCGCCAGGCGGAGCGGGCCGGTCTGGGCCACCCGGATCAGCATTTGGCGGAACACCTCATGGTACTGTACTGGCGGGGGAAGCTGGAGTTGGGGGACTCCATATTCGGGGCTTTCTGGGAGCAGGCGGACGACGAGTTGCGGGGACACGCGATCGCCGTTGAAGGCCAGCGGCTGCATGAGACGGGGGAGGCCGTTCCTGAGCAGATTGTGTCCCGCCTCAAGGACCTTTGGGCGCAGAGCCTTAAGGCCGCTAAGGCCGCGGGGGCGGGGCAGCACCGCGAGGAGTTGCAGGCCTTCGGATGGTGGTTCGCCTCCGGCAAGTTCGACGATACGTGGTCCATGGCCCGACTCGCGGAGACGCTGCAACTGGCCGAATGGGTAGAGCCGGATACCGAGGTGGTTGGGCGGCTGGCCGAGGTTGCAGAGAAGATGCCGCAAGAGGCTGTACAGTGCTTGCGGATGATGGTGGAAGGAGACAAAGAACGATGGCACATCCACGGCTGGAAGGAGGCAGCGAAGAAGCTCCTGGCCACGGCGCTGGCAAGCAGTGACGAGCCCACGATGGAGGCAGCGATGGACGTGGTGGATCGGTTGCTGCGGCGCGGTCACTTCGAGTTCCGCGACCTGCTCGAGTAGCTGAGGGTGGCTCCGCGGGCCGCGCGGTCGCCGGCGCTGATGACCCAGCCTTGCCCTCGCATCAGACGGGCGGCCGCCTGCTGCGGCAGCAGGTCTACCGGATCGTCAGGGGAGCGGCGAAGCGCGCAGGCATCCGGGGCAAGGTGTCGCCGCACTGGCTGCGCCACGCCCACGCCAGCCGCGCCCTCGACCGCGGGGCCCCACCACACCTGGTCCAGGCCACGCTGGGACACGCCAACCTGGCCACCACTGGCAGGTACGCACACGCACGGCCGACGGACTCCTCGGCGCGATATCTAGCCGTGTAGGCCCGCGCGGGCTGACCCTCCACTCAGAATCCTCAGCAGCCTGCGTAGAAGGCCCCTTCACACACAGCAAGGGGCCTTCTGGCGTGTGGGTGGGGTAGAGTACCGGGGGGACCCTCGGAAGGCTCTTGTCGTTGCTGAGGAGCCCATACGTGATGCCCTCAGGTGCAGGCCCCCACTTCGCCGTGGCGACCGCAGGCCGCTACATGCACGCCCGGCCGACGGATTCGTCGGCGAGGTATACCCCGGTGTGAAGCGCCGCGCACCGGCCTTCCGGCCGGAACCGAAGGACGCTACCGGGGTGCAGCCGCCGCCTTGAGGTTGGGCGGACGGAGGGCGGAGGTGAAGTGCAGCCCGTGGCGCCCGTGTGGAGTCTGGTCAGGGCAGGAGACGAGCCCGGAAAAGGCCCGGTGCACGATCACGAAAGCAGGGATTGAGTCGAGGCACGGCGAAACCTGCCTGTGAGACAAGTCAGAGGGGTGGCCGGTGGCAAGCGCCCTAGTGATGACGCCAAGCAGCAGCCCGCGCCGCGAGACCTCCCGCGTCGCCGCGGGCTGCTGTGCGTTCCTGGGGAGAGCCAGAGGGGGATCAACGAGCTCCGCCAGGGGTTCTTCGACGCTCTACAGTACGGTCCTTGCGAGCGGCAAGCGGACTTAGGGGAAGGACCGACCGGGCCAGACCCCCGCCGCGAGGTCAGTGAACTACCCGTGACGCGGGACGTCGCCGGGGATACCATGAGCGACCAGCTTCTCGTCCATCTCTGGGCGAAGCCAGCCTCAGATGGGCAGTTCCATCCGCTCATCTGCCACACGTTGGATGCTGCCTTCGTGGCGGGGATGCTGTGGCGTCATGGATATCCGGAAGGGTGCCAGGACCGCCTCGCTGAACGCATGGGGCAGGCGAGGGAGAGAGCCGGGCCGGTAGTGGCATTCGTGGCGAGGCTCGACGACCTCGGCAAGGCGTCATATGCGTTCCACGCCAAATGGCTTGAGGCGGAGTGGGAGTTGGACTGTCAGGAGCGGCGGTTCGATAGCACGCCTGCTGCGAAAGGGGGGGATGGCCGATAGCTATGAACCTGCTCGCACTGGACGACGAGTAGCGCCTGTAGGTATCCTCCGTCAGGAAAGGGGGTGAGCCATCACCGTGAGCGTCTCGTTCAACCTGGTGGACGAACCGTGGATTCCCGTTCTGTGGGTCGACGGCAAGCCGTGTCGTGAGGGTATCAAGGGAGCGCTAACGCGAGCGGGCACCATCCGCCAGATCGCAGCGTCGAACCCCATGGACAACGTCGCCCTACTCCGCCTACTGCTGGCGGTGCTGCAGTGGTGCAAGCCCGAGGTGCGCAGAGATGAGCTGGACAAGCTGCGCGAGGGTGGAGCTCGCGGTATGCCGGAAGAGTGGCTCAAGAAGCTCGAGGCCAGCAAGGCGAAGTTCGAGTTGCTGGGCAACGGCGAGCGATTCTACCAGGCTATCTCCCAAGCCAACGAAACGCCGAGGTGGAAGGCGGCCGACCTCTTCGCTGATCTCCCGGGGGGGACCGAGATCAACCATTTCCGCCATGTCTGCGACCGCAGCGTCGCGCTGTGCCCGGCGTGCTGCGTACTGGGGCTGGTGCAGCTTACAGCGTGTGCGACGGCGGGCGGCTCCGGTCTGTCGCCCTCCATCAATAATGCCCCGCCCATCTACTTCGTACCCGTGGGCGATACGCTGCTGGAGACCCTTGTGCTGAACTGGCCGATGGAGAGCGCGGACAACGATCATCCCGCGTGGGAAGAGGGGAAGTGCTCCAGCAGGAACATCGGCATCCTCGAGGGTCTCACCTGGCAGCCGCGTGCGATCTGGCTCGGTACACCCGTGCAGGAGGGTGACGGATCGTGCGCCCGATGTGGGGCCACAGGGCTGCTGGTCTCGCGCCTGGTGTTCAAGAAGGGTCGCCGCCGCGCAGACGACAGCCGGGACTGGCGCGATCCCCACCTCGCATGGGATGAGCATTCGGAGAAGGACGACAAGGCCTTGCGTGGCCCTGACCCGCTGCAGTATTCACAAGCCGCAGCCGTCCTGTGGCGCAAGGAGGTGCGTGCGATTCTTGAATCGCTCGATCCCTCCAACAACCATCCCTCCATTCCAGCCGTTGCGCAAGCGATCAACCGCGTGCCTCAGCACGCACCGCTTCGCATTTCCTGCTTTGAGCCGTTCACGAAGCCAGGCCAGAAGAAATGGTTCGACGAAGACGGCCACATGTGGCGTATCGCCTCTGGCCTCCTACGAAGCACCGACCTGCCGCGCCGAGCGCTTGCGGAGCTTGACTGGCTCGGCCGCTTGCGGCCCGACAAGATGCTCTCGCAGGCGCTGCGGCGCAACGCGAAGCAGCGTCCGGATGTCAGGGCCGCGCTCGCCGACGCGGCTGCCCAGAGGGAGGGCCTCTTGCGCAACCGGTTCCAGCAGCTCCTGGAGGAATTGGCCAGGGCCGACGGCGATGAGGCAACCCGGTGGTGTATGGAGGACTGGCGAACGGACGTCAAGACGGCCCTGTTGGAGGAGCTAAGCCAGGCGTGCGGCGTCATCGCCCCGGGCTCGCCGTTACGTAGACGTGAAGCTGTGAGAGCCGTGGAACACGAGCTGGACAAGGCAGTGAAGAAGGCGGCGGCAGACGAGGCGATACGTTCGAGTCCGCACGACGCCGCCAAGCCCAAGCGCCGGCGAGGGAAGGGAGGTGAATCATGAGGCAGACCGAGGCGTTCATCCTGCGGCTGGAGTCGCTGCAGGCCGGCGAGCGATCCCGGCTGCGCCGGCTCGCCGGGCAACCGCTGGACGAGACGGTGCCGGGCTTCGACCTCTTTACGGGCCTTTGGTGGCCGCTGCGGCAGTCGAGCGCCAGCGCCCCACGGCGGGAGACGAGCTGGCTGGTCGCTAAGCTGTTCGGCGCGTTTCCCTTGCCGCACGTCGGAGAGGCGGGGCTGCCGGCGGTGTTGAGCGCATGTGAGCCACCGGACGAGTTCGGCCGCAAGCGCTTCCACGACCGCTTCGACGCGCTACTACAAACACCACTGTCGCGCCTGGAGCCCCACCTGCGGTGGGCCCTGTCCGTGGCTGTGGACGCTGTCGAGGCTGGGTCCGCCAAGGGCATCAACTGGGTGCAACTGCTCGACGACCTTTCGATCTGGGACCGCGGCGAGGAACACCGCCGCAACCGCGACGTCCGGGACATCTGGGCCGAGGATTACCTGAATGCTGCCTACCAAGATGAAAGGATGAGCTGACCATGCTGATCGAGATCCACATGATCCAGAATCACAGCCCGTCCAACCTGAATCGCGACGACTTGGGCGCGCCCAAGACCTGCCTCTTCGGCGGCGTCACCCGCGCCCGCATCTCCAGCCAGTGCCTCAAGCGCTCGATTCGCCGGAGCCCCGAGTTCCACACAGTGCTTGAGAGAGAGGGGGGCGTGCGCACCCGGCGACTTATCACGGTGCTCGCCGAGCGGGTGCACGGCGACTCGCATCCGCCAGAGAAGCTGATTGAGTTCATCGCCAAGGCTTTTGAGAAAGGCGGAGTGGGTCGAACCGGGAAGGGCGAAGAGCCCAACAACACCAACATACTGCTCTTCCTCCCCCAGTCGGCGATCGCCGGCATGGCCGACGCGGTAGCTGCCGAGAGAGCCAAGAGGAAACCCAATCCGCGCGCCCTTGCCGAAGCCCTCGCGGACATCCTTGGCGCGTCGGCTTCGGCGCCCGACATCGCTCTGTCCGGGCGCATGACCGAGGTGGAGACGGCAGGCCTGTTCGCCAGACTCGAGTTAGGCGTAGAGGCATCCCTCTCCGTCGCGCACGCCATCTCGACGCACGCCGTCACCAACGAGGTGGACTACTTCACCGCCGTGGACGACGAGGGCAGGGGTACCGGGGCGGGGCATGTGGACGAGGCCATGTTCAACTCCGCCTGCTTCTACAAGTACTTCTCTCTGGATTGGGACGGGCTCGTGCGCAACCTCGCTGGGCGGGAGCCGGACCCTCAGGAGGACGCCGCCGCTCACGCGAAGTGGAAGCACGAACTCAAACCTCAAGCTGAGCGTCTGGCTGCCGCGACGCTGGGGCACTTCCTGCGCGCCGCGGCCCTGACCACGCCCACGGGCAAGCAGAACAGCTTCGCGGCCCACAATCCGCCCGATGGGATCCTCGTCGAGGTCAAGCGGAACAGCAAGACCCCCGTGAGCTACGCTAACGCCTTCGCCGATCCGGTGGACCCTGAGTCGCTACGCGGACTCGTCGGCCAGAGCGTCGCACAGCTCGGCCAGTACGTGCATGACATAGCGGATGGCTACGACATTGAGGCGGAGCGGTTCTGGTTCTCGCCCTCTGCACGACATCCGCTCACCTGGGTAGAGCGCGACACCAAGGCCCCGGAGGCCGAGAAGCCGACGGTGACACCGGAGGAGCACAATCTCAAGTCGCTCGACACGCTGGTGGAAGTCGTCGTCAAGGCTGCGACGGGTAAGCCATGGTCCGAGGTTAAGGACGCCGGCAAGGCGTCGCCCGAGGAGGCCTGACATGAGCGCCCCTGCAGGCAACACGGTGTTCCTGCGCCTAGAGGGCCCCCTTCAGGCGTGGGGCGACAACTCGAAGTTCGTGATCCGCCGCACCGCCGAGGCCCCGACGAAGTCCGGCGTGTTGGGGCTGATCTGCTGCGCGATGGGGCTGTCGCGGCCTGCGGCGGCCGAACGTCTGCCGGAGCTCAACGAGCTCCGCATGGGCGTGCGCATTGACCGGCCCGGCACGCGCTGCTGGGACTATCACACGGTGGGCGCCCGGTACGGCCTGTTGACCGCCGCCGGCGAGATGAAGAGGACGGCCAGCACCGACGAGTACGAGACACTCGTGAGCCGGCGCGAGTACCTCTGCGATGCGAGCTTCCTCGTGGCGCTTCAGGGCGATCCCGACCCGATCGGTGCCATTCGCGATGCCTTGAGGAATCCGAAGTGGTGGCTCTTCCTGGGCCGCAAGTCGTGTCCCCCGGCCACGCCGATCCTGGAGGAAGGAGAGGCGTGTTGCGCCGATCTGCTGGCCGCGTTGGAGCATCAACCTTGGCGGCCGCGCTGCGAGAACGACGAGCCACCCAAAGAGGGGCGTCTGCCTTGCCTGATCGAGTGGCGAGCGTCGCAAGGGGAGCCGATCGCCCCAGAGGGCGCGGAGGTGTGGTACGACCGGGCGGTCTCCTTCGATCCACCGGTCTACGAGCCGCGCCTTGTACAGCGCAGGGAAGTCCAAGTGAATGTCGGTGGCCCCATCCAGCGCCGGACCCCTCCTCCGCCCCGGCCCCGCGCCGGTTACGAGGACCCGCGGTGGCGCGAGCGACGGGACAAACGTCTCGACGCGGACCGCGACCTTTGCGTGTTCTGCAAGCTCCCAGCCAAGCCCGTGCATCACGTCACCTACCGGCGAGCCGGCGGCGGCGAGAGCCAGGACGATCTGCGCTCGCTGTGCCGGCTGTGCCACGACGCAGTGACCATGATCGAGTATGGCCTCGGCATGGGCCTGGACCGCATCAACCCAGAGGCCCCACAGTGGCGGGACAGGATCATCCAGAAGCGGGACGAGATCGTCCGTTTTCGCTCCCTGGCGACTCGGCGCCGACGACTCAGCGCGGAGGAGGTGGAGTAGCGATGTATCTGTCCTGCCTCCTGATTGACGTCGGCACGAATCCCGACCGGCCCCGCCCGGGCCGGCTGTGGCTGCGCAACCTCTACCGCGTCCATCAGCGGTTGTGCATGGCGTTCCCGTCGCCAGCGCGCGAGTCCGACGACGCTCACTACCTCAAACCCTTCGACCCTGACGACTTCGCATCCGAGGAAGTACACGTCTGCCGTGGAGAGAACGCGGGGTTTCTCTTCCGCATAGACCCACAGCAGGGCGGCTCAGCCGTGGTCCTCGTACAGTCGGCGACCCAGCCGAATTGGGACTACGCGTTCCACAACGCGGGACATCTGCTCCGATGTCCCCCACAGGTCCGTCGGTTCTCGCCGGCGTTCTCTGTCGGCCAAATGCTCCGCTTCCGCCTTCTTGCCAACCCGACCAAACGGCTCTGCAGTCAGTCCAAGGTCCGTGGGCAACCCGTTGAAGAGAGCTGGATCGGCAAGCGCGTTCCGGTGCCAACCGACATGCTCGAAGATTGGCTCACTGCTCGGGCCGAGCCTGCCGGCTTCCGGGTAGCGCGTCTTAGCAGCGTCCAGGCCGGATTCGTCTACATGAACAACACGCGCGAGCCCGGCAAGGGCCTGCGACTCAGAAGCGCGCGCTACGAAGGGGTGCTCGAAGTCACCGACCCAGCTCGATTCCAGGCAGCCCTGGTCGGAGGCGTTGGCCCTGCCAAGGCCTTCGGCTTTGGCCTGCTTTCGCTGGCGCCGGCCTGAGGCTGAAGTCGGGGCTGTGGAGGTGTGCTCGATGGAAGACCTACATCGTCTGCCTAAGGTACGCAACCGCCTTTCCTACCTGTACCTGGAGCGCGGCCGAGTGGACCGCCACGAGAAGTCTATCGCCGTCCACGACAAGACGGGCCTGACACCCATCCCGGCCGCCGGCTTGTGCGTGCTCATGCTCGGCCCGGGCACCACCATCACCCACGCGGCCATCCGCGCGCTGGCGGAGAACAGTTGTCTCGTGATCTGGTGCGGCGAGGAGAACGTGCGCTTCTACGCCTGCGGCACGGGCGGCACCCGTAGCGCCTACCGGCTACTGCGGCAAGCCCGGCTGGCCAGCCAGGACGACACGCGGCTGCAAGTGGTGCGGCGGATGTACGAGATGCGCCTGGGCTCCGAGGTGTCACCCGACCTGAGCCTGGAGCAGCTCCGTGGCCTCGAAGGCCAGCGCGTGCGGGGTGCCTACGCACATTGGAGTCAACAGACGGGCGTGCCCTGGTCGGGGCGCAGCTATGAGCGATTGCGCTGGCAGGCCGCCGATCCCGTCAACCGCGCACTGTCGGCCGCTAACTCCTGCCTCTACGGCGTCTGCCACGCGGCCATACTGGCATCTGGCTACAGCCCGGCCATTGGCTTCATCCACAGCGGGAAGCAACTGTCCTTCGTGTACGACGTTGCCGACCTTTACAAGGCTGAGATGACCGTGCCGCTGGCATTCGGACTCGCCGCCGGCAACCTGCCCGACATCGAGCGCGAGGCCCGTCTCCGCTGCCGCGACATCTTCCGCGAGCAGCGCCTGCTCAAGCGCATCGTGCCCGATATCGCCAAGGCCCTCGGCGAGTCTGAGACCGAAGACGAAGCGGAGCTCGAATCCGTGCTCGCCGAAGACCCGGCGCGGCCCACGGAGCTGTGGGAGCCAACCGCGGCGACTCAGGTGCCCGCAGAGGGCGCCGACGCTAAGGGGTAGGCCCATGGTGGTACTCATACTCCAACGTGCCCCGGCCAGCCTACGCGGCGAGCTGAGCCGGTGGATGATTGAGCCGCGCGCCGGCGTATTCGTGGGTAACGTCTCCGCCATGGCCCGCGACAAGCTGTGGGAGTGGGTCGTGCGCGCGGCTCCGGAGGCCGGTGCCGTAATGGTCCACAGCGCGCAGACCGAGCAAGGCTTCCGTGTCCGGGCCTACGGCGACAGCACCCGCGAGATCGTGGGCGTGGAGGGCCTCCAGCTCGTCCACATACCGCAGCGCAAGCGGGAGAGAGACACGAAGGCAACTGACGAATCGGCACCTTGACAACTGGGTTCGGCGTGTCAGGTCTCTATGGCGTGTGGTTGTCCAAGTCTGGGGCGAATCGTAGTGCATTCCCCACGCACGTGGGGGTGAACCGGGCATCGTGCGCCGGGGACTGAAGCGGAATCCGCATTCCCCACGCACGTGGGGGTGAACCGGACTATCCCAGCATTGACTACAGCACGGGCGAGCATTCCCCACGCACGTGGGGGTGAACCTGGCCCGGTACGAGGCGGCGGCCATCATGCGGGGCATTCCCCACGCACGTGGGGGTGAACCGGCCACAGGCACCACGTTGCGACGATTGTACCAGCATTCCCCACGCACGTGGGGGTGAACCGGGGCGGATGGTCTCCTGCAACAACTTGGCGGGGCATTCCCCACGCACGTGGGGGTGAACCAGCCGGTGCCGCAGGCCTTCCCCTTCCGACTTCGCATTCCCCACGCACGTGGGGGTGAACCGCTGTGGAACCTGTTCCCCGCCTACCATCGCTAGCATTCCCCACGCACGTGGGGGTGAACCGACATCTACACGCAGGTCACGCGCCGACTCACAGCATTCCCCACGCACGTGGGGGTGAACCGGGAGCAACCAGGTCATCCGGCGGGGGGGCAAGGCATTCCCCACGCACGTGGGGGTGAACCGTCTCCCCCACCTTCTCGGAATCGCATCGGCAGGCATTCCCCACGCACGTGGGGGTGAACCGGTCATTGACCTGCCTGCAGGCATGAACTTGGCGCATTCCCCACGCACGTGGGGGTGAACCGAAAAGTGTCCATGCTGCATCTATTCACGATGCGCATTCCCCACGCACGTGGGGGTGAACCGCCGACAACCAGCCCACTCACCATCCGTTATGCGCATTCCCCACGCACGTGGGGGTGAACCGATGTAGCTGTCGCTGCTGCCGTCCCCTATGAGGCATTCCCCACGCACGTGGGGGTGAACCGGTCTCCTGTGCAATCCGTTTCCCGCACGTGGCGCATTCCCCACGCACGTGGGGGTGAACCGACGCGGTTGGTCCTACGGACACGCTCGGCGGGGCATTCCCCACGCACGTGGGGGTGAACCGGGGGTGTCCATTATAATCGCAGCCTTGGCGACGCATTCCCCACGCACGTGGGGGTGAACCGATTTGCGCTTCGACGGGCTCCGTGCCCGCGCTGCATTCCCCACGCACGTGGGGGTGAACCAGGGAAGCTGCCGGTAGTCACGCAGAGCAGTTTGCATTCCCCACGCACGTGGGGGTGAACCGGTTGAGCAAAGCGGATAGGCAGCCATGAACACGCATTCCCCACGCACGTGGGGGTCAACCGCTGCCTGTCGTGGAGGATGTGTTATGCGCATCGCATTCCCCACGCACGTGGGGGTGAACCGGGACGGTTGGCAACCATGCTACAGAGGCGGTAGCATTCCCCACGCACGTGGGGGTGAACCGAGCAGCGCGATCACGCAGAGTTGGCGGCTGTCGCATTCCCCACGCACGTGGGGGTGAACCGGTCGGGCTTGGCGTAGAGTTTGACAACCCCATGCATTCCCCACGCACGTGGGGGTGAACCGGTCACCAATTCATCTGGCGGTTCGCTTATTCGGCATTCCCCACGCACGTGGGGGTGAACCGCCTGCGTCTTGCTATTGACGGACGCCGACCTCGCATTCCCCACGCACGTGGGGGTGAACCGATCGTGCCCTCCGGCACATCCACATGGCTCACGCATTCCCCACGCACGTGGGGGTGAACCGGTCATCTCCGCGGTGCCCGCCTGTAGGTCGGCGCATTCCCCACGCACGTGGGGGTGAACCGGTGCTGCTGACCAGCAACAGCCTCTACACATTGCATTCCCCACGCACGTGGGGGTGAACCGGAGGGAATGACGATGAACTCAGTGGTGTACCTGCATTCCCCACGCACGTGGGGGTGAACCGGGGAGCGCCATCGGGTCCTTGATAGCTCCAAAGCATTCCCCACGCACGTGGGGGTGAACCGCATCGAGCATTGTCATGATTGCACACTCAGATGCATTCCCCACGCACGTGGGGGTGAACCGCTCGCGCTCGATGATGGCTGGGGTGGCGCGCCGCATTCCCCACGCACGTGGGGGTGAACCGAGAACTTCCCGAACACGCGCTCGCGCTCAGTGGCATTCCCCACGCACGTGGGGGTGAACCGGATGGTACCGTGCTTTGCTGCGGTGCCAACCGTCGTCGAGAAACGCTCACCGCAGCCGGTTGCGGCCCCGAAGCCCCAGCTCCATCGTGGTCAGGGGGCTGAGCTCCTGCTGCTTGATGATGGCGTCGATCTCAGACAGCTCGCAGTAGCGCCGGGACATGTCGAGGCTGCTGTGGCCCAGGATCTTCTGTAGGTGGAACGGTGAGCCGCCCTTGCGGACGAACCACAGGGCGAACGTGTGCCGGAAGGTGTGCGGGCTGACGCGCGCGTTGGCGATGCCCGCCAGGGTGCCGTAGAGCTTCAGACGCTTGCGGAAGCCCTCCGGGCGTGGCTTGCCACCGTCCTGGTTGGGGAAGACCCACGGGCACTCTGACCTCCCGATCTGCTTGAGTCCCGCCTCGCGTTTGAGCAGGTAGTGGCGCAGGTGCCGCGCCAGCGCTGACGAGAACCCCACCTTTCGCTCCTTGCTCCCCTTGCCCATCACCAGCAGCGTACGCTCGCCGAGGTCGACGTCGTGGACCTGAAGGCCCAGGGCCTCCGAGAGGCGCACCCCCGTGTCCAGGAGCAGTAGCATGAACACGTGGTCGCGCAGGCCGATGAAGGTGTCGGTGTCGGGCTGCTCCAGGAGGGCGGCCAACTGCCTCTGGGTGAAGCTGGGGATCAGCTTCCTGGGCTCGCGCACCTTCCTGATGCGCTCGGCGGGGTTGGCCTCGGCACAGCCTTCGGCCATCAGCCAGCGATAGAACCGGTCGATCCCGTCGCGGAAGTGATTGAGCCGGCGGGGTGCTACCTGCTCAGACCTCTCGCTGAGGAAGGTGCGCAGGTCGCGCTCGGAGACGGCGTCCGGGTCCTGCTTGCCCTGGGCGTGGGCCCAGCGCGCGAAGGGGCGCAGTACGTAGGTGTACCACTCGATGGTCCTGGGGCTCAGGCCCCGCAGTCGGCAGTCTGCCAGGAACTCCTCAATGGCCGAGAACAGGTCGATGGAGAGAGCATCAACGTAGGCCAGAGCGCGCGGCATGGGGGTCTCCTCCCAGTGGCGAGACGCTCATAACCTTGAGGTCCCGTATTCCATGGGAACTGGCCGCCGTCCATCCGAGCCGGTGACTGAGAGCCTATCCCCAAACCCGTGATCGTCATGCTGACCTACCTGCCGTCAGGCAGGGGCGAGGGGCGGGCCCTCATCGGCCCGTGGGACGCGCCTGAGTCGTTGTCGCGCCCTTCGGAAGGCGCGTTGGCGGCGGCAATAGTGGGCCCCCCAGAAGTCCTTGAGACTCAGTCCCGTTTTCGAATAGCGACGGTAGCCTTGCCGACAAGCCTCCCCAGCTTCCCCACCAGCCAAACCTCCAGGTGTCGGAGCGCGGGTTCTTCTGTCACGCCTGCGGAGCAAAGGGGAGCTTGAGGCAGCTTGCAGAGCGTCTGGACATCACCGTCGGGGCCGGCGGGACCTCCTGGAGCGTCGGGTTTGGGCGCCTTGTGGGCCGCCGGGGGCCCAGGAGGGAAGGCAGGGCAGCCTATCGAGCCGACCTCATGCGGCGGGATATGCGCATCCGTGCGGCGTTGTAGGTTATCCCCAGTTCACCGGCCAATTCGCGGGCCAGGTCCGCACTTTTGCGCCCGGCGTCCAGTTCCCGGGCACGCGCCTGCATCTGCTCAGGACTCAACGCTTGCCTCCGCCAATTGTAGATGGTCCGTGGCGACACCCCCAACCGGTAGGCCTCCTCCTGAATGTGGCGGGGAGGTGCTCCCTCCTGCGCCATACCCTTCGCCACTCGGTGCAGATAACGGCGCAAACTCGCGGGCACCTTGAAGTGGTGTACCGCGTGATGCACCGCAGGCAGCACGAAATCCTGCGCCCAGCCAGGCAGGCGGCGCTTGCCATACGCTTCCAGCCACTGCCACACCTCGAGATCGTCTTGTGCGCCGGCGAACTGCTGTCTGATGGCGAGCAGCAGGAGCTGCGCTAGCAGGTCGTCCCGGTTGCCTCCGAGGCGGACCGTCGTCTTGGTCTGTACCGGGAGCATGGTGCGCCGTCCGTGAAACCGAGGCATCCCACTCCAGTCGGGAAGGAAACAGCGGAAGGCGGGGATTATCGTGGCCTGCCCGGGCGTTGGCGGTGCGATGAGCATAAAGGTGTGCTTTTCGTATAGCGGGTCAATGCACTTCTCAATGGGTTGGGGAAAGGGGAAGACGCCGCTGGGGAAGTGCGAGTGCGGTTGGCGAACTGACACCGGATACACATGCACCAGTAAGCCATGGGCAAGGGAGTGCGGGTAGACATAAAGCCAATGGTCAAATAGCCAGGCGTTCAGCCCGTCCCCCAGCGGAATCACCGAGTCGAGCAAGTAGCGCAAGTGCCACTGATCCTTCCGTAAGCGCTCGCTCAGCAGGACATTCACGAGCGTCCGCACCCGGCGTTCGCGATAGGCCCACTGCTCCCATCGGCGCCCCCAAGCCATTAATGCGTCGGCCACCTTGTTCAACCTGTGCACGATTGCACATTCTACTACGGGAGGACAGCTCATGTCCATAATGGATGCGGGATCACCAACAGGAGGCACGACGATGGAGCCACTGCTGCTCTCAGTCCCCGAGGCGGCGCGCATTTTGAGCCTGGGCCGCAGCAAAACTTACTTCCTGGTGAGCCGGGGGATATTGCCGTCGCTGAGGATCGGCCGGTCGGTTCTCGTCCCCCTCGAAGAGCTCAGGGCCTGGGTGGCGCAGCGACGGGCTGAGGCACTTGGGGAAGCCACCGCTGCGCCGGGGGAGGCAGCCTGATGGCCACCAGGCGAGTCGAAGGGACCTCATGAGGCAGTCGAGGCGAGCAGGCCGATTGTCGGTGCGTGGCACGATCGCACCGACGCCCATACTCCCCGAGGAGCTTGCGGCGGCGGAGCGGATCCTCGGCGGCCTGGTGGGTCGCGCGTTCGTTGCCGACAATCCCCACCTGTTCGCGGCCCTCCCTCGCAGCGGTAGCAACTCGGCCGATTCCGGGCCATCGCCCGCCGCCGGGGAGGCTGCCGGGCTGAGGCTGCTCCGACCATGAGGCCAGCTCCAGGCAGAGCCGAACGGGACCGCGACCTATTCTTCGACCGTCACGCGCGCTGGCTCCGGTGGAGTGGGCTGCCGCAGGTGCTCGGGCACAGCGCTTTTGCCCTGCTGCTACACCTGCTCGAGCAAGCAGACCAGTTCCATCAGCGGGGAGGGTCCGGCGCATACTTCTCGCTCACACTGCCGGCGCTTTCCCGCCTCACAGGCATGTCCGAGAAGACGGTCCGCCGTCAGCTAACGGTGCTAGAGAGCGCCCGGCTGGTTGAGGTCAAGTCCGGAGGCGGGCGCGGGCTGGACATCAGGCTCAAGGGGCTGATGCTCGAGGCTGTCTTCCTCGAGACGGCGCCCTATATCCCCGCTGTCGCCGGTGGCGCTTTCGACCTCCGGGTGCGGCCAGACCAGGCACGACCTTTCGCCGGGAGACGCATATGGCCGGGAGGCGTGGTGCTCACCGATGCTGACGAGTCCAAGCTCATCGAGGGCGGGGCCGCAGTCCAGGAACGGCTCAGGCAGGAGGCCGATGTACGCGGCCGAGAGTACACCCGACGAGAACTGCACTCTTGGCTCGCGGGACACGCGGTCACCGCGTGTAGGGGGGTTCTTTGTAGGTCACACAGTCCTACAAAGACCTCGGTCGCTCTTTGTAAGACAGAATGTCCTACAAAGAAGGCCCCGCTGAGCCAAGCGGACGCCGCTTATTCGGACAATCTGACCGGCCAGATGGGACAAAATGGCGCTCTCCCCGGACAGATTGTCCTCCAACGGAAGATCCGTTTACTCGAAGAGTATAAGCAGAGCGCCGTGGCACCGCCTCAGGTAGGCAAGGGGCCTTCTAGTAGGGACCGGCCGTTCCGTGCTGGACCAAGCGCCGAACGGCGCGGCTCAGCTCCATATATGAGCGGGGGAGACGGCAACGACGCGAGACGCAGAGCGTCGGACGGCGGTGCCGCTGCTGACGCCGTCCGGGAGCTCGCCGCCCACACCGACCCAGATGCTGCTGCCACGGCGAAGGCCCACGAGCAGATACGTGATCTCCTGGAGAAGTACGACGGCGCCGAGTCCGAACTCCGAGTGGGCATGGCCAAGACGCTAATCGCGCGCGAACCGAATCTGCCCGGTCTCAAGGAGCGCTTCGAGGGACGGCACGGGCCGGGCAGTTGGGAACGACGAGTGGTCAATGCTTGCGCATGATGACCGGCCGCAGGACAGCCTGCCGTCGAAACCAGGCGAGGCGCGGCACAGAGAGAGCTTCCCCGGGGAGAGGCGTCGGCGCTTGACTTTATGGCATTATGATGGTATGCTGGCGGCAGAGGGGTGATCGCATGGTGAGGCTAACCCTACGCGTGTCCGACGAGCTCCACGGGAAGCTGCGGTGGCTGTCTTACAAGCAGCGCCGCAGCCAGCACGCCATCGTGCTGGAATTGCTGGAGAGGGCGCTGGCGAAGGTTCAGGTGCCGAAGGAGGCCGCGAAATGAGCGCGAGTCAACTCGTTCAGGAGATGATGCGGGCAGCGGAGTCGGCGCCGACCGCGAAGGCCGCGATAACCGGAGCGCTGGCGTACGTGCGGGTGTCCACGGACATGCAGGAGGAGCGCGGGCTGTCTATTCCCGCCCAACTGGCAGCTATCCAGGCTTACGCCCGGCAGCACGGCATCCAGGTGCTGGAGACTTACCAGGAGGCTGCCTCGGGTTTCCAGGCAGAGGTTAAGCGGGTGGAGTTCCAGCGCATGCTGGAGCGGGCGAAGTCGGACCGCCGCGTGGGCCTCATCCTGGTGCATGAGTTCAGCAGGTTCTCGCGCGACCCATGGCGGACGCCCCAAGTTATCGGCGAGCTGCAGGTGGCTGGTGTCCAGGTGGTCTCGGTGACCGAGCCAGCTTATGACGTGAACACAGTCATGGGCATGTGGATGCAGAAGGTGACCGAGGCCAAGAATGCGTCCTACTCCATGGAGGTGGCCTTCCACACGCGCAAAGGCATGCGCCAGAACGTCAACGTGCGGGACCGGGGGACAGGCTGGTGCTACAAGAACGGCGGCAAGCCGCCTTGGGGGTACAAGACGAAGCGTATCGAGCGCGTTGATGTGCGGGGGCGCCCACGGTTCAAGGCAGTGTGGGAACTTGACACCACCGAGGTCGCCGGCAGGACCGTGTGGCAGTGGACTCGTAAGGTGCTCCTGCGGTCGGGCCAAGGGGCATCCCTGGACACCCTGCGTGACATGCTCAACGAGGCGGGCGTTCCTGCGCCGCGCGGCGGGGCCTGGGGCACGAGCACGCTGCATTCTCTGCTCGAGCCGCACATGCTGTTGCAGTACGCGGGCTACGGCACTTGGGGCGTGCGGAAGAAGCGGCGCCAGAGGTGGAACCGGCCCGAGGACTGGGAGGTCGTCGAGAACGCGCACCCGGCGATCATCGGTGAAGACGAATGCAAGAGCGCCCTGCGGGCCAGGCAAGCAGCCCTCGAAGCGTCCGCGAACTGCTCCGAGCGCATGTCACGCATACGGTCGCAAAGCAGTCGCTTCCTCCTCTCTGGCGGATTGTTCAAGTGCGCGAGATGTGGCGCCAATATGGCCGGTCATACGGACCGCGGGCGCGACGGATACCTCTGTGGGTCCGCGAAGTACCGCCGAGGTTTGGGCTGCGGGGCGAGCGTGTTCGTGGAGAAGGGGTTGATCGAGGACACAGCCTGGGACATGGTGGGTGGATTGGCCGATGCAGTGCTTGCGGGCCGCAGTCGGCAGCTGCTGGCCACGGCGAATGCCCAACTTCGCAAGCAGTGGGAGGAGCACGGCGGCAAAGGTGCCGCCGCGGCGCGCAAGCGCCTTGAGAAGTTCGATCAGAAGATCAGCAATCTGAGGTCGGCGCTCGAAGACGGCCTACTCGATGTGGGCTGGGCTACCGGCAGGATCAACGAGCTCTTGCGGGAGCGGGAAGAGGCGCTGGCAGCATGTGGCACTTCGGCGATCCCCACTCAGCCACCGGCCATTGACGAGACGCAACTGAGACGTTACCTCTCTGATCTACCGAGGCTTCTCCCACACGCCACGAACCGGGAGAAGCGGGAACTGGCGCGGCTTTTCCTGGATCGAGTGACGCTCAATCCGGAGACGCGCGAGATCGAAGTGAGGGTGAAACTACCGGCTAATACTTTACAACGCATGGAGGCGGCGAGGCACGTCGGCACTGAGGGCCAGCGCCTTGTTGTCCTTGTTGCTGACGTCGCCCCAGCGCCTGCCAATGGCGGCGAGGTCCCCCGACTCGAAGTCTTCTGCGAAGATGACGGCCGGGTCCGCGCCTATGGTCGCGTCGCCGGGGTACATGGCCGCCAGGCCCGCGGCCGCGCCTGGCGCGGCCGCGCCGCCAGGTTGCTGTTGGCCCACGGCGAGCACCAAGACCGCCACGCCAATAGCCGACAGAACAGCGATCGTTTGAGCAAGCGCCCTCATGTCAGTGCCGCCTGCTTCTGCCACCAGCGTGATCTCGTCGGGCGCACGCGCCCAGCAGAACCAGCAGCCCGCCCAGCAGCGACGTGGTGCTCAGATCGCCTACCGCCTTCCCTTTGTGCGCGCGAGCCGGCCAACGCGCCGGCTACTTCCCCATCTTGCGTAGGTTCTGTAGGCAGCGCTCCACGCACTCCAGCGGCGGGTAGGCGTAGCTCTCTTGCTCCACGATGTACCACTCAGTGCCGCCGACCGTCTCGCAGAGGCGGAACACCTCGTCCCAAGGCACGTCGCCTTCGCCGATGAGCGCCTTGTCGTTGGTCTTGGAGTACTCCTTGAGATGAACCGTGATCGCGCGGCCGGGATACCTGGCGATGTAGGGCACGGGATCGCCGCCGCCGTGCATGGCATTCCCGATATCAACCTGCATGATGACGTCGGGGCGCGCGTTGCCGAAGAAGATGTCCCACGGCAGTTCCCCCTCCATCGGCTGGAACTCCATGCTGTGGTTGTGATAGCCCACCCTCATGCCCTCGGGCTTGAGCCGCTCGGCGATCTCGCTGAAGATGCGCGCCGTTTCGCGCCAGGCGGCGGGACTGTTGCAGCGCTCCGCAGCCAAGCCGGGCACCACCAGGTTCGGGTTGCCGATGATGCGGTTGAACTCGACGGTGCGCTGGAACTGGTCGCCCAGCAGCGTCTCCAGGCCGATGTGTGTGCCCGCGACCTTCAGGCCGAGGTCGTCGAGCATCTTGCGAAGCTCGGGCGCAGAACGACCATAGTAGCCGGCGAACTCCACGCCCTCATATCCCATCTTGGCCACAGCCGCCAGAGTCCCGGGCAGGTCCCGGGCGCAGTCGTCGCGGACGGAGTAGAGCTGGAGCGCAATCGGAATCCGTGCCATGTGCTTGGCCCCTTTTCTGGGAATGTGCGGCGGACGCGCCCCGGCCACCGGGGGCTTCATCGGCTTAGGTTTCAGCGATTCCCTGGTAGGCACCTTCCGTCCCAGGTTCACGTTGTCCAGGTAGAAGGCCGCCTTGTCGTTGGCCGCGCTGACGAACCCCAGCCAATGCAGGCGGCGAAACTCCGGCGAGCCCGTCGGCAGCCCTGCGAACTTCCTGGTCCGCTGACCCCGAACGGTCACCGCGAGGTCGTAGGTCCCAGTGGCCTGTTTGCCCAGAGGGCAGGCAATCGCCACATGCACCCACTGCTTCAAGGGCACAGTCATCAAGGTCTTGCCGCCGGCCTTGAGCTCGCCGCTGCTTTCGATGTTGACGGAGGGACCCACGTGGTAGGGGCTGGCCGAGTCCCGCCACTCGTGCCAGAGGATGGCGCCCGGCTCCAGCCGGACATCGAAGCCCAGGCGCGCGCTGCCGCTGTCGAACCGCGGCTCGTAGAAGATGTGCGGCTGCCAGACGTACTGGAGGCCCGGCGCATCCGTGAACTTCAGGCTGTGCTTGCCGCTGGCGGCGGCTTCGTCGGTGACGCGGATCGAAGCGCCGCCCTCCTCGCCCGACACCACGGCCAGCTTGGGCGGCTCGCCTACCGAGGTGTCCTCGAAGCCATCCTTGATAGGCTGCGCCTGGGGCGGCGGGGGCATCTTGAACGCGGGACGCACGATCTTCTTCGGCGCCTGAACCCATGCCGACTCCCCGTAGAGGCCGATAGCGCTCGTGTCAATGGGCTTGAAGCCGATCTTTGCGGCCGGCGAGTCGGGCTCGAGCCGGAAGTCGTACTTCTCCGCGTTGACGAACAGCGGATCGGCCACCAGGGAATGTTGATCCTGCCCCTTGGCCTGCCACTCGGCAAAGGACGACCCGCCGAAGTCTATCTCGTCGCCCGAGGTGTCCCAGTAGAGGTTATAGTCGAGACGGTAGTTCCCGTTGGTCCAGTTGCTGCCGAGCACGCGGGCGTTGTTGCAGTAGATGATGTTATGGTCCAAGGTGAAGGAGATGTGCTGCTCTTCTCGAGAGCGGATGAGCTGGCCCTCCGAGGAGAAGGCGAAGATGTTGTTGCGCACGATGTTCTCGCGGCCGTAGTGCTGGTGAAAGCCGCCGGTCTTCGTGTTGTAGACCACGTTGTTCTCCAGCACTATCTCCGTGCTGCCCTCGTCGGTGTACAGCCCCCAGCCGCCGTAGCTGTAGGAGTAGACGTCGTGGATGAGGTTACCGCGCAGCACCGTCCCCGGCGAGACGCCCAGCGTGTAGATGCCGCCCATGTCGCTCAAGACGCCCTGGCCCAGGTGGTGAATGTGGTTGTACTCAATGATGTTGTGGTTGGCCGAGCTGGGCGCGTAGCCCCAGCTCCAGCCCACGGAAACGCCGCTGTAGAAGAAGTCGCAGATTTCGTTGTGCGATACGGTATGCTGGCTGCTGCGGCCGATCCATACGCCCACCCCGGCCGGGAACACGTGGCCGCCGTCGTGGATGAAGTTGTTGTCCACCACGTTGCGCAGCGCCGCCTGCGCGTCGTTGTCTGGGCTGCGCGTCTCCCCGAGGCGCACCCCGCCACCACCGAGGTCGTGGATGTCGCAGTGAAACACGCGGTTGTCCTGACAGCCGCGCTCCAGCCACAGGCCATATTCCCCCACGTGCGCAATCTCGCAGCTCTCGACGGCGCAGTGGCGAGCTCCACGGGCGAGGACAGCGGCCCCCAGGAACTCGGCCGCCTGGCCATCGGCTGTGCCCTTGTCCGGGATATCCCAGTCGGCGTGCTGGAACGACAGCCCACGCAGCACGATGTAATCCACGAACTTCCCGGCATCCGGATCGCCCTCGAGGCGCACCAACTCGCCCAGCGCGGGGGCCACGACGGGGGCCTTGGTCAGGTCCTCGCCGGGCAGGGGCCAGTAGTGAAGCAGGCCGGTCTGGCGATCCAGGTACCACTCGCCGGGCGAGTCCAGCGCCTCCAGGCAGTTCTCGACATAGTAGCGCTGCTTCATCTCCCACCAGCCCACAGGCCAGTGGGCGGCGGCTGTGAACCGGACCGTGCGGTTCTCCTCATCCAGCGACTTGATCCAGTGCAGCGAGGAGGTCCAGGCGTGGTACACGAAGACGTTGACGTCGTCGAGATTGTGCCACCGCTTGAGGTCGCCCTCGCCATAGCGGAAGCCGATCTTGGCGTCGGGGTTGTCGCGCTCCGCCTGGGGGTTCTGAATCCCGGGCAGAGGTCCCTCCGTGTGGAAGTACCCCTCATTGGGCATGCGGGCGCGTGTCCGGCGCTCTCCGTTGACGAACAGCTGGCGGAAGTACCACTGGCCGCCCCGCACCTCCGGGATCTCAGCCGTCCAGATGCTGCCCGTGCCCTTCTTCCAGCCGGTGATGACGCGTCCGCCGCTGAAGACCGGCCGCTCGCGCGGATACGCGGCGTAGGTGATGGGCGCGTCCGGAGTGCCGGAATCCTGCGGGCCAAAGACCATGGGCTCGGTCAGGCGGTAGACGCCGCCCCGGACCAGCACACTGCAAGCGCGCGCGGCCCCGGGTTGCGCTCGCCCCTCCCGGACGGCATCCCGGGCCCGGGCCAGCGTGGCGAAGGGCCCATCCGTGCCGGCCTTGTTCGGCGCGGGCAAGGTGCCCGACCAGGCGTCATTGCCCTTGGTTGACACATAGAAGTCCGCCTTGCGGCTTGCGGGCGCTGCGGCGGGCGGCGCGGCCGCCAGGCAGAGCCACACGAGCACCGGCAGGCACAGATAGATGGACTGAATCTGCATCCGGTTAACCTCCCCGAGGTCTGTCTCCTCCGGCTGCGGCGCAGTGCGCTAAGCAGCGCCACAGTCGGCCAGTGTGTATTCGCGCCGCCACTGGCCAGGGCCTGCCTGGCGCAGCAGTGCTCACTGCGGGGCATCGGCCTCAGAGGCCACCTGGGGCCGACCCGACCGTGTCCGTGGACCCGGTGAAACCCGGGCCGCCGGCCGCGACGTACCCGTGGCTGGCGCCAGACCGATCCGGGCTTACCCAGAACGCGTACAACCGCCCCTGGCGCAGGTAGAAGCGGAACTTGGCGGTCTTGCCGGCCAGGGCGGACAGGTCGCGGGCCCCCCTCCAACTCACCATGTGAAGCGTCTCATCGGCGCGAATGGGGGTACACCTGGCGCGAGAGAATGCCCCCACCACGCGCCCCTGCTCGTCGAGGACCTCGACACGCAGTTCGCCCGCGTGGGCATCGGCATTGACGAAAAGGTACTTGCCGCCGAAGCGCAGCGCCCGAGTGGTGAGCGTACCCTCTGCTTCGCCGGCGTCCATCGAGGCGAATCCGTCACGGCGCAGCGTGGCCAGACCAGTGCTGCACACTCCCGAGGTCTGCGAGCCCCGGACGCCTGCCCGTCCGCTGACGTAGAAGCGGAGCTGGTCCCCCACCACCAGGCAGCAGCCGCCAGCGGACTGGACGTTGCCCCAGTTCCAGTCGCCGTACTGCTCCGAAACGGGGATGAAAGCACGCCGCCAGGGACGGCACCAGTGGAACCCGTCGCGGCTGAAGCTGACGAGCACCTCGTTGGGCTTGGCTCGATCGGCCGGCTGCCCGCGCCAGATGGTGAACAGGCCCAGCAGCAGGCTCTCGTAGGCCACGGCGTCCAGGTTGTACAGTTGCGGCTGGACGTTCAGGTCGGCCCGAGGCGGATCGAGGCGGTCGGCACCCGCCCACAGCGGCGGCTGGCCAGCTTGCCAACGCGCGCCGGCGACCACGTCCGGGTGCTCCCAGTAACGACGGGCCCGGCCAAGCCCTGGTGCGGAGTCCCGCAGGCTGAACACCCATACCTTGCGAAACGGGTTCCAGAAGACGGTGGTTCTGTCGCCGCACGGTCCGCTGCGGGTCACGGGCTCGCCCCAGTGGATGCCGTCCGCCGAGAGGTAGATGGAGAGTGCCCAGCCACCGTCGCCGTGAGACCGGAACAGCTTGTAGCGGCGCTGCGGGTCCTTCTCGTCGAGGTCAAGCCACACGGTCGCGGAGTCGCGTCCCTCTGGCTGCACGATGTTAGTCCCCGGCACCACTTCGAGCGCAGGCTTCTCCCAAGCGATGCCGTCGCGGGAGGTGGCGTAGCAGGTGGAGCGGCAGTAGCCACCCATATACCACATCTTGAACAGGCCGTCCTGCGGGTCATACCAGACGCCGTCGCTGAAGACCATCGCCGTCGGGCCGCCGGCTTGCTCCCAAGGTTGGTCCGGCTTGAGGACCGGGCTGCGCGGGTCATATTGGGCCGAGTAGAACGTGCGCTGTAGCGTTGTCTGCTCGATGAGGAAGTCGTCCACGAAGAGCTGCCGTCCCGTGTCAATGGGGATCACAGGCGGCGGAGACGTGAGATAAGGAGGCGCCGGCGGCGCGTCCAGCGTCAGCGACGTATCCTGCGGCGGCCACGGAGAGGGCAGGCGGATGCCGTTGGACAGCAGCTCCCCCTTTCCCGCTCCCTGGCACATCACCGCCGCCCCCAGCGCGGCAAACCCCAGAGCCACGGCAGCGGGCAGCAGGCGCAGGCTGGCCGGGGCGGTGCGGCCTGCGCGTAGCCCTTTGCTTCGCAGGATTCGTTGCGGTGCCTTCCCCAACAGGGCTCGCCTCACTTCTCGTCGGGCAGGGCAATGCGCAAATCGAAGGGCTCGTACCGGATGGAGTCGAGCACCTCCAGTTCGGTGCAGTCGAAGAACCGGTCGCTGGTGACCTTGTACTGAACGTAGCGCGCCGTCACCGGCTTGTCCGGAATGAGGCGGAAGGTGGCGCCGGTGATGGCCTCCTCGTCGGGCCACATGTGGTTGACGGGCAGGTCCTTCCACCGCCAATCGGTGTTCAGGAACCCGCGCGAGACGTACTCCTTGCCGTCCGTCGAGGTGAGCACCTCGACCTGGTCCTTGATCTCTCCCTTGAGCGCGTCGTGCCACGGATAGCCGTGCAAGTTCATGCCGAAGCTGGCGCAGGCGGTTGGCGCGCCCAGGTCGAGGGTGATGATGGGGTTGGTGTTTGGATTCCAGCAGGCCCCGTACTTGTAGGAGGTGCCGCCGGCGTAGGGTGGCCCTGCCATGCCATCGGTCAGCTTCGTGCCCTCGGGGTCGCCCGCGCCCCAGTTGCTGCCCGAGGGAACGGACAGAGTGTAGGGCTTCCCGATGGCCAGATTCGCGCCGCAGGTGACCCACCGTCCCACGAACTTCTCCCCACCTACGTCCTTCCCGTCGGAGTAACCGTAGCGCACGTCGGCGACGGCTCCCTTCAGGTTGACCCGCAGCCAGTTCACCACCGGGTGGTCCTCGCCGCCAACGACGATGGCGTACTTGAACGGGGCCTTGGTGACGAGCTGGGTATGGCTCCGCTCGACCAGCGAACGGTCCTGCTGTCGCTCCGACCAGTTGAAGGTCACCTCGATGGGCCTGAAGGTAGCGTCGGCCGGGACGCAGTTGGCCTCGAGGCGCACCGCGTAGATGCTGCATCCGGAGGGGCTAGGCTCGGTGGTGTTCATCAGGTACTTGACGCAGACCGAGCGATGGCCCGGCGGGATGGCCACAGTTTCGTAGTGGATGAGGTCCCAAGGGGGTTTGGTGTCAGCGAGCGACCAGGACAGCGTCCAGTTCTTACCACCATCAAGGGAGTACAGCAAGTCGCAGTGGCTCTTGGGCGCGCGGTTGTAGAAGCGCCCGCCATAGGTGAGGCGGGCGAGGTCGCCGGGCGTGTCAAGGCGGTAGACCACGTACGCATCCTCATCCGCCTTCACGGGGTGCAGCGTTCCCTGGTAGCCGATGTGCTCGGCAGTCGAGGTGACGTTGCTCTCCTCCACGATGTGTTCTTTGTACTTGCCGCCCTGGAGTTCGGGCCAGAAGACAATGGACTCGGTCTGGTCACCCAGCCCGACGTAGACCGTGTTCTTCCCCAGGTTGAGCCGGGGCTGAGTCTTGGCATTCAGCATCGTAGAGGTCTCAACCTCAAGGCTCTTCAGACAGGCATCGGCGAGAGAGGCGCGGGCGCCCAACTGCACCTTGATCAGCACTTCGTAGGCCCCGTTGACCTCGTTGAGCAGCTTGACCGTCGCGGGGACCTCGCCAGTGCCGTCGGCCCGCCACACCTCCGCCCACTTCAGGCCGTTGTTCGTGCTCACGGCAATCCTGGCCTCGTCGTCAGTGGTCTTGCGGAGGAAGGTGGCCTTGATGACCTGGCTCGTGATCACGTTAGCCGCCTGCACCTTGAAGACGACCTCGCCAGGCGTGCCCGCCTTCTGCGGTTGCAGCCCAGCCGGCTTGGCGGCGGTGATGCCGACCGCACTGTGGATCACTCTCCTGTAGTCTTGGGCTGTCAGGCTAGGCCTGAAGGTCCACACCCCATTGCCGCGAATGCCGAACCGGTTCTCCGGGTCCTTGCCGCTGTTTGGCACGTAGAACTCCGGCGACTGTCCCAGGCTGTGGTAGTAGCGGGTATAGACCTCGCCCTCTTTGAGGTTCAGGACGTAGCGGTGGCCGTAATCCCAGTTGTTGTAGTAGTAGCGGAACTTGAGGGCGTTGGGGTTGAAGCAGCGCGACTCCTGGTCCAGGTCCCGCGCGCAGTCCGCCCCGGTGAGGAAGCCCTTCGGGCTGGTGGCATTCGCACAGTGGTAGAGTGCAATGTGGCCGCGCTCGGTCTGGCCGCCCGAGGCGGCGCAGGCGCCCTCCTTACCGATGTCCTCCACTCCGGCCACCGTCTGCCCGTCACACAGGTAGTAGACGGCCGACATGGAGTTATCGTACATGTGCCAGCGTCCGTCGTAGAAGCACTCCGGGACCGTGTGCAGCGAGATGTCCCAGAACTTCACCGGCAGGCCCATCTGCTGCCAGATGGCGCAGTTGATCCCCGCAATGGTGCTGCACATGGTGTAGCCGTAGTCATTGAACTGGCGGATGGGATCGGTCAGCTCCATGCCATGCAGGAGCATGGGGCTGGTCTGTCGGCGCGCGATGTGATTCCAGTAGAACACCGCCCAGCACTTCTCCTTGGGCGTGGGCCACTTGGCGGTGATGCTGTGGATCATGCTCGCCATGTCGTAGTAGTCGGGCGAGGCGTCGGTGACCACCTTGACGTTGCAGACCTCGGCGCCGGCAGAAGCCTGGAACGCGCAGACGACCAGAACGGCGGCGCAGGTGTGACGCCAGTTCATAGTGACCTCCCGGATCCCTTGCTGGCGGAACTAGGCAGCGGCCTACCGGCCCTTCGTGGGTCTTGGGCCATAGTGGTCCAGCTGCGAGCCGTACTCGTAGGCGCCGAGGTCGGGCGCCGCCCCGGCGAACCCGTCGTTGATGTTGGGCAGTGCGGCGCCCTTGTCTACGGCGCCGCTGTTCTGCGCCAGCCGCAGGTCGTTCACGGCAACCTCGAACTGGCGGGCCAGTTCGGACGGCGCCCCGACGCCGCTGGCGAAGCAGGCGCCAGCTTCCGCCCAGACGCCGTGCGCTTCCAGTGCGCCGCTCTTCTGAACGTCGTCGAGCGTGGCGTAGCGGACGTCGTTCCACTTGGCGAAGAGCCGGAACGGGCCGCCGGCGAAGCCGTTGTAGTCGAAGTCGCAGTCGCGCATGGGCGAGGTCAGCTCCATGGCGTAGTTGCCGTCGCTGCCGAGGAAGAGGTTGTTGCGGAACACGCTGTTGCTGACGGTCTCCCCGGTGTAGACGATGAGCGCCATGCCCTGTTTGACAGAGGTGTTGTGGTAGGCAAGCACGCCCGAGACCCCGTTGTGCAGCTTGAACGTCTCCAGGCCAATGTTGTAGAGCGCGTTGCGGAAGATGTAGCAGGGCCCAGCATAGAGCGGCTGGGTGCTGATGCCCATGAAGCAGTTGGTCAGCCGGTTGCGAAAGCAGCGAATGTTCTGCTCGCCGTAGTCCAGCTCGATGCCATCGTCGGTGCACTCGGAGAGCTCGTTGTTGTAGATGTCAATGGCGCTGCTCGGCTGGCCCTCGCGGATCGAGATGCCATCGGCGCAGCCGCGGATGCGGTTGTAGCAGACCACGTGGCCCTCGCCGGCCAGCTCAAAGCCTTCGTTGGGCTCAATGCCCTTGCTGCGCGGCCAGGTGCAGCGTCCGTCCACCGTATTGTCGGCAAAGAAGAACCTGAGCATGTGCGGCGCATCCCGAGTGGCGGTGAAGCCGCTCTCCAGGTCGTAGAAGTGGCAGCGGCGGATTACCAGGTCGGCAGCCTCGTGGGCGACGATGCCCCACCGGGCGTTGCGGACCGAAAGCCCCTCGAAGTAGACGTGGTGCATGCCGTTGGCGCTGAGGGCGCGCTCCGCGCCGCCGCCGTCAATCACGCTCTCCCCATCACCGGCACCCCGCCAGACGATGGGCCGTCCCGACTCGCCGCTTTTGGTGACCGACCAGGTGCCCGGGTAGACGCCGGCATGCAGCAGCATCAGATCGCCGGGCTCGGCGGCTGCCTGGGCGCTATCAAGGCCCAGGTACGGGTCGGCCTCGGTGCCGCTGCCGCCGCCGTTGCCCGGCTTGACGTGGACGATACGGGCGTCTGGAGCGGCCTGCGGCTCGGCGCGGGTGTGGGCTCGGAGCGTGCGAGTCACACTGCCGCCGTCGGGGTCAGTCAGCCGCAGGCGCAGCTCATAGTCGGTGTCGGGCCGCAGATCGAATACGCTGCCGGCGAAGAGCGCCACTCCCTCGGCGGGCTTGCGCAGAAGGGCCGCCGTTTCGCAGCGGAACAGCGGCAGGGCCCCGCGCCATTCGGTTTCGCCCACACGGCGGTAGTCCAAAGCAACGGTGGCGTTGCCGTTGGCGTCGCCGGCGACCGGGCAGCGCACGCCCAGGCACACAAGCGTCGGCACTTCCAGCGTCGGCTCGCCGGGGCGGGCGGCATTGTCAGCCGGCTGACCGGCCAGTCGGAACCCGGCGAGTGCGAGCAGACCAAGCGCAGCGAAGGTCACATACCGTCGCACTGGCGACACTCCCTTGGTTCGTTATGTTGCTCTGGCATTTCCACGGCGGAATCACGGCCCCTCTGTACCAGGTACTGGACGGTTTGGCGTTGTGCTCATCCGCCGGACCAGCTACGGGCCGCCGGAGGAAACGGAGTATCTCAAGGGACCCGCCGTCCGAACCACCCCCCTGTTCGTCGCCCTCGGGCCCGCGTCCTGCGGAGGGTGCCTGCTGAAGCCTGCTGGTGGTCAGTGGCGGCGTGGCAGGCCATGTCCCGTCCGCAACTTGCCGTGGCGAACGAGGGTGCACACGCCTGTGTTGGCCCGGCCACAAAGCAGGTGGGGCGGACGCCGACAGGGAACCGGCGACGGCACGGCGAGGGTTCCTAGAGGGCGGCAGCTAAGCCACGCGGGGCTCAGCCGCGGATGACTGCCAAGGAGGCGGAGACGATGAACGGGACGGAGCTTAGGACTTTGCTTTGTGCACTGGCAGTGGTGTTGGCAGTGACGCTGTTCGCGGGCTGCACCCGGCAGCAGCCGGCGCAGCCACCCGTCGGGCCCACTCCAGGCCCGGCAGCCAAGGCGCCCGCACCGGCCAAGCCTGAGGGCATGACCGGCAAGAACCTCGCGGAAGCCTTGGCGGCCGTGAACCGGCCGCAGAGCTTCGAGGAGACCATCACGCAGCCTGACGGCAAGACCCAGACCATGTTGGTGAAGGACGACTACAACCTGGTGCGCATGACGACAGACAACGGGTTCATGCAGATGGACACCAGCAAGGGCCTCATGTACATGTACGACCAGGCCCAGAACACGGCGACCAAGATGAAGATGACGGGGAAGGAAACGGACGCTACGCATGCACAGGCAAAGAACCCCATGGAGGGGGTAGACCAGAAGGTGCCCATAGTCGGCGAGGAGGAGCTGGACGGCGTTAAGTGCTGGACAGCGGAGACAACGACTGCGGGGGCGGCGGGCGCCCAGAAAGGGAAGATGTGGGTTCTGTCGGATTCCGGCCTGCTGCGGCGCATGGACATCGGCGGCAAAGTCACGGACTTCAAGTACAGCCGGATCAACGAGCTGACCGACGCCGACTTCGGGCTGCCGGCCGGCTGTAAGATCCAGGACATGAGCGCAATGATGCGCTAGTTGGGTCGGCGCACGACCAACGCGTGGGGCCGGCGTAGCAAAGCACCAGCGCTGGTGCCCCAAGCTGCGCTACCATTGATCGAAGGTGAGATCGGCAGGCGGCTTGCCCGGCTCCTCGGCGACCAGCTTCTGGTAGACCTTCACGTTGCGCTCGAGCTGCGTCGAGCTGCCCTCGCCCTTGCGCAGTTGCTCCTGGCATTCGGCCAGTCGGTCCTGCGCGGCCTGGATATACAGGCGGTGAGGCTGCTCGGCAGTGACCGGCGTACACATGAAGGCCTTCCACATGACCTGGCGCTTGGGGCCGTGGCGCACCTTCTCCGCGTACCACTGCGTGTCGGGCCGCTGTAGGATGCTGTCCAGCGTGAACAAGCGCCGCGCCGTGGTATAGCCCAGATTCCAGTTGTCGTAGCCGAGGTCGGAAGGGCCGTTGTTGAAGCCCAGGGCCCGCTCGTACTCGCGGGAGCGGTTCACATACTTCTGGCGCACGAACCAGGCCAGCTTGCGGGCTATGATGCTGGCGGCGTGCTGCCGGGCGGCGTCCAGTGTCTCAAAGCAGCCAGAGCAGCCCACCAGCAGCCGCCGTCGCTGCGGGTCGGGCTCCAGCGCCCTGCGTGTGGCCTTACGCACCCATGCCGGGCGTTCCGTGCCTCCCACGCGGTCGAGCACCTCGTCCAGTGGATACGTAAGCTGCTTCGGCGGCAGGCCCTCGTACCTCTGCTCCTGGGGCACCAACTCGGGCCCGTACACCAGCTTGTACGGCACGCCCTTGGGCAGCTTCAGCTCCAGCATGCCGCCGTTCAGCGTCACGAGACCGGCGTTGTCCACCGCCTGCGGCGGGCTCTCGGCCGTCAGCTTCATGACCACCAGGCGCTTCGGGTTGGCCCAGCCCTGGGGCGGCGGGTAGACCATCGGGTCCCCGGTACTGGTGTATGCCAGGAACACGTTGGGGTGGCCGCGCTTGGGCAGCAGGCACGACGGGCCATCTGAGATCAGGGACGCGTCCAGGCTGACCCGGACCCCTTTGCCTCGCTCCCAGAGGACCTCCACGTCGTTGCCGTAGCGCGCCCGCAGGGCGTTGCCTTCGACCGAGAACTGCCGCATCGGCTTGTCGCCGTAGTAGGAGATGAGCATGGCCCAGAGGTAGTCATCGTCTAGGTTCCAGGGGTTGGGCGTCACCTCGGTGTCACCGCCGACGAAGCGGCCCTCGTCGGTGTGCGACCAATACTTGCGGCTCATCAACCCGTGGGTGATGAACAGGGACAGCGGCGGGCGGTTGGGGTCGGCGCTCAGGCCTGGGTCGAAGCCGCTGTGGCCGCCGATCCAGCGGCCGAGCATCTCGTAGCAGAAGCCCTCGCTGGTCATGTAGATGTCGTGCTCTCGCAGGTAGTCCAGGACCCTGAACTTGCCCAGCACCAGGTTGGTGAGGGCGTCACTTTCGTCCCCCTGGTCGTAGCTCTCGCGGTAAGGCACCATGCTGAAGACGTCGGAGAAGATCTGCTGCTCAAGCCCCTGCCCCAGAAGGGTGTCAATGGTGCGCTTGGCCGCGCCGGTCTTCCAGAACTTGTACGGACACACGATGTAGCTGGGCCCGCCCGCCCACCAGGTGGCTCCCCACACCGACCCGTCCGGGTGCACGCAGATGAAGCTGCGGTCCCAGGCGGGCGAGTCCAGGTAGGCATCGTCGAAGTTGTGGATCATGGTGACGTAGCAGTTGTACTGCCGGGCCTCGCGATGCAGCGCGTAGAGGCCCTCGCGGCCCCCGTACTCCTCGCCGGGGTAGTCGGCGGCCGGGTACTCGCTGTCCCAGCCCCAGCCATTCCAGCCGGTCAGCATGCAGAGCTGCGGGTAGCCATCCGTCAGGTAGCATATCTGGCGCGTACAGGCCACGAAGCCGGCGAAATCCAGCCCGTGGTTGGCGCCATACTTGAGCAGGCTCATGCGCAGGTTGACGCGGTTGGGGATGAAGTCATGGATGGCGCACGCGGCGTCCTGCCAGTCAACGCGCCCGTCACCATTGCGGTCTGCCACGATACCGACCTTGCAGTAGAACGGTTCGTAGTTCTCGTCCTTGAAGCTGTAGCGGAAGTCGGCGCACCACAGACCCGTGCCGCCGTCGCCCGAGGCCGCCCGCAGCGGGCGGCTGACCACGTTGCAGTAGAGCCCAGCCGCTGCCTTCTCGGTGGTGAGCAGCCCGAAGTCGCACTGCTCCGGCACCGGCCCGCCAGCCGGGACCAGGCTCCCTGGGCCACTCAGGTTGCCCGTGCAGGCCTTCGCCCCCGGCAGTTCGCCCGTGACGCGGATGATCGGGTCGGCCGGAAACCGGAAAGCGACCAGGTCGTAGCCCGGCATCTCTCTGATGCTCCGAGCGGCAATCTCGACGGTCTCGCCCTGCACCGAGATGCTGAACTCGAAGGTCGCCGCCGTTCGCCCTTCAACTGCGGCTGTGCAACGCCACACGATCCGGTCCGCAGCGACCTGGCGCTGAGGCGCAAGCGCCTCCCATTCGACGGTCACGCTCGCGCCGCCCCTGCGGCGCACTTCGACCGATGGCGCGCCCCGGCCCAAGCTGCCCACGATGCGGCCCCCGCTGGCCTTGTGGACGTACTCCAGGATGCGCGGCGCGGAGTCGTCAACCTGTACGGTGAGAGCCTGGCTTCTCAGAGCCAGCGGAGCGGCAGCCGCTGCCGCGACGCCACCCAGAAGAGCCACCAGCACGGCGCACAGGGGCCAGCAGAGGCCCCTGGCCACGAGAAGCCGCAAGCGAACGAGAGGCCCATTGCGCCTTCGGCACAGGGCTGCACGGATTGAGGCGAAGCCCGATGACCTCGATCCAGGGGTAGGCCAGCCCATCATGGCATCTTCCCTTCTGCTCGTGGCCCCTGGCGGCCAACCCGCCTCCGGCAGCGTGACGGCCCCTGCCAGATTCGTCAGCTCATGCACCCGGCCCTGCACCTCGTCCCAGAGTCGGCCCCGCCCACCCCGGTGACCCAGGCTGCGGCACCCCGCCATCGGCCCTTGCCCGTCGTGTGCCTGTGAATGGCCAACTCGTGCTGCAAGGCGAGGGATCGCAGCAGACAGGACGAAACGGGCACCGACGCGCATGCACATGGCAACGACGGGGCCAAAGGGTACAGTACGCATACCGTCGAACGATAGACCGCGACTTCCACACGAGCCAGATCGGGGTGCGCGGCCTCAGCCAGCCTGAGGGTTAACGCTCCGGAACCGGCCCGTGCCTCACTATACCGGAGGGAAACGCCATGAAGCGGCGCAGGCAAGTTGTTCTGTCAGGAATCGTGCTAATGGGGGCACTGGCCAGCGGCCAGCCACTCCTGGCGGCCCAGCTTCGGCTGCTACTGCCCCTGAACCGCACCGCGTATCAGACCAACGAGCAGATTGACCTGTCGGTGGTGCGCAGTGCGCCGGAGGCGCTGCCTGCCGCCGACCTCACGGTAACACTGACAGGCGACGACGGCAGTCGGATGGTCTTCACGTTCCCGGTGGCGGCGGTAGCCGTCGCAGGCGACGAGGCCCGGACCACCGAGCATCTACACCTGAACGGCTGGCTGCTGCGGCCGGGGCGCTACAGCGTCGAGGTGGCGGCCTACGGGGCGACGGCCACGACGACCATCGAGCTATACAGCCACGTGCGCAAGAGCAGCTTCAGGCTCGTGGACTGGGGGTGTCGAGGCAAGGGGGCGGAGCAAGCGTTGCTGGGTGAGGACAGCGTTGGCTTCAACACCCTGTTTGCCATGTACGGCGGCCTCAGCGCGGATGACGCCATCCGCGCCGGCCTGGACTACATGTGGGGCTGCACCATGGGCGGCGGCCACCAGATGGACCTGCGCCAGGAGTGCGACTGGTCCGATCCATACGTGCTGGGCGGGGCCAGGGCCCGCGTGGTCCGCCAGGCGCTCAAGGATCGCACCAACCCCAACTGCATCGGGGTGCACTTCTACGACGAGCCGGGGTTGACGTGGTGGAAGTACCCGCAGACCGGGGAGATGGTGCCCTACAACCTGCCCTCTCAGGATCGGTCGTTCCAGAGCGCCTTCGGCCAGCAGCCGATTCAGCACACCGAGGTGAAGCCCGACGATCCCGAGTCCGTGAGGCGCTGGCAGGAGATGAACCGCTGGAAGGAGTCGTTCATGGACGCGGCCTGGAAGCTCTCCGCCTTCGGGGTCAACTACGTGCGGCTGGATTTCCTGCCAGCTACCCAAAGCGTATACGGATGGTACGCCTATGGCGACGGCTACTACTTCAACGTGGTGCGCAGCCTGCCCATGATCAGCGGGCATGGCGGCTATGACGATTGGGGGCCTGCGTACTACAACCCGGCCTTCTGCTTCGAGTTCGGGCGCATGCGCGATTTGCAGAAGCCCAACTGGTATCTTCCCACCTGGTACAGCAACATCCCCTCGGATCGGTTCCGCATGGAACAGTACATGTCGTTCATGAGCAACCTCCAGGGCATGATGAAGCCGCCCGATCTGGAGATCCACCGTCCCTCCAAGGTCCCGGCGGCCGCTGAAGGTATTGTGGAATCCAACAAGGCCATGGCCCGGCTGGGGACCATCTTCACCACCATGCCGGTCACGCGCCCCGAGGTGGCCGTGCTGTACTCCCTGTCGCAGGACCTTTACGCGGAGACCCGCAACCTGAAGGACGCTTACCTGGGCGGCGGCCACACGCGCTACAAGACGTGCCTGGTCTACCTGGTGGGCAAGATGATCCAGGTGCCGCTCTTCCCCATCGTCGAGGAGGATGTGGTGGACGGTACGCTGGCAGCCCACCACAAGGCCGTCGTGCTGGCCGGGATCAACTACCTGGACCCGAAGGTGATCAGCGCCCTGGAGGGGTTCATCACGGGAGGCGGCAGCGTGCTGGTGAGCGACGATTGCCAGGTGCAGATCAAGGGCGCCACCAAGCTGGGCTGCCCGGTGGACATCAGCTTCTACGAGACGCTGGACAGGCTATGGGAGGAGAAGAAGCTCGACGAGCGGGCCAGGGTCTACACTGCCGCCAACTTCCTGAAGGCGGCGGAGCCCGTCGCCAAAGCGTTGCAGGCCAAGTGCCGGCAGCTCGGCATCAAGCCCGTGTTTGAGTGCGACAACCCGAGCATCGTGCCCTCGCGCCAGGCTCTGGGCGACATCGAGTACCTGTTTGCCGTGAACGCCACCTACGATGAGGGCATCGGCGGCATGAACGCCCTCAAGCCGGGGGTGGCCACTGTTAGCCTCCCGGCCGACGGGCGGCCGGTGTACGATGCCATGCGAGGCGGGGTCGCGCCGGAGTTCGCGCCCAAGGGCCAGACGCTGACCGCCCAACTCCGCTTCGGTCCGGGTCAGATGCGCGTGTTTGCCCGCACGGCCCGCCCCATCGGCGGCGTGCAGGTGAGCACGCCGACGCTTTTCCGCGACTACACCGTGGCCCAGGCGCCGGTGAGGTTGGAGATCGCGGCCGCGCTCGCGGATACACAGAACCGGGTGCTGAGCGGCTCAGCCCCGCTCCAAGTCCGCCTCACTGACCCCTTGGGCGTCACGCGGTATGACCTGTATCGCGCCACCGATCAAGGAACGCTCAAGCTCAGCCTGCCGCTGGCGGCGAACGACCCGGCGGGACAGTGGAAGCTGCTGGTGCGCGAACTCTTGGCCAACGCCGAGGGCGCCGCCACCTTCACCTATGCGCCGCCCGCCCAATGCGGAGCCCTGGCCGGCGCGACCCACCGGAGCGTGTACTTCGGCAACGACCGGCAGAGCATCTTCCGCTTCTTCCGCGCGCATCAGGATGTCACCATCGTCAAGGGCAGCAGCGACTACAACAGCGCCGCGGCTGAGCGGCTGGTCGAGAGCCTGAAGCCCTGGAACATACGCTGCGCCCTTGTCAACGCAGCCGACGTCAACAAGCCGCGCGCACTCTCCGAGGAGGAGGCCAAGACGTGGGTAGGCCTCGATTTCGGCAAGGCCAACCCGGGGCGGGACAACCCGCCGGGGAAGGTCGGCTTTGACGTACCAGGGCCCGTCATTCTGCTGGGGACGCCGCAGGACAACCCACTGATCGAGTTCCTGCACAAGCAGGGATTCCTGCCGTACACGCCGAGCGCAGACTTCCCCGGCCGCGGGCGCGGCATGATGGCCTGGCAACTGGACGGGGTGGGGATCGGTCAGGAGTCGGTCACGCTCATCGCCTATGACGCGGCGGGCATGGCCGAGGCCGTCGGCTCGCTCTATGAGGCGATGGCTGGGCTCGACCCGCTCACCCCGCTGGCGGTGCCCTCGACCGCGTCAGTGGCAGCCGCGACCAAGGCGGCGGCACAAGTCCCCGAGCCGACTGTATCCTGGCAGCTTGACCTGCCCGACCGGGCCGCGGCGATGAAGTCGGTGCCGAGCGGACAGGTGGTCGTCCTGACCCAGGACGGCTCGTTGACGCTGGTAGACGCCGCTGGCAAGACAACCTGGCAACGGCCCGTCTCCGGCGGGGAAGCTTGGGCGCTCGACACGTCGGCAGATGGGAATGTCATCGCCGTGGGCGCCTCGCAGCACCTGGTGTGCTTCGACGGCAAGGGCAAGCAGTTGTCTGACGTGCCGCTCGTGAGCGAGAAGCCGGTGCCGGCGGTCACCTTCGTCGCCGTCTCGCCGGACGGTGCGCGGGTTGCAACAGCCGGCACGGATGGCCACCTGACACTGCTGACCCCGAACGGCAAGCGGGCCTGGACGGTGGGTGGCGTAGACCCGAAGCAGACGGACGCGAAGCCCGACCCGTACCTGGCGGGCGCCTTCAGCGCCGACGGCAAGGCGCTCATCGCCCTGACGGCCAGCCAGGCGCATGTCGTCAGCCTCAGGGACGGGAGCGTTGGCACCCGTGCGGGCGGGCTGACCGGCAAGGTGCAGCCGATCCGCTTCGGCGACAGCCTACTGCTGACCGACGGCGGCACAAAGGTGGCACGGTTCTCGCCGGCCGAGGGCAAGACGGTGAGTGAAGTCGTTCTGCCCGCTGACGGTGTGGTCGCCGTGGCTCCGGCGGGGGCGGGTGTCGTGGTTGGCACGGAGAGCGACAGCACGGCTCGTGCGCTCAAAGGGGTCGAGGGCAAGGCGGAAGACCAGACGGCGTGGACGCACAGCCTGCCGCGGCGTATTGTGAAGAGGGTCATCGCTGGCGGCAACCTGATTGCCGTGGCCTACTGGGGCGGCACGCTGCACGTGCTCGAGGCGGACGGCAAGCTCAAATGCGCGCAGGCCTTCGGGCAGGATATCGCCGCCCTCGCCTGGCTGGACGGCAAGCTCGTGGTGGGCCTGGCGGATGGCCGGCTGGTGGCGCTGGGGGTACAGTAGAGCTTCAGGTAAGCACAGGCGAGGGCGGCGGGCCCTCGCGTTGGTCGCCGAAGGAGACGCGAAATCATGAGTCTACTGGCCGTAGCATTGATCTGTGGCTTGTGCCTGCTTCTGGCCTACCGGTTCTACGCTCGGCTGTTGGCGCGGCTGCTGAAGCTTGACCCCGAGGCCCGCACACCGGCGGTCGAGCTGCGCGACGATGTTGACTACGTGCCCATCAGCCCTACCTTCCTCCTGGGTCAGCACTTCTCGGCCATCGCCGCTGCCGGGCCCATTGTGGGCCCCATCCTGGCAGGCGTGATGTTCGGCTGGGTGCCGGCGCTGCTGTGGATTCTACTCGGGTGCGTTTTCATCGGCGGCGTCCACGACCTCGGCGCCTTGATCGCCTCCGTCCGCCACAGAGCCTGCTCTATAGCCGAAGTCGTCGAGGAGCACATGTCGCGGCGCGCCTACCTGCTCTTTCTGTCCTTCCTCTGGATCGCCATCGTCTACATCGTGGTGGCCTTCACCGACATAACCGCCTCCAGCTTTCTGGGCGTCCAGGAGCTGGAAGATGGCACGCAGGTCAGCGGCGGGGGCATTGCTACCTCTTCCATGCTGTACCTGGCGCTGCCTGTCATGATGGGCTTGCTGCTGCGCTACACCAAGCTCCCCCTCGCCTGGGCGACGGTCATCTTCCTGCCGCTGGTGGGCCTGGCCATCTGGGTGGGGCAGTACATCCCCCTTGACCTGGCGGCGGCGTTGGGCGTACCAGATGAGCGCGCGCACAAGGCCTGGGATGTGCTGCTGCTGGTCTACTGCTTCGTTGCCTCCATCGTGCCCATGTGGATTCTGCTGCAACCACGCGGGCATCTGGGCGGCTACTTCCTCTACGCCGCGCTGCTCAGCGGCTTGCTGGGCATTCTCTTCGGCGGCCAGCGGGTGGCGTATCCTGCTTTCACCACTTGGACCACCACGGCGGGCGTGCCGCTCTTCCCCATGCTCTTCGTCACCATCGCCTGCGGCGCGTGTTCCGGCTTCCACGCAGTCATCGCTTCCGGCACCACGTCCAAGCAGTTGCGCCGGGAGACGGACGCGAAACTCATCGGCTATGGCACCATGCTGCTGGAGGGGGCCGTCGCAGTGGTCGCGCTCTGCTGCGTGATGATGTTGTCCAGAGATGCCAGCGTGCTCAGGAACCCCAAGCCGAACGTCATCTACGCCTTGGGCATCGCGAAGTTCCTGAGCGTGGTCCACATCAACCCCGTCTTAGGCGTGTCGTTTGGGCTGATGGCTTTCACGACCTTCGTGTACGACACCCTGGACGTGTGCACGCGGCTGGGACGCTACATTGTGCAGGAACTGACCGGCTGGCGCAGCAGAAGCGGTCGGTTGCTGGCCACGGCGTTCACGGTGGGCGTGCCGCTGCTGTTTGTGATGCGCACCGTGACCGATCAGGCCGGCAACGTCATCCCCGCCTGGCGGGTGTTCTGGGAGTTGTTCGGCGCCAGCAACCAACTGCTGGCAGCCCTCACGCTGCTTGGGATCACTGTCTGGCTCTGGCGTACACAGCGGGCCCGTTGGGTGCTGCCGGTGACGGGGGCGCCGGCGGCCTGGATGTATGTCATGAGCACCTGGGCGCTGCTGCGGTTCATCAGGCAGGGCTTCTTCGATGCGGCCTGGCGCTTCACCGTACCTACGTCCCCTGTGCCTTGGGTGGCGCTGGTGCTGGTGGGCCTGGCGGGACTCATGCTGGTCGAGGCGTTCAGGGTCCTCTACAGAACGCGCGCGGCAGCAATGCCGGCCACGCAGTAGTCTGTGAAGGGCGGAAGGTAAGCTCGCCCCAGTTCCGCGGCTCCATCCTCAGTTGGAAGGGCCAGTCGCTGGGCAAGAGGGCGGACGAGGGTCAGGCGACGGGAGCCGCCGCCAAGACTGCAACTGCCTCACGTAGGAGGGAAGACACATTGCTACAAGCGCCCGTAGGTTTTGGCATCCTCGGCCTTGGCATGGGCCACAGCCGGGCCAGAATGGCCACGCGGACCGAAGGGGCGAAGCTGGTGTGCGTGTGCGACATCCTGGAGGAGAAGGCGCGCGCCGTTGCCGAGGAGCTGCACTGCGACTGGTGCCTCGACTACGAGCAGATGCTCGCCCGGGACGACCTTGATGTCGTGGGCGTCCTCACGCCCAGCGGCATGCACGCCGACCACGGCGTCATGGCGGCACAGGCTGGCAAGCACGTGTTCACGACTAAGCCCATGGACCTCCGGGTGGAGAAGTGCGACGAGCTCATCGCTGCCTGCCAGCGAGCCGGGGTGCTGCTGGCAGTGGACTTCGACCGCCGCTACTCCCAGGACGCGCACCAGGCGCGCCTGATCGTGCAGTCCGGCAAGCTCGGCAGGATCCTGCTGGCCGACGTGCGTATGAAGTGGCTCCGGGAGCAGTCCTATTACGACGAGGGCTCGCCGCCGGGCTGGCGCAAGAGCCTCAAGTATGAGGGCGGCTCGCTGGCCAACCAGGGCGTGCACCAAGTTGACCTCCTCTACTGGCTACTGGGCCCGGTGGCCTCTGTCTACGGCCGCATCGGGACGTTGACACACGACATCGAGACCGAAGACATGTGCAATGCCCTGCTGACGTTCGAGAGCGGCGCCTGGGGGGTGATCCAGACCACCACCTGCAACCGACCCAGCCTGGGCACCGCCCTCGAGATCTCTGGCGAGAACGGCACGCTGTGCCTCAGCGATAACCGCATCACGCGCTACGAACTGGCCCAGGGGCCGCAGGCGTCACTGGACGAGTTCGTGCCGGAGGCGAATCGCCCCAGGAACATAGTCGAGGACATGGTCTCGGCCCTCACCAGGGGCACGCCGTTGGCTTGCGACGGATACGAGGGAAGGCGCTCGACGGAGATAGTGTGCGCCGTGTACGACTCCGCGCGCACGGGCAAGCCAGTGAAGCTGAACCAGCAGTAGGGAGCGGGCGGCACTGTGTGGGGGCCGGCGGCTCCTCCTACCGGTCGCCGAGCCAACCCAGTATGTCCTGAGAGTTCAGCTTCTCCTGCGACGTTGCCAGCGCCTGCCGCGCCTTCAGCCGGGCGTAGGCGCGGTGCGTGACCAGGAAGGCATCCTGGTCGGCGATGCCTCCCAATAGCAGGCGGCGCGGAGCGACCGAGGCGGCGATCTGGGGCAGGTCGGCGACCGTAAGTAGGTGCGGGGTGATAGGTTTGACCCGTCCCTGGGCGTAGGTCTGGCCGAGGTCTGGGGCCGCGGCTCCAGCCAGGCGCTCGTCCAGGGCAGCCGCAAAGAGCGCCAGAGCTCCAGCCTCGCCAAAGCCGACGACCGCAACGTCGGCGGGGTCAATGTCACTACGCCGACGCAAGTAGGCGGCCGCTTGGGCGATGTCGTGGGCCCCGACGGCGCCCGGCGGCCGGCCCACGATGATGCCGTTCAGCTCCTGGACCTCCGTGTGGTAGGCCCATTCCCCGTAGAAGCGCGGATCAACGCAGAACACGGCGACGCCGGCCCCGATCAGGGCCTCGACGAGGTCGTCCGACTGCTCCAGGACTGCGGCCTTGCCAGCGGGATGGACGATGATCACGGCAGGGCACCGCTCGCGGCGCTTGGGCACCACTAGTACACCGGGAATGCTGACCTCCGGTTCGCTGTTGAAGGTGACCTTGTACTCAGCCCGATCCTCACCTACACGCACAGCCCGCACCACCGGCCGAAGGTCGGTGGGCGGCACGTCTTGCTCCCGGAAGAGCCGGCGCAGATCGGCACGGAGCCGCGCAAGGGCGGCGGCGGCGTCAGCATTGCCGGAGAGGGAGAACCGAAAGCCCCGCCGCGCACGGAACTCCCGCACAATGGCTTCGAGGCCCTCGGCGTCTGGAGGCGGGCCGTCCAGGGCGGCAAGCTGCTCAATGGAGAGCGGCGTGTGCGCGGGCTCTTGGGCCTGGACCGGATCGTCAAGGCCCCGCAGCCAACGGTTGAACCAGGCGTAGGCCTGCTCCCGCATGTTCTGGTTGTAGTCGTGGTGCCAGTCGTGGTGCTCGTTGGCCACACGGTCTGCCGCACCGTAAAGGCTCCAGACGGCGCGCAACTGCGGCATGTTCTCCTGGGGAAACCACTGCGTCCAGTCCTGCGTGTCGGAGATGTAGAGCGCAGGGCGCGGGGCGAAGACGGCGCTGATCTCGGGCTCGTCAGTCTCGGCCAGAATGCCGGCGACGTGGTTGCAGGAACAGTGGGCGGAGGTGGTGGAGAGAATCCGCCTGAAGTCAGAGACCATAGCGACCGGCACCGCAGCCCGCAGGCGATCCTCGATGGCCATCAGGTAGAAGGTCTGCTGGCCGCCACCCGAGCAGCCAGTCACCCCCAGTCGAGTCTCGTCCACCTCAGGCAGCGAGGCCAGCAGGTCCACGCCGCGCATGTCGTTCCAGATCATCACGGTGAGCGGCATGACACCGGTGGCCCAATCGTACAGGTGCACGCTGTCCACCGCCAAGCCAACATACCCCTTGAGCGCCAGGGCGATCAGCCGAGCCTGCACGGTGGGGTGCTTGGCGCCGTTCTCCCAATGCCCGTGCGGGTGCAGGACGGCGGGCGCCGGCTTGCCGAGGCCCTTGGGCATGTAGAGATAGCCGCTGGCGTAGTAGTGGGGCCACGTTTGCCAGTAGATGCGTTTGACGACGTAGGCTCCGCGGTCAATCTCGCCCGAGACGCGCACGTTCAGCGGCAGTCGCTCAGGCAGAGGCCAGAGGCCCAGGCACTCGAGCACGTAGCGGCGGACGTACTTCCGGCGGGCCTCCCACTGCCGGCGGCTCGGCGCTTTCGGCGGATGAGGGCCCTGAACCCGTTCCAGGTACCGCTGCGCCATCTCGGCCACCTCGCCCGGGGCCATCACCGTCCACTGATAGCGCTCTTTGGCCAACCGGCTCATCTCGGGCGGCAGACCCCGAGCCACGCGCAGATCGCTAAGCACGCCGGCGAAAGGCTGTTGCGCGTCGAGGTTGTTCCCCAGCCGCAGTTGCACCCGGTCAGGGCCGCCGCTGCCGACGGGCAGGGCTGTGTCCAGCTTGTCGTCCACATAGAGCAGCGCGACGCCGCTTTCCGGATCGTACGCGCCAAGCACATGGTGCCAGTTGCCGTCCGCGACGGTCGCGGTCGAGATTAGCTTAGCGCTAGCCCAGCTCCAGACCTCGAAGCTGACCTTGCCAGGCTGGCGGTTCAGGACAAAGCTGTAGCTGACCGTGCCCCCCGGTTGGTCCTTGGTCATGAGGATGCAACTGAACTTCGTCTGGGCGGTCCGGAGCCACAGATCAACCGTGAACGCTTCACGGCTGTCGAAAGCACAGTCGGCGGCGAGGGGCATCTCGACGTAGTCGTCCTCGCCATCGAATGCCAGCGCCCGCCCCGCACGGCCTTCGATCCAACTGGCGCCGTGGACTGTGCCGTGGTGTGCGCCGGGGCCCAGATCGCGAACCACCTCGCCGGCGCCCTCGTTCAGCGGCCAGTGGGCGAGCAGTTCCTGGGCTGAGGCGGCGCCAGGCAGGGCCATGGCGACCAGCGAGGCCACAAAGGCGAGCGCGGGCAGCATCTCTTGTGGCATGCTGTCCTCCCTGTCAGCCACTAGGCCTACCTTCGCGCGCTGGAGTCACGGCTCCTGCCTGCCGGCTCCCAAGCCAGCTTCGGGCGCAATGGGCAGGACCGAGAACGGCCTGCAGGGATGGGGAGACGAACTGGACGGGAACCCAGTGAGAGGCCCATGAAGCAATGAGCCTAGCTGAGAAGCTGGAACGGGACCCAGACCCCAATGACTGCCCACAGACGGGGCGGGCGAAGGCGCCGGGCCGGCGGGGATCACATGCAGCCGCTCAGGACTTCACCGGCGGGCGGTATACGCGGAGGGCTTGGATCGGTGGGGTCCCTTCGCCACCGGCGATGATCTCTAGCGTGTGCCTGCTGTTGCTCAGGCCCTGGGCCAGCGTAGTCACGGTTCCCCTCGTCGGGTCTTTGATCTCCGGCGCCACGTACTCGTCCACGAACAGCGGAACGACCTTCCACTTGACCTCGAAGCCGGCCGGCATGGGCTTGCCGGTGAATTCGCGGGACCTGGCAATGCTCCAGTCGGAGGGATCAATCACGATGCGGCCGGAGTTGGAGACGAACCTCTTGTCATTCGTGCCTTGGCCGTCGGGCCCTGTCTTGGACCCGAACACCTCGAACTTGAAGCTGCTCAGGTCATCGGAGGCGTCCTTGATCCGGGCAGACCATTCCTCCAGGATCAGCGGCTTCTCCGAGGACACCCGCATGAGGCCAGGCCAGCCTGTGTAGGGATAGTAGCTGCTGCGGCTGAAGGTGTAGAGTTCGGGGAACTCCGAGGGCTGCTGGCCCTCGATGAGCACTCGGGCTGGAGTGCCCGGTCGGTTGCCCTGCCCTGCGATCACGTCCACGCGATTGCCCTCGAACTCCAGCACGAGCTTGCCGTCCTGCCAGCTCACGTCCCTTCCCACCTCATACGTGCGCACCAGGTCTCTCCACGCCGCATCCGGGAAGTTGGGAAGATAGCGCAGGTGCGGCTGCACCGACTCGGCCATCAGGTAGTTCCCCTGGTCGTTGAGGTGCACGCCGTCTTTCAGCAGCGCCGCCGCCGGCAGGTGGTTGTCTATGAGGTACTGGCGCCACTCCGCGCGCTGGTCTAGAAGCTCCGCGCCGTACTTCTTCGCCACGTCCGGCAGGAAAACGTGGTTCATCCACGCCGACCACTGCGCCGGGCTCAGCTTGCTCCTATCGGTCTCCTCGTTGATCTCTTCGTCCTTGGTGATGTGGTCCGTCTGGATCAGGATCTCGCTGGTGGTCCGTCTGCGCGTGTTGGCGATGATGGTCTCGTAGTCAAGGTGGCTGCCGTAGACATGAAAGATCAGCAGGTCGGGATAGAACGGGTACAGGTCGGCCTCGGCCGTCTTCACCAACACCTGCGAGGCGAAGCCGCCGATAGCGCGGTTCTCGATGAGGAGAGTCGCATTGGGAAAGCGCTGGCGCAGATCATCCGCCACCATCTTCCACCAGGTCTGCTCCGTGATGGACTGCCCGTAGAACAGGACCTTGACCGTGTGGCGGTGCGTCGGCGTGCTGGTGGCCAGCAGCGTCATGGTCCGCTGGATACCTGTGCCAAACTGAGAGTCGTCCCTTGGTGGCGCGGGAGGCGGATATGCTGGTTTCTCCGGGGCCTGACCCCAGGCGGTCCCGGCGGCTACGGCTGCCGCCATCAGTACACTGCTCAGCATCAGTCCCATCGTATGTATCCCTTCCGTTGGTAAGCCACAGAACGGCACAGGCCAACGGTCTGAGTGGCTCGTACCCGCCAGGGCCCAGTGCTGCCGGGACCCACTTCCTCAGGGGGCGGTGTCATCCTCCCTTCGTGTGGCGGCGTTAGCCACAGCGCGGTGCGCAAGGAGTCACCTGGAGGCGCGAGGAAGGAAGCCTTGCCGCAGGGGACAGCGAACCCGCCGCGCAGGTGCAACGACCGTGACGGGCCCATGAAAGGACATCCAAGCATGAGGCGCAGCCTTGTCACGTTGCTGCTGGCAGCCCTGGCGTTGGTTGGTGGCAGCGCGAAGCATCACTCAGCAGCCGATGGCAACGCCGCGCCGACGCTGCAATGGCAGGCGCTGTACGAGCCCGGCTGCGGCGGCTGGGTGACTTCCGTATCGGTGAGCCCGTACGACTCAAGCCGCGTGCTGGTCGGTGGCGACATGCTGGGCATCGGCCTGAGCGAGGACGGGGGCAACACATGGCAGTCCACCTTCGGCTTCAAGAGCTGGGAGATAGCTGACTTCACCTGGCACCCCAAGGACCCTCGTGTGGTGTGGGTTGGCACGATGAGCGGGCCCTACGTCAGCTCAGACGCCGGGCGCAACTGGGAGCCCCGGCGCACCGGTCTGCCGCCAGTCAACTGGTATTACACCGCGCCCATACAGAAGGTGCTGTTCGACCCCAACGAGGCCACGCATCTGCTGGCTTTCGGCGGCTCGCACCGAGGTTGGGCCTCGCCTGGCGCTCCCTTGTGGGGTGCGGTATGGGACAGCCGCGATAACGGCAACAGTTGGCGGCAGATGGGCACGGTGATCGAGGATAGGGGGCGCTTTGCCCCCGACGAATTCGTCAAGATGGCCTGGGGCGAAACGACCTCCAGCCCTGTGCCTATAGACCTGAGCGGCGTCACAGACCCCGCCCCGGAGTCGGTCTACAGGAGCATGCGCTGGGGCCAGTTCGCCTACACGCTGCCGGATCTGATACCAGGCGCTGCCTACACCGTGCGCCTCCACTTCGCCGAGATCGCACCGCGCTATGCCGACCAAGCCCATAACGGTCGGGTCTTCAACGTGGCGATCAACGGAAAGGAAGTGCTGAGCAAGTTCGACATCGTGGCGGCAGCCGGGGCCGTATACAAGGCTGTGGTCAGGGAGTTCGCCGCGATCGCCAACGACCAGGGGCAGATCACCGTGGAGTTCGCGTCTGTCAGAGACACCGCCCTGCTCAGTGGCCTCGAGGTCATCCCTGGTGCCCAGGGCGCCGGCGGGAACGCCGCTGCGCGGTCCTATGCCATTGATGCCGGCACCGGCCCGGCGCAAGGGTGCAACATCGTCGCCGTGGAGTTCGCAGCCGGCTCCTCCAGCGTGGTCTACGCCGCGGTGCCCGCCCACGGAGTGTTCGTGAGCACCGACGGCGGGGCAACGTGGACCGCACACAACAGCGGCTTGCCCCATCTGAACACACAGGACCTGGCAACGCATCCGACCCAGAGAGACACGTTGTGGGTGGCCCTTGACAGCCTCCAGCCGCCAGGGCAGTTCGGCAACAGGGACCCCGAAGTGCAGCCCGGCGGCGTGTACAAGAGCACCGACGGCGGCCTCCGTTGGGAACCGGCGCAGGACGGCTTGCGCACGAAGACCGGCAGCGATCCGAACCTCACGCCGCGCTACCAGGCGATAGCGGTGGCTCCCTCGGCGCCCGACACGCTGCTGACCAGTGATACGGCCTGGGACGGGGGCGTAGTCTACGGCAGCAGAGACGGCGGCGCGTCCTGGCAGCCGTGGGCAAGCCGCAGCAGGCCCGACATTGTTATCGGCATGCCCGCCGGCATGGGCATGACGGTGGTCGAGTTCGACCCGCGCGACGCCCGGGCCGCGTTCGTCGCCGGCTCCGAATACGTGCTGCGCACCGTTGACGCAGGCCGAACCTGGACCGACGTCACTGCCTACCACCCGGACGGCTCGCCGAACTGGCGGGGGCGCGGCTATGCCGGCTGGGTGTGCACCAACTTCAAGTTCGATCCGCGCGACCCGAAGCACTCGGTGTGGCTCGCCATGGACCACGGCAACTTCTGGCAGAGCCGCGACGGCCTGCAAACCTGGAGCTGGGGCGGGAAGGGTCTGCCGGCCTGGGGCGGGGCGAGCGACGTGGCCTTCGCGGGTTCCACCATGTACGTGACCTTGGGGCAGTTCGGCAGCTTCGACGGCATTGCCAGGACGACCGACGGCGGCGAGAGCTGGACTATCCTCGCCGGCGCCGCGCGAGGCCTCCCGGAGCTGAACGCCCGGGCGCAGGCCATCGGCATCTATGCACTACCTGACGAGCCCAACATGGTGTGGGCGGTCATCGGTGGCAAGCTCTACCACACAGCCGACGGCGGCGAGACGTGGGGCATAGTCCACGAAGGGCCTGAGCTAAGCTGGATTGAGCCCCGGCTTGACCAGCCTCGCGAGTTCTACGTATCCGGCAAGGACGGCATCTATCACACCACCGACGGCGAGAGGTTCGAGCTGATTCCCGGTGGCCCGCAGAGCGTGGGACGCTTCGCCTTGGACTCGCAGCGGCGCATCTACGCGACCTCCTGGCGCAATAGCGGCCTGTGGCGCTGCGCCGACGGACAGTGGCAGCTCGTTCGCGATGACAAGTACATCAGCGACGTTACCGTTGACCCAACGGACGCCAAGCGCCTGGCCGTCTGCACAGGCGACCATCCCTATCACGACGAGTGCTTCGCCACGGGTGTGTGGATCTCGGACGACGGGGGCAAGACGTGGACGCGGCAGAACGCGGGCCTGGCAGTGCTGCGCGCCGACACCATCACCTGCAATCCCCACGATGCGGAACAGCTCATTGTGGGAACGCAGGGCCGCGGGTTCTTCGTCACTCGCTGGGCGAAACGCTGACCGGCGCTTCCCACAGTGAGCCATCCAGTCTCGCCGACCTACCTCAGAACTGTCGCTGTGCAAACGCCGTGGGGCCGCCAGGCGTCACTGTGATGAGCCGGCCATACGGCGGGTCAGGCGCGGGGTCGGCGCTGCCTGAGCCAGCACGACGCGGCCCGCAAGCCGCCGTTTGCAGCACCAGCGGCCACCTGGCCGATCCCGGGTGGGCGCTGAAGCGGTCGCACCAGATGCGGAGCTTGTCGGCAGCGGCGGCCTCGACTCTGAACTCAATGTCCCGGTGGGCATGGCCGCAGAGGATGGCGGCGACCGGACGTCCCGCCCCCAGCAGATTGCCGCCGCCGTCGCACCCTGTGCACAGCCGCAGCATGTCAACCACATGGTGCCGAAGGGCGCCATAGGTGAGATTGGGGCCACCAGGGACTTTGCCTGCAGGATCCATCACCATCGGCGCGGGCTTCGCCAGCTCGCCGCAGGAGATCTTGTCTGAGCAGTTCAGGGGCGGCGCGTGCACTGCCACGAATATGGGGCCCTCTCCTCGGCGGCCAGCGCACGCCAGGACTCTTTCGAGCCACCGCAGTTGCGACCAGTTGTACAGCAGACGCGTTGAGTCCAGGCCCTTTGAGTCAGGCGCGAACCCAAGCAGCAAGTCCTCGATCTGTAGCTTGCGCAGCTCGCGCCAGCCATACCCCTCAGCCAGACGCCCCGTGAACACGTCCGGCCCGGAATCCAGGACCGCAAAGAAGCCGCCAGCGTGGTCGAAGGCGTAGTTGAGGTAGGGGTTAATGTGCTTGAAGTAGTAGTGGAGCGCGACGGGATCGGCGTGCAGCGGGTTCTCGATGAGGGGTGTGAGGAACCAGCGCCTGACCAAGGGGAGCATTAGCTTCTGCAAGCCCCATGTCCGGGCTCCCCTGAACATCAGCCCCGCGAGTAGCTGGTCCACCACCATCTGGTCGAAGAAGCCCTGGGCGAGTTGGTCGGCCAACCGGTCGCGCTCCTCATCTGGGTACAGCTTGGGGTCGAACTTGTTGTACCGGTAGCGCTTCGCCTGCTCCTCGGTGAGGCCGTACTCATCGTGCATCCCAAAACGCACGAGGTCGTAAGGATGAAGCCGCCAATCGTGGTTGCCCGTGGAGGTGAAGATGGCGACCCGGAGGCCTTCGTTCCGAGGCGACCGATGCTGCTCCGCGCCCTCGCCGGTCACCATGTCGCGGAAGATCATCCAGTTGTTCTCATCGTTGTCCTCGCGGTCCGACCAGCCGTGATGGGCAAAGTCTACCAGGTCGCCGGTGGCCAGCACGAAGTCTAGCTGCCCGTCGTCGGCCAGTTCGTTTGCCTTGGCGATGAAGCGGCGGAAGTTGGCGTTGAAGTTGACATAGGCCGACGGCAGGTGCTGCCGCTCCCGGCCGCTTGCCGTCTGGAGCACGTCATCAATGATCTCGTCGTTGCGGCGGGCCAGATGCAGATCGGTGACATGCAGGAACTGGAACTCCCCGCGCCTGTCGGGCATGAGCTGGATCGCGTGGGGATTGCGCCGCAACGAGTGCGCAGTCTGGTCCAGTATGAAGAGATCGTACAGTGTGGGCACGGCTCGGCCATGGGCGCGGTGCAAGCAGTGGGATGCGGAGGCAGTGAAGGTAACAGGCAGGAAGCAGTAGTTCGTGGCCTCCCCAAGGGTCTGGTAGTGCAGCTCGCGGCTAAGCAGGTATGCGGTGTCTTGGGGGTCCAGGATGTCAGGCAGGCTGCCCCAGCCTACCAACGGCTCCGGGGGGCCAGTGAGCTGTAGGCCGATCTGGCTGGGGAGATCCGGCTCGGGGAACGATGGGCGCAGGAAGAACTGGTACTTGGAGGTGAAGTACTCACTATCAGCGCACCGGAACTCCCCCAGCCGCACTGCCACCAGCAAGCGCAACGTCACAGTCTGCGTGTCCTGATGCAGCACCTCCAGGTGCGGGCAGCCCAGATTGGGCTTCAGGATGATGGGGAACTCCTCCGGTGCAAGCATCTCATCGTCTCCTTCCGGCCGGTCCTGGAGCGCGCGTCCGCAGGTAAGGCCCTCAGACTCATCCGCCCAGTGTTCTCGACCCCACCGCGTTTCTGACACCGGAAGACGCACCGCCCATGAGCCGTAGCTCGTCCAGGAAGCCGGGCTTCCGGCAGACGACGGTGAACGTGCCCGGGGCGACGGCGGTGAGTTCGACCGTGCAAGGGGGAGTGCCACGACGGTACAGAACCGGCTGGTCCGGCCGTGAAAGCCACACTTCCGCGCCTGGCGGGTCAGAGGCGAATTGGACGGTGGCGGCAAGAGCCGGGCCTGCCGCCGACCAGATCAGCAACAGCCAGCACGCGCGCCGCATCCCTGCTCCCCTCCTGCCGTGAACCCTCGTGCAACCCAAAAACCCACCCGGCCGTTCTCTTCCGCGCCGGGCGAACGGCATCCTTCTTCACGGAAGGCGGGAAGCGCGCTGTTGGCGCAGGTGCTGCGCCACGCTCTGGACGGTCCCCACAGAATCCTTGTCCACGCAGGTCACGAAGTTGTGGATGAGGTAGTCGTCCGTGGCACAGAAGCGCATGCAGCGGCCGTTGTAGTCCGAGCCGAAGCACGTCGCGACGCGAAGCCGCTTCGTCGCCTCGTGGTTGGCCCAACTCCCGTCCGCGCGCCACCCTCTGCGAGGCGCAGCTCAGGCCCGGCGCCGCATCATGGAGTGCCGGGAGCCTCGCCCACGGCGCGTGCCATCTCGGCGCCCAAGCGCTCCCAGGCGGCGATCACACGATCGTCGAACGGATCGTTATCGCTGTTCTCGATGCGTCCGCGCTCTTCCAGCCACCTGATCGTCCGGCGCGCGCCTGCCACGAAGGGGATGGTGTAGCGGAAGCCCAGATCGGTCCGCGCGGCCGTGTTGTCAAAGATGTTGCTGAACTGGAAGTTGGCGGCGCAGGTCCCTGCGCGTTCGGGCGCCAGCTTCACCAGCAGGTCCGTGGGGATGTGGACGATCTTGGGCAGCGGCGCGCCCAGCGCCTCAGCGACGCACTCGTGATACCGATTCCAGGTCATCCACTCCTCGCCCGTCACGTGGTATGCCTTGCCAAAAGCCTGCTGGTTGCCCATGGCGTTGACGAACGCTCCGGCCGCATCGTCAACGTGGCAGGCGACCCACAGCGAGCTGCCATCGCCATGCGTCACTATCGGCTTCCCCTTGCGGAGGCGGTCCAGGTAGGTGGTGCGCCACCCGAACGTGTGGATCAGGACTCCTCCTTCGCCATAGGTTGCCGCGGGCCGAATGAGGGTCACGGCGAAGTCGCCGCGCCCGTGGGCTTCCATCAGCAGGTCCTCGCAGCGCACCTTGTTCTGGCCGTAGGAGCCGACGGCGTTGCGCTCGTGGTCCTCGCGGTACGGGTAGCTGCGCGCCGGCTTAGTGTAGACATCCACCGTGCTACAGAAGATGAGGTGGCCAAGGCGACCCTGGAAAGCGCGCACCACACTCTCGGCATCCGCAGGCACATAGCCCACCATGTCTACCGCGCAGTCGAACGAACCGGCCTGGGCCATCTGCGCCTCGAAGGCCGCATAGTCCCTGCGGTCGCCGAACAGGCGCTTGGCGCCGTCGGGGATGCGCGCCTCGGTCTGCCCACGGTTGAAGAGGGTCACGTCGTCGCCGCGCTCAAGAAGCTGGCGCGTAATGGCGGTGCTGATAAGGCCCGTGCCGCCGATGATCAGTACCTTCACGGTTAGCCCTCCCGAGGTGCACCGGCCTGACCGCGCCGGCAGACCTTGTCGCGCATGGCGTCCAGGCCACCCGAACGAGGGCACAAGCCCATGCCCTTCCGCCTTCGACACAGACGTGACTTCCACCCGTCCGGCCGTCATCCTCCCGCCATGCTCTGGCATCGGCTGCCGGCCCTGCCTTCCCCGGTAAGTCATGGGCGCCGTGTTCCGCGAGGCGCTCGCGACCGGCAGGTCCCAGCCCAGCCAGGGAGGATCAGGCTGCCGCCCGAGGAAGCCAACCGTTGCGGCCGGCGGCTTTCGCTGCCGCCGGCGGGGTCTCCGAGCCCGATAGGGAGCAAGCGAGGGCCGTAGGCGAAAAAACGCGGCGAAAGCGCGCCAGAACACAGGAGGACCTCTTCATGTTGCATGATGAACTGCTTGGGGCCTTGGCCGAGATCCCCCTCATTGACATCCACAGCCACCTGCCGCGGGACGACATGGTGGCAACCGATGCCAGCAAGCTGCTGTTCTACCACATGCTCCAGTACCCGCTCCGCGCGGCTGGCGCGGACGAAGCGGCGCTCTGGCCAGGTAGCGCCTGGCACAGCAGGGCCTGTCCGTACGAAGTCTGGGACCGCTGCGGACCTGCCATGATGAGGACCGGTTTCGGCTGGATTCTGCAGAGCATCCTTCGCGACCTGTACGAGTTCGACGAGCCGCCTACCCGCGAAGCGATTCCGCGACTGGAGAGCGCGATTGCACGCCAGGCGTCTGAAGGGGACTGGGGCATGGAGGTCCTGCGGCGCGCGCGTGTCGAGGCCGTGCTCTCGAGCGCTCAGCGCCCGCAGGCCCCTGGGGCGACGGAGGCCCTGCCGATTCACGATACCGTTGAGGTGGCCGCGTCCAGCGGCACTCGTGAGTTCGATGGCTGGCCGCAAAGGCTGGCGCAGATAGCGCAGAGCACGGGACACGAGATCGCCAACCGCGCCCAGTTCCGGGAAGCCGTGCGGCTGTTCTTCGACGCCGTTGATTGGACAGGAAAGACCATCCTGGTGCAATGGATCTCCTCGCTGGCAGACTTCCGCCCGGCGGATCACGCCGATATCAACAGGATTCTCGCCGCCTGTTGCCGTGGCGAGGCGCCCGCCCCGGAGGCTGCCGCATGGCTCGAGGCCGAGCTGATTCGCGCGACCCTGGAAAGCGTGCGCGACCGCATTCGCGTCTACCAGTTCTGTTATGGCACGCAGTTCGTGACGCCGGGGCCTGGCCGCGGCATGCAGCGGGCGGCTCCGCAGTTCGCCAGCGGAATGGCGCACTTGATCGCGCAGTTCCCGGAGATCCACTTCAACGTGCTGAACGGGTTCGAGGCGGACGAGCCGATCTGGTGCTCCCTGCCGCTTGCCTATGACAACGTGTCACTCGGCGGGTACTGGTGGCAAACGTTCTATCCCTGGACCATGCAGGCCGCCTGGCAGCGTCGGCTAGACATGGTGCCCACGACCCGGCTCATGGGGTTCTTCAGTGACGGCTACTGCGTGGAGTGGATCTACGGCCGCGCCACCATGACGCGGCGGGTGCTGGCGAATGTCCTGGCAGAACGCATTGAGCGCGGCTTCTGCACCAGGGACCAGGCGCTTTCGGCCGCCCGCGACGTGCTCTACGAGACGCCGAAGCGCATCTGCTTTGCGTGATCTGCCGTTTGGCGCAACAGCACTCTCGCTACCAGAGCGCCTACCCGCCGTCGCCTGGAAGAGCACGACACGTCGCGACTGTCGGAGCGAAACGGGCCCCGCCGGGAGCTCATGCGGCGAGCCCCAAGCCCCGCGTAACGGCCGCCCCGTTCACGGCTGGCAACTGCACTCGGTCTGTCTTCCTTGTGGCCGCTATCCGTTCTTCACTTCGGGCTCGGCCTACGGCGCGACGGCGTCAATGCCTGCGGGCACGGGGATCGTCACCTCGCCCGTCGCGGCCCACTCAGCGCCGCGGCACAGAAGCGCCGCGCAGTCGGGAGCGATGGTCTGGGCGACATCGTGGCCGAGAAGCTCCACAAACACGCGCCCTTTGCCATAAGGGATCGTCCAGGCCATCAGCTCATGGAGGCCGGTCCCCCCGGATTCGGGGGCGTCATAGGCGGTGGCGAGGATGTGCATGTCCTGAGCCGGGCCGCGCTGGCCGTGGTAGAGCTCGTCCTGGACGTGCTTCCACTTCGCCGGCATCCCCTTCATGATCGGATGGTCCTGGTCGCGCACCATGACCTCGAACGGGTGCTGCGGCCCATGACCGGCACCTGGGCCCTCGCCCTTGGGCCGGCGTACGACCTTGCCGTCGGCATCGAGCGCGATGCTGTCGCCGAAGTTGGCGTCGCGCCACCCCATGCCGATCATGTTGTTGTAGGCTTCCCAGTCGCGGAAGGAGGCCACGGCGAAGTGGTAGACGACCAGTCCGCCCCCATCGCTCACGTACTTCTCAAAAGCCCGGCTAACCTCCTCGGGCCAAGGCTCGCCGCAGTAGTTGGTCAGGACCACGCCGTACTTGGTGAACTCGGGGCGGAAGTTGTCCCAGGCTTCCTTAGGAGCACCCTTGTCCGGGCTGGTCAGCACGTCCACGCTGAACCGGCCGGTCTTCTCCAGCATCTCGTTGATCCGCGGCGTAGTGCCCTTCCAGTTGTGGGGATTCTGACCGTCAATGATCAGCAGGTTGATCTTCTCCGCCGCCAAGGCCGGACAGACAATGGCCAGGGCAAGGCTGAGTAACGCTCCGCATAGGAACCACCTGTACGCTTTGCTCACGGTCTGCGCTCCTTTCCTTCCTCAGAATGCGCTGTCGCGAATCCAGGCCGAGTCAACACCGTGGCCTGCCAGACAATCCGCAAGGCACCAGACTCATCCGCCGGATGTCTTCGTCGTGAGGTTGAGGCCGTCCTTGTCGGCCGGCACTCGGCGTCGGCAAAGGGCGACCACGGCTTTGCGCCCGGCCGCCCGGCCTCTGTTCGCCGTTGCCGATCGCACGCCAGCAAAGGGGGGCCACAACACGCGCTGCCGGGGCGCAGTGGCCGGCGCAGCCCTCGCAGCGCCAGCCGGTAAGCACTTTGCACCTGCCTATCGTCGAGGTGGAAGGCCGGACGAAGCCGCAAGCTGGTTCCTGGGCCTGCGGGTATCACGACAGCCGGACTGCGGCTACTTCAGGGCCATCTCAAGCGTCCAAGGCTCGCGCATCTTGCGGCTGAGCATCTTGTCGGCTTCGGGGTCATCGTCGAAGCGTTCGGCGGCTGGGTTCCATCTCAGCTTGCGGCCCAGCATCATTGCGATGTTGCCGAGGTGGGCGATGGTAATGGTCCGATGGCCGGTCTCCGCCGGCGCATAGCAGGGCTTGCGGGACCTCACGCAATCGAGGAAGTTGCGGTGCTCGCCGCCCTTGCCGCCGTCGGTGCGGGCGACCACCTCGCTGGGCCGGTAAAGCTGCGTCTCCTCGGGACCGATCTCCGACTCCAGGATGGCGTTGCTGCTCGCCTCCAGCGGCCCCCTCCATCCCGAGGAGCTGAGCCAACCCTCGGTTCCCTCGAAGCGGATGCCGGGGCCGGTGCTGGATACGTTCATGGTCACGCCGTTGGCATACTTGTAGTTGATGTCGAACTCGGTGGCCGTGTTGAAAACCGCTTCCCGCGGCGGGAACTCGCCGATCCCCTCCACCTCCACCGGGCCGGTCGCTTCCGTGTCGTTCGCCCATTGCGCCAGGTCAATGAGGTGCGCCCCCCAGTCGGTGAGCCGTCCCCCCGAATAGTCGAGATTCCAGCGGAAAGTGTTGTGGCAGCGGGCCGGGCAGTAGGGCGCCCAGGGGGCTTGGCCCAGCCACATATCGTAGTCGAAGCCCTGTGGAACGGGCTGCTCCTCAAAGTCCCTGGGGGTGAGGCCGCGGTTCTCGTTGCCGCCAGGCAGCGTCACGGCAATGTGCTGGAGCTTGCCAATCCGTCCGTTGCGCACCAACTCGCAGATGCGGATGTAGCTGTCAATCGAGCGGTTCTCCGACGCCGTCTGGAAAACGCGGCCGGTCTGCGCGATGGTGTCGCTCAAGATCCGGCCCTCAACCACGGTCAAAGTGAGCGGCTTCTCGCAGATCACGTCCTTGCCGGCCCTGGCCGCCATGATAGCGGGGATCACATGCCAGTGGTCGGGCGTGGCATTGATCACTGCGTCAATGTCGTTGCGCGCGATCAGCTCGCGGAAGTCGCGATACCGTGCGCAGCCCTTATACTCCGTGCCCGGGGCCCGGCTGTAGTGCTCCTCGACACGAGCCTTGGCCGCCTCGCACCTGGCGTCGTCCACGTCGCAGACCGCCACGACCTGCGCGTCGGGACAGCGGAACACCTGGTCCAGGTTCCAGCCTGCTCCGTGACCACCGCAGCCAATGAGGCCCATGGCGATACGGTTGCCGGCGGCGAAGGCCCCTTGGAGCCCTAGAGCCGAAGGTGCGACGATATAGGGTGCGGCAACGGCCACCCCGGCACTACGTAGGAACCCCCGGCGGGTGATGGATCGCTTGCGCATAATCATGACTCCCTGATTGCGGCACAGACCTCGGTGGCGCTCGCCAGCGCTAACCCAGCAAGCACAAGCGAACGGCCACAGCCACCTGACGTGCACGCGTGGCAATGGGCGCATAGCGCCCCAACACTTACCGGCTTAACGTCTTCGCCGCCGCTGCGCCCTCGCCCTCCTCGCGGGCCCGCGAGGGCAGCCCTCGCTACTTCTCGAGGCGGAGCCAGTAGCGCAGAAGGTAGTCGCAGTTGACGACCTTCTCGACCAGATCAAAGGGAACATAGTAGTAGTGGTTGGAGGCCTCGTAGCCGAGGCGTGAGTCGCGCGTCTGGAGGCGGTACAGGTCCCGGGCGGTGGCGATCTCAACGCGCAGCAGCCGCTCGAGCTCTCGGCGCTGCGCGGCCGCTTCGTCCTCGCTGGTTGCAGCGGCGAGCGCATTCCGCGCCACGACGAAACGGGCCTGGTTGGCGACCGTGCGGAAATGCAGATGCGCCGCTCGCGCCACGTTCAGCTCGCGCTCCAGCGCGGGCCGGTTCTCGCGAGGTGCGTTCGCCAGCGCTCTCTCCAGGTGGGCCAAACCAGTCTCCCAGCCCTTGCCGATCGCCTCGAACTGCCCAATGAAGACCTGAGGCGGATAGATAGCTCGCCAACCCTCGAGGTCGTCGTAGGGGAACCCGATCATCGTCGCCCTATAGCCGGTGGGCTTCTCCCAGAGCAGGTTTGCGGGGCCATACTGCATCGGCGCGACATAGACCAGCCCGGGGTGGAAGGGGAACTCGCGGAACGCCTCGCTGAAAGCGCCCCAGGCAGCAACAACATCATCTGCACAGCGCCGCCCGAACCGCCGCCGGGCCACCCGGAGCATCGCCTCCCTGGGCACAGGCTCGCGCATGGCGCCGATCTCGGCGGCTACCTCCATGTTCGGCGCTGGGTAACCGCCCAGCGTCCAGCCGAGCATGACGCCGTCCACCTCGGCCTGACACAGATTCGCCATGTGCTGCGCGACGAGTTCGACCGCTGGGATGTAGGGGACGGCCGACAGCTCCCAGGTGTTGCTCGCCTGCACCTTGGCAATCGTCCGCAGGCCCCGAGCGCGGGCGAGGGCCCAGTGCCGCGTGGCTCTAGGGCCCGGGCCGACGCTCGAGATGGAGTACTCGCCCACAGCGCTCTCGACGCCGCCGCGGGTGATGGGGAGGCTCCACTCGCTGACGCTCATCAGTGCTACCCCATCGGGAAGCCGCTCGATGATCGGTTCGGCCCAGTCGTCGGGCCAGCCCCAATCCCACACGATGACCTCCGCATGGGGATTGCCCTCACGAACGCCGCGGGCAATGAGCGAGTTGACCTCGGCGATTACCTCAGACGCTGCCCGCTTAGAGCAGCGAGGGCAGCCGACACCGTTGTGGTGCGAGTAGCAGTTGGTCAGGTTCTCCGAGGCCGTAATGGTGAAGACGCCAGCCAGCTCGGGGACGGCGGCGAAGATGCGGCGCAGCGACCCCACCAGGTAGTCGTGTACCTGCGGCACGCTGGTGCACAGCGCGGCGTGGTCACCCTCGACCACACCCTTCAGTTCGGGATGCCCCTCGTAGAAACTCAACAGCATGGCCCGGGGCTCGTTCAGGTACAGGTAGAGACCGATCCCGTGCCGACGCGCACGACGGGCCAGAGCGCGGAGGTTCAGCAGCCGCTGCTCCCAGCCCTGGCTGAGTTCACGCGCCCACGGGAACGGAGACAGCTTGTACAACACGGCCTGCATCCACACGCCATTGACCCCGATGGCCGCCAGCTTCTGTAAGTAACCGTCGGGATAGGGGTCGAGTTCAGGCGTGGCTAGTGGATCTCCGTAGAGGGCGAAGTACGAATAGCAGAACCGGGGTGAGAAGCGGGAGTGCGCCTCGGTCGCGTGTGGTGCGGGATGGGTTCTCGCCGCCAGGTCGTCTACGAAGGCGAACAGTGGCTCGCCCGGCTGTTGTAGGCCATCGGGGAAGTAGCGCTCCACGGCCGCCCGGATTTCGGCCTCGCGCTGGCGCACTGCGGCGGTGGGCTCAACATAGCGCAGCGGGCCGCAGCGGGGCTTGAGGCTGCCCAGCTTGCCCCAGAGGAAATCGTCCTCGCGCAGCGTGTACGCGAGTTCCTGCTCCTGCCAACCCAGGAGCTGGAGAAGTTGCTCATAAGGGAGCAGATGCCAGTTGCGGCGGATGAGGGTGATGTAGCAGCGCCGGCGCTTCTGCTCATCCAGCGGAGGCCGGTCGGGCAGGCCCATCGCCAGCCCAATCTCCTGCACTTGCGCCGGCTCGGCCCCCAGCACTTCGGCCAGGCGCTCCGCAGGCACCAATCCCCAGTTGCGCCAGATGAAAGCGTGCATCCGGTCGGGGAAGTGGGGAAATGGTACGGGGTCGGGCGCTGCGCCCTCGGGCAACTGGCCCCACCCGGCCGACAAGATCAGCGGCAATATGGGTAGCATGGCGGATCACCTGAGCCGGGACCCAGCAGGATGCCTCGTCGCCGGCGTGGTGCGGCCTACTCACGGGCGGCAACCGCACGGATGGCCTGGAGCCCCAAAGGTGCGCCGATGTTCATCGGCGGAGACTCCGGCATCTCCCTCACCGTCGGCCAAGCCTTCTTCGACCCGCAAGCGACCTCCTGCCTCGAACTGGTAAGGGAGAGGCACGGCGGGGAGGCCAGGATCCCGAAGAGGGGCGAGGTCCCGGGGCGCGTAGGTGGCAGCGCCATGCCGCTGTTCGCGGGAGGTGCTGTCTCCACCTGCGCCGAATCGCACCTGGTGACCGTCGTGTGCCGCTCGTGGCCGTGCAGTGGGCGGGTCGGATGAGGCCTACGCCCCGCGGGCCCGACGCGGCGTCACCATCGAGGAGGAGAACCAGTGAAGACACCAGACGCCCCTGCACCCCGCCGCACTGCCAGCAGGCTCTGCGCAGCCGTGCTGTGCTGCGCCTGGCTGGCCGCGCTGCCGTGTCTGGCCGCTGGGCGCGACGACTGGCAGAAGCCCGACCGCGTGGTCCAGGACCTCCGGCTACAGGTGGGGGTCACGGTGGCTGACGTTGGCTGCGGGACGGGCTACTTCACCCTCCGCCTCGCCCAGGGCGTGACCGAGGCCGGCAAGGTCTATGCAGTTGACATTGACGAAGGCGCCCTGAGCACGCTCAGGAAGGACGTAGCGCAGAAAGGCCTGACCAACACCGAGGTCGTCCGTTCGGAGCCCACGGACACGAAGCTCGCCGCCGGGAGCGTGGACGTGGCGTTGCTCTGCATGGTCCTCCACCATGCGGCTGCCGACGCGCGTCAGCCGCTGTTGCTGAGCATCGCCAGGTCTCTCAAGCCCGGCGGCCTGCTCTTCGTCATTGACCTCAGGAAGGCCCGGGATCCGCAGATACTCGCGCTCGACAGGTATGAGGACCTGATCCCGCGGGAGGACACCCTTCAGATGGTCACAGGTGCTGGCCTGACGCTGGACGCCGAATTCCTCTACCTGCCCTATCAGTACTTCCTCCGCTTCCGGAAGCCAGAGAACTGGCAAGCAGGCACGCCCGAGGTTCGCCCGGCAATCCCGCCGCTGCCCAAGCGCGACTGAGCGCCCGTCTAGCTAGCGGAGGCACTGCACGCCAGGTGGCCGCTACGTGGGCATGAGGCCGTCGTGGGTCTATCTGTCGAGGACACGGGGACGCTTTCGGGTATCGTCGCTGGCCACGAATCACACTCACGCGCCACGAGACGAACGAAGAACACGTCTGATCGCATCAAGCCGCGAAGCCCCCTCGCTCAGCGTCGGCACCAGCCAGCCGCCCTCGTCGTTCTCGTTCCAGGCGTAGGTCAGCGCCGTTCGCGCCTCGGCCGCCTGCGGATTCGCGTCGAGCCAGGCCAGGGCGGCCTCAAGGTGAGCAGCAAGCTCGACCGGGGTAGGCGGCTGGTAGTACTTCTGAATGCCCTCGCCAGGCTTCTGCCACGTCTCCCAGGGAACCGGGTTCTCCACGCGCGGACGACGATCCCAACCCGACATGACGATCGGCACCACCTGCGATCCAGTGGCCTTACAGCGGTCCCAGAAGCCTTGGGCATACTGAGCCAGCTCTGAGTACGGCGCTCCCTCGCCGCCGCCGGAGGCGGCGTACGAGCTGATGGCGTCGCCACCCAGGATGTCACACAGCTCCTTGCCGCGCTGTGGGTCGAAGTCCATGACCACGATGTACGGATTCGCCAAGCCAGCCTGCTGGGCGGCAGAGCGGAGATGATCGAAGATGAGCCTGCTGTCCTTGGGCCCTCCGCACGCCTCTACCCACCCGTCGGTGATGAAGCCGACATATAGCAGCGGGCGCCCTGCCAGCACCTTCTGGTAGGTCGGCTCCGTCATGAGCCGGACCAGTCGCTCCTCCATCTGGCGATGGTTCGCTTTCGTTCCCAGATTGCTGGGCGAGGTGACCAGGCAGAAGCTCACGTCCTGCTTGTGGTCGCTGGCGAGGTAGTATTGGAGCCCCAGGCTCATGGGACTGTCCGGCTCGTAGGTCACGAAGGCCCAGTAGTCCAGGCCGGCGCCGTGGGCGTAGGCAATCTCCTGGTCTATGACTGCCTGAGAAGCTCCGTCAGTCTTAACCTCTGTGTCCGAGACGACTTGCGCGTAGAAGGGCAGCCGGTAATGCCAACGCTCGGGCCCGAGAGACTTCTGGACAGCCATCCCTGGGCCGCCCCGATCCCCATGCCAGGCATCCCAGCGTATCGCACCCACCAGCGCCCGCGGACGGGCAACACTCGGCGTGCTACCCTCCAGCACCGGGCCAGCGTGCGTTGCCGTCTGGCATGCCACAGAAGCGACAACCCATATCATCAGGAGCCTCATCGTGTACGCCCTCTGCGTTTGTGGGGCAAGCTGGGAGTTGAGCGGGTGCACGAAGCGAGCCTCACGCCCATCTGACCGCCATACTCGGTCAGGCGGACACCTTGCCCGCCGAGCAACGCCTGCCCCGGCTGTTCGTGGTGAAGCCAGCGTGCCTCAAGGCGCCACAATGGCCTCAGATGCGTTCGCGGTCAGCCCGCGCAGATGCATGCCTCCACCCGCGCATGGCACTTCGGACAGGTCGGCACGTTCTCCCCGCACGGGTAGCCCTTGGCCTCGCCCGGGCCCAGCATGGCATAGTCTGCCTGCAACGTCCGACCCCCGACCTCCGCCGTAACCACTACCCGATTCCGGTCGGCAACCATGTCAGCACGCAGGCGGAACCGCTGCTGCCCCAGAAGCTCGTCGCCAGTCTCGACCTGCCAACCGTCGGGCGCCTCCAGGATGATCCGGGTGGCCACGGGCGCGTCGTCTTTCCGGACGGAGACCCCGATCGTCTTCGCGATGCCGGGCCGCAGCACCGGCTCGCCGCCGTAGTGCAACGCGATGTCGTAGCCCTCGACCTGTGTGATAGCTGACTGGGGATCGCGGCTCAGTGCGAGCAGCGCTTTCTCGTTGCGCGAGAGCAAGGAGAGAACGTCCTCCGGCGTGGTCGCAGCCTCTCCGAGCGATGCAACGTCCGAACGCTCAGCGATCATCCTCTCTGCAACCTCAACCGTCCGCTCCGTCAACTCCCCCACGGTTTGCGCGCAGGGCAGGGAACGGGTGTAGGGGTGCAGCACGATCTCCTCCCCCACCGGCGCCTTCCACTCCTCGGGAATGCCCGCGGTTCCGCCCAGGATACCGAGCAGCGAGCCGAGCGTCGCCCCAGTGCAGTCCGTGTCGTAGCCGCAGTTCACGGCTTTGCACAATCTGTCCCCGAAATCGTCGCCATAGAGCCAACCCATGACGGTGAAGGCGTGGTTCTGCGGGGCGTGGCAGGGCTGGGGATGGCCAAAGCACCGCAGCACGCGCTCGCGCGCTTCCGCCCACCCAAAGCCGTTGTCGTGGCACCAGACGACCTCGCGGATCACGCGGGATATGCGCGACCAGACCGGGATCACGGCCAGCCCTATCTGGATCAGGGTCCGCGCGTCGGCAATCACAAAGGCCGCGCTCTCTACCGCTGCCCAGAACATCTCACCGTAAGTACCCTCTCCCCCTGCGTGATCGAGCGCCGCATCGCTCCACGCCAGCGCGGCTGCCAGTTGCGGATCGCCCGGCGCCACGCAGGCCCAGATCTCGCTGCGAATAGGCGAGCCCATTTCGTCAACGTAGTAGTTCTCGAAGCAGCCGGAAACCGGCGGCCGCAGCCCGCGCTCCAGGTTGCGGCGGCAGAACCCGTACTCGTTCCAGGGATAGGACGAGAGGTGGCGGACCCAGTAGTCAACGAAGTCGTTCAGGCCGGGATAGACGCCGCGCTCGCGCATCATCTCCAGCCACACTAGCTGGAAGTCCAGATCATCGTTGGCCGCAGACTTCTCCGGCAGAGGATCGTAGAAGGTCAGACTGTGAGTCTGCTTCTGACCTTCGTACGGTGCGCCCAGGGTGCCGCCGATGTTCTTGCCAAGCCAGCACGCGCACACTCTGTCGCGGAACTGCGCCCGGGATAGCTGAATGGGCCGCATGTCACTGCCCTCCTGACTGCGTTATCCGTGGGGCTCCCGGCAAGCACGCTGCCCAAGTGCATGGCCTCTGGCTACCACAACGTCCGCGCACCGCGGCTCCGGGAAGCCCTCTGGCGTCGCACTCGTCACCGGCGGGGCGTTTTCGGCAATGGCCCGCGCTTATCCTGCCACAGGAAGGCCGGGGCGCTAGCCGTGAGGCAAACTGAGACAGGCAACGGCTAGAAGTGGTTTCATAACCTGCTCAGGACGATCATGATGCAGGCCAGATGAAAGAAGGCGCTGTAGATTTGCAGCTTGCGCTCGTAGCGCACCACCAAGCGGCGGAAGTTGGCCAGCCAGGCG
>Ga0315282_10000744_pt1 | contig 63481 bp, 53 predicted proteins | sample YL17G07_20_MG_FD_203693 | JGI IMG/M metagenome (GOLD analysis project Ga0315282, IMG submission 203693) | Sediment microbial communities from Yellowstone Lake, YNP, Wyoming, USA - YL17G07_20 | ecosystem: Environmental > Aquatic > Freshwater > Lake > Sediment | place: USA: Wyoming | collected...
TGAAGCAATGATGGGGGAACCACCACAGGGTGCAATCCTCCGAGTCGATGGGAGTGAGTTAAGTCACGAGCCGAAGACTTAACAGAACCAGAGCTTTATTAGCGGTCGGCTCCCGAAAATCACAGATGAAGTCGTCGCTGGGCTGGAAGGAGATAGCCGGAAGAATTGACGCTGCCCTTTTGAAGGCAACGTCCTCGAGGTCTGACCTTTTGATTCTGTCACAAGAGGCGGCACAGCTGGGCTACAGGTCGATCTGCGTTGCCCCGTACCTTGTTGAGCCCGCCTCCAGACTCCTCGAGAACACAAGCGTGAAGGTCGGCACAGTGGTGGGGTTCACGCTCGGCTTCAGCACGCTGGCCTCCAAGTTGCAGGAGGTCAAGGCAGCGGCACAGATGGGCGCGAGAGAGATCGACTACGTGGTAGGACTGGGTGGATACTTCTCTGATGGCGTCGAGTTCGTCGATATCGAGGCGTCGAATCTGATCGGGGAGGCGAGAGACCTAGGAATAGACGTGGTGAAGGCGATAGTCGAAGTTGGTTACCTAACGAAGGACCAGACAAAGGAGATCTGTGTGACATGCTCTTCGGCTGGCGCGGACTTCCTCAAGACCTCTACCGGGTACGGTCCAAGGCCAACGACACCTGAGGATGTCAGATTGATGGTGGAAGCTGTATCGGGGAGAACTCCCGTGAAGGCATCAGGAGGCATCAAGAATCTTGAGGACGCCATGTCCATGTTCGGGGCTGGTGCGCGATTGATCGGCACAAGCAGTGGCAGAAAGATAGTAGAAGAGGCGAGAGCACGTGAAGGCCGAGTATGACGGTCGGGTGTGAGGACAGACGTGAGCAGCGTTTTCGCCCATGATGGGGTGTACAAACTCAGCCTCTCCTACATTCCGGAGAACCTGCCGCACCGAGAGGAGCACGTGGGAGAGATCACACAACTGTTCAGGCCGTTCACCGAGAGGGAGGATCAAGTTCCTTGGGCTGTCATGGTCCTCGGACCGAGCGGAACCGGGAAGACTGTGGCGGTTCGCCGGGCGCTCGACAGTATAAGGAGAGAAGTGATGCAGAAGCGTTCCGAGGCGCTCGTCGACTACGTGAACTGCAGGTTCGCCACATCGGACTACTCCCTGGCTCAGATGATCTCAATGAAGGTAATACCGGGGATGTCAACCCGCGGTTATGGAGTCGGCGAGCTGGTGACCGCGGTCCAAGACTACCTAGAGCATAGAGGACAGCGCGCGTTGATCGCCCTCGATGACTTCGACGCCTTCATCAGGATCTCAAGAGGCAGGACCAGTCTGGTGTACGACATGTTGAAGTATCACGAACAGGGCAAGGGCCGAGTGTTCTTCATACTGGTAGGGATAGAGGACTTCTCGCCCAGTTTCCTGGAGGCCTGGATACGGAACTACGTCTGGAGGACAAGGCTGTCATATCTTCCATACGGGTATGAGCAGATGCGACAGATCCTCTCGGACAGGAGCGAGGAAGCCTTTGCTGCCGGGGCGATCGGTGCAGAGGAAATAATGCTGGCGAGCAGGATGGCGACTAAGTTCGGGTACGGGTCGGCGAGGTATGGCCTTGAGCTACTGCTCGCATCTGGAAGGGAAGCTGATTGGGAGGGATCTCGGCGCGTCACTCCCGAGAACGTGAGAGTTGCACAGACCAGGATAGAACCGATCCTGAGGCCAGACGCGCTCGCGGAATGGCCCCCTGAGATCAAGAAGATGCTCAAGAGGATTGCAGACGTCTCGTCCACTGGGGAAAGAGCCTACTTCTCTCTCCTCGAGATCGGCGCTGATGATGAGCAAGGGGTTGCGCTCGTTAGGAGGCTTGAGTTTGAGGGAATAGTGGATCTGTTGGTAGAGGGCGACAAAACTAAGGTGGCACTTGTCTCCCCTCCGCTCGGTGTACTCAGGAACTACTTGGGGAGCAAGAGTTGAGGATAGACTGGTTGGAGGTCATCGGGGACGAGAACAACCTCAAGATCCTGATGGAGTTGGACGGCGGAAATCCCCTGACGCTGTATTCGCTCTCTAGGAAGATTGGCGCCTACCCGCGAACCACTCGGGGCCGGCTTGAGTTACTGATGAAGAACGGCGTAGTTGAGGAAGAGCGGCTAGGGGGAGTTCAGACGTACAGGCTGAATCGAGCAATACTCCCGGACGAGGTCAGAGAATTCCTCATATGGCTCATGGCACAAAGGTCCAGGACTGATTCACTTTGATATTATCACGGCGCTCTCCCGAGCCTCACCTATCTTGACGACCCTGTCTCGAGTCGCAACTCTTCTGTTGAGGGCGAGTATCCTGTTGACTTTGAAGCCCAACTCTACGGCCAAGGCGCACAGGTAGATGTCAGAATCCACTACGCCGGTCGGGAACACGCCCCCGGCGATCAGTATGGTGGCTTTTGACCCGTCTTTCAAGACCCGCCACATCTCGGAAAGCGAACTCCTCAGGTCGGCGAAGTAGGCGTTTGCCACGGGCGGCAGCGAAGGGAAGAGCGGTCCGTCGAGCTTGACGTCCAGTCCGATGTACGACCTCATGGGAGCCTGAGCCACACCCGGCAGGAAAAGCGAGTACTCTATGTCGTACACTCTCGTGTATTCTATCTTGTTGAGATAGGGCGGCGAGGTTACTATGCAGTCGACTGAAGAGTCATCCAAGAAGTCCAGCCTCCTGGCGTCCCCCACGTAGAGAGTTGGTTCTGGCCCAAGTGGTCTGAACCGCTGGAGCTCCTTTATCGCCCTCTTCGTCCTCGCCCTGAAGAACTTCCTGAACGGAGGCGTGTGCCTCTTCTGAACTCTGAGGACAGCCCCGTCCTTGTATGCATACGACGCCTTGATTGCCGACGAAATAAGCAGGACATAGAGGAAGTCCCTGACTCTCTGATCTTGAACTTGGTCTATCAGAGACCTGAAGAAGACAATGTCCTCCAATACATACTTGCTGAAGTACCTTCTGACATCTCTCGGTACCGCAGAGAGATCAGGCTTAGCGAACTTCACGGAGAAGATCTCGGATGCAGACTCGGAGAGTAGGTCGACATTGTAGTCCTGACACTTCGCGCGGCTCACGAGTATCATCAACGGCGAAACGTCTACGCCGACTGAACTCATGCCCACCTCTCGCGCGGTCAGGACGGTGGTCCCGGACCCTACGAAGGGATCCAGTATCGTGCCATTGCCGGTACCCATCCATTCTAGGCTCGCGACCACGAACTCTCTGGCAAAACCCTCCTTGTAATAGAACCAGTTGTGGATTGGTGTCCTCTTGTTCGGAACGAAGGTCGTGAGATGCCGTAGGTCGTACCTCTCCTCTATCGGAGGAATCCCAGCGACATCAACCGGAATACCTGTCATACTCCTTCAGTACTTCCGGAAGTGCGCTCAGGAGATCTGAGGCAGTGTAGTGAAATCCCTTTGATGTGAAGAGCTTGTCAGCGGCCTCGCCGCATATATGGGCCGCAGCACAAGCGGCCTGCAAGGCACCCGATCCTTGGGCCAGCAAACCTGATGCGACGCCCGTCAAGACGTCTCCTGCCCCGCCCTTGGACATCCCCGGGTTCCCTCCCTCATTCACCTTGACTATGGACCCATCGGAGATGACTGTGTGATATCCCTTCAGGATCACAGTGCAGTTGCGCGATCTGGCGAACTCCCTGACTTGATTCACTCTCTCAGGCCACTGGGGCCCGATCTCTGTTCCCGTCAGTCTCTTGAATTCCCCTGCGTGAGGCGTCAGAATCACTGACTTCGAAGATGCGGCCGCAGCGAGACGCTCGCTGACACCGAGCGCGTCAGCATCAATGACGAGCCTCTTCCCTCCTGCAAGGGTATGCTCAGCGATCTCAAAAGCACCCTCAAGGGAATCCTCAGCTCTACCTAGCCCCGGTCCGATGGCAACGACTGTCGCTCTGTCTAGTTCGGCCCTAAGCGAGTCCAGATGGCCCGGCTTGAGCCTCTCACCTGGCAGGCTCCTTACAATCAGGTCCGGCGACATCGATCTGACTGATGGGGCAACAGACTCAGGAGAAGCCACCAGCACCAATCCCGCCCCTGTTCTGAGCGCTGCGAGAGCAGCCAAGGCAGGAGCACCCGAGTAAAGCTCGCTACCTCCAACAACCAGAACGACTCCATAGTCGCCTTTGTGCGTGAACAGTCCCCTTGCGGGCAAGGCTGAGAGTACATCCTCGCGATCCACAAAAACCGAGGCGGACTTCGGTATGCCTATGTCAACCACAGAAACCTTACCTGTGAGGTCGGGCCTTGACATCAACCCTTTCTTCATCGCGTCGAAAGTCACAGTGAGACGTGCACGCACCACCTTTGAGGACACAGTACCAGTGAAGGGGTCCAGCCCAGAGGGAGTATCGACGGAGACTATCGGTTTCCTCGACGAGTTCATAAGGTCAATGACCGTAGCCGCGTCTCCTGAGATCTCGCCCTTTATCCCGGTTCCGAATACAGCGTCAACTATCGTCTTGCTCCTGCGCATCTCCTGTCTGGCTCTGTCCAGCCACCCTTCTTGGTCCGTGGCGATGTAGGTTCCTCCCAGCTGCGAATACCTGTCCCAGTTCAGCTTGGTTTCATCCGTTCTCAGGGACTCAAGAGGTACCACGAGCAACGCAACCACTAGGTAGCCACGTTCGAGAAGGCTTCTTGCCGCTACAATGCCATCTCCTCCGTTCTTTCCCGGCCCACAGACAACGAGAACCCTGCCTGGCCTCATGGATCCGGCCGCGGCATCGGCGACGGCGGAACCCGCCTTCTCCATCAGCGCGAGACTCGACACCCCCATCTGGGCCGCGTTCAACTCGGCGAGTCTCATTTCATCGGGATGCACCATTACGCGATGCAGACTGCCTTCTCGCGATGACCGATGTCTCGGCATGGTTGCGTTCTGACACTTGGGAGAGATAAGTCTTGGAATGCTCCCTTCAGTTCCCAGCAGAGCATCTGACAGCGCCGCGCTCTATCTTGAGCGATCAGCAGCCGGATCATGGACACTTGCCGGTTCGAGCCTTCGATGGACTCAACGAAGTTGGATGCCACGATGTGAGATGGCTGAGCATGAAGAGACCGCAGGCTGGCCAACCGAGTGGTTTCTCCCGCGCCCATAAGGGAGAAATACCCCCATGATAATGATCACACGGATGGCCCGGAACTAGCCCGGTCAAGGCTGTAGCCGCCGAGTCTAGCGGTCAAAGGAAATCCGGCCAAGGATAGCGGGCTCTGGTTCTTCCCAAAGGAGAGAAGAGACCCGTCAACGAGAGTTCGAATCTCTCCCGGGCTATCCTACAGTATTCTCACAGAGCACCGAAGGCACCCACGATGCACAGCCACTAGATCCAGCACAAAGAGATGAAGGAACAATGTTTATAAGAGAAAATGTGGGAAACGCTTAAATAGGTATCAGCGACCCGCTGTCAACAGTGGTTATTAACATATCGTGAGGTGATGGAAATGGAGAGCAAGTGGGAACACGCGCTTCAGAGGAACATATGCCCGAATTGCGGGTCCATAGAGCTAGTTACTGATGAAAAGAGCGGCGAAGTGTACTGCAGCAAGTGCGGCTTCGTTCTATCGAAAGTGTACGACATGGGCCAAGAATGGAGAGAATTCGGCGACGAGGAAAGTGAACAGAGGGACAGGGCCGGAAGCCCACTAACCCCGCTCATACACGACCTGGGTTTCACAACTGCCTTGGAGTTTGGCACGAAGAGCGCATCAGGCAGGAGCATGACAAGCGAGGAACTCAGCAGAGCCCAGAGAATGAGGGTCTGGCAGGAGAGAGGCAGGGCCATGAGCGCAAACGAGCGAAACCTCATGGCTGCGATGAGACATATCAGCCACCTGGCGGATCAGCTAAACATTGGCAAGCCGATCGTCACTAGGGCCGCGAGCATCTACAGACAAGCGCTCGAAATGGGCCTAGTCAAGGGCAGGCCCATAAGCTCAATGGCAGCAGCAGTTGTGTACGCAGCCTGCCGGAGTAGCGAAGTGCCGAGGACTCTCAAAGAGGTCGCTACCAAGGCCGGACTAAGGAAGAAGGAAGTGGCTAGAGCCTACAGAAACATCCTGAGGGCTATGGAAGGTGACAAGATGCCGATAAGCGATCCAATCCTGTACATATCGAAAGTTGCCTCGAGACTGAAGCTGGGTCCTGAGATCGAGCGCGAGACCGAGAAGATCCTAAGTGAGGCAAAGAGGCAAAAGACCACATCCGGGAAGGATCCGATGGGACTTGTGGCAGCCGCGATGTATATGGCAACCCTGAACCTCGGGATTACGTCAGTCACCCAGAAACAGATAGCCGAGGCTGCGAACGTGACCGAAGTGACAGTCAGGAACAGGTTCAAGGGCCTCAAAGATCTAGTCGAGAAGTCGTAGGGCAACTCTGACAGTCGTTAAGGGACTGACTCTGGAGACAGCCTTATCAAGACAGCCACGATCAGGCTTCGCCAGACATGAAGGACAATATGCCGTTCCTTCTCATTGTGTTGGATGGTCTTGGAGATCACGCATACGCTGAATTGAGGGGCAAGACTCCCTTGGAGGCAGCAAGGCAGTCAAACATCGCGAAGCTCAAGGCAAAGGGAGCTCAGGGGCTGATGGATCCCATATCGCCTGGAGTCCCTCCCAGCAGCGATACGTCCCATCTGACGATCTTTGGCTACGACCTGAAGACGGAGTACTTCGGGAGAGGACCCATAGAGGCCTCAGGTGAGGGGGTCGAGCTCAAGGAAGGCGAGATCGCCTTCAGGACAAACATGGCAACTGTGGAGCTTGGCGAAGACAAGGCCACCGTAGTAGATCGAAGAGCCGGCAGGATATCGTCCCGAGAAACGAGCGAGCTGGCGAAGGTGCTCAATGAGGCGATACCCGAGATAGACGGTGCCGCGTTTAGATTGGTGCCACTTGCTGAGCACAGGTTGGCCATGATTGTCAGCGGCCAAGGGCTTTCCTACCAAGTGACTGACAACGATCCGCACGCGGACGGCAAGCCATTGCTGAAGTGTCAGCCCGTTGAAGAAGCTGGAGATGTCAAGGGAGCCTCCAGGCTGGCGGGTCTTGTGAACAGGTATGAGGTCAAGGCGATCGAGGCGCTCAGCAAGGCGGAAGTCAACCTGAAGAGAAAGAGGTCAGGCCTTCCCCAAGCGAACGCCATACTTGTCAGGGGCGCAGGAGTGGCCAAGAGACTGACACCATTTGAGGAGAAGCACGGAATGAGCGCCTGTGCGATCGCTGGAGGAGCTCTATACAAGGGTGTTGCGAAGACAGTCGGCATGACACTGATTGAAGTCCCGGGCGCAAACGGCATGCCGGACACGAACCTGAAGGGAAAGGTAGAGGCATCCGCGAAAGCGCTCGACAGGTATGACTTCGTGTTCATGCACGTGAAGGCAACGGACAACTTCGCTCACAAGGGCGATCCTGCCGGCAAGTCAGGCTTTATCTCGTTGTTCAACGACAACCTGTCGTATCTCACTGAAGCCCACGCAGGGTCCGCCACAGTGATGATAACAGGCGACCACACGACCCCGTGTGACAGGGGCATGCACACTGGCGAACCTGTGCCGGTCTTACTCAGCGGACCCAGCATAAGAACTGACGAAACGAAGCTGTTCTCAGAGAGAGAAGCCACGACTGGCGCGCTGGGCAGGATCAGCGGAGCTTCACTGGTTCAGATAGCTCAAGACTCCACTGAGCGGACCGTTGAGCTTGGGACCAGGCCATCTCCAAGGGCTCTTTCGTATCTGCCAAAGGACTTGGTGCCTCTGAGGATAACTGACTTCAGATGAACTGACCTAGAGAGTGCCTTCTCCCATTTTCAGACCTCAGCTCACCGTACACGCCGTCGTAACCCGGCTTGACTAACAGCTCCCCCGACCTCATTCTCTGTATCACAGCAGCGAGATCCTTTCCAGCCACTTCACGCAGTTCTGTGAGGTCCGCGTCTATGAGCACGGAGAACTCGTTCCCGAACCTGTCGACCAGAGCCTTGAACTGGTTCCACACTTTCCCTGACGAGGCCGTGGAGTCCATCAAGTAGGCCAAGATCTCAGAAAGTGGGATCACTCTCACGAAATCAGCAGCCCCTGCCGGTCTGAAACCCCTTGGCCTGTCAGCTCTATTCCGGACTTCAAGGTCGACGCCGGTTGTCAGTCTCTTCCCGCACTTCGGGCAGATACCCTTGAGCTTCGTGAACTCCTCGGGAGAGACGCTCACATTACAGTTCCTGTGCCCCGGCCAGTGATACTTCCCATACTCAGGATAGGTTTCTACGGTCATGAGCAGGCGAGAGGGGCCTTTCCCTCTCAAGGCCTGCAACACGCACTCATAGTCCAGAGAAGACAGTTCAAGCACGTTGGCCTCCCTGCCTATGCGCCACGGGTACGGGGAATGCGAGTCAGAGTTGGACACAAGCAGGTACTGATCAAGTGAGGAAAGCGTCCAGTTCATCTCGGGGTCAGATGACAGCCCGGTCTCAAGCGCGTGAACCTCGCCTGACATTGAGCCGAAAGCAGCCTGCACCGAGTCGTACCCGTGTACCCCGAAGAGGCTGTAGTGGGGGGTCCAGATGTGAGCCGGGAAGAGTTCGACTCGGTCACTGATGCGTCTGAGCTCGGACAACAAGCTCTCTGAGCTCAGCGACAGAATCGGACGACCATCCGATTTGAGATTGCCGTACTCGGCGAGCACCTCGGCGGCAGAGTCCACGTCATCAAGTGAGGGGTACAGTATGACGTGATGAAGCCTCCTCACACTGTCACCGTCCTTGTAGATTGTGCTGACCTCTCCCGACAGAGCGAAGAGCGGACCCTCGGGTCTATCGGCGAGAACGAACAATCCGCCGACATCCACGAGCTTCTGACGAAGCTCGGACCTCCACCTCGGGTGCAGGACGTCTCCTGTTGCTACGATCCCCAGGCCCTTGAACTTGGAGTAGTACGCTATGTGCTCCAAGTCCATGCTCAGGCTTGTGGCTGCGCTGTACTTGGAGTGGAGGTGCAGATCAACGTAGACTCTCACCAATCCCGCTGCGATTCCGGCCCGGGAGATAAAACGGTTTCAGGCCGGAACGAAACAGTAGAAAAAGGAAGCCCCGCGAACTGGGTTCAGGTTCCCGGGTTATCCCGACCTCGATCGCTCGGGTTTCAGACGACATCGAGGAGCGGTGCCCGAGCACTCCTGAGAGCGGCTCCCTCCGAGCGGCCACCTTCCCAACAGTTCCTAAGCCCAGTCCTGTAGGACCTAGGTGTCCTCAGGTAGACGTTCTCATTCATGCAGACCCAACACATGGAAGGTTGCCCCACCATGCAAAGGGCCCATACCCGACCTACCCTCGCGGGACAGTCATCACAATCGGGCGAATCGCTAATTAAGCTTGCCGGAGATGGAACTAGCTCTATAACGACACTCGAGTTTAGGAGCGCAAGCTCCCGGCCTTCATTCTGCCGAAAGAGCGAGCGTTCTAGGGCTTTGGCTGTCCTTGCGGCCTGGCGGATACTCTTACGTACAGCAGTATGACTAGACCTACTAGCATAGGGGCCACCCCGTACAGCCCTAATCCCTCGCCACTGACGATCCCCAGCTTCGTCAACATCGGTTGAAGCAACGCACCAAATGCTGTCAGACCAGCGCCTATCAGTTCCAGTAGCCTGAACCCCATGCCCGACCTGACTTGGCCTGGCACTGACTTGATCCAGCCGATCGCAAACACCACAACTAGGACGGCAACTGTGAGGAGAGTTGAAAGCCTCAAGCTCGGAAGGAAAGCAAACTGGACAGCGGCCACTGCAACCACCATCAGAAGTCCTCCGGCGCCTCTGCTCAGGAACCTCTGGTACGACTCTTCCGAAGTGAAAGGAAAACAGGGCACAAGCACGGCCAAGAGCAGGGCTACGTGAGAACCGTAGAGCAGAAGGTCGTTTTCGAAGAACGCCAGCACGCCCAGAACCACCATCCCGCCCATGAACCCAAGCAGGGACAGATAGAGGAAGATGTTTCCAACTAGGTCTAGGTTTGATCTTTGCTCCTTCTGAGCTGTCATGGCAACCGCTCCGCGCTTATCTCGGTTTTAACCTTTTGCCACTGATTTCGCGGCTATGACCAAGAAGGCGTTATGACTCCTAGCCAGCGGCATCGGTCTCACGGCTCCCCTCTTCACTTTTATGCCCTGAGACATGATGTCAACGGTCTCAAGGACGACGAAGCCGCCCTGCTCGAAAGCTTCGACGATCTTCTCTAGCTGGTTGTACGTGGGCACAACTGCCACCACCCTCGCCGAGGGCTTCAGACTATCGTAGTACGATTGAACTGCCTCCCAAGGTGAGGGCAGGTCCATGACTGCAGCGTCGAATGTCTCTCTCTGTCCTATCCCTGCCGCTACATCTCCAAGCTTGAGTTCGACCGTGGCGTCCAATCCGAGCGACTCCAGGTTTCTGGCTGCTATGTCCAGCGATTCTTGGTTGTTGTCTATGGAGAGCACGTGGCCGGCCGGTCCGACGAAGTTCGCCATCAGTGCGGCTGATGCCCCACTGCCTGTGCCCGCATCCAAGATCCTAGATCCAGCTTCTATCCCCAAGGAAAGCAGGATGTAGCCTAGCTCTTTGGGGTACAGGATCTGCGTCCTCCTCGACATGACTTGCAGGAAGTCCGCCAGAACGGGCTTCAACAGAACAATCCTTCTGTTTGTATTGGTCGAAACTGAGGCGCCGTATTCCAATGAGTCGTCGAGCTTGACAAACCCATGGTGAGTGTGTATGGAGTCCTTTCCCACTTTCTGGATCGAGGACTTCCCTCCCTCGAAGATGACGCGCACATACCGGCCAGGTGATATTCTCTCGCCCATTTGCGGCTAGTATTGCGGCAGGCGGGTAAATGAGTGTTCTCATGCTGTTCACCAAAGGTCCACGATGGTCGTTGACCTCCTGGCAGGGAAGGCCACATTGAAGACTCTCGCCCCGTAGACGTTCGCCCACAGCGTTGTGGCGTTGTGCGCGTGTCCGTGAATCACGATGTCTGGGCAGGTTTCCTTGACCACTTCCTCCATCCTTGGGTCGGTCAACACTGGAAGGATGTGTTCGGATTCACCTTGCGTCGTTGCCCGCAATGGAGCATAGTGGGAGAGCAGGATCACAATGTCGTCGTCATTCCTTCTCTCCAGTAGGCCTCGGACCAACTGAACTCGCTTGGAGTACACCTCTAGGATGTCTGGAAGATGCGCCCTCTGCCAGCTTGTCGGCTCGGCTAGCGACCCTCTTGTCCCGACGATTCTGACCTTCCTACCTCCTATCTCCAGCTCGATGTCCGAGTCATCGAGCCAGCGCACTTGCCGATACTGCTTCATCAAAGAGTACTTGACTCCATCGTGTTCCTCGTTACCGAGCGTGGCGACAATCTGCCCGGAGAACGCTTTGTGAATCCCCTGCAGAACCGGCGCCAGCTGGCTGACCCTGGATCGCAGGATCATGTCGCCCGCTAGAAGGAAAAGGCTCGAATCCCTCACCCTGAGCCCTATGTTGGCCAAGAACTCCCTAAGGTAGAGTGGGGAATGCACGTCGGACACCGCCGCAACGGTCACCATGCCGGTCAATGTGCAGGCAGCTCCGGTTAAAACCCTCGACATACGAGGTCAGGCGGACTACTTGTCAGGCCGGAAATGGAGGAGGAGGCGGTAACTCGGTGGGCTTTGCACGCGCTAACTGCCTGCTGAGCATGGCGCCCGTAAGCGCTCCCAATTCCAAGGAGGCCAGAGGTATGGAGGATCCGACCAGTAGTTCGATGTCAACTGACACGGCGCAGAACAGTACGTAAGCCAAGGCGGCGGATACAATCGCAGAACCCATTGCGAAGCCTTTGTCTTTGATCCCGTGGGTGCACGCTAACGACATGATGAAGTGGGTGACCGCCAGCGAGATGAGGAACGCCCAGTTTGAGGGCAACGCTCGCGGGATGCCCCACGCCAAGGAGAAAACGGTGCAGGACAGGTCTGCTAGGAAGAAAGCTGCCAGCAGCAGGAAGAGGCGGCCGTACTCAACTCTCATGAGAGTCGGGTCATTCAAGCGGGGTCTCATAAGCCTTTGAGTGCGACGATGTCGCTCTTCTTGTCCGGAATCCTTTCCCTGATTGCATCGCTGACCTCTGCTGTGACCCTGACCGAATAACGATCCGCTAGCATTCTCGCCAGCCTCCTTGAAACCTCAGTGTTCGTGTGTCTGCCCGGAGCCAGCATACCTCTAGGTATGCGGGTATCCGCGTTGGGGTGCATCGCTGTGACGTAGAGCTTGTTCTCCCTCAACTCGGCACCCAGCGCGATTCCCAGATTGGCTCCTCTGATGAAATTCTTTCCCCCAGAGACGAAGAAGGCCCCCTTCGTCAAGAACGTGCCTGACGGCGGGGACTTGCTCAGCTGTGATGCCCGAACCCAGTAGACATCGAGGGAGGAGAAGCCCATCTCCCATGCCTTTGAAGTGTAAGATGCAGTGATGCCTGCGGCTTCTTGGATCTCGGCCTCGGTCATCTCCCCTGGCGGCCAAGCGATCGCGAACGGAGAACCTGCGAAGTCCGAGTGGAAAACCTGCGTGCTCTCATCGGTGTGTTTCTTCACCAGAACCTCGTTGGTGATGGCATCTTTCCCCAGCAAGAGCTTCCTGGAGCTGGAGAGGACGGCCCATCTGAACTTCTCGTACCACGCTCTCTTCCTGACCCTCTTCAGTTCGACCTCCCTCACTTTCTGTTCCACCTTCGTCGATTCCACCTCTGCCATGAGTTCCCCGACCCTCAACTTCAGCTCCTTTGATCTGCTGAACAGTGTGGATGCGTTGGCTGCCGCTGATCTGGTGGTGTCGAGCTGCGCCTCACGATCTCCGACGAAAACCTTGGCTGTTCTTTCCCTGTAGTCTATCTCCTTCACATTGATCCCGGTCTCAATGGCGCCCATCGTTCCCTGTCTGGCGAGCGACAGTACGCGGTCGAACTTCGCCACGTCAGCCATGATCATCTCAGCGGTTTCCTTGAGTTGTGCTGACTGCTGAAGGAGTTCTCCGGCGGTTTTCTTCAGAGAAGCGAGTCTTCGGTTCGGTTTGGTCGAAGCTACTACTCTGATCTTGCCGCCCATGGAGTAGTACCAGTCCATGGCTTCGGATATCGTGTCGAACCTTGCGGAGATCTGGGAGGGTGGATTCGGCAACTGCACCAACGAGTACTCAATGGGATTCGAACCGTCTGAATAGACCGTGGGCTCGAGTCTCAGCGATTCGACCGTCTGCTTGATTGTGTTCAGGATCTTGCGGGCATCTTCTGGAGACAACGAACCTGGGATTGCGTCTGGGTCAATACCTGCCCTGAGGCAGACCAAGTCAGAGAGATTGCCTAGCCCTAGCTTCACTGCTAGAGCTGACTTCAGAACCGACTCTTCCTTCAGTATCCGGAGCAGCTCCCCTTCGTTGGCAAGGAGGGGCGACGGGTAAGTCTGAGGAGGGAGGCGGTATTCTTCACCTAAGAGAATCGACCTGTCCCTCATCACCTTCTTCTCGGTTGTGAACGCGACTTTCTTCTCCGGGTCCAAGATAACGAAGACCCCACCGGAAAGCACCTCAAGCACGAGTTCGAGGCTAGTGTTCTTCGGGGTACACAACTCGATGGAGATCACCCGGTCAAAACCTTCCTGTTCGATCTTCTGTACCCTGGATCCTCTTAGCAGTCGTCTGGCAGTTCGCAACTGCGAATGCGGCGACTTCTCGACGGGGTACTGAAACTCGGTCAGGCAAGCTCTGAGGCCTCTTTCATAGAGAAGCCTGCGAAGCCCATCAGAGGCGTTCAGCTTTAAAAGGGTCAGTCCCAGCTCCGTGTTGCTGTAGATGTTGGAGACCCGAGCTCCGTTCAAACACTGGTCAAGTTCAGATGCTAGTAGCCTGACCTCAAGCCTCGACGGGGGCCTCCTCTGCATTTCGGTGATCGATCGAGATTGACGGAGGACGAGGAGAAAAAGCTTCAGAGGGCAGTCTACTGGGGGAGGGCTGCCATAGGTGTCGGATTGGGCGCACTGCTTGCAGCCTTCTGGAGGCCAAACATGGGCGGGCTGTTCACGGTTGCCTCGATCTCTATATTCACTTACCTCGCAACCTACCTCGTCATAAGCAACCTATTGGGCAAATACAGGGTGGAATCGCTCGGCGGCAAGAACAAGCTGTACACTATCGGGATAGGGATATTCTTCCTCTCTGCAGTTTTCACTTGGATACTACTCTACAGTCTCTTCTTTCACACTTGGTAGGGGTCTTGTGAGAAGCCCCTGAAGATAGGAGACCCAACACTTGAAGTAGCCGAGGTCCCATTCCGTGCACAGATGTGAGGCCTCCGTCTCCCTCAGCCTCGCGATCTCGTTCCTCAGGAAACCTTGGTCCCTTTTGAGCCTGTGCACGAAGTTTTTGTGGTCGTTCGTTTTCAACGAGTTGATGATTCCCCGCAGCGCGTCCCTGTACCCGTTCGTGAACTCGTCCTCCGAAACGGGCAACCGATCTATCTTCGATTCCGCAACGTTGACCTTGCCGTCCATTACCAAGCGGAGTATTGCCTCAAGGTCAGTTGCCTGTTGCGCCGTTGCTACGGAAACTCGCGCTTTGTTCATGACGGGCGATCTAGTGCGGGTTGAGGAGTGCTCTATTTAAGCAGTTCTCATTCTTCTCCGGCGGAAAACACTGCGGGGAATGTCCGAGTTGCTGGAAGTGCTGGGACCAAGGGTTATTACGACACCCGCGAGCTGTGTGATCAGCAATGTCTGGAGATTTTGCGACCAAGATAAACTCGATCTCGAAAAGGAAAGGATCCAGGCTTGTGCTCGCCCTAGATGTGTCCGGTGAAGACGGGGCAAAGACTTTGAAAGAGACCTCGGAGAGGCTGAAGGACTACCTCGTGGGGATAAAGCTGGGAATCCCTTTTCTCCTCGTCACTCCACTTAGGGATATCAGGCAGACATTGGAGGAGAGAAGCGAGGACTTCGTGTTCATTGCTGACGCGAAGTTGGCCGACGTGTCGCATGTGAACGCATTGACATGCGAGATACTGTTCAGGTCCGGCATAGACGCGGTTATCTCTCATGGGTTCATAGGCCGTGAGGGCGGCCTGGATGGTGCAAAGGAGACCGCCACCAAGTTTGGCAAAGGAATCCTAGTTCTGGTTAGCATGTCGCACAAAGGTTCGGAGACGATAATAGACAAGGCACTGACGGACATAATCAATGAGGCGATAGCGCTCGATCCCGATGGTATCATCGCCCCGGCCACCCGGCCGACGGTTCTTGCCGAGGTGAGGAAGAAGATCCCTAGGGACATGTTGATCATCTCGCCCGGCGTCGGCGCGCAAGGCGCGCCCTTCGGTTCCGCCATTCGAGCAGGGGCGGACTATGAAATAGCGGGAAGGGCAATATACGCAAGCCAAGACCCAGTCGCCGCCGCACGTGCGGCAGTTGAGGAACAGAGGAAGGCGTTGAAAGGATGAGGTGGGAGCTTCTTCGAGGCATTTCCGAAGCTGGGATGATAAGGTTCGGGGAATTCACCCTGTCATCGGGAAAGAAGAGCCCCTACTACGTGAACCTGCGTGTCCTGCCCTCGCACGTCGAACTGTTCAGCATGGCTCTGGGCGAACTTGACTCCATGATCACACAGAACGAGCCAAAGGGAATCGGAATCACTTCGGTTGAACTCTCAGGCATACCATTGGGAGCAGCACTCGCCAGCAGGATGTCCGTCCCGTTTGTTTACGTGAGGAAAGAAGCGAAGATGTATGGGACGGGCGAATTGGTCGAAGGGGAGGTCGGGAAAGCGAGCAAGTTCGTGATTGTTGACGATGTCCTGACGACCGGGGGCAACGTACTGCACGCCGCGCGGGCACTGAGGGACAGGGGCGCTGAAATCGGATCGGCTTACGTGCTTTTCGATAGGCTCCAAGGCGGGAAGAAATTCCTTGCTGAGAACGGTATCTTGGTCAGGTCTGCCATAGACATCCTGAGCGCCATCGATCGATTGGCAGAGGGTGGGGCGATGTCAGTAGAACAGCATGACAAGATAGCCACGTACCTAAGGTCAGAGGGGGTAAGTGTTTAATTCAGTCCGGCCTAAGAGGGGGAGGATGTCGGACACTAGGGACATAGTGGACATCACCGACCTTAGGAGGGCAGAACTAGAGCATCTCTTCGAGGTGGCCGACCAGATGGAGAATCACAGGGTTGACGTGTCACATTTACTTGACTGCAAGATAATGGCGCTTGCTTTCTTTGAGCCAAGCACAAGAACCAGGCTCAGCTTCGAATCGGCCATAAACAGGCTCGGCGGTAGGGCGATCACCTTCCTGGAATCCGTAATGACTTCTGCGGCAAAGGGCGAGAATTTCGCCGATACGGTCAGGATGCTGGACTTTTACTCCGACATCATAGTCATCAGGCACTCCGTTGAGGGCGCGTCAAGGTTTGCGTCTGACGTTTGCGTTAGCCCAGTGATAAACGCTGGAGAAGGGACAATGTACCATCCGACTCAGACCATGATAGACCTCTACGAAGTCTTGAAATCGTTCGGAAAGATCGACGGTCTGAAGTACGCTGTCGTTGGAGACCTGAGACATGCCAGAGTAGCTTCGTCGTTGTTGAGAGGCTTGAGCATGTTCCGCCCGGAGATGATCTACCTGGTTTCCCCTGAACGACTGAGGGCAACCGAGGAAACGAAGCGTTCTCTCTCCTCCGCCAAAGTCAGGTTCGAGGAGAAACCATCACTTGATGGGGTTATTGATAAGGTCGATGTAGTCTACTTGACTAGGATTCAGAAGGAGCGGTTTGGGGATCTCTTGGAGTACGAACGCGTGAAGGGATCATATACCTTCGGCGAGGACGCTGTGCAAAAGATGAAGAAGCAGAGCATAGTTCTCCACGCGCTCCCGAGAGTCGACGAGCTCTTGCCGGCGGTTGACAAATACCCGCAAGCAAGGTACTTCGAACAGGCCAAGCGAGGAGTATTCGTGAGGATGGCGCTCTTGAGCATGATACTGGGGTGAGAAGAGTGCCGCAAGATGAACTGAGAGTAGCCAAGATCAGGAACGGGACCGTAATAGACCACATTCCCGCTGGGAGAGCCTTGCAGGTGCTGAAGATACTCGGGATAAAGGGGACGGAGGGTCACATTGTCACGATCCTGATGAACGTGCCCAGCAAGAGGTTAGGCAAGAAGGACCTAGTCAAGATCGAGGACATAGCGGTCAGAGCGGACCAAGCCCAACTGATCGCACTTATTGCGCCTGATGCTTCGCTCAACATAGTCTCGAACTACGAGGTCAAGGAGAAGCACAGGCCGACTCCTCCCGATGTGGTCGAAGGTCTAGTGAGGTGCCCCAATATGATGTGCATCTCAAACAAGCGAGATGAGCCCATAGTGCCGAAGCTCAGCGTGGAGTCCAAGGATCCCGTCGGCCTGAGATGCGTCTACTGCAGGGCGATTCTTTCCGCTGACGAGATATCGGCATGCCTGGTTGAGTAGCAGATGGGCAAGCACTACGTCAAGGCTGAACTCGCAAAGAACAATGCGCTCACCCCGGATCTTCGGATCATGGGCTTTGTGCTGCAGGAGCAATCGTCCTGCAAAGCCGGCCAGTATTTCATGCTGTGGCTACCCGGGCGGGGAGAGATTCCTCTGAGCCCGTCCGTCTGCCGAGCGAACTATGCGGAGTTCGCGGTTGAGAATGTCGGTCCAACTAGTTCCGCCCTTGTATCGCTGGAACCTGGCGACTCGTGTTTTGTGAGGGGACCATATGGGAATCCCTTCTCTCTCGGAATGGAGGGCCCGTTCCTGTTGATCGGCGGAGGTTCAGGAACAGCTCCGCTTCACATGGCTGCTGAGGAACTGGCCGACAGCGGCAGACCAGCGCGGGTCCTGGTTGGTGCGAGAGACTCCCAAAGGCTCTGCTACGCGGAGGAGTTCAAGAAACTCGCGACAGTTGCCGTCTTCGCGACAGAGGATGGATCGTTCGGGCGTCCTGGGAAAGTGACGGACTACGTTGAGGAGATGCTGAGCAGTGACAAGACCGGGGTTGTCCTGACTGCAGGGCCGGAGCTGATGATGAAAAAGGTCGTCAGCGTTTCGGAGAAACTCGGCATCCATTCCGAAGCCTCGCTTGTGAGGATCATCAAGTGCGCTGACGGGGTCTGTGGGTCTTGCGTCTTGGACCCGGGCGGACAGCTGATCTGCAAGGAAGGCCCAGTCATTTCAGGGTCTGAACTGATGGCGAGTGACTTCGGATCCAAGGCCAGGGACAAGTTCGGAAGGAGAGCAGAACTGGGTTGACACAACCTGACCTAGCCATCTCCGGCAGGTTGTTCGTTGACGGGGAGTTCTACGACGGCGCCGTAGTGCTACGCGGGGACAGAATCTCCGGCGTCAAGCCCGCAAGCGAAATACCGTCGAGTGTAGAGCATCTGGACTTCGGCAAGCTGTGGATCCTGCCAGGACTGGTCGACGTTCACGTACACCTGAGAGATTTCGGTGAGAAAGCGAAGGAGGACTTCGAGAGCGGGACGAGGGCAGCGGTAGCAGGAGGATTCTCCACCGTACTCGCCATGCCGAACACCCTCCCTCCGTTGAATTCACCCGAGCGGTTCGCCGGAGCCATTGAGGCGGCCAAGGACCGCATCTTCTGCGATGTTGGCTTTCATTGCGGCCTACCGGACTCCCTAGATGAGGCCAGAACGATGGGGTCGAATGGAGCATTCTCTATGAAGCTGTACCCCGATGATCTAGCCCGTCTGTTCGGAGGGAAGCTCAGCATCAGTGCGACAGATCTGAAACAGACCGGCCTGATCCTGTACGTGCATGCTGAAGATGAAAACTGCATAGAGCAGAGCAGGGTATCCCTTGGCAAACAGCTGAAAGGAGCAGCAATGCACGGGGAGGTGAGACCGTCCCGCTGCGAGCTCCTAGCGATCGAGAGGACTACAAGCTCGTTTGGCGGATGCGACCTGCATTTTGCCCACATCACCACCAAGGAGGGACTCGAAGCTCTGAGTGCGTATCTTGAGTCAAAGACGACTAGCGCTGAGGCTACAGTCCATCATCTTTCGAAGACTGACGCAGACGCCCGTTCATACGGTGGAGCAGCAAAAGTGAACCCGCCGCTGAGGAGCGCTCGTGATGTGAAAGCCCTGAGAGGAGGCATTAACCAGGGGTTGATCTCTGTGGTTGTCAGCGACCACGCACCGCACCTCTTGACCGAGAAAAACCAGGACGACTATGATAGGATACCTGCCGGTACCCCTGGCCTAGAGACGGCCTTGCCCGCACTGCTCAAGATGGTGAAGGCTGAACAGCTTGGGTTAGTTGAGGCGCTCAAGTGCATAACAAGGAACCCTCCGCGCAGGTTCGGACTTGTGCGCAACGGCAGAATAGCCTCTGGCTTTCTGGCGAATCTCACCGTGGTTGACCCAAACGAGACCTGGACGGTCGACCCCGACTCGTTCTTCAGCAAGGCCAAATACTCTCTGTTCGAAGGGGACGAGTTAGTCGGCAGGGTGAAGATGACAATGGTCCGGGGGATCATAGTATATGAAGACGGTTATGTCGCAGAGAAGCCGAAGGGGGAGGTGCTGAGGAGATGCCGCGCCTAGAAGTGGAACTAGCTGGACTGAGGCTGCGCAACCCACTGATGAACGCATCAGGAGTGCTAGGCAACGCAGCGTCCCTGCTGAGGAAGGTGGCAATGGCTGGCGCTGGTGCGATTGTGTCGAAATCCGCAACGATGGAGCCTAGGGAGGGTTACGAGAACCCGACCTACGTCAAGCTGGACTGTGGCGCGATCAACGCGATGGGTTTGCCCAATCCCGGGTATGAGGCCGTCGCGGAGGAGCTGGGCGAACTGACCGACTTGGGTGTGCCGGTCATAGCCAGCATCGCCCCGGCGGACGATGCCCAAGCAAAGCTGATGGCACGAAGAATGAGGGATGTGGCGAGTGCGATTGAGGTCAACCTCTCTTGCCCTCATGCCCGTAAACTCGGATACGAGGTCGCTGCAGACCCAGAGATGGTGAGGAGAATAGCTCGGGAGATAAAGGCGGAGTTCCGGAAGCCCGTGCTCGCCAAGCTACCACCGATCAGGTCCGATTGTCTCTCGTTGGTACCGGAACTGGACTCTGTGGATGGGCTTGTTGTCTCAAACACGATTAGGGCAATGGCAATCGATGTCTCTGCCAAGAGACCTGTCCTGTCAAACAAGTTCGGTGGCCTGTCAGGGCATGCTCTTCACCCAGTAGTCGTGGGGCTGCTGTACGAGCTGTATGAGACGACGAGGAAGCCGCTTGTGGGAGTAGGCGGAGTGTCAGACTGGGACGACGCCGTTGAGTTGATGCTGGCGGGCGCCACGGCCGTTCAGGTAGGAACCGCCATTTCCGAAGATCTTCAAGTCTTCGACAGGATCAAGCAGGGGATGTCTCGATACTTGGATGAATCTGGGATTTCAGCCAACGAAATGATCGGACTAGCCCACGAGGCCTAGTCACTTCTTTTCCTTGTCCGACAAATACCACTTCAGGACGTCCTTCCGCTTCTTCCTTCTCTTCTCATCCTCATCGCTTATGGATGAGTACAGTCTCTCTTTTGCCTCGATCAGCTGGCTCCGCGTGTACATTCTTCCGCAGCTGGTGCAGATGTACACCTTGATGGCGGGGTCGTACGTCATCTCGCCTCCGCACTCAGGGCAGAACTTCGCTGAGGACAATGTCCGTAAGTGCTTAGGCGGGCTGACATTAATAATCTTATGTTTTGCACGCGGATTCTGTACAAACGAACCTGAGCGGCCCGAAGCGGCAATCCAAGCTTATTACCAAACGCTCCTCGTCCTTGCTTGAAGCGCATGAAGTACCACCTGTTGTGTGAGGTAGGACCCGATGGTTCCACGCAGATATTCGTTCAGGAACTGCCTGGCTGCTACAGCAGAGCACCCACATTCGACGAGGCTGTGGCAAAGGCCCCGCTCAAGATCAGAGAGTTCCTCGAATGGCTTCGCAAACATGGCGAACCGATCACCGATGATGAATACAGTGTCGAGACGCAAGTGGCCGAAGTCGTGAAGGGCAAATGGCCAGTGAACCTTGGTGATAGTCAGGCCCTGTTCAAAGCAGACCTGAGGCCCCTAGACAGGGAGGAGGTGAAACGCTGCATCCGTTTCATGGGATACGCAAGGGAAGACCTCATAGACCTGTATTTGGGCCAACCCAAGGATTCCCTAGAATGGAAGCCTGATGCAGCCACTCCGAGAAACATCAAGCGCATTGCAGAACACGTGGCAGAATGCTCTCTGTTCTACATAGAGAGAATCAAACTGAGGAGGTTCGAGGATTGGCCCCTGACCTTCCTAGAGGTCGCAGATGAGCTGTCGGTCATGAGGCTGCTCAACTTATCTGATGAGGAGATGAGTTGCCAGGTAAGCTATCATCAGCCGGGAGAATGGACGGGAATGCGCGAGGCGGAAGGATGGACCGCCAGGAAAGTGCTCAGGAGGTTTGTCTGGCACGAAAGGCTTCACACTGCGACGGTCAGGAAGCTAGCACGACTGTTTGGTGAGAAACCAAACAAGTGACTCCGGCAAGGAGGCTAACCACTGCGTGATTATGAGTAGGTCCTGGTAGCGCTATCGCCGCTTCCCTGCGGATGCCACTTGGACCAACACTATTCCGGCGAGGACGAGTATCATTCCAGCTATCATAGTTCCAGTTATGGACTCGCCCAAGAAGAGGAGGGAGAGTATCGCTATTTGCACGAGCATGCTATTCTGTAGGATTGACAGCTCATATGCCCTGAGGAAACGGAGAGCATGGTTCCAGAGATAGAAGGCGAATGCTGTATTCACGACGCTGAGCCAGATGAGGATCAGCATTGCTGATGAGCCTGGAACGCGGAAGGGTTCGAACAACGGTACCAGAGCCACAATGCCTAACGTGCCGACAGTCATCGTAACTCCCGTAAGTCTCAGTGAGGATATGGTGCCGGACTTCTGAATGCGTCTGAGTATTATCAGGTAAGCTCCCCAGCCGATTCCTGATGTAAGCACTAGAGCTATCCCGACCGGATTCGCCGGTCCGATCTGTCCACTGAAGTAGAGCAACACCCCCGACAACGCCGTGAACACGCCTAGGACTTGGACAGATGTCGGTGCCTCCCTGAGGAGCACTGCGTCCATTACGAGGACGAAGACGGGGGTGAAATTCAGAATGAGAGACACCATCGTTGCTGGAAGGTACGACAATCCGACTATCTGAAGACCCTGCGCGATGGTGTACCCGAAGAAACCGGCCGCGACCAACGAGAGGACATCGTTCTTGCTCAAGTTCCAACTCTCTTTCCGCGTCGTCACCGCGTTCAGAGCGATCAGAATGATGGATGCCAGTGAATATCTTATGCCAGCGAACAGCATAGGAGTCACTTCAACCAGAGCAATCTTGGTCAAGACATAGGACGAAGACCACAGGAAGGTTACCAACAGAGCCTCCAGTATCGAGAGGAACCTGCCACGGTCGATCTGCACGCGTGTTTCCATGTACTTGGAGATCAGCGGGCCTCGAAGAACCTGACTGCTTTTAACGCTATTGAAGAGTGAAACGTCTCACCTCTTGGATTGCAGTGCTCTTCCTTGTGGATCTGTCCATCAGCACGGTTACTGAGCCCGTCCTCCCACGCAGATCATGATTTAGCATGTGAAGATGATGAAGGAAGCAGAACGGCACGTGAGGTCTGTGGCCACATGGGGTCGTCGGGATTTGAACCCGAGGTCTCCAGCGCCCCAGGCTGGTATCCTAGACCAAGTTGTCCGACTGTGTCTCTAGACGACGACCCCTTGCCTAGGCCGAGGACTATGTCGTTTTAATCCTTTGTTTCAGTAACGGATCGCGGTGCGGCCACTATCCCAGGGAGAAACCTGAAGGCATGGGCAGCTTTCAACTCCGAAGCTACTGACCTGTCCACACACTACAATTGTGTAGTCCGAAGGCTCCTCAGACCTCTACTGTAATTCATGATATCTGGGCGAGATAGGCGAGATTCTGTCCCATTTCATCTTGCGTTTCCGAGCGTCAAACCTCTACTGTTCTGAAGGAAGACTGTCACTCCGTGTTTTAAGTCCGATTGTTGCGGCATGGAAACCGTTAAGAACAAAGTGCCTGTGGGGAGCCGTAACCTGATCGCATGAGCCAAAGGAAGGTCATCAAACGTGACGGAACAGTCGTAGGCTTCGACCCATCAAGGATTGAGCGCGCCATAAAGAGAGCCATGCTGGACGAAAGACAGTACGACGAGAGGAAACTGAAGTCTGTCCTCTCGAGCGTGCTCAAGGTGATAGAGGGATTGCATTCCTCCGGAAGAACCCCCTCTGTGGAAGAGATCCAAGACATAGTCGAGATGGAGCTCGTCAAGCAGGATCTGTTTGAGGTCGCGAGGTCCTACATAATCTACAGAAAGGAGAGGGAACGAATAAGGGAAGAGAAGGAGGGAATACTGAAGAAAGAGCCCCTCGATGAAGTGGACAAGAGCTTCTCCATTAACTCGCTCAGACTCCTGGCCGCCAGATACCTTCAGAAGGACAGTGAGGGCAACTTCATCGAAGGACCGAAGCAGATGTTCAGAAGGATCGCTGCCCTGATCGTGATCCCTGACATGCTACATGACGCGGCGATCTTCTCGAAAGCCGGCGATCAGCGGATCCGAGAGCCCGAAACATGGAAAGCCGTCGACTGGGATAGCAAGGTGGGCCTCAAGGGACCAAATGGCCAGTACGAGTTCATTTGGAACAAGCACCACCTTGAGCGCATGAAGGAGCTGTACGATGAGCTGAATGAAGAAGGTAAGATGAAGAAGAGCTGGGCCGAGTTCTGGGACGGCGTGCTCAGGGGCGAGTTCGACTCCCATGTACATGAGTTCAATGAATACTACTCTATCATGGCAACGAGGGAGTTCCTGCCCAACTCTCCGACCCTGTTCAACGCAGGAACCCTATTGGGTCAGCTATCAGCTTGCTTTGTCTTGTCCATTGAGGACGACATAGAGTCCATAATGACAGCGGCCTCAGACTCCGCTGTGATCTTCAAATCTGGAGGAGGAATTGGAATGAACTACTCTGGGTTGAGGCCAACAGGTGACATCGTATTCACGACCTCCGGCGTGGCAAGTGGGCCTGTGTCCTTCATGCGGATCATTGACACGGTGACCGACGTCGTGCGACAGGGTGGACGCAGGAGGGGGGCGAATATGGGAATACTGGACATCGATCATCCTGACATAGAGGCTTTCATCCTGTGCAAATCCGAAACGGGCAAGTTCGAGAACTTCAACATATCGGTTATGGTCAAGGAGAGCTTCTGGGATTCCCTAGCGAAGAATGAGCCATATCCGCTGGTCAATCCGAGAAACGGAAAGGTGACGGATAGAATCGACCCCGCTAGGCTCTTCGAGACTATCGCAAAGCAGGCATGGAAGAACGGCGACCCAGGAGTGGTGTTCTTCGACAACATGAACAAGAGGAACATCTTGAAGAACGTCCTCGGGCCTATCACAAGCACGAACCCATGCATCGTGGGAGACAGCAGGGTGTCAACGGACAGGGGGATGATCAGGATCGCGGACCTGTATGACCATCAGATGTCCATAAGAGCTGTCACGGATGCGCGGGTCGGACCGACCCCAGTCATGGTCTATCCCTACGGTATGAAGTACAGGGCTAGGGCGTACCAAGCTTCGGGAACCGAACTCAAAGATGTTGCCAATGTCGTGTGTAGTGGGATGAAGCCGGTCTACGAGGTGCAGACCCAACACGGATATCGGATCAGGGCCACATCAGACCACAAGTTCCGCACGCAAGATGGCTGGAAGCCTCTTTCCGAACTGACGCGCAACGATGCTCTATATCTCCAATCCGGAGAGGGAGGTTTCGGTGAGTTCGGCACGCTGGACGCGGGCAGAGTGGTCGGCTGGACTGTTGGAGATGGCGACATCAGCGGCCAAAGGGTGTATCTGAGATTCTACGGAGAGGACAAAGAAGTCGCACCTACCATTGCCGAGGCCGTGGCCAAACTGACAGGCAGTCCCGCAAAGATCAACGATAACCCGAGACAGGACTGCTTCTACATCATATCGAGGAGACTCTACAAGGAATTCCGGTCCGCGTTTCCTGATGGAGACAAGCTTCAGGTTCCCGAGCTGGTGTTCCGCGGCTCCAAAGATCTGCAGAGGGGCTTCCTCCAAGGACTGTTCACCGCCGACGCGCACATCAACATCACCAAGAACAAGGGCTGTTCTGTGCGTCTGACAAGCGTCTCAAGACAACTTCTGGAGCAGGTTCAACTGCTTCTGCTCAACTTCGGCATAGTGTCAAAGATCTACTTCAACAGGAGACGCAAGCAAGCCCGTCTCCTGCCGGATGGTCATGGCGGCAGGAAGCAATACAAGTGCATGGCCTACCATGGGCTATCGATCGATGGACAAAGCAGGGACATGTTTGCACGAGAGATCGGCTTCCTGATTCAGAAAAAGCAGAACAAGCTCAAAATGTGGATAGCCAGCAAGGGGAGAAATTCAAACAGAGAAGAATACGTCACCAACGTGAAAAGGGTTCGACGGGTTGGCTATGAAAGTGTCTTCGACCTCAAGGAGCCCGAGACCCACAGCTTCATCGCAAACGGATTGGTTGTTCACAACTGCGGAGAGGAGCCCTTGTACCCATATGAGTCATGCAATCTTGGGTCTTTGAACTTGTATGCCTTCGTCAAAGAGAACGAGGGAGGAAAGAAGGGTTTCGAGTGGGACCACTTCAGGGAGAGTATTCTCGTGGCACTTAGGTTCCTTGACAACGTTATCGACGTAAACAGATTTCCGTTCCCAGCAATTGAAAGGGCCACCAAGCGCACGCGCAAGGTGGGACTTGGTGTCATGGGTCTGGCCGATGCCCTCTTTGCCTTGGACATTCCCTACAACAGCGAGGCCGGCTTTGAGTTCATGGAGAAGGTGGCCGAGTACTTGTCGTATTGGGCCATGTGGGAGTCAACCGAGGTCTCCGGGCGGAGAGGCCCGTTCCCTCTCTTCTCAAGCTCAGGTTATCGCAATGGGGAACTCCCAATCGAGAGCTACTATCATAGAGAAGAATGGAAGCTGGACTGGGACGCCCTCGTGAGGAAGATAGGAGAAGACGGAATCAGGAACGCCGAGTGCACGACAATTGCTCCCACTGGCTCGATATCCATGATCGCAGACACCTCATCTGGCATAGAGCCCACGTACGCATTGGCATACGAGAAGCGTGTCACCGTCGGCAACTTCTATTACGTAGACGGGGAGTTCGAGAAGAGACTGAAACTGACTGAGACCTACTCTGGGAAACTGCTCAAAGACATCAGCGACAACGGCGGATCGCTCCAAGGAATCGACGGCATGCCGGATGACTTCAAGGCCGTGTTCCAGACGGCACTTGACATACCTTGGTGGGATCACCTCAGGGCGCAGGCCGCGTTCGCGAAGTGGATCGCCGCAGCTGTGAGCAAGACGATAAACATGCCCTCGTGGGTGGCGGTCTCGGACGTCCTCAAGGCCTACCTGTTCGCACACAGGCTGGGAATCAAGGGGGTGACAGTCTACCGCGATGGATCAAGGTCAGGGCAGGTCTTGGTCGCCCCTTCCTCGAAGAGGGGTGGGTATGCCGTGATGGTCAAGAACAGAACGATCGAGTTGATGAAGAAGGCTGGCATAGAGCCAGAGATTCCTCCACCAGCTCGAGCCCTCAGCGTCACATCAGTTGAGGCAAGAACGGGGCAACCTAGTATCAACGAGAATGTTGGTCCCTCAGTGTCGGGCAACAATCACGACAAGTGCCCCTCGTGCGGAAGCACAAGGATATCCATGGAAGGGGGATGCGGCATCTGCATGGACTGCGGCTGGAGCTTTTGCCCGGTGGCGTGAGAGACGATGGGAAAGGTGTTCCTGTACACTGGCTCTGGTGCCGGCAAGACCACCAACGCGATAGGCTTAGCGATCAGGACGGTAGGGCACGGAAAGAAGGCGGTTGTTATCTTCTTCATGAAAGGCTGGGATCAGATCGGCGAGCACCTGATAAATGAAAAGCTGGCTCCTCTGTACGAATCTCATCTAGTCGGATCGCCGAACTGGGTGGATCTGAAAAACCCCAGTGAGGAGGACAAGAGAAGAGCAAGGGAAGGACTCTCGTTCGCCGAGAAGAAGCTTGCCGAGAAGCCTCATTTGCTGGTCTTGGATGAAATAAACCTGGCTGCGGCCACAGGACTTGTGGACGTGGGTGAGGTCATATCATTGCTCGATGAGTCTCCTGATGAGACTGACATAGTGATGACTGGGAGGTACGCCCCCGCTGCGCTCATCAACAGGGCGGATTTCGTGAACCTAGTTTCTGACGTGAAGGCACCGAAGGAGATGTACAGCAGAGTGGGCATAACCTACTGAAGGAGTCTCAGACCATCATGTGATCACGTTGTCAAGGCCGGCGGCCCTCGCCATGTGAAGTGACCTTGCCATTTCAGACCTAGTCAGCCTTCTGCTCAGGTCTTTTCGGTCGAAAGCTTTCCATTCCGGTCTGTACTGCCACATAAGGTTGACCCTGGTTGACTTGCCCAAGTTGTCTGATATCCACCCTAAGATGCCCTTGAGACAGCAATCCAAGTGGTTCGGGAGCACCAGGACTCTCACTATCACCTCGCCTGCCGCTTTCGCCTTCATGTGGTTCCTAGCCACGGTGTTGAAGTAGTGATCAACGCCAGAGATGCCTTTGGCGCATTCGTCATTGCCGTATTTGAAGTCCAGCAAGTAGACATCCACGACGCCGTCCAGTAGTTCGGCCTCGCCGGCAGAGTAGTAGGCGTTCGAGTTCCAGACGACGGGGATGCTCTCGCTCAGCAACCCGAAGACCTTGAGCCAAGGCCAAAGGTACTGGTCAGGGTTCCCACCCACGCAGTTCAAATTTCTAGAGCCGTTTCTTCTAGCCCTGTCCACTTCGGTGGCGACAGCTTCTGGGCGCATTTCGTCGCCTTTGTCCAACCATTGCGAGATCGCGTAGTTCTGGCAGTGCAGACAATGGAAAGAGCACCCCATTGTGAACACAGTGAAGCTAGGCACCAACTCGGGCTCTTCGCCGTAGTGGTCGAACATCGAGGAAACGACCAGATCGTTGCCAGCCTTACACGCGCCACGTTGGCCGGCAACCCTGTTCACTCGGCACTTTCGTTCGCACAAAGTGCATTCCTCCATAAGCTTGCCAGCTATTGCAGACTTCAGGTCCAAGAGATTGGGGCGGGATATCGGGCCCAGGTCTGCTGAGTGACTGATGGAACTCTCCAGTTCCCTGAACTCCTTCATTGCCTCGGAGTGCTCGGACAATAGCTCATCTAGGCTGGCAGCGGGAACAAGGTCAACGCCGATAGTTCTCGTCATCATGAACTTGGCAGGGAGTTCTCCTCTAACAACTCTGAAGTACCTCCCGAGGGCGGACCTAGCCTTTTCGTCGTGCATGACACTGATCGCGTCGGGGCGGACCAGCCTCCACAAGTTCGATTGCTAGCACCCCGCGGTACGCTTATTCCTTTCGCCCTTGATGGCGGCTCGAATTTGCTTTAAATCCCCCTTCTCATGATTGACCCAGTCTTTGATCGAAGCCTCCCTCTACAAGCGCTTGGACGGGGACGTGGAATGCCAAGTGTGCTTCAGGAAATGCCGGATACGACCGGGAGCCCTCGGCTTCTGCAACGTGAGGAAGAATGTGGACGGAAAGCTCTACAGTCTGAACTACGGTAAACTCGTTGCAGAAAACCTTGACCCGATCGAGAAGAAACCACTCTTCCACTTCTATCCAGGGACGACGGCATACTCGATAGCCACTGTCGGGTGCAACTACAGATGCTCTTTCTGCTGCAACCATGACATATCCCAGAGCAAGGAGATTTTGGGGAGTGACAGGACACCTGAACAAGTCGTCAAAGATGCGGCTAGGCTGAGCGCGACATCAATAAGCTACACTTACACCGAGCCCACCATCAACATCGAGTTCGTCGCTGAGACGGCCAGACTAGCTCACAAGAGGGGTATCAAGAATACAATAGTGACGAACGGCTCAATGACATCCGAAGCCCTAGATTTCATCCATCCATATCTCGATGCTGCGACAGTGGACTTCAAGGGCAACGGGAACAAGCGGTTCTACTTGGAGAAGATGGGAGTACCAAGCACTGATCACGTATTCCAGACACTACTGGGGATGAAGGAAAAGGGCGTTCACGTGGAAGTGACTGACCTGATAGTTCCCAAGTACGGCGAATCGATGCAGGACCTTACCAAACTCGTCGGCTGGGTGAGAGATGAATTAGGTCCGCTAGTTCCGTTTCATCTGCTCAGGTTCTTTCCTTCATACAGGATGCTTGACGTCCCGCCCACACCGCTGAAGCTGATAGAAGACAGCCTAGAGAACGCAAGGAAGGAAGGGTTGCGCTATGTCTACGCTGGTAACGTGCCCGGTCATAGGGCGGAGAGCACATATTGCCACAACTGCGGCAAGTTGCTGGTCTCCAGGCACGGCATGTTCGTCGATGCGGTCAACCTTACTGAGGACAACTCATGTCCATACTGTGGAACTGCTATACCCATCGTGGGCAACCCGACTGTCTCCTCTGCGTCTGTACTCTACTGACTTGGCGGCAGCCAATAGGGTTATTACGAGAAAGTCCCCAGGCGGAGGCAGATGGCAGTGAAACTCGCTGTGGGTCCGTCCTCGCCCTCGCTAGGGGGATCACTCGCTCAGAAGCTCGGTATCGAGACGATCGAAGTCACCTGCAGACGTTTCCCTGACGGTGAAACCTACGTGAAGTTGGAGGGGGCGACACCGCGCGACGGACTGATCCTTGTGCAGTCTCTGTCTTCTCCCCAGGCAGAGAATCTGATGATCCTGCTTCAGATGGCTTCTGCGGCCAGAGGCCTTGGCGTGAGGGACATAGCTGCGGTTGTTCCGTACCTAGCCTACTCAAGACAGGACAGGCGGTTCCTGCCAGGTGAGGCACTTTCCGCGGAGTCGGTCGCGAGGATCCTCGAGGCGTGTGGGATCAGCAGGATCTTCATCGTCGAACCGCACAGTGATGAATCGCTTTCCTTCTTCAGCGTGCCCTGCCACCCAGTGTCGCCCGCGTTGGATGTTGCTGAGTTCCTGAGGAAACGAGGCGACTATGTTGTGGTGGCTCCCGATGAGAAGAGGATACCAGACGCGAAGGATCTGGCGGCCCGGCTCTCTGTTGACTACGGTTGGATCGAGAAGACCAGAGACAGAGCTACTGGCAGTGTGACCGCGAAGATCGGAACTGTGCCGAGAACCAATCCAGTCGCTCTCCTTTTCGATGACATGATAAGCTCGGGAGGCACGATGGTGAGAGCCGCCGAACTGCTAAGGTCGGCCGGCTTTGAGAGGATTGAGGCAGGCTGCGTGCATGGTCTATTTGCCCGTGAAGCCGAGCAGAGAATGGCAGAGGCGGGAGTGAGTTACATCTTTGCCTCGGACACAATAGAGAGCAAGCTCACGAGATACTCAGTTGGCCAATCCGTCGCCGAGTCAGTAAAGAAGGAGTTCCTATGACGGAACCTCTCTTCGTCGCCTTTGCGCAGGGCTACGGGAGGCTGCCAGTCAGTGAGTTGGAGGGCGCTATGGAGGCCGAAGGGACTGCTTTCGAGATGAGCCCTGGGGTTCAGGGCGTCCTCAGGTTCAGGGCCGATAGCGGCTCAGCCTCGCGCGCGGTCGCAAGGCTCTCGTTGTCTCAATTCATGTGCAGAGAACTGTGCTTCTCAAGGGGCGGCGCCGGGGACATCTCGAAGGAGATACGGAGAGGAATACCTGTCCCGAAAACCCAATCATTCAAACTGATCGTGAAGAGAATAGGTGCGGCTGTCCCGGCCGAGGCAGTGAACTCACTCACGAGCGAAGTAGGCGGAGAGCTGGCTGAGGCAATGCACGCCAAAGTCAGGCTCGTGAATCCCGAGAGAACCTTTGTGATGCTCATTGCACCTGACGGGGCCGTCCTAGGGGTGAGGATCGTTCCTACCGCCCGCAAGGAGCTCCCGGTCCGCAGGAACGAGGTGAAGCCCTTCTCGCACCACTCGACATTGCAGCCTGAGTTCTGCAGGGTTCTGGTCAACTTGGCAAGGGTCAGGCGAGGCTATCTAGTGCTCGACCCTTTCTGCGGGGCGGGTGGCATATTGATGGAAGCCTGCGACCTAGGCGCGACAAGTCTGGGTCTGGACTTCAAGCTGTCAATGATCAAGGGTGCTCGGTCCAACCTAGTCAAGTTTGGCTACAGCGACTTCCACCTTGCCGTGGGTGACGCACAGAGGTGTCCCTTCACAAGGGCAGACGCGATTGCGACTGATCCACCCTACGGCATACTGTCTCCCATGGTCAGGAATCGGCTCGTCAGTGAGACATATCAGGACTTAGTGGAGTTCTCAAGGGACACGTTGCCAGCAAATGGGTACCTGTCGTTGGTGTATCCCTCGGCAGAGCCGGTGGGAGACATGATCAGGAACGCAGGGCTCACACTGGTCAGCAAGGATGAAATAAGGGTCCACGACTCCCTAACAAGGGCGTTCGTTGTCGCTCGGAAGTGAATGGAATGAGGGGTAAACTGGTGTTCCTAGGTACATCCGCCGGCGTTCCCACGAGTGACAGGGGGCTTTCCTCTATCGCTCTGCAGTGGAAGGGCGAGGTGATACTGTTTGATGTCGGCGAGGGAACCCAGAACAACATGATCAAGGCAGGAATAAGCCCGATGAAGGTGGACAAGGTGCTCATCACGCATCTGCACGGGGACCATATCCTTGGCTTGCCCGGCCTGCTCATGACGATGGATCTACTCGGCAGGGAGGAGCCGTTGTCAGTTTACGGACCAAGTGGGCTGAACGCCTTCCTGAGCTGCCTGTTGCCAACGATATATGAGGACAATGTTGATTTCCCAGTGAACTCAATCGAGATAGTTGGACCCGGGCTGGTTGTAGAGGGAAAGGACTACCGGATACTCACCACAAGATCGCGGCACTCGGTGGAATCTTGGGCATTCAAGTTTGAGGAAAAGGACAGGCCCGGCAAATTCGACGAGAAGGCGGCTAAGAGATTGGGGGTTCCTCCTGGGCCACTGAGAACTGCGCTCACTAAAGGGAAGACGGTCACCGTCAACGGCAAGGCCGTGACACCCGAGGATGTCGTGGGGCCACCTCGCCCCGGATTCAAGATCGTCTACACAGGTGACACTGCCTTTTCCGAGGGAGTCGTCGAGTTCTCAAAGGGGGTAGACATCCTGATTCACGAGGCGACGTTCGAGTCATCAAAGGCTGAGTCTGCAGAGAAGGCGATGCACGCCGTGGCGGCTGATGCAGCCAAAGCTGCTTCCATGGCTGGAGCGAAACAACTGATACTGACTCATATCAGCGCGAGATACCAGAGCGCGGACCCCCTGCTCAAGGAAGCGAAGAAGACCTTCAAGAACGTGAAGGTCGCGCGAGATCTAGCCGAATACGCTATAGATTGAACCCCTGTTTCCGGATTAGTCCGATCGTCTTTTTCTTGAGAGACGCTAGATCCCCGTCGTTTGTGATCCTAGTGCCTTCTCTGGACATTAGTTTCTCTAGGCCTACCGTCAGTTCGGTGCCGTCTCTCCTCCTTAGATCCTCCACCTTCTTTGGGTCATCAGGCCGTCCCCTCTTCGAAAGCCTCCGAAACCTGCGCTGGAGATCCGACTCAACCAGTACCAGCAGCATCTTGCCCGCAACTCGCCTGAAAGCCTCAAGCTCTTCTTCAGATCTGAGACCATCGATGACGACCAGCGGTGCGTTGACTCCCCTCAGCTTCTGGATGACGAGTTCAGCCACCACCGCCTCGCCGCGCTCCTTCCTCAGCTGGACCATGAACTTCCTCATGGAGTCAATGTCATCTGGCCTTCCTTGTCGCCGGGCTTCTTCCCTCATGGCATCGCCCATCGATAGGACCGGCACTCCCTTCTCGGCGAAAATCTTCGCGATGGTCGTCTTGCCCGCACCCGGCAGGCCAGCGATCAAAACCAGAGAGACTGTCTCCTTGTTTGCGTTCCCCGCGGGCCTTGACAACGGTTCGTGAACTTCGGTCTCTTTCCTTCCGAGATAAGCTTGTCGCCGACAAGGAAACGATTTAAAGCGGCGGAACCGAACCGATAACGAGCTACTTGAGAGCGTTCATGTCCTTGGACTTAGTGGACGAGACGGTTCGGGCCAAGATCAAAGGAATACAGGATACATTGATGACCGCAGGAGCAGACCTCAAATTCGTTGAACCCGCGAACCTCCATTTCACAATGGCTTTCTTTGGAGAGATTGACGAGAATCAGAGGAGTTTTCTGTGCCGCCGGCTGGCCTCCGCCAGACTGCCTCCCTTGTCCATCTGCTTGCGGGGCGTCGGGGCGTTCCCGGGACCGAGAAAGCCGAGGGTGATATGGGTGGGGGTCACGAAGGGCAAGGAGGACCTGGAGAGATACGCGAGCGCCGCTCTGAAAATGGGCATCGAATCCGGGATAGCGGTGGATCAGGGGGAATCGTTCAAGCCTCATCTGACAGTAGCTAGGGCGAGGTCACTCTTCGGGAAGGAGAACCTAACGGCGAAGCTTGAATTGCTGGTGGATGCTGATATCGGAGAATCAATCACAAGCCCCATCAGGTTGAAGAGAAGCACTCTCACCCCTAGAGGTCCAGCATACGAAACGCTCTGCGAGTCATCAGTCTAGGTCGGGTGCACCTTCGTTGGCAACTCATGATGAAGTCCTGAGCGAAGTGTTACTCAAGATCAAGCCCACCCCAGAGGAGAGAGAGCGGGTCATGAGCATCGTGAGTGAAGCCGTCGAAGTGATGAGGCGGACCCTGTCTGACATTGACCCCGCGCTTGAAGTCACACTTCAGGGATCGCTGGAGAAGGATACATGGATCAAGACGGACGTAGACGCCGATGTGTTCATTCTGTTCCCGCCGAGTTACGACAAGCAACGGATGGGCGAAATCGTCATAAGTGAGGCAAAGAGGGCGTTCGGAGAGAAGAGGGTCACGCTCAGGTACGCGGAACACCCCTACGCGACGGTCAGGGTCAAGAACGTTGACGTGGATTTCGTCCCGTGCTACAGGGCCATACCGCCGAACTGGCTATCCGCGACCGACAGGACGGTGTATCACACGCAGTTCGTCAATGAGAACTTCGACCCTTCCATGAAGGATCAGGCTAGGATCCTCAAGGCTTTTCTCAAAGGCATCGGCGTATATGGAGCTGAGATAAAGGTCGAAGGGTTCAGTGGCTTCCTGAGCGAGCTGCTGACGCTGTGGTCCGGTGGGTTCCTGGAGTTGCTCAGGAAACTCGCCGAGCTGAAGCTACCTCTCGTAGTGGACCCGAAAGGCCTTGCAGCTGGCCAAGATCCGAGGCAGATTGCGAGCGCGTTCAGATCCGACTTCGTTGTCATTGACCCGGTAGACAGGGAGAGAAACGTGGCCTCATCCGTCTCTGTAGATCATTTGGCCGATCTCGTTTGGGCTTCAAGGGCCTTCATGGCAGAGCCTCTGGAGTCATTCTTCTTCCCGCCAAAAGCAGGGACTAGGCTCAAGTCCACGCCCGAGTCTGGTCTCAGCGTAGTATGCGTGCGGGTCACACCCTGGCGCGTTCCGCCCGATGTCCTCTGGGGGCAGGTCCACAGGATCAGGAGGAAGATCGAAGCGGAACTATCCCACACGGGCTTCAACCTGGTCAGATCCGGCGACTGGACGGATGAATCGAAAGAGGTTTTGATCTTCTTCGCTCTCGAGGACTATGCACTACCTGCGTCGTTCCTTCATACCGGGCCCAGCGCGTTCGACTACAACAACTCAGAGGCATTCCTAGCGAAGCAACGGTTGAATGCTGGCATTGTATCAGGCCCATTCATAAAGAACGGTAGATGGATGGCTGTGGTCAGGAGGGACATGACCAAGGTCGAGGACGTGCTCCGCAAGTTCCTCGCCTCGGGCAAGTTCAGCGCCGGCTTGTCAGCTGATGCTGCAGAAAAGTTCAGAAAGGCAAGGGTCTTGAGCAGAAGAACGCTTTCACCAAGGGTCATTACGGCCGGAGGGTACAGGGAGATGGCCGAATTCATTCGCGGGAGGAAGAGGTGGATTCGATAGCCCTAGACAAGTCCCGATGGCACACTACCTGGCCGAACCAGGCGCGACCTCGTCCAGCAGGTCTAGGAACCTGTCAGCGATGTCCCTCATTTCCACGACATTGAACATTATGTACGCTGGCCCGGACTTCGACCTTTCCACTGCCAGCTTGGCTAAGTCACGTAGGTCATCATCAGTGTAGTCGGACCTGTAACTGCGGCTCCTCCCCCGCCCGTGAAGCCTGAAGTATGAAAGAGGCAGATCCGACAACGGCACATCCCAGAATGGGTCGACTATGTGCACCAAGTTTAGCCTTGAGAGGATCCTGCGCAACCTAGGTTGATCGTCCGACCAAGTCCCCCTTGGCTCCCAACCGAGTGTCAGGCCTCCCCGTTCGATCGTCGTGAAGAAGCTCTCTAGATTCACCTCGTTCTGAGCGCTCATCGCGAAAGAACGGGGAGACTGGATCACGATGAAGGAAGCTCCGAGTTCTCTCGCGAACCTTCTTGTCGCGTCCCAAGCAACGAAGACTTCATCTGTCGGCCTGAAGTGCCCGAACCTGCTCAGGTCGAATCCCGGCGGCATTTTGGACTTCTTCCAAGTGGGACTGGAAGGGCCATGGGTTATGCCCTGCCAAGCTTTCATAGTGAAGATGAACCCCTCCGGAGCTGCTCTTGCCCATCTGGAGGCCGTGTCCATCCTGGGCAGGGAGTAGAAGGTCTGCTGTATCTCAACCACACTGAAGCGCTTGAAGTACGATCCCATCGAACCAGAGAACCCACAGGTTCCGACATGAATGGGGTGATCGGATCTCATGGTGGGTCAGAACGGGTCGCATTCCACGGTGGGCGGAAGTGCTCGCTTGTGAGCTGTGACTGACATCCTAGTCTGCAGGGCTTTGAGGACTGCCACTGGCGTTCCCATCTTGGCACTCGCTTCGTCAACGCTCATTCCCTGGTCCAGATGCAGATGGATGAACTCGTCTACGGTTTCGTAATCAACGCCTAGCTCCTTCTCGGCCAGATGCCCAGGCCACAGTCTCGGGGAAGAGGGCTTGTCGCAGATGGTCTGCGGCAGACCCATGAAGCTGGCCATGTGCCTGACTTGAGTCTTCAGCAAACGACCGATGGGAAGAACGTCCACACCACCGTCGCCATACTTCGTGAAGAACCCTATCTCGATCTCAGACCTGTCACCTGTCCCCACGACAAGTGCCTTCTTTCTGTACGCGATCGCATGCAGCATTATCATCCGCACCCTAGCTGTCGCGTTGGCCCTCTCCATCTTGGTCATCCCGTTCAGCGATGAGTCAATCGTACTCACTACGCGGTCGATTCTGGTCAAGATCACGTTGCTCTGTGGCACCTTCACCAGAGAGATGAGCTCTCGGGCGTCCTCCAAGTCCTGCTTCGGGGTTCCCCGGCTCGGCAACAGAACCGCAGTAGTCTTGCGCGGGGACAGGGCCTCGGCCGTAAGTGACAACGTGACCGAGGAGTCCAGACCACCGCTGAGCCCGAGCACCGCCCGGTCGTATCCAGCGGACTTGAAGTAGCTCCGCATTCCCTCCACAATCTGGGACTTGACCTTCTCCGGGTCCCTAATCTCCACCATCTTGATGCTGCTCGACATCTTGAGAAGATAACGACTTAAAGTTAGGTCGGGCTCAGATGTTCGTGACTTCTGGCAGTCAAAGGATCTGCAAGATGCTAGGTTGATGTCGTACGGGCCACGGAAACAGTTGTTGGAGGCCGTACAGCTTTCTCCGTGATCAGGGATCCGTGACTACGCCCGCCTTCGGGGGACTTGGCCTAGACGCGCCTGACGTGCAGTGGACCTGACACGCCCTCAGCCAAGCCCTCCGGTGTCTCGGAGGAGAACCCTGGAATCGTACCTGAACTCTGCTCCTGTAGAAGAACAGGGTTGTCTTGAACTGGCTTGTAGGAAGTTGGCTTCAGGTAGAGTTCGGTCTGCTGCTTTGGCTCGAAGTCCACATCTAGGAAACTCAGCTCCCTTTCCAAGTCGTCCAGTTCCTTGATTGACCTGTCTATGGCCGATTTTATCTCGCTCAAGGCTAGCCTGTAGATGTTCTCGTCTATCTCACCGGACATGGCCTGCACCTCCACAGTAGCCCTGACCTTCTCCAATGCCATGAGCCTCTTTGCCACTTCATCCCTCCTCGAGTCTGCTAGGCCAGCCAACGCGTTCTTCTCTTCGTTGAGGGAAGCTAGTTCCTTCTCGAATTCGGCCTTCAGTTCATCGTACACTCTCTGGTGCATCTTGCTGTTCTTCTTGAGTTCCTCAAGTGCCTGCATTCTCCTGAAGTTGACCTCAGTTTCCTTGCGCAGTGATCTGGCCGAGAAGATGAGCCTGTCCTTCACAACCACTTCTGACGAGCTGACATCCAGGTCCTTCCTGTCGTACTCCTCGATGTTCCCGTCAGATTTGGATACGATCACCCTCCTGACGTCGCCAGTGCCGTCGTGCGAACAGCAGATGACCTTTCCTATCTCCCTGCCGAAGTAATCCTTGGCGGGCGCCCCTATCAACTTACCTAACGCATCATATTCACTCAACTGGCTTCTACACCGGCTGTTACAGCCTGAGAATGGGGGAATTCGGATAAAAGAGGAACGCTAAACATCCCTGTATTGAATACTCTAGCGATCGAGCGCTAGCTGGACCTGAACAGCTTCTTCTGTTCGAAACTGCCTGATTTGAGGTCCTTGTCCTTGATGAGGCCTCCAACCTGCTTCTTCACGGACAGGGCCAGCCTTGAGCCGATGCCCGGCACCCGAGATAGCTGCTCCACTGACGCTTTGGCTAGGTCGGACCTGTTCTTGAATCCTGCTTTGAACAGGTTCCTTGCTCTTGCCCGGCCGATCGCAGTAAGGGACACCAAGTCCAAAAGCTCCCGCTTTATTCCGAATTTCACCCTCTTGCTCATCAGGGCAGCCATTGTAGAAACTTCCTTGGATCCGGTGAAGCCCGTGAGTTCCGAGGCGGCGTAGAGGAGCCAAGTCGCCTTCTCGTTTATAGCGTGCAGGTCTCCGGGTTCCACACCCAACCTCTCGTAGATCGCTTCGAAGGACGCCTCCTCGACCCACATCCTGAGAGCCATCACAGTCTTTGCCTCATCAGCTCTCTTTGCTTCACTAGACCCCGATGATTCCAAGTCCGGCAGGAAGAACTCCCTGGTGTGTTCCTGGAGGAAGTCCCCGACGATCTCCATGTCGCGCTGGGTTGTCATCAGCGTTGGGTTCATGTCAGGGGTGCCCACCACCAAGTGCAGGATCGTTACGTCAGTGAAGTCCGGCGGGGGTCTCGTGACATGGTCCACTATGAAGGCTGCCGTCTCAGGCAGAACATAGAGCTCAGAGACCCTTCTCCCGAGTTCTGTCGCCTTCAGCCGATCTCCGTCCAGTTCGACCGTCCCGATGTCAACCAGATACCTCACCATCTGCTCGATTCTCCAGTCAACGTATTTGCTGCCCCTCTGTTGGGCTAACAGCGTGTTGGAGAAAAGACTCTGGACCTCATCCTTACTCGCCGCTATGCCCGATGCGATTGAAGAGAGAGTCGCTGATGAGAAAAAATCGCTCTGGCCGAGCATTGACCTGATGGGTTCGACGGGAGCTTTGATGTAGTTCTCCTGTAGGATCTCGGCGTCCCTCTCACTTCCTGCCCTTATCAGAGCAACGCCGTATTTGTCGAACTGCGGTCTGCCAGCTCTGCCAGCCATCTGTTTGTACTCCATCGTAGGGATCTCTCGGGAGCCGAAACCTGAACTGTACCTGTGAACTGAAGTAACACAGACGTACCTTGCAGGAAGGTTAACGCCCGCTGCGAGCGTGGGGGTAGCCGCTATTGCTCCGATGGCCCCGTGTCTGAAACCGTCCTCGACCAGCCTTCTCTGAGAAGTCGGGAGGCCGGCGTGATGGAACGCCACCCCCTTTCTCACCAAGGCCGACAGCTGAGTTCCAACTGGACTGTTTTCTTCGACCTGCGTCATGAGGCCAGCCAGTTTCTCAAGCTCCTTGACCTGTGATGGGCGTCGCGACAGCGAGGTCACTGGAGTCAGCTTGTTGGCCAATGACACGGCTTGCTTTCTGGTGGGCGTGAAGAAGAGTATCTGCCCTCCGTCCGACATCGCGTGATCAGCTAGGTCCATCATTTCATCCCCGAACTTGCTCTCGACTTCTTCTCGCCTGTCGGGGAACGAGATCGTGTTGCCGTAGTAGATGCCCTCGTGTAGCGGCACCGGGCGCCAGTCGCTCCTTACCAGCTTGCAGCCCATCCAAGAAGCTATCTCTTCGTCGTTGGAGACAGTGGCGCTGAGCGCAAGCTTCTGCGCTCCCGGCAGCAACTTGTTGACCGAGGCCACAAGCATCTCGACGACTGGACCCCTGTCGGCTGAGTGGATCAGGTGAATCTCGTCAAACACTATAGTTGAGATGCCACGCAACCAGCTGGGTCTGTGCCGCAGTATCGAGTCCATCTTCTCGAAGGTGCATATTACCACATCGTAGTACTTCAGTCCCTCTGCAGGCGAATCATAGTCGCCGGTGCTTATGCCCACCCTTGGATTCCTGCCACTGGGCCTGACCAGCTTCGAGGCGACCTTGAACTCTAGGAATTTCTCATGCGCCAAGGCCCTGAGTGGAACCATGTACACAACCTTGCCAGAGCTTCTTTCCATCTCCTGCAGCGTCACGACTAGTGGGACGAGCGTCTTGCCGGAAGCCGTAGGCGCAGACAACAATACATCCTCTCCCTCCAAAACCCCGGCTTTGATGGCCTCCTCCTGAATCGGGTAGAGCAAATCCAAGCCGAATGAAGTGGAGAGCGCTGACTTGGCGGACTCACTTATCGGCAGATCCTGAACTTTCACTGCGATTCTTTCACCGAGTCTTCTTCAACGAAACGTCATCAGGAGTGTAGAAGTATCCGTTCCTCAGCAAATCGTTTATTATGCGTCTACCGTCGGCCCTGTCGACTCCCTTCCCCTCCGCTCTCTTGAGTACCTCCTCTATGTTGGCTGAACCGAACTCCTTCTCAAGGTCCTCTGCTATCTTGACTATGACGTTGTGTTTCTCCCATCCAGACCTGGCCTTTCCTGTCATCAGGATGTCGATATCGGTCCTTCCCGTTTCAACATCAAGGCCTGCTTGTGAAAGCGAGGATCTGAAAAGCGCGATCACAACTTCGACATCCTCCTTGGTCACGATGTCCCTGAGCATCAGCTTTGCCCTAGCCTCGCTCTGTCGTATCAGGGATTCAAGCTGCCTCGGAGTGATCTGAACCGACGACTCCCCTCCAGCCTTCCTGAGCTCCAAGAAGAACTTCGATATGGCCTGAGCGGCTTCATCAGAGAGCTTCGGCGCTAACGTCTTCGCGTACGCTACGTATCTCTTCAGATACATGGTGTCGTACGTTGCCTCCGCTGCCCGTTCCATCTTGCGGTGCTGTGCGATTATGTGCTCAGTCAACAAGGCATCCCTAGTCTCGTTGGGCACGTCCCGCAGGACGAAGTACAGGTCGAACCTGGACAGTATGACTGGCGATAGGTTGACGTTCTCTGCGAAGTTCCTGTTGAGGTCATATCTTCCGAACTGTGGGTTCGCCGCGGCGAGGATTGCTGTCCTCGCGTTCAGGGTCGCCACTATCCCTCCCTTGGCTATTGAACAGCTGTTGTGAAGCAAGACGCCCTGGCTCACGAAGTTGTGAGTCGGTTCCACTGTGATATCATACACCCAGTTGGTCCTGTGTTTCCCTTCGTTTGGAACAAATCGCACTGCCCTTACCCTCAATGCTCTAAAGTTCGAATTCAGAACTCCGTTGAGTTCAGCGACATCACGACGGGCTTCGGACAGGCCGGACAGAATAGCATCCTCTGCCTTCTGGACCAATTTCAGCCTGACGTTCTCGTCGTATCCGCCTCTCTCGCAGTAGTCGACGGTGCCGCGCTTGACGAGCATGGCACTCGCGAGACGTTGCTGAGACCAACTGACGGCCGACCTCATGTCCCGGACCGAGGAGGTCGCGTTCCAAACATCTTCGATCTCATCGATGCGGTCGCATAGTCGGAGGGCGATATTCCTAGCTACATCCACTGTTATCCCATATCCGGCGCTAAGATGACCGTTGAAACGTCCGTCGTTCCCGACTCCGAGCTTCCTGTACGTATCATTGAACAGATGAGCGAAATCAGTAGGAATGACATCACGACTACGGTTCATGTTCCGGCCTCTCTCGACCATGGTGCACAGATCTCTGATTCTACCGTCGTTTCGATCGACGATCTCGTCCCTGAAGCGAGGTAAGGAGTCCCCCGTGACGTACGTCTTGAAGGTGTCACTGCTGCTGTCCCTCGCTATGCTAGAGGCTATGCCCAACCTAAGGAGGAGATCTTGGTAGTCCTCAGCCAATCCCTTTGAGGCAGTGCGGTAGCAGACTGCCTCTGACTCTACACTGCCATCACCGAGGAAAGCTGACCTCATGAAGGCCCCTACTAAGTCATCGGTTGCATGGAACAGCCTTGATGGGACCCTCTTGCTCCTAGCCTTCTCCACTATCTCAGGGAAGTTGAGCTCGAACCACTTGTACAACCTAGACGAAATGTACCTCTGCGAAGGCACGCCGAACGAGCTTACGCCGCGGACGTATCCTATCCCAAAGGTGTCTCTCATGAGATCCTCCATCTCGTTCAGGATCTGTGGGTTCGTGTTCGTGAATGCGATTTCACAACTCGAACCCCGATAGAAGCAACCTTCAGTCACAAGGTAGCCCAGTATCCCTGCAACTTCCGTAGTGAGCTTTGCTGGCAGGGATACCTCTTTCTCGCGCGGATCCGCCTGCGGCATGCATAACGGCATGAGTGCGACGGCGTTTTCCGGTGTGGTGGTTCTGGGCGCAGGAACGAAATCACCGCGCCTCAGCTCGGCCGCAGGAACGGTCGTAATGCGTCTTCCCCTGTAGACGTAGACCGGATGCTCGGGGGTCACCAAGACCTCCCTTCCGTTGGAATAGGTGATGCTCACAAACTTGTCCGGTGGGGTGTGTCTGCTCATCCCGCTTATTCGAAGCCTCCTGACCGAGCCGGTTTGCACATCTGCTGAGAGGATTTCATCCGACACCGTCAACGGCAAGATCTCACAGTCTACGCCTCGGATCTTCTCACGCTCGTGTCTCTTGAACATCCCATCGACGTATTCCCCGATTCTCACCCTCCTTCCGTCCGCGAGCAGAATCTCCAAGGAGGGATGATAGGACTGTTGCTCCATTGCCTCATGTATCGCAACTCTGTCCTCCTCCCGCATCTTCTCGAACTCATCAATGGCTGCTAGCCCCTTGTCCGCGAGCACCAACGCGCCCGCCTCCAACGAGAACGCGCCGGTCTCGTCCCTGATCGCCGCTGCTGTGTTGTGAACTAGGAAGCCGTTGGCAAGGAAGGAATGAGAGTCGTTTATGGTCAGGTCGTAAACCCTATCGGTTTTCTCCTCCACAATCCTCTTGATCTTGAGAAGGAGGTAGTTCCCTCTTACTTTGTAGTTTCGGTGAGTCCCCTTTCTTATGTTGATTAGCCTCGCCAGCTTCCTTTGCTTAGCAGCATCGCTAAAGCCGATGAATTGCCTGTAGTTGAGCAGAGACTCCTTGTCATATATGCCAATTCGGTATTTCGGACCCCGTCGTATGATCTTTCCCCTAAATGGGATGTCTTGAGCTTTTCTTGAGTCCACGGACGATGTGATGCCGAATCTCATGAGGAGCAGTTCCATTTGTCTGCAGAAATCAGCGCTCGAAGTATCGAACTCAATGCACTTATTCTCGTTCACACAACCATTATTAGTGAATATCTGTTTCAAGAACGGGGCCACCAATCCATTAGGAAGAGTTGAAATCGTTGGCGGAATTCTGATCGTCCTAGCTTTCCTGCCCGGAGACAGCCCATAAGCCCTCAACAGGCCTGTGATTATCTTGTTCTGGAATTTCACATAGTAGCATTTCTCCCTTGGATCCTTCTTGGGTTCCAAGGAGATGCCAAAGAGCGCCCTGACACGCTCGCAAAACGCGCGGACATACCCAAGGTCTCCCTTGAAGTAACCAATGGCACATCCGTCTTTCTTCTTCTTGTCACGTGTCAACTCACCGTTCGAATAGATGTCACCGACGAACTCCATGAATTGTGGAGTCGGATACTTTGGGAGCGTTATTCTTTCGGTTCCGCGGTAACTCCTGTACAGGAATGCCGAGCATTGCTCAGCGAGCTCCTCTTCGTTCTTGCCGATCGCCTTGAAAATCGCCCTTAGCTCACCAAGAGTGGGATACATTCTCCCCGTCTTCCAGTTGTAGTAGATGTCGTCCTCCTGAACCCCTAGGCCCCTAGTTGCGCTTCTTATGGAACCGAATCTAGCCCTGAGCTCACTGTTGATCAGTTCGAGCAGGGCCGATGGACACTCAACCAAGCAACTATCGTCGATGTGGGAGATCAACGGATGGATCCTGCTGGTGAAATCGCTGCCTTCAAGAGAGCGAGCGTAGACGAGATGTCCACCTACTTCGAGATCCTTGGCCCGCCTCCAAACGATTTCTCGACCGTCTTCGGAATACAGCAACGGCGTTTCGGGTGTGACACCTATGGCCTTTCCGAGACACGTCTTTACGCGCAGGATTCTTCGCGCAGCCAAGCGGTAGTATTGAATGACTTTGTGTTTCTCTATGCTACGTGAGGAGATGGAGGGTGCTGCTATCCCAACCACTGTAGGATGTTTGGCTGCCTCGATGCCATCCCCGATATTTCGAATTCCCCTTTCAAGCTCCGGCTCAACTAACTCCTTGATTGGCAGAATCCCACGTTCGGTATAAACCAACGTGTCGTTGGCTACGCAAAGGCCGGCCGCTGTCGCGCCCCTACCTGAGGTGTACAGACCACGAGGTGCTATCTTTTGAATATACTTCAGCAACTGTGACTTGGCCGTGTTGTGCCCTATGATCCCGTTCACTATCAGGGAGTTCGTCTTGGGCACCTCCAAGTCATAGACTGTCTCGGGTGCTCTATTCTCGATCTTCACGATCTGATCCATAACCGGTCGCTCAGGAAGTCTCCGGCCAGTAGAGTAGCCGTGTAGCAGATCATTCAGCTGTCCCTTCTTTCTTTCCGATACGAAGTCTACGTAGCGTGCAAAAAGCCTCAGACTCCTCTCATCGCTTACTCGTAGGACAAAACACTCCTCGTTGCTTGACTTGGCGTAGATGCGGCTCTCGACTCCGAATCGCAACAGAAGAAGCTGAACATCTCGCAGCAGCTCCATACTCCTGGAAGAAAGGGCCACATAGCGGTCGCGCATCTCAGCTTGGCTTCTGACGTTTCCGTCGCCCTCAAAGAGCCACCTGAGGTAACTCGCCACGACCTTGTTGGGGGACATGAATATGCTGCTAGGGACCCTCTTCTCTCTGACCACCGGGTTGAGCCACTTGACGATGTGCGGATTGGTGATCTTCAGTCTAATGAGGCCAAGAGTGCGCCCGTTCTTGCCGTTTCGCTTCAGCACGGATGTCCTTGCCCTGTAGCCGAATAGATCCTTGACGGTCTGCGCTGTGGACGCAACCAACTGCCCCTCGTGTTGGTTCACGGCCAGAGCGATGCTGTGAGACCCGTCAACGTAACCTTCTGCTGTCAGAATCCCCGCTAGAGCGGCTAGCCTTTCATCCACAACCTTAGGCACAGAGACGACGTTATTGCGTGAACGGTCATGCGAGACCAATTTCCAGGCAGTCGGGTGGTACTCCCTGATGTCGGAGTGGATCCGTCTGCGTATGCGGATACGCGTTCCGACTTTGAGATGGTCGGCACGTCTCCACCCCTTGCTTGTGAAGAATGGGTTGTTGGGAGTGGCTCTGATGTTCCGCCCGCTGGCAAGGGTGATCTCGATGATCGGTTGACCCTCGTAGATGTGTAGCGCCGTAGCCTCCTCTTCGGTTCTGTTCTTCACCTTGAGTGATACTGGGTAGACCCCTGGTGTCTCCACCCCGAGCATCCCTGCGAGTTCCCTGAATGTGGGCATTGAGCCGTCTCCCAGTACTAGCCTGGTGTCACCCGAATAGCATCCCGGATCCCCTACTAGCAGAACGTTCACATCGCCTCTGACCCTGATCCCGTCTCTGAACTCCTTCGGATTCCCCCCTGTCAACTGCAGGAGCACCGCCTCCTTGACGTTCTCCAGCCCGTGAATCGAGGGGGCGACCGAAGAGATCAGCTTCTTGTAGTGCCACGGTTGGGAGACATCGGCCCTGAAGGACCTGATCGTCTCCTCGTCGAGCTCCGCCTCCAGTTGCTCCCCAGTCTCAACTGCTATGTGGTTTGTGTCCAAGGAGAGTTCGAACACCCGGGATTTCAACCTTCCGAAGCCGACTGCCCTTTGCTTCACGGTCACTATTCCGGTCACGACTACCCTGTCTCCGGGTCTGGCAGAGCTCACGAGATCATCGGTCAACGCCAAGTCCAAGGTCTGGGGCATCTGACCTGCGGGCAGGTCCTCAGGTCTTTCCTGAAGTGAAACCGACTGGAAATCTTCGAACGTTGACAGGGAGGGCTCCAGCTCGAAAGTGCCTGGTCCGGAACGGTTGCAGACCGGACAGGCCCTCGGCGTAGTGTAAAGAGCCCCGACCTGCTCTGTCGGGGTGACTGTCTGACAACTTGTGCATCGGAAAGCACCTGTCTTGAGCTGAGTCATGACTTCCGAACTCCTCACTATCACGCCGGTAATCGACACCATTTTCCCGATGTACGATGAGTTGAGACTCCTGACCGAGATCTTTCTCTGATAGTTGGCTACCCTGACATTGAACCTTTGGACCTTCCTCGCAAACTCCATGTCCAGTTCGGTCAACATGAGGAGGCCGGACTCCGAGAACAGCTTGAGCGTATCGCGCGGATTTTGCTCAAGCGCGCTTGCCAGGGTTCCGTCGTATTGTACCAAGTGCTGTAAGTCCACCACCAGGGAATGACCTCCCCTGACCGGGAGATTCCTCAGTTCATCTAGGTAGGTCAGCTGCCCTTCTTCGTCCCTGAAACCTCTGACGAAGGCTGCGAAGTCCTCACCTATCTTGTCCCTATTCTCTTCCAATCTTCAGCACCTCCTTTCTCCAAGAGGATATGACAAGCCTCAGCAGTTCCAGCACATAGGATTCCTCGGGCGTGAGGTTGGACACTACATCCCTCGGAAGCGAGGGCACTAACGAGTATGTCAGGATCTTCTTCAATCTGGCGTCCATCACTTCGATGGCTGAGGCCTCCAGCACCCTCTTTGTCTTCTCTGCTACGTTGTCGGACGAGATCAGCATTACGAGCTGTCGATAGAAGGAATTCGGGACTTTCGATATCTGGCCCGTTCTGTGCCTCTCCTCCCAAGCTATCATGGACAAGGCTTTGCTGTCCAGAGCTTTGTCTACCGGATCTGCCATCCCATCCTCGAACAGCTGCTCGCCCACATAGAGCGGAACCTCGGCTTCCACTGAATCCTCCAGCTTCATTTCCACTCCAAGCAAGGACGAATACTTGAAGTCCTCTCTTGGGATCACCCTAGTCTGCTGCAATTGCTGATCCACACCCAAGCGCCTCATTCCTCTTTGGACTATTTCCTCGAGGAGAATGGATTCCGCTTTGAGCATTCCTTGGTCTTGGGCGGAGAATCTGATTTAACTCTATACCTGCAGGACTTTCCAGTTTGACGACTAGTTCGGTGTGCAGGGGCGGAAACTCAAGCGTTGGAGCCCCCAACGAGGTTTCACACGGCCGGGATCACGTCACTCCGACATTCGCTGCAGCGTTCCCCGTCCTTCCGCGCCCCGAGAGCAATCGTCGCGTGCAATCGGCAGTTTCAGCATCGTGTCCCCATCCGTTTCGGGCCGCAACGGTTAAAACTTCAGCGGGCTCCACGGTCGTTCGTTCGGGTGAGTCATGTGAGTCTACGCGATCTTGTATGGGCCGAGAAGTACAGACCTGGGAATCTCGAAGAGATGTTGGACAGGGAGGAGATAGTGTTCAAGCTGAAGACCTTCGCGACGACGAAGAACATGCCTCACCTGCTTTTCGTGGGACCACCTGGTACGTCCAAGACAACTGCAGCGTTGGCGCTCGTGAACGACATCTACAACGGTAATCCTTCTGGGAACTACATTGAGCTGAACGCATCAGACGAAAGGGGCATTGAGGTCGTCAGGATCAGGATCAAGGAATTCGCGAAGTCTATTCCGATGGCCGAGGTGCCGTTCAAAGTGATAATCCTAGATGAGTCTGATAACATGTGTCTACATCCGGACACTAGGGTGACTGTTGGGACGTTGGATAACTCACACATAACGACTTTGAATGAGCTGAGGAAATCGCAGGGCGACAAATGGTTTGACATTCCGTCGCTCGATTTCGAGAAGCTCAAGCCTGAGAATGACAAAGGCAAGATAGTCGAATCAGGCACAGCTGACTTGTATGAGATCGTGCTGGAAGACCACCGGGTGATCCTAGCGTCGCCCGAACATCCGTTCTTCGTGATTCGGGGCCGAAAGGCCGAGATCGTCAGGACGAGGGAACTTGTGCCCGGATCGACCAAGATTGCTGACTTCAGCGACAAGTTCCTCACTTGTTACGGTTGCGGCAGAGTCTTCTACAGGGAGCACCCGAGCGACCTTTATGAACGCGACTTCTGTTCGGTGGATTGCAGGAACGCCTTCTTCGGGAGTCTGTCAAGAGAAAGGACGCCCGTGGAAAAGCGGAAAATCGCGGAGAAGGCAAACCAAGCGCTCAAGGACAAGGGAGTATACCAGTCCGAAAGCTACAGAAGAAAGAGATCACAAATAGCGAAGAGTCTGATTCGGACTGGAAGGATCAGACCACATTTCCCGTACCCATCCGGTTACTGGAAAGGGAAGAAACTATCTGTAGAGCACAGGAAGGCGATTTCGGAGGGATTCAGAAGCAGAACTGAGGAAAAGATGGCTGAGCTCTTGGATAACTGGGGCCTACCTTACAGGAGGGAATTCGTACGCGTGTTTGACGCAAAGGGCGGTAAGCGTTACACTACCTCTGTGGACTTTGCGATCGGTGACAAAACGGCGCTGTTCGTGAACGGGTGTTGGTGGCACTCATGCCCTGAATGCTATGGGCAGCCGGAATATCCATCTCAAGTGGCGAATGTGAGAAAAGACGAGCTGATTCGGGAAGAACTGCAACAGCGGGGTTACGCGACGATCGTAGTATGGGAGCATGAGCTGACTGACGCAGCCTCGATAGAGAACGTCAGGGAGCGAGTCTATGAGACGGTAGGCGTTTCTGGTCACAAGCCGCCCGGGGTCAAACACGCAGCAGTGAGACAGGTCAGATACTTGGGCAGACACGAGGTTCTCAACATCAGCATGATGAAAAACAAGAACTTCTTCCTAGCCAACGGTGTGCTGACGCACAACACAAGTGACGCCCAGCAGGCTTTGAGGAGGACTCTGGAGAGGTACTCCGAGAACACTCGGTTCATATTGATCGCGAACGAGCTGTACAAGATCATAGAGCCGATCCAGTCCAGGTGCTCTGTGTTTCGATTCGGTCCAATTAGGGACGAGATCATTCTTCAGAGGTTGAACTACATCGCTGAGAAGGAGGGAGTACGGTGTGACGAAGACGCGCTCAAGATGATCGTGGAAAGGGCGGACGGAGACATGAGGATGGCCATCAACCTGACGCAGGGAATAGCAGCATCCCAGAGGAGGGTGGACACAAAGGCGGCGAGGGAGTTCTTGGGCTTGTACGGCGTTGACAAAGTCGATGAACTCATAGACCTCGGAATATCGGGGGATTTCTCAGCTGCGCTCGATCTGCTGAGCAAGATCATTCACGAATCGGGAGTGCAACCCAAGGACATCGTCAGAAGGTTTCACAGGAGAATCTCTAACATGGACATATCGCCTGAGTCAAAGATGTCACTCCTCTCGCTCCTGGCAGAGACTGAGTACAGACTCATGGTGGGAGCAGATCCAGAGATCCAGTTCACATTGGTGCTGGCCAAACTCTCCCAGCTGAAAGGTTCCCACTGAGATGCGCTGGACAGAACAGTTCAAGCCCGACGATTGGTCCCAGATAGTCGGGAACGAAGAAAGTCGCGAGCAGTTCCTCCAGTGGTTGAGCAAGTGGAGCCCTGAACGCGGTAAGAAGGCCGCGTTGCTGTACGGGCCACCCGGAACCGGCAAGACCATCACGGTGGAGATTGCCGCAAAGAAGCTCGGGTACAATCTCATTGAGCTGAACGCGAGCGACGTCCGGACGAAGGATGTCCTGATGGACGAAATCTACCCGGCCTCACGCTCCCTGTCGCTGTACAGACAAAGAAACCTGATACTGTTGGACGAGATAGACGGGCTTCACCAGAGGCAGGACACTGGCGGCGCAGCCGCGGTGTTGAAGCTAATCGACGAGACTGTCAGTCCAATAGTGTTGACCGCAAACGACCCTTGGAAGCCCTCGTTGCGCGAGATACGCCTGAAGAGCCAGACGTTCGAACTCAAGAGACTGAGAAGAGATTCTGTGATCAAGAGACTCCGTATGATAACAAATTCTCAAGCACTGACCGTTGAGGATCGCGCGCTGGAGGTGATTGCTGAAAAGTCACACGGCGACATGAGAAGTGCCATCTCCGATTTGGAGGCTCTTGCGTCAAGGGGTTCCGTCCTAGGGGAAGAGACCGTGTCGCAGATCCTGCAGGACAGAATCCAAGAGGAGAGCATATTCGAGGCAATCAGAGGAGCCATGCACTCGCGGAGCGTCCACGAAGCTCGGAATCACCTCAGCAGCACCGGCCTGATGGTTGACGATCTCATAGACTGGGTATACGGGAACATCGAGAACCTCGCGGAAGGTCCCGACACGCTGAACGTGTTGGCGAGAGCTGTAGCGGATTCCGACTACTTGTCCGCTCTGATGAGGAGAGGGAGGACTTGGGCGTTCATACCCTACATCTTTGACATTCTATCGGTCGGGCTGATGGCCAGCGGCCGCAATGGACCATCGTGGGTGAGGTTGCAGATGCCTCTCAAGATATCGCAAAGGTGGGCTCGCCTGGCCAAGGAGAGGGAGAGAGCAACGGAGGCCAAGGAGATAGGAGAACAGCTTCATGAGCGCAGAGCGGTCGTCCGATCTCAGATCATTCCCTTGCTTGACCGCATCGAAGTTGTTCCCACCTTCTCCAAGAAAACCAGTGTGAAGACAGTCAGATCAAAGAGAGTGAGAGGCACCAAGTCAAAAGTCAGAGGCCGCTAGTCTCCTGAACAGCGAGACTCTCTCGTCGTCGTAGTTTGCCTTGAACATCCTAGTCCTCCCGACCCTTTTCTCTGAGACTACTCCCTTGGCCTCAAGAAGCGAGAGTACCCGGGAGGCGGACGGGTGGTTCAGGTTGGCTTCCCTGCAGATCGATGAGATGTTAATGAAGCCGTCTGAGTCAGCCAGCACTCTCAGCACCCTGAACGTTTGGGAGGCCAGCAGAGAGCGTTCGTCGTCGTGGTATTCCGGAATCACCTTGTGATCTCCTTTGTCAACATCTGGTGCAAGGCGGACGCCGGCGCGAGCAGGGAAACGACGGAGGTCCTTCCTCTCCTCCCGAAGCTCTTCACGGATTTCCGGATGAGCCCTAAGCTCTCGATGCTCTCCAGCGTCTCCCAGAGTCTCGTGTGCGCGACGGGCTCCTTGCCGAGCTCCTCGCAGTATCTTCTGTAGCTGGACTCTAAGTCCCCTGTGGTGACGAAGGACGCATCGGTCCCTTGCAGACAGTTGACGATCGCCATCAGGACGTCCCTCTGGAGGTCGCTCAGCAAGGACATCTCTGACTGAGAGGGAAAGTTCGGCAATATCGACAGCCCTCTCCGCACGTGCTCCGGGAGGACCTTACCCAGCCCGGTTGCCTCCGCCATCCGGCAGGCACGGGCCAAGACTTCTATCGCGTATCTGGCGTCCCCGGTCGTGCGCGCGGCATCGGCTATCATCGAAAGTATCTCATCATCATGTGAGCCAGGACTCAGCGCCACCCTAGCCCTTGCTGCCAGTATGTCTCTCAGTTCGGAAGCAGTGTAGGGAGTCAGTCTGACAGTTGGAAGGACAGCGACATCAAACGATGAGTCGACAACCACTGACCTCATCGTCATGACAAGGCCCAGCTTCGAAGCCGCCGCCTCGAAGCCCTCGTGAGATCTCAGGAGAGAGGATACCAGATACGACTTCCCCTTTACTAGTAGTGAGTCCACGTCGTCTAAGATGACGAGCACGGGATCCTTGACGCCCGAAAGCGACTCAATGAACGAGATCAGTATCTCCTCCTTGGACACACCACGGATGAACCCGCTGGCCAACCTAGACTGAATCAGCATCCTCATGGCCACGTTGTACTCCGAGCCCTCGACTCTGCAGTTGACCACAAACCCCACAGCTTCAGGGTTCTCAGCCAAGTATCTGTTGACCAGCTGTCTCGAGATTGTGGTTTTGCCACTTCCCCTCGGACCTACGATCAGGGCCTTGGCCGCCAGAGGAGGTTCCCTCAGCAACGGGGAGAGGTAGCTCCCCAGTTCCTTTAGCTGGGACTCCCTGTGGATAAGTTGCTCAGGAAGGAAGGCCGGGTCAAAAGGCCTCCCGTCTATCACCACCTGTTGCGGCATTCGGGCCACTTTCCTGCTCAAACTCCACCGTTCAATATATATCTCATCGAAGAAACTACGTCCTCTCGCACTGACTTCATCGAAATTGGAAGGCTGAAGGGAACGGCCCCCACGCCGGCGAAATCGCCCACCACCTCCACGTAGACCACAAAATCAGGTTCTTCCAGGTTCACTCTCATCGTGGTGTGCTGGCAGAGATGTTGCCCTACGGTCTTCTCAAGGTCGTCTGACTTAAGCGCGGAACCTCTCGTCCTGCACCTCACGACGAACGAGCAGCCGGACATCCTTCGGGCCACAGCCAAGGCGGTGTCAGCTATGGAGCCGAGATCGGGCTTGCACTCTCGCTCTATTGGCACCGCCCTGGAGATGCGCCTCGGGAGCGAGGAGACCAACAGCGAGTGCGCCAGTAAAGGATCTAGGGATGTTCGGACAATAAGAACTCCCTCATGCTTGGTCATTTCGACGTGCGCGCTTTCGTCCTTGGGAAGCAGTGCGTCCATAGCTTCGATTGCTGCAGCCTCGCCTGAGCCCGATTCGCAGGTGACGACCAGCACCCCCATCTATCGCGGTTCGTCTGAACTGGCCAAGGTATTTATAGCCCCGATCGTTCCCGTCCGACTCTCAATGGAACAGCCAAATGAGTCAAAGCCGGAGACACCGAAGGCACTGTACCAGTGTCTATCCTGCTCTGAGGTGTTTGCCCCGGATATGATCTCCACTAGGGAGATAAAGTGCCCTTACTGTGGTTACAGGATCATCAAAAAGGTCAGGTCTGGCGGCCTGAAGATGGTCAAGGCCGAATAGAGCTTCTCAGGACAAGTACCATTCAAGGTACGGGTCATGCCAAATCGACCAGAACTGCGCAGGGTTCTTGAGCGGGATCAACTGGTCTTGGGTTGCGCCTGATGGGCTTGGGTTCTTGCCCAAAGGCAGACCGTAGAGTTCGTTCACGTAGAAAGGTATCACCTCAGATACGGAGGCATCCAAGTGGTTGAGGAGCAAGCCTCTCTCCTCATCGCGATGTCCCAGTTCTCTCATCACAGCAGCAAGATACGGCACATCTCTTGGCCAAACTACGCTAGTGTGGTACTGCTTGTCCCCGAGGTACGGCTCAAGTGCCCTCCTTTGGACTAGCAGGCCGAAGGGAGCAACCTCCGAGCCTAGGACCTGCATCTTCCTAGTGACGAGGAGTTCGGAAAGCGCGCGTGAGTAGCCTTCCCGCAGTCTGTCGGGAGGGATCTCATCCTTGAGCATGGCCAATGCGGAGAAAGAGGGCGAGGATGGCGTCGTGTCCGCTCTTGTTCCCCCGTCGCTCACCCATACCAGATTCGGGGGAAGGCTGTGTTTCATGTTCGTTACGTAGTGTTCAAGAGCTTGCGTCGCTTGCTTCTCGTGGTGCTCCAGTGTGTCCACACTCATGTTCAGCTCGGTTGCTGACCTTATGGCATGCCTCAAAACCAACACGAACAGAGCTTGAACCTCCGGCAGGAGGAATCTGGGTGTCTTGACTGTGGCCTCGATCTGGTGAGCTGATGCTCCATCAGAAAGCATGTCGTGGAGCCATTCGATCGGAACCCTGCAGGGGATTGAACCCAAGCGGACACCATCAAGTTCAACATCCGATCTGCTGTCTACCCAGCTGTGGTTGGGGAGTGAAAGCAGCGCTCCCTCAAGTATCCTTGCCGATGGGATGGCGTCACTCTCTAGAGCCCGTACGAACTTCTGCAGAGACGAGACGCCTCTAGCTACCAGTTGCTCGTCCCGGAAGACTTTGCCGTAGTTCAGGAGCAAACGGTGGAAAAGGAGCGTTGAGTCCACTGACTCGTATGAAGCCTTCAGCGTCCCGGCGACCGCGGCCAGGTTGTTCGGTATCAAGCCGTTGGCGTCCATGTACTCAAACCCTAGGTCGAGCTGATCCCTGATGAACCGTGACAGGCCGAGGATCGTCAGCGTCTTGAGGTTCCATTGGAGCCCCTCGTAGATGTCCCTGAACCACACTTCCCTGAACCAGTGACCCCCGGCCTCCCCTGCGACTCTGTTGGGACTGTCGCTGACTCTGATCCCGAACGACATCAGCGCTGCCAGTCTGCCGTACAACACGTCCCTCGTCTTTCTGTCCACGCTTGGTTCCGGCAGGGAAGACAACACTGCATCGAGTTGAGCCGCTGCGGCAGACGAGGAAGCAAGCATCCTGTCCCCAGTGTCTGAGCTCAGCGGCCAAGCACTCGAGAGGGAGATTATGAGGACATGGGTCCGGGATGATATCTTGATGCCGTAGGGCCCCATGACGGTGATGGCGCGCTCTTCGGGCGAGAACAGCACCCCCAGATCAGTCTCCCTTCGGAACCCGTAGCCCTGTTTGTAGACCCAGTTCAGCGCTGACATCGAGGCGCTAGAGCTATCGATCTCGGCGTCGCACGATACGCCGAGACTGACTGCAGAACATGACGCGAGTAGCCCTCCGCTCAGACTCCGGTTGAAGCTCACGGCCCGGGGGGTCCCCTTCAGGGGCCTGAGGTCGACCAAGAAGTAGAGATCTGCTCGCCCGCCGATCAGATTGTCTGAGAAGATGAGCGTGAGTTTTAACCCACCAGCTCCAGCGCTTCCAGAGTCAGCTTGTGCATACTCTACCGCGATCACACCGTCATCGGTCGCGTAGTCGTACCTCGCCAGCCCGACCGAGTAGTGAACAGTTGAAGGGGTCAGCCTTCGTCCGCCCTCGAGCGAGATCCCCACGCCGTCTATCACCTTCCATGGCTCGCCTCGAATCAAGACCGTTAGTCCCTCAACCGGCATGTTGCGGTTCGGGATCCAGAACTTGCCCGAGTCCGGCATCTCGACCTGAACGGAGCTAACGCTTGACGACCACTCCATGACCGGGGACCTCACCATGACCTTCATGGTTCTGGCGTAGTCCCAGTCCGGATCTTCAGTCGGATTCAGCTCAAGCGATGGTGCGAGGGCCAACAGAATGGGCTGACTTGTTGAAAATAATACCTTTTTATTGGTCTTGCGGCAGGGGGCGACACTGTACCATGAAGTCCAATTCAGTTGGAATGTATCAGCAGCTTCTGCCGCTCCTAAGGCCAGATAGCATCGCCGTCATCGGAGCAGCTCGCGAACCACAGAAGATAGGACATGTTGTCGTGAAGAACCTGATAGCAGGCGGTTTCCCGAAAGAGAAGATATTCCCGGTGAACCCGAACGCTGACACCATTCTCGAACTCAAGTGCTACGCTTCGGTCAAGGACATACCAGATGAGGTAGACATGGCCGTGATCGTAGTGCCTGCCAAGGTCGTTCCCCAGGTGCTGAAAGAATGCGGCGAGAAAGGCGTGAAGACCGTGGCACTGATCTCGGCTGGGTTCAAGGAAGTTGGCAACGTTGAGGGCGAGAAGGAGGTCGTGCGCATAGCAAGAGAGGGAGGGATTCGCTTGCTCGGACCTAACATAGTCGGCGTGGCCGACACGGTCAAGAACATCAACGCTGGCTTCCTGCAGTCGTTGCCGTTGAGTGGAAAGATCGGGTTCATAAGCCAGAGCGGCGCTCTCGCCATCGGCCTGACCGGCTGGACGAATCTGAAGCACATAGGTCTCTCCGACTTGGTCAGCATAGGGAACAGGGCAGACGTGAATGAAACGGACCTCATGCAGTTCTTCAGCGAGGACCAGCACACCAAGGTAATAGCCCTCTACATTGAGGGTGTGGATGATGGCCAGAGGTTCCTGAAAGTGGCGAAGGAGATAAGCAAGACAAAGCCCATTGTCGCCCTGAAGGCAGGAAGGGCTCAGCGTACCTCCGCTGCCATAGTATCGCACACTGGTTCACTGGCTGGCGCGGACGAGGCATACGAGGCCGCGTTCAAGCAGGCCGGTGTCACGAGAGCACCGACCATCTTGGAACTCTTCGATTGGGCTGCTGCCTTCACAATGCTGCCGCTTCCAAGCGGTGAGGAGACAGTGCTGGTCACGAACGGTGGGGGAGCTGGCGTGATGGCCACAGATGCGGCCGAGAACTACGGCGTGAGGCTCATGGACCTTCCGAGCGACCTAGCGTCTCAACTGAGGAACTTCATGCCGTCCTTCGGCAGCGTGCTCAACCCGGTCGACCTCACCGGGATGGCGAGCGCGGAAGACTACAAGGGAGCTGTGGAGACACTGCTCAACGACAACAGGGTGAAGAACGTGATCGTGCTCTATTGTCACACAGCCCAGACGAATCCAGTTGATGTTGCGAGCGCGATAGCCAAAGCCAAGCAGACCGCGAAGACCCAGAAGCCGATCGTTGCCAACCTCATCGGCGGAGAGGAGTGCAATACGGGCATATGGATGTTGATGGACAGCGGCATCCCCGCCTACGACACGCCAGAGAAGGCTGTCGCCACACTTGGCCAGATCCTGAGCTATTGGCGATTCTCGGAGCAGGGCGAAGCAAGGAAGGTGTCGCTGAAGGTTGACAGAGATCAGGCCAAGTCCGTCATCGACAGTGCCAAGAGAGAGGGCAGGATGGTGCTCATGCCCTCCGAGGCCGCAAGAGTTGCTGAGGCATACGGTATCCCGACTCCAAAGAAGGCTGCTGTGACCACTTTGAGCCAAGCTGTCCAAGCGGCCGAGAAGGTCGGATTCCCAGTGGCTCTGGAGGTAGAATCTCCCGACATCCTGCACAAGGTAGATGTTGGCGGCATAGTGCTTGACCTGACGAGCAAAGAACAGGTGAAGAAGGCCTTTGACGAGATAATGAAGAACGTCTTTCAAAAGGCACCAAAGGCAGAGATCAGGGGGATCGTCGTGAGGAGAATGGTACCAAAGGGAAGAGAACTGTTCATAGGCATGCACAGGGATAAGATGTTCGGGCCGCTCATCAGCTTCGGAAGTGGGGGGACGCTTGTCGAGTTGTTCAAGGATGTGTCGATCAGGGTCGCCCCGATAGACGCAGGGGATGCAGAGAGGATGATAGGCGAGACCAAAGCTCAGAAGCTGATTCAAGGGATTAGGGGAGAGGAACCAGGCGATCCGGAGGTCGTGGTCGAAGCGATCTTGAGGGTCTCAAAGCTTGCCGAGGACTTCCACGAGATAACGGACATAGATGTGAACCCGCTCTTCCTCTACGGAAAAGGCGAGCCAGAGCAAGCGCTGGCCGTCGACGTCAAGGTCATGGTAGAACCGACTGCCTGAGCTCATCCTGAGGACTCGCCCGCTAGCACGCGGAGAGAGCCAATAGAGACAGGTTTAAATATCGCTTCCGATATCGTTTCCGATATGGAAAGCGGTATCTCCGTAGCTGAGACGGCCGAACAGATGACAGGCCCAGCTGACGGCAATCTAGAGGATGGAGTCATAATTAGGGCTAATGGTCTGACCAGAGTGTTCAACCATGGACTCGTGGCAGTTGACCATGTGACATTCGAAGTCAAGCAGGGCGAGATTTTCGGGTTTCTTGGACCGAACGGAGCCGGTAAAACGACTACAATCAACATGCTAATAACAGTCCTGAGGCCAACCGAAGGAACAGCGTCCGTCTGTGGGTACGATCTCACAAAGGAGGCGAACATGGTTAGGAACTACATAGGAGTCGTACCACAGGAGTACACAGCGGACGAGGACTTGACCGGTCTTGAGAACATCCTCCTTTGTGCTGATCTGTATGGCATACCTAGAGAGGTCTCCAAGAAACGCGCGGACGAGCTATTGGAGCTCGTCGAGCTGACATCCTTCAAAGACAAGAGAGTCGACACTTATTCTGGTGGGATGCGGCGTAGGCTCGAACTAGCGTGCGGGCTGATAAACAGGCCGAGAGTCCTCTTCTTGGACGAGCCGACACTAGGTCTTGACGTACAGACAAGGGAGGCAACCTGGAACTACATCAAGAAGCTGAAACAGGAATATGGAATGACACTCTTCATGACAACCCACTACTTAGAGGAAGCGGACACGCTGTGCGATAGGATAGCAATAATCGACCACGGGAAGATACTTGTGGTTGGTTCCCCGGATGACCTGAAGAGTGCTCTCGGTGGAGACATCATTACCCTCGGCGTTGAGGGAAAGTCCGACATTACTGATCTCATTAGGGGACTGGAAAACGTCAAGGAAGTGAGGAAGCAGAACGGCATGTATCTGATCAAGGCCGAGAAAGGGGACATAACTGCACCAATCATAATCGAAGCCCTACGCCGGAACGGACACACGGTTACACGACTCTCCCTTACTAGGCCCACTCTGAACGAAGTCTATCTGGACTATACCGGCAAGTCGATGCGAGATGTGGAGGAATCGAAAGAGGAGTTCCGCGCGCAGAGGATGACACTGCGGAGGGCGAGAGGAAGATGAGCCAAACTGACGCATCCAAGAATCCCCTCCACGGGCTCTGGGCCCTGACGAACAGGGATCTGAAGAAATGGTACAAGGAACCATTCCAGTTGTTCATCTCTATTCTTCAGCCGGTCCTGTGGATGGGATTGTTTGGGAAAGCAATGAACATAGGCGCGATATTCGCAGGCAATCCGAACATCCCCCCACAGCTTGCGGAACTGCTCATGTCCAAAACGTTCGGCACGAGCGACTACTTCTCGTACATGGCTGTGGGCATGCTTTCGTTCGTAAGCTTGTTCACAACGATGTTCAGTGGGATGTCGATCGTCTGGGACAGAAGGTTCGGCGTCCTCGACAAGATCCTGAGCACGCCGGTCGCGCGGTCCGTCATAGTGATATCGAAAGTCCTGTCGGCGACCGTGAGATCCCTGGTACAGGCGGGAATAGTGCTAGTCATTGCTTTTGTCCTAGGACTGAAAGTCGGTCCCAGTTTCACTCCCCTCAACATTGTCGGAGTGTTCGCCATGACGTTCCTGATCTGTGTTGGTCTGTCATCTGTGTTCCTGATGATAGGCATAAGATCCACTAGGTGGGAGACCCAGATGGCCGTCATGAACCTGCTGAACCTTCCTCTGATGTTCAGCAGCAACTCGCTGTTTCCGATCTCGACCATGCCTGACTGGCTGCAACTGATAGCCAAACTGAACCCGCTGACATATGCCAGTGATGGCATAAGACAACTCCTGATCTACCAGATGGACGCGTCACAGCTCTTGCTGGACTTCACCTATCTAGGGGTATTCGCAGTGGTCTTCGCCACAATAGGGATAGTCCTCTCATGGAAGTTCCTGAGCAAGTAGCCACGCAATGGGCGTTGTCCAGCGAGGAAGCCCGTCCGGAGCGAGTACCAAGGAACTAGTAACAACCAAGCACTTATATGAAGCCGTCGCCGCGGCACGCGCGTGAGAGCGACGGAAGGTCTGGGCTGGCTGCTCGTTCTTCTGAGCGTAGTCCTAATCGTGTCTTCTGGTTGGCCACCCTCATCTACAGCGCTTTGGGCTTCGATCTCGATGGCGGCTGTCGGGGTCTACATCCTGCTCACATCGCCCAAGGCACGGATGCTCACGTCAAAGGAGTTGGTAACGGTGTCGTTCGGTGCAGCACTCTCTTCCTTGCTCGGCTTCCTCCCGCCCTTCTTCCAAGTCCCTTGGATGATGAAGATAGACTTGGTGGCCGTGCCCTGGGCGATTTGTTGGTTCTCGCTCGGGACGTTCCCAGCAATGCTCTCGGCGTTGATCAGTGTACCGATCGTGGGCTTCTTGGAACCTTTCGGTGCTGGGGGCTGGATAGGCGGCATATCGAAGTTCCTCGCGTCGATCTGGACGTTCCTAATTCCAGCGGCATTTGTCAGGATCGGGATAAAGAAGGAGAGGATGGCGAGCGACAATAAGGCCGCACTGCTCGCTACAGGCGCAATCGTGATAGCCAGGTCCGCGTTCATGACTGCGTTCAACTACTACCTGGCGATCCCGTGGTACTACGGCATCAGGATCGATGACTTCATGGCGCTCTTGGATAGAGGACTCGGGCTGCTGAAGCTGGCGATTCCGGTATCCGGGCTGACGCTCTTCGTCTGCGAGATGTCGTTCTGGAACTCGGTTCAGGCCGTGATCGAGTTCTGGGCTGCCCTCCTCTTATATAGGACCCTGAAGGGCAGGTTCGGAACAACAAGATGATAGTCAAGATCACAGGAGTGAAGGAAAAGGAATTCACGGACGAGCTGGAGGAGTTCCTGAAGAGGAAGACCAAGGCCGATGTAAGCCGAAAGGGAGGATCCCTAGAACTGCCTCAGGACGTGAAGAGGTCCAAGGTGCTGGATGTCGTCAGGTGGTTCATATCAAAGAAGGCTATGCAGCGCGAGGTCCGCCTGGTCAGAACGGGCGCGGACATTGAGATAAAGAAGGTAGAGGCTTAGTACAGGAAAGTGCTCGGGTCGTCTCCGTCTGAGATCTCGCCCGCGAAGCTGAACGTCATCAGTTTCTTCACGTCTTCTACGCCGTAGTCGTGACCGAGCAACCAACCGAGCTTCACGTAGGCCACCTCGGAGAGCATGTCACCCAAGAATGTCGCCCCGGCCTCAGCCAAGAGCCTTCCGTTCCTGTAGACGAACGGATCCACCCTACCGTAGATGCACTGCGAAGTCACACCGACGAAAGCCCCCTGTGCTATTGCTCGCCTCACCGTAGAGAGCCAGGAACCTTTCCCATCAGCGGTCTGCGTAGGCACATGGCCCAAGCCTGTTCCGTTGACTATGAACCCCTTGTAGCCCTTGTCCAGAAGGTAGTCCATGAGTTCGGGTTTGGAGTTTGGATAGGCTGTGAGGAGGGCCACTTTCTCCTCGAAGACCGCATCGGTCCAGGGCGTTCCTTCAGATCTGGGCCTCAGATCGCGCTGCAGTACTTCGATGGTTCCTTCCCTGCTCACAGTCGCAACGGGCAGGTCGTTTACAGGGCGGAAGGCATCTCGCCTCGAGGTGTGCATCTTCCTCGCCCTTGTGCCCCTCAACACGAAGGCCGATTGGTCCGATGTTGACGAGTGAAATGCTATGCAGACGAGCGCGTGAGGCAGGTAAGCCGCGACTCTGGCTGCTGCGAGCACGTTCAAGTCCGCATCTCTGGATCCCCTGTCCGGCGACCTCTGTGCGCCCGTGAGCACCACTGGGGCGCTCAGGCCCTTTATCATGAAGGAGAGGGCAGCAGACGTGAAGTGCAAGGTGTCAGTACCATGGAGTACTACTACACCGCGGTCTCCCTCCCCGATGCACTTGACAACTCTCTCAGACAGCTTGGACCACTGCTCAGGTCGCATGTCCTCCGACGCTAGGGAGCACAACCTCTCCGCGGTCCTCACTCTGACGACGCCCAACAGTTCCGGTATGCCGTAGAGGATCTCCTCAGGGGAGAAGAGCATCGCGACCCCTCCCGTCGAATAGTCTACCCTTGAACTGATCGTGCCACCTGTCGAGATGAAGGAGATGGGTGGAAGACGCTTGTCTTGCTCTATCTCCTTCAGTTTCGGGAATCTCTCCAGTTCCACCTTGCCTGCCAGCTTCTTCACGCTGGAGATCCTGTCTGCCCTGATCCCCGCGTTGTATCCGCTCTTGAGCTTCAGCAGCAGCACATTCGGGTCACCGAAATCCAATTCCTCTCTAGGAAGAATGTACCCGTCGAGCTTCATGCCGTCTGCCTCGATCTGTACCTCATCGCCCACCTCCAACCGATGAGAGCCCAGAAACTTGACCACCTTCTCTGAGTACGGCATCTAGAGCACCGCCTCGACCTCCTCCTCTAACATCCTGTGAATCGCGTTGCCCGGCAACCTCCCTCTCAGTCTCTCCATGGCCAATCCCATGAGAGGTTTCACTGACTCTTTGCCCTTCTGTTTCACGAATTCAATCTTCTCCGAAACGATCCCTCTTATTATGGCTCTGGCCTCGGCCTCGCTTACTGTCGGTCCCCTAATGGCATCGAGAGCCTCTCGCACGCTCCTTCCGGCGACGAGTTCCCGGACAAAAGGCTCCAGTGACTCCTTCGGAAGGTCGGCCTTGCAGAACTCTCCTAACCCTGCGGCGTACACTGCATCTTCGACTGAGTCTACGTCAACGCCCTCTCTCCTCAGGGCTGGGATGATCGTAAGGATCGTAGTAGCGGCGACTGTCGGCACAGCCCCGGCAGAGACGGCAGACTCGAACACTTCAAGCCTAGGGGACCTAACGAGCTGAAGCGCAATTTGCTCACTTAGGCCCATGTCGACTAGTTGATCCCTCTTCTGTGATGGAGTGGGTGGGAGGGACTTCTTGAGTTCTTCGAGCATCTCAGCTCTGACGACGATCGGTGGAAGATCAGTTTCCGGATACATCCTGGCTGCGCCGGGCAGTGGCCTGAGATACGATGTCGTGCCGTCCTCGTTTACCTTCCTGGTCTCGGATGGGACTCCCACAGTTGCCTCGACGAGTCTCTTGTGCACTGCCTCCAGTGCCCGCCTTGCAGTTTCTTCCTCCGCCAGAACCATGACGAAGGCATCTGCTGGCCCAAGTCTGCACGCCCTTCTGACAGCGTCCAACTCTGCTTCGGATATCCCGTAGCCGGGGAGTTCATCTGAATGGACTATGCCGCCAACCCCGGCCCAAGCTCTCGCGCGCTCCGCCAGCTCTCTCCCGAACCTCCGCCCGGGTGAAACCTCCGTGCCTAACAATCCCTCGAAGCCCGGCGCAGGAAGGCATAGCACTCTGTACTTCTTCTTCAGCGCTCCCTGAACCAACGATGAACTCGTGCCCTTGACGGAGTCCGTCACATCCACGCACGTGAATTCCGGAGGAGAGACCTTTCTCCTCCTGAGTTCGTCTCGTATCCTGAGCAGGGCGACCTGTCTCTTGCCCTCTAGGTCAACTATGGTTCCTAACAGCTTGAGCTCCTGGACCCCCTTGATCTCTTGCCTGCTGCCTCCCGCAGTGCTGACGTTTGTGTCCTGCCTGATCGATCCTATCCCCCTCTGTACATCACCGGTGAGCCGGACCCTCAGGCCTACCTCTTCGGCGATTTCCCTGGCTTGGTCAGCCGAGTGTATGTCGGGAGCGGTTGCGAGTTCGATGAGAGGAATGCCCAATCTGTCCAGCCTATAGACCGCCTCCTTTTCCTCGGTGCTTACTATGAAGGCGGATTCCTCTTCGAGGCAGAGCGTCCTTATCCTGACGTCTCCGGCCGAGGTTTGCACCTTCGACTCGTCAGTTCCGACTGCGACGAGCATGGTCCTCTGGAACCCGGACGTATTGCTGCCGTCCAGCACGACCTTGCGCATGACACGGATCTCATCCAACACCTTCATGTTGAACATCAGAGCGATCCTCAGGGCGATCTTGAGCGCGTCTTCGTTGACCAAATGCGGTGGTGCCTCGTCGAGTTCGACCAGGCAGGAGTTGTCGGTGGAGTATCTGTACTCGAACTCCCTTGACCTTTGTGCTTCCAGCAAAGCTGCCGCGTCTATCTCTCCCAGCTCACTCGAGGAGAGCCTGAGGAACCTGGTCTCACTGCGATCGGGCCCGCGGCCCAGCTCCGACGGACAATCGCAGAACAGCTTGTGCGCCTTCAGCCTTTGATGCCATTCCAGACCCACGGTCAAGGCCGGGTTCTCATCTATCAATTTCCATCCCTCATTTCCACTCGATAGAGGTCTAAGGCTGTTCTCCTCAACTGAGCAGTCCT
>Ga0315282_10000745_pt1 | contig 63439 bp, 57 predicted proteins | sample YL17G07_20_MG_FD_203693 | JGI IMG/M metagenome (GOLD analysis project Ga0315282, IMG submission 203693) | Sediment microbial communities from Yellowstone Lake, YNP, Wyoming, USA - YL17G07_20 | ecosystem: Environmental > Aquatic > Freshwater > Lake > Sediment | place: USA: Wyoming | collected...
CTTTCATTAAATTAACGGCTATTCTCTGCGTCCCTCCATACTTTTTCACAGGCAAGACCTTTGGATAGTAATGAAAGATGTTCATCTGTATTTTCCTAAATAAATTTCAAATTCCAAATTACAAATTACAAATTTATAATACCCAAAGTTGGTTTGCGAGGAGCAATCCTCCCTCGGGGTCAGGGACGACCCCGAGTACCTATTCTTGCGTTACTAAATCTTTGCGAGCAAACCAACTTTTAATCTTCTAAATTTGAAAAATAGTTTGCGAAGAACTTCTGGAATTTTAGCCAAAAAACGAATCCCCACAGCCCTAAGGGAAAGTTCGATTTTTGATGACTTTAGAAATTTTAGCAAAAAGCAAGGGCTGACTATATTTCTTCCTAAGCAAAATCCTGAGCGAGCAGAAGGCGAGCGAATTATTTTGCGCTTTGCAGAAGCCCGAGGCTTTTTGCGTTAAGAAATTTCTCAGGAAGAAAAAATCGAACTTTCCCTTTCACGGGCTCAATGAATTGAGCCCCTACAATTCAAAATCCAAAATCCAAATTACAAATTACAAATTTCAAATTACGGGGTAAAGCCCTGGGCGACCATAAAGGTCGCCCCTACGCGACCAGACGGTCGTAGATTTTTTTTGTCTCTTCAACCATCCTGTCTACACTGAATTTCTCTTTTACCAGGCGAAAACCTTCTTCTGCGATTTGACAGGCAAAGTCTCTATTTTTCAGAAGAGAAATAATGGCTCCAGCTAAGGCGTCTGGATTCTTTGGAGGGACTAAAATTCCATTTACTCTATCTTTCACAATCTCAGGAATTCCTCCTACATTGGTGGCGACTACAGGAACTTTAGAAGCAAAAGCATCCAGAAGAGAAGTGCCTAATCCTTCCCAAGTTGAAGATAGTACAAAGAGATCGAGAATGGAAAGAATTTCCGGAATATCTTCTCGAAATCCGAATAGTTTCACGTCTTCTTCTAAATTCAATTTCTTAATTAGAATCTCTACCTCTCTACGAAGAGGACCGTCTCCCACTATTAAAAAGATTACTTGCGGAAACTCATCTACCACAATTCTTGCCGCCTCAAGAAGAGTCCTGTGGTCTTTATGCCAGGCAAGAGCGGCAATATTCCCTATGCATAACTTATCTTTATTCAGTCCCAGTTCAGAAATAAGATAGTCGCCCTTTACGTTCTGAAATCTTTCTATATCTACCCCGCTATAAACAACATCGACCTTCTCCTCGGGTAAACCATCAGCCACTAAAACTTCTTTAACTCTTTCAGAAATTGCCATTGTCTTATCAACATTGGAATACTTCACTCGACTCAATATATTCTTCCTGATGTGAAAGTCGACTCTCCGGGAAATAACGACCTTGCAATTTCCAGCACTTCTTGCTGCTAAAAGACCCAATGCGTGCGCATGGGGAGAATGGAGATGGACTATTCTAACTGAGTTCTCTCTTATTATTCTTTTTAATCTATACGCCGCTATAAGGTCCCATTCTCCATGCATCTGGACTGGCAAAACTTTTAAGCCTGTAGCTTTTGCTCTTTCTGCCAGAGGGCTTTGAGGAGGACAGGCAATTATGCTGTCGTAATCTCTTAGCCTCTCCGCTAAATAGAGAACCTGCTGCTGGCCGCCTCTCCAGGTTTTTGCTGAATCGATATGTAATACAGTATTCAATTTTTTGTCTTAGACTAAAATCTCGCTTAAGATTTCTTTTATTTGTCTACCAATCATCTGGGAAGTAAAGTTTCCCCGAATTAATCCATACCCATTTTCAGCAATTTTTCTTCGCAATTCTTCATTATCTTTTAATACCATAATTGCTCTGGCTAAAGAGTCAGCATTTGCTGGCTCGCAGAGCAAAATATTCTCCCTATCCACAAAAAATTCGAGAATGGCTGGAGTTCTTCCTGTAATTACAGGCTTCTTTAAAGATAGGCATTGAAATACTTTGTTGGGAACTACTCTCCTTGCTTTCTCTGTATTCCCGAATATTCCAAGACAGATGTCTGCACGAGAAATTAGCTCTGGGAGCTCATTAAAAGGAACCCAGTTTCTTAAAACTATATTTTTAAATTCCAGCTCCTCAATCAACCCTTTAATCATTGCAAAAGTCTGTCCCGAGCCTATCAATTCAAAGCAAATAGTCTTATCTCTAGTCCCCACTATCCTGGCTGCTTGCACGATATACTCTATTCCCTGCAGGGGAAGGAAGGAACCATAAAATTGAACAAGGAAATTGTTTCCTTTTCTACTCTCCTCTTTGCCCTCAGTTTTAATTAAAGAAAATAGCTCGTCAGACACTCCTACCGGAACTCGGCTGAATTTACTTCTATTTATGCCAAATTCTCTCGCATAAAAGTCTGCATGAGCAAATGTATCTACCAGAATTATATCAGCAAGTTTGAAAGATAATCTGTCTATCTTAAAATTGTATCTTGCTTGCATGGAATAGACTGGCACTCTCTTCTGGTCGAGAACTTTTGTTTCATACCTTGAAACTAATGGGTCGAAAACTACAGGCTTATTGGTCAAGAGTCCAATTAGCTTGGCTAGGAGAACGTCTTTGTGCCGAAACGCAGGAACAAAAATGAAGTCATATTTTACAGGAAAAAATTTAAGATGTCGAAAGAATAGTATTGGATACCTGAGCCAGAATTTGAATTTTGACTTTGTATGGCATTCCACCACCTCGACGCCATTTTTTATAAGCCCTTCCTTGATAATTACATTTCGTATATATTTGGGATTGTAACCGCCAAAAAAGCAGACTCTCATTATGCCTTCCTAATGTCCCGAGAAGTCGGGACTACCAGTCATAACGCGAAGCTTTGCTTCGCTATTCCTTCTAAATCACGGGTTCGATGAATCGAACCCCTACATTCTCGTGTAGCAGCAAAGCGCAAGCTTTGCTTGTCTTCTGCACGGTTAAAACCGTGCCTACAAAGCTGGTTTGGGCGACCAATGTCGCCCCTACGCTATCACAAATTTCAAATTCCAAATTCCAAATTACAAATTACAAAATCCAAATAGAGATGCCGAAACGAGTTCGGCATGACACTAAGCCCCGCCTGTCATCCTGAACTTGTTTCAGGATCTCTTGTTTCGGCACGACATCCATTTCAAATTCCAAATTCCAAATTCCAAATTACGGGCATAAAGCCCTACACTACCGAGCGACTCCGAAAACTATCCCCAACCTCTTACGGGTTCGATGAATCGAACCCCTACATCTCTGGGGATGAAGGGATAGCTGCAGGAGCTTCAATTCCGCCAGGTTTTGCCCCAGCGCTGGCGGAATTAGAGCGAGGCTCTGGCCGAGCGACTCCGAAAACTATCCCTTCATCCCAACTACCGGTTCCGTGAAACGAACCCTACAAAAGATTAATAAATTCTTTCTCTAACTTGTCAACGAGATTTGACCACGTATATTCTCGAATTTTCCTGTAGCCTCTCTCTGCTATCCGCTCTCTTAAATCTCTATCTTCAATTAGTCTTTTTATCTTTTTCGCAATCAGAAAAGGGCATCTAAAACGAAAAACAAGGGCGGTTTCTCCATCAATGGCGAAATCTCTCGTCCCGGAAGGAGAACAGACTACTGGAACCTTGCAGGCCATCGCCTCAGCACAAGGGTTGCTCCATCCGGCTCTCTTCTCGGCACTAACAAAAATATCTGCTTGAGAGTATAGCTCTGCCATTCTTTCCTGAGGCAAAGCAAAGTAGAATGTAACTGGAACTCTGGTCTGGAGGGTCTGGCGGGCATCGAGCCTGGGATTCCCCACGGGAGTATCGAATAGCAGAAGCCTTAAGGAAGGATATCTCTTATACAACAACTCAACTGCCTTGATGACTTTCTGTATCCCCTTCCTCTTCTTGTAAATCCTCCCGTAACAGAGAATTTTTATCTGGTGGTTGTCCCTCTTTGTTTCCACAGGACGAAATAGTTCCGGATTTATGCCACCAATTCCCTTAATACATTCTCTCCTATACTTTCGCTTTACCATCTCACATATTCCGGTAGAGTTTCCCATAATGAGGAATTTCTTGTTAGCACAGGCTTTTTTATTATTTTTGTGCTCAATAAAGCAATAAAAAATTTTCTTACGAGCATTGGCTTTTTCCAAATAATGAAGGACTGCATAATCGCTGGCTATTGCAATGTCGTTCTCTTCTAAAGTTACCTGCTCTATGGGCCTTGTCTCACCAAAAAACTCAAGCCAGGTGGGACGACTTCCGTCTGAGTGGTAGATTTTGAAGGAGTGGCCTCTTTTTATAAAATTGTTTCCAATTTCAATATACCTTCTAACTCCCCCAGCAACTTCCAGAGCAGACGGAAGTATTCCGGCTATTCTCATTGTTTCCTCGCCTTTAAGAGTTCCCAGAGTTTCAGATATTTCATAAACACATAGAAGCTACCCATGAGGGAAACGATGAGCCCATAAATTCCATCCAGATAACCTCTATTTATTAAGTACATCTTGATGAATCTGGTGAGCGGTCGAAATAGTAGATCAAAAACTCTCGCCCTTTTGCCCTGGGTAAACATCTCTTCGGCAGCCAGTGAACTGAACTTATCAATTCTACCTAAGTGATCGGATAAATTTTTATATGAATAGTGGTTTAAGTGAGATTTTAGGTGACCTTTCCTGCCTTCTATTACTACAGACTCATGTACGGTACGCTCGTTAAACCTTCCCTTTACTCTTCGAAAGAGCCTTAACTTGTAGTCCGGATACCAACCACAATGTCTGATCCATCTCCCCAGATAGTGATTTCTTCTTGGTATATAGTAACCATTGAAGGATGGGAACTCGGAATTGAGAATTGTGAGGATTTCTTCTTTCAATTTTGCTGTAGCCATTTCATCAGCGTCTACACTTAATACCCATTCATTGCTTGCTTTTTCTAAAGCCAAATTCTTTTGCTCAGAAAAATTTGTCCATTTGTTTTGAAATACTTTGGGGGTGAATTCTCTGGCAATTTCTACAGTCTTATCACTACTGAAAGAGTCCACAATTACAATCTCATCTGACCACTTCACACTTTCTAAACAGTGTTTAATGTTTTCTTCTTCATTGTAAGTAATGATGATTACTGAAAGTTTGCTCATCTATCTCCCATCCTATCTCTGCCGTTACATTCTGCACAATTTGAAATTGTGCCTACATTGGGCGAGCAAGCTCGCCCCTACATGGCTGCACAATTTGAAATTGTGCCTACATTGGGCGAGGATTTGAAAGATAGTTTGTTAAGAACTACAGAATGAAGGAGTTATCCGAAGAGTCTCCAGTATATTCTGTGCCCCCAATGGAAATGTGAACATTTACGAATATATTTTCTGAGATTCGATTCGATCAATCTATCTCCTTTAGAATAAGAGAGAAAGAACCTGAGTTTGTCTTTTGTAGTTACGGGCGCTCCCCACTTTTGGCAAGACCTATTGAAACGAGCCAGATTCTTGAGCCTCTCTCTCAGAGTGAGGTTCTCCTTAATTTTTGAGCAATCGAAGTCAACGAGATAAACTCGGATTTCCTTTCCAATATTCTGGATCAATACATTCTTAACATTTAAATCTGCATGGTATATTCCTGAGCTGTGCATTTTCTTAATGGCTTCTGCTAAGGAGTTGATTATCTCTCTCTTGTAAGATATCTTTTCCTTCAGCGGTCTCTCGTTCAGTCTCTCCAGGTATTCCAATAAATTAGCACTATCAGGAACCTCTTTATAAGCTACCTCTCCCTTGTAGAGTGGACCAAAAATCCTGTCGACCCTGGCAGCGAGGACTTCGGGAACCAAGATGCCTTTTTGGGACGCTGCTTCAAGGATAGCCAGTTCCCGAAATGGTCTTAAATTTCCCAAGAAGATGTCTCTGGTAATTTTACGAAAGAATCCCCCATGTTCATAATGCTTTATCACCATCTTCTCTTTAGACCCTTTAATTGGAACACAGGGAATTATGTTCCTGCCCCTGAGTAAACTAACCCCTGGATAAAATTCTCCTTCTCTTATCTTTTTAGAGAGAGCCATTTTTTGACTTACTACTTGGTCTCTATACCTATCTTTTACCAATATAGTAGTTTTGCCTCTTACTACTTTCTCAAATTGTGGTAGATTTTTCATCTTGACTTCTCAATTTATCAAGCTGGAGTTGAACCGCCTGAAGGACATCTTCCACAGTGATCGATTTCATGCAGGTTAGTTCTTTGCAAATTCTCCTCGAACAGGGACTGCAGGGCAGGTCTTTCTTTATTACCACGCGGTCCCTCCCCCAGGGGCGGCTCTTTTGGGGATCTGCAGGACCAAATAGAGCAATCACTGGAGTACCACTGGCAACAGCCACATGCATAGGACCTGTGTCGTTGCCAACGAATAACTTGCACCTCCGGCAAAGCGCAGCCAGTTCTTTGATACCTGTCTTTGCTATTATGGCTTTTTCTCTCATTAAACTTACTACTCTTCCTACAATTTCATCTTCTCCCGGCCCCTGAAAAATCATAACTTTTACTTTGAATTCTCTAATCAGTATATCGGATAGTTCTGCATATCTTGGCTCTGGCCACCTCTTCGATTGCTTAAATGCTCCGGGATTGATACCTATCAGTAATTCCCCAGGTTTAACTCCTCTCTCTTCTAAAAACATTTCGGCCCAAACTTCAGCTTCTGGGCTGGAAGGTAAATAGGGCTCCATCCTTCCGGGTACCACTCCCAAGGAAAGGACGATGTTCAGGAACATATCTATGTTGTGAAGAGGAACCCTGGGAAACTCTACTTTTCTGGTTAGAAGTAGATCCCTCAATGAATAACTATAGCCGATTCGCTCGGGAATTCCACTCAAATAGACAAAAAGAGCAGCCCGATAGGAACGTGGCTGCATAATTATGCCGATGTCGAAATTTCTATTCCTTAAGGACTGGATAAACCTAATCTTCCCCTTTAAAGTTCTCTCTTTGCCTCTCTCATCATAAATAATGATTTCATCTACATCAGGGTTGCCATCAAACACTTCACTTACCCAGGGACTGATTAGAAGGCTTATATGAGAGTTGGGGAATCCTTTTCTTAAAGCGGATAAGGCTGGGGTCATAAATAGTGAATCTCCAATCCAATTGACACCCTTAACTAAAATCTTGGCCATTTTACCCCTTTCGAGATATCCCACGTTCACTACCATCAATCGGGAGACCACAAGGGTCGCCCCTACGCGACTAATTACTAATTAAAAGATAGTTTGTGAAGAGCTATTGGAATTTTAGCCAAAAAATGAGGACGGCTTATTCTCTTCCAAGCAAATCGCTGTCCGACGACCCCGATGAAAATCGGGGGAGGAGTTTCGATTTGCGTCTTGCAAAGTCCGAAGTTTTTTGGCGCTAAGAAATTCCTAAGCAATGAACAAACTATCTGTAATCTTCTGACCAAGCGACTCCGAAAACTATCCTCACCTCTTACGGGTTCGATGAATCGAACCCCTACATTTACTCAACTCCAGAACCAAGTATTACCTCAAGACCTCCCTTTCGGGAGGACTCCAGAACCAAATAGTTATTGGGAGACCACAAGGGTCGCCCCTACGCGTGAGGAAATCGGCACCATAAATGGTGCCCGACCAATTTTTAAAGGAATGGACTGGAGGATTCTGGAGTTTCCATTTCCTCTTTTTTCTTTGGCTTAGCTTTCCACCTGTTGTGAAACCACCACCAATGTGTGGGATACTGCCGGACAAAATCTTCGATAACTTTGGTGACCTTGGCTGTGACTACCAGAATATCTTTCTCTTGATTACCGGATATCTCAAGTTGAATAGGTGCACCAATAATAACTTTATGCTTATTCGTTCCCTGACGCACGTTAAATATTGGGACTATTGGTGCACCAGTCCTTAATGCCATGACTGCAGGTCCAACAACAGTCCCTGCTGGACGGCCAAAAAAATCGACAAATACTCCCCCTTTTGCCTTATTCTGATCGGCGAATAGAGCGAGTATTTTGTTTTGACGCAAGGCGAGGAGAGACTGGCGTACCGCTTGTGACCTGGGGAGGGCGGGTATCGAGTCGTAGCCCATCTTGTCTCTCCATTTCTGGAAGTACGTTTCCACTCTTGATTCATCTGTTGGCCGCACGACTAATGCATATGGATATCCTCGGGAGGTAAGTCCCGCTCCCATCAGTGTAAAATTCCCAAAGTGTGCACAGAGTCCTATTACCCCTTTGCCTTTGGATAGTGCTCGTTTCAAATTTTCTTCCCCTTCTAAGAAAAACTTCTCTTTTAACTCATTGAGGGGTGAGGAGTTCCTAAAAAGAGAAACCATTGCAGAAACCATTTCACAAAAACTCATGCCAACTTCTCGAAGGCAAGCACGACAAATATGTTCGATTTCTTCCTTGCTCTTCTCTTTTCCTAAACTTAAAGTAAGGTTTTCCAGAGCTATCCTTCGCCATTTCCTGCTAAATGGGCGAGAGATGACCTCCAGGTAGTGGACAATGGAGGGGAATGCCCTTTCGGGGATGAAAGTAAGTAAGGCGCGCATAAGGGAGAATGTAATCCAAGAAACATTTTTCTCGAATTTCTTCTTGAATTTACTTTTCTTCTTTTTCTTCATCTTAACTACCCCACTATTGCGAAGATGAATTTCGGTCATTTGGGCGACCGCAAGGGTCGCCCCTACATGGTTGCACGATTTGAAATCGTGCCTACATTGGACTATGGGTTAGTAGATTCTTCGCTAATATGGCACTCTTTTCACTAGCTCCCTTATGAGCCTTAACTATTTCAAGAGCAGCCCTTCCCATTCTCTGTAACTCTTCAGGATTTGCTAATAACTCAATTATACTCTTCAGTAGCTCCTCTCTATTGGATATTACTCTCCCAGCTCCACTGGAAATAAAGGATTGGGCTATCTCTTCAAAATTGTCCATATAGGGGCCAAATAGAACCCCTTTACCTAAACTGGCTGGCTCCAGAATATTATGTCCTCCAGCAGGAACCAGGCTTCCGCCCACAAAGACAATTCTTGCCAGAGCATAGAAACGAGTGAGCTCTCCAATGGTGTCGAGGAGAATAATCTCGCTTAGATCATTACCTTGAAATGGTGATGAGAGTTCTGTCCTTCTCGAGAATTTGAAATTTCTGCTACTCAATAACCTTTCTACTTCGGTTACTCTTTCGAGGTGGCGGGGTGCAAGAATTAGAACCATACGAGGATAAAACTTCCTGATTTCTCGATAAACATCGAGGATTGTCTCTTCTTCTCCTCTATGCGTGCTACCTGCAACAAAAATTACCTCGCTTTCTAAGTATGCACAAATTGAATTTGTGCCTACATTTGAATTTGCCGGGCGAAGAAGAGTGTCAGTCCCTACATCAAATTTTAGGTTCCCTGTTACAGTTACTTTTGAAGCATCAGCGCCTAATGAAATAATTCGTTCTGCATCTATCTGACTTTGCATAATAAATAGGTCGATATTTCCCAGAACTCTTTTCATGAAAAAATTGACCATCTTATATTTTCCGAAAGAGTCCATAGAAATCCTTCCGTTAGCCACCATTACGGGAACTCTTCTTTTCTTCGCTTCCCTTATAAAATTTGGCCAGAGTTCTGTCTCGGCTATTATGAACAGTTTTGGTTTGATGGTATCCAGAACTCTTCCCGCTATGCAGGAGAAGTCGAGAGGAAAATAAATGAATGCCCGAGCATCTGTAATTACTTGTCTCGCCATAGTTTGACCGGTACTGGTTAATGTTGAAATAACAAAATTGTAATCAGGGCACTCCTTTTTAAAAGCCCTTATTAAATTTCCTACCGCTACCACTTCGCCCACTGAAGCAGCATGAGCCAAAATGAGGTTTCCATCTTTTATTCTTTTTGTGCTTCCATCTAAAAATCCTAACCTCTGTCTTAACCCTTTGGCTATTTTGTTAATGAAAAATGGCCAGAAGAGTAAGAAGAATAAAACTAAAAGAATCTGATAAAGAATCCAGAAGAAATCGAACTTCTTAATTTTGGCTTTCACAGGTTTCTCCATTTAGTATTCAGCTTTCTTTAGAAGCATGGTAATTGTTCCAGTCTTGATTTGCCTTTCTATTTTTAGCGGGACCTTCCTTTCATCATTGCTGAGCCATACTCGGGAGCTCTCTTCCGAGACTTTTCCTTCGCGCTTCCATACTACCTCAGTCTTGAGCGCTTTAAATTTACCAGAAGGAGTAGTGACCTTCTCAATACCGATAACTTTCGCTTCCACTGAGTAGTTCTTGCCATCATCATTAACGTCCATAATTACCGAGTTTCCTTCCTTGAGGTCCTGTGTTCTTAGGTAATAGAAAGAAGATAAAGAATCCTGGACGTAAAAAGGTATATCAATTGTCTTCCCTTCATATAGAGACTTATGGTTTGCCTGATCATAAACTATATCTCTATGGGAATGGTATTTGCCTTCTCTAAATTTCTTTGTCTGCTTCCAGGTAAATATGCCTTCTTTATCAATATAGGATTCCACGAGGTCTCTAATTTTGAAAAAGACATCGAAAAATCCAGAGGAGCGAGTAGAAAGGGTTACGTAATAGACATCCCTGCCAGAAATTTTCACAACCTCCTTTACCTCCATTACAGAAATCCCCCCTGCTATCCCTTTCCACTTAACTATATAGATTAATTTCTCTCCTGCTTGGAAAGCTCTATTCTCCACTTTGCGCCAAAGAGAATTTGCAAAGCAATCTGTTTGGCTACTGCAAAAAATGGTAAGGAAAGTAAGAATCAGATATAGGGCTCTATTTTTTCCAGCCATTTCTCTTTGCCCCGAACAATCTCGAGTTCCACTTTCAATATCCAGATTTCCCAGAAAACCTTATCGGCTTGTGGAGAGATAACTCGCTCAAGTCTCACTTCATCCTTTTCAGTAGTAACTGCTATTGCCTCCCCTTCCTCAAGCTCAGTTCTGCATGTGGCTTCTATTTCCCGGAGGTCGCTTAGACCATAATTGTAGTGGTCAGGAAATTGGAAAGTTTTGACGATTTTTGCACCCAGGCGTTCTAATGTCTTTTCAAAAGAGTAGGGATGGCCGATACTGGAAAAGGCAACTACTCTCCTATCCTTGATAAAATCTAAACCTTTCTTCTCGCCAGAGAAATAACCTTGTAGATATTTCGGACGGTGAACGCTTTCCAAAATTATGGAGTTGGGATTGAGTCTTTCTAAATCGCCAATTATCCTGTCTAAATCCTCCCTGGAAACAAGATTTGCCCTGGTCAAAAGAAAGATGTCCGCCCTCGATAGGTGCGAGATAGGCTCTCTCAATGGCCCTCGAGGAATTAAGTAGCCATTACCATAAGGATTTAAAGAATCTATGGTTACAATATCTATGTTCCTGTTCAAGGGCGAGTACTGAAAACCGTCATCTAAAACCAACACCTGGGTAGCAAATCTGTCTATTGCATATTTTCCGCTCTCTATTCTATTTTTCCCCACAATTATGGGAACATCAGGCAGATTTTTTGAAAGGAGATAAGGCTCATCTCCAGCTTCCCGGGAAGAGAGAATTACCTTCTTTCCATCGGATACTACCGATATCTTCTTCCTATCCTTTCTCTTTTCCCTTAAATATCCTCGAGATAAGACGGCAACTCTCTTTCCCATTTCCTGAAGCAGCCTGGCTATCATAATTACAGCTGGAGTCTTTCCTGTCCCACCCCAGGTAATATTACCTACGCTAATTACAGTGCAAAGTAACCTGGTCTCGTGCATAACTCCAAGTTTATAAATAAGCCAGCGAACTTTGATCACAAGATAGTAGAACCCGGATAGGATAAAAAATAAAGAACGAAAAAGGGAAAAAACTTTCCCTCTTTCGTTATTTATGCAGGCTAAATAGAAATCCACTACTTTCTTTTTCATTACATGTTCTTATTTGCCCCTTTTCCTTTTCCATTCGTAAACGATTGGACTGGCTACAAATATAGATGAATATGTTCCGATAAATATCCCTATTAACAGGGCAAAGGAAAAATCGTGAATAACAGGACCACCAAAAATGAAAATCGCCAAAACTGATAACTCAGTGGTCCCGCTAGTCAACACGGTCCGAGATAATGTCTCATTAATGCTCAGGTCTATCACTTCTGCTAAGGGCTTCTTATAATAGAGCTTCATACCTTCTCTTATTCTGTCATAGACAACGATAGTATCATTTATGGAATATCCAGCCAATGTCAACAGGGCAGCAATAATGGGAAGAGTAATCTCCTTTCCTAATATCACGAATGTTCCAAAAGTGATAAGTACATCGTGAATTAGCGCTATCACCCCAGCAAGACCCCAAATGCCACCCATAAACCGCCAGGCGACATAAATAGCAATACCTAAGAAGGAGAGTAGGACAGCCTTCAACCCCCGTTTTCTTAGATATTCGCCAACCACTGGTCCCACCACCTCGTTTCGCTCAATGGTTAATTGGTTTTGGGGAAACTCTTCTTGGAAAATGGAAGTCAACTTTTGAGCAATCTCAAAAGGCCCGAGGTCAGTTCTCCTGAGTCTAATTATCAATATATTTGTATTGGGGACTTTCTGAATACTGGCTCCTGGCAGTTCGTGCCTGCTTAGCGTTTCTCTCATTTCTCCTTCAGTGACTTCCCGGGAGAAATTTATCTGCACAACTGTCCCGCCAGTAAAGTCGATTCCCAGATTTACTCCTTTGTGAAAAATGGCATAGACGGAAATTAATATCATAAGTCCTGAAACGGCAAAAGCTATCTTTCTCCTCTCGATAAACTTGAAGTCCGTTTTACCGAAAAATTCCATGTTTGGCTCCTTGAGAGAATAGGTGGAGTCGATGTATCGCATCCTATATTAACGCAGTTCGGGCGACCGCAAGGATCGCCCCTACGCCTATATGCTCAGCTTCTCCACTTTTTTACCAGCTAAGACCATATCGAAAACCATATGTGTAACTAATATGGCGGTAAACATGCTAATTATTATGCCCAAAGAAAGGGTCACGGCAAAGCCTTTTACCGGGCCTGTGCCGAATTGAAAGAGAAAAGCTGCTGCTATTAGTGTAGTTAGATTGGAATCAAAAATAGCTGAAAATGCTTTTTGGTATCCAGCATCAATTGCTACTCTGACCGTCTTGCCTGCTCTTAACTCTTCTCTGATCCTCTCAAAAATCAACACATTAGCATCTACTGACATACCGATGGTGAGGATAATGCCAGCGATGCCAGGTAAAGTTAAGGTTGCACGAAAATAGGCCATCATTCCTAAGAGTATAATTATATTTAAGGTGAACGCCAAATCGGCAACCAGGCCAGATAATCCATAGTATATTACCATAAAGAATATTACGGAAATAAGCCCAATTCCACCTGCCAAAAGCCCAGCACGAACTGAGTCTCTTCCTAGGGTGGGACCTACAGTTCTATTCTCTATGACGGCAACTGGCGCAGGCAGAGCGCCTGCCCTCAACACGATGGCTAAGTTCTTGGCTTCTTCCATAGTGAAGTTCCCCTCAATTATAGCATGGCCGTCAGGGATCTTACTTTTGATTACGGGAGCTGACTGGACTCGGCGATCAAGAACAATGGCCAGGTTTCTCTCAATGTTGAGTTCTGTTATTCGGGCAAATTTTGCGGCACCTTCCCTATTGAAATCAACAGCCACATAGGGCATATTGTATTCCCCACCAATCCTTACCTTGGCGTTGGTCAAGGTTGCTCCAGTAATTTCTGGCTCCTGTTTAACTAAATATATTGTCTCTCCGCTCCCAGGCAGGACTTCATAACCAGTGGGAACCTTGCCGGGATCAACTTTTCCTTCGGAATCCAATATGTCGCTTATTCTCACTTTATCATCAACCAATCTGAACTCAAGCAAGGCCGTCTTCCCAATAAGCTCAACTGCCCTTTCGGGGTCTTTTACTCCCGGTAATTCGACAACGATCCACCTATCTCCCTGGCGGGCAATTACCGGCTCGGCCACGCCGAATTGGTCTACACGATTACGGATAATCTCTAATGCCCTCTCCATAGCATCGCTGGGGGGAGTGCCTTCGGGAAGTTTACTTAAGTCGACTTCTAAAACCAGATGCATCCCTCCCCTTAAATCGAGGCCTAGCTTCAGGATTTTGCCCAGAATTTTATCTCTAGCCTTCTCCAGCCTTGCTTTTTCCTCAGGAGATTTACGATACCACTGGTATGTTGGATATAGATATGCCAGTGCCAGTATGAAAATTAAAGATGTAATGATTGCTTTCCATTGAATTGATTTCTCCATAAATATCTCCTATTCTTTTGTAGGGGTTTGATTTATCAAACCCGCGGGTCGGATGAATCCGACCCCTACATAAAACATACAATTCCGGACTTTCCAGAAACCCGACACAGGTGATTCTCAATTTAAAGCAATTTATTATTATTAATAATCAGTTCAAAATTACATTCCAAAAATTTTGCTGCCCGACGACACATTATCATTCTTGTCAGAAATATCTCAAAATACTCCATCACCTGGGAGATTGCAGTGTCAATAGTGAGTTCTAATGTAATTATCTTTTGGGCTCTATTTACTCTCAAAAAAGACTTCTTGGATCCGTAATTTACACGGTCGTGAATATCGAACATCTTCAAGTTGGGGCGCACTCTCGATTGATGAACATCTGACTTGTCGGCTAGAATAACGGCTGCAGCAATGGCATTGATAGGGTCGCCTGTTTCCTCCTCGTGATTACCAATAGCTCCTGCAATCACGGCGATTTCGTCACTGGCCATCCCCAAGCTCTCTAAAATTTCAACAGCTAAAAGAGCTCCGCACTGCTCATGAGCTGTCCTGGAGACCATATTCCCGATGTCGTGGAGATAACCGGCAATTGCGGCCAGCTCTGGCAGGGGTTCCTTATACTCTAAGTGGGTTAAGATATTATGAGAAATGTTGGATACCAAATTAGCGTGACGCTGCCCATGTTCGGTGTAACCCACTGCGTCCATATACTGGTCTGCTGCACCGAGAAAGGCGATTACTCGAGGATGCTGTTTAACCTCTTCAATTGTCACTTTACTCATTTGTCTGTTTTTCCTGGGTGGAAGTGGCAGGTGATTGGATGACTGTGGCAATTGCACTTTTGGACAGGACCACTTTTACTCCTTCAGCAATCTTTAAGTCCACAACATCGCCTTTGATCATAGATATCGTCCCGTGAATCCCGCCAGAACTAATGACCTCATCTCCTTTCTTTAAGGCGCCGAGAAGCTTCTGGTGTTCCCTAACTTTCCTCTGTTGAGGACGAATCAGAAGAAAATAGAAAACAAAAAAGATTAGAATTAGAGGCAATAAGCCCCCAAATGGACTCCCTCTGGGAGCCTCTCCTGCCCCCGCTGGACGTTGGCCCAAAGCATAAACAAAATCCATTAGCTACCTCCATATTTTTGAGTTCGTGGCTGTCTACGGACTATCAACTATCGACTATGAACTTTCCTAAAAATTCTCTTTTTGCCTCCTCGTAGCGATCCTGTTTAATCGCCTGACGAATTTGTTCGAATAATTTTATCATATAATGGATATTATGTAAAGTGTTTAATCGCAATGCCAAAATCTCCCCTGCCCGAAAGAGATGGCAGAGATAGGCCCGAGAAAAGTGGCGACAAGTGTAACATTCGCATTCCGCATCGAGAGGTCCGAAATCTTCCTTGTATTGGGCATTTTTAATTACTACCTTTCCTCGGGAAGTAAAGACCTGGCCGTTACGCGCATTCCTGGTAGGCATGGCACAATCGAACATATCAATACCTTTCTCCACAGCTTCCCATAGTTCTTGTGGTTGTCCAACTCCCATTAAATATCGCGGCTTGTCTTCTGGAAGAAGGAGCGTCGTGAATTCCAGAATTTCATTTCGTAAATCCTGGGGTTCTCCTACACTCAATCCGCCTATTGCGTAACCTTCAAATCCAATCTTTATTGTCTCAAGAGCACTCCTCTTCCTTAAGTCTTTATGCATCCCTCCCTGGATAATCCCAAAAAGCCATTGCCGATTTGGAGATGAGCACCTTTCGTTGAATTTTTTCTTGCATCTTCTTGCCCATTCCAATGTTAATTCCATCGACTGCTCGGCATAATCCTTTTCACAGGGATAGGGAGTGCACTCGTCAAAACACATTATGATGTCAGAGCCTAAACTAACCTGAATTTCAATAATTTTCTCTGGTGAAAGAAAATGCTTGGCACCATCTATATGTGACTGGAACTCCACTCCTTCCTGAGTTATCTTCCTCAAGTTAGCAAGACTGAAAACTTGATACCCTCCACTATCGCTTATAATTGGCCTATCCCATCCCATAAATTTATGCAGCCCACCGGCTTTCTCTATTATCTCCACTCCAGGCCTCAAGAATAGATAGTAGGTATTGCTGAGAACTAACTCCACTCCCGCCTCTTCCAGTTCCTTTGGCGAGAGAGTCTTTACTGTGGCTTGAGTCCCCACCGGGATAAAGACAGGAGTATTGACTACTCCGTGGGCGGTGACGATTCTACCCGTTCTCGCATCTTTACTCTTTTTTAATACCTCAAATGATTTCTCCATCATAATCTTACAAGAACTTCACCTTGTTTATAAACAGAACAGAATTATGTCCGAAGTGGTTTCCTGCTTTTTTTCACAGAGTTGTAGAGATTGGCACCCTCCCTTCAGTCGCTGGGAATGACATGTTTTCTGAGGACGACTACAAGGGTCGCCCCTACGCGTGAGGAAATCGGCACCATAAATGGTGCCCGACCAATGGGGTTCTGGAAAAATTCGATTTGCGATGACATTAGAAATTTTAGCAAAAAGCAAGGGCTGGCTATATCTCTTCCCAGCAAAATACTTGAGCGAGCCTGTGGCGAGCGAATTATTTTGCGCCCTGCAAAAGCCCGCAGCTTTTTGCGTTAAGAAATTTCTCAGGAAGAGCAAATCGAACTTTTCCAACTCTTGCTTCCGAAATGCAGGCTGAAGCCTGCGACTACCTCAGGGCGACCACAAGGGTCGCCCCTACGCTAAATTTTAAATATAGTTTGTGGTCTGAAGTTTCAAATTATGAACATAGCATCGCCATAACTGTAAAACTGGTACTTCTCCTTTATGGCTTCTTCATATGCTTGAAAGATCTTCTCCTTTCCAGTAAATGCTGCCACTAGCATTAACAGACTCGATTTTGGCAAGTGGAAGTTGGTAATTAACCCGTCTATCACTTTAAATTGGTAGGGTGGATAAATGAATAGTTCTGTCCAACCCTTTCGAGGTTTTACTACGACTTTCTTTCCAAATTTGGCCGAAATTGACGGTGGCTTTTCCTCCCAACAGCATGATTCTAAAGCTCTCACCGTGGTGGTTCCCACGGCAATGATTCGCTTTCCATTCTCTATAGCCTTATTAATTGCTCTGGCGGTAGCTAAACTTAATTCAAAGTATTCGGCATCCAGTCTATGACTGGTAATCTCAGCCTCTCTCAGTGGCCTAAAAGTTCCCCAGCTCACGTGCAAAGTCAGGGGTACTACCTTAGCTCCTTTAGCCTCGATTCTCTTCAACAACCTTCTTGTGAAGTGGAGCCCTGCGGTGGGAGCTGCTACTGCCCCTTCCTTTTTTGCAAATATAGTTTGATACCATCTCTTATCTTGAAGTTTAAACTTATCGTGAAAATTTCTTCTAATATAAGGTGGAACCGGGACTTCACCAATCTTTTCAAGGGTCTTGTGGAAAGTTCCTTGGAAGGCGAATCCCAAGATAAATTTTTCTCCTTCTCTAAATAGAACCCTACCAAGTAAACAGGGGGTTCTTGAGGAAGACGAGTTTGCCCAACTGTTCTTCCAGAAGAGTAGCTCAATCCCTTCCCTTATTCTCCTTGCTGGCCTGACTATTGTCTCCCAAACTTCCCTGAAATCCCCTCTCTTTCCGCAGAAATCACTAATTATCTTTTCCGGCTTCGCCAACCGGCTTAAAAGGAGGACTTCTACTTTTCCTCCGGTATCCTTCTTCCTTCCTAAGAGTCTGGCTTTTATCACCTTTGTATTATTAGTTACCAGTAAATCACCGGGCTCGGTCAGTCCTACTATATCAATGAACCTTCTATGCTCTATCAGGCCTTTTCTTCTGGATAGTACCATTAGTCGACAGTGGTCTCTGGGCTTAGCAGGTGTCTGTGCAATAAGCTCTCGAGGCAAGTAGTAATCGTATTCTTGGAGTTTCGTTAGTCTTCCCATTTCTCAGTCTTTGTTTCCGGATAATAATATTGCAAAATCTGGCGATAGTTTGTTCCCCTTTCAGCCATTCCCTTAGCGCCCCATTGACACATACCTACCCCATGTCCCCACCCTCGACCATAGAACTTTATTCTGTTACCCATCCCTTCCATTGCAAATAGTGTGCTCCTGATGACGCTGGGATCCATGACCATCCTGAAATTGTTTGCTCTAATGTCGAGGTGACCTCGATTGTGATAGATTCTTAAATAAGTTATTCTACCAGAAGAACTTCTCCCTAAGATTCTAATTTTCTTGATGTCTCCAACATTGTATCCGTTTTCATTTAGCTTCTTTTTAACCATTTCTTTCTCTATCGTCTTCTCCCAGTAGTACTGGTAGGAATCTTTACAAAAGGGACAGACTCTTCCTTTCAAATAGGGAAGTCGCTGTTCACCTTCCCAGGCATTAGACACATCTTCTGTGTGTCCTCCACAATTACTGTGAAAGAAGCTTTTGATAAGCTCTCCATTATAGGTAATCACCTCTCCTCGGGTCAAATCAACTGCTTTCGATGTGCGGGGGTCCTCTGCTTCCACACCGCCGTATACTTGTGAGGTTACCGTGGCTGAGAGGTCGAAGCCTTCTCTATCGTGCTTCCCCAAATTTTTCATAACGTAGGTCCTGGAAACGACTGCCTGGGCCTTAAGAGCTTCTATGGACCACTCGGGAGAAACTTCCCGGGCCATTACGCCATAAAGGTAACCTTCCACTCCAAGCTCATTTATTATATTTAAGTTCCCTTTACCATTTAATGAAATTTTAATCCCATCACGGTATCTTCGACCATTGACCCTGAGCATCTCACCATCAGAAAATGAATTTAACCGAACTGATGGGCCGAATATTTCATTTCCGATTTTTATTCCTTTAGAAGTGGGCAAGATTAAGTATATACTACTATCCTCCAATTTGACCTGCCTTCCGGTTCCTAAATCGATGGCTTCAAAATCACCATCCCCACTAATATTGATTGAATTAATATCTTCTAAAATCCCTATACGAATAATTGTTTCAGGTAAACGACCGCTCGCTAAAGATGGGGAGGGCAGAAGTATGGGGAAGATTAGAAATATCAATCTGGAAAAGAATCTAAATTCTGTTCGCATTTACTTTCTTCCGAGAAACCAGAAGATTAAGGATAAAATTATGCTCAAGAGAATGCAGGTAGTTAAGGGAAAATAGAAAGTGAAATTTGGTCTTTTGATACAAATGTCGCCGGGTAACCTGCCAAGATAAGGAATCTTGATTCCACTTGTGAGAATCAGCCCGACCAATATGAGGACTATTCCAAAAATGACAAGAATCCTTCCTAAAATATTCATTTCCTTTCCATTCTAATCTGAGGCTGGAAGATATTTCTCCTTTTCACTGAAAATGCATCCGCAATAGTGCTGTCGATAAAGACCCATCTCCTTTGAAATCTCTATGCCTTCTTTCCAACCAATTCGAAAGTCAAAGTAGTAAAAATTTATATTGTACTGGTTTCCAAATTTTTCGCAAATCTCCTTTATTAACTCATGTTCCTGAAATTTGCTATATAATAGCGTCGTGGAAAAGTAGTCGTAGCCTTTCTCTTTTGCCTCTTTTGCCAATTTCTTCAACCTCAAATTATAACATTGCTCGCATCTTTTCTCTTTTGTCCAGTATCCAGAACCGGTGTCCTTGCCCATAGAAGAATCGGTCAAATCAAATTCTCCTCTAGTTGCTTCCAGCCACTCCTCTAATGCATACTCGTCTTTCCAGATCATCGGTAGATTTTCTTTTTGGGTGAAATAACCCATTGTCATCATCCTCTTCTGATACTCGCTATAAGGGTGTATGTTGGGGTTATACCAGAACCCAGTGATTTCTAAATCTTTCCCTTCCACTTTCGCTTCGCGCAATTTTCTTAAAGGATAGCAGGCGCAACCTGCGCAACATACATGTAGTAAGAGTTTCATTTAGGTTTCTCTCCAATTTAAATAAAGCCTGTCTTGACTTACAGGCTTTGTTATTCAGATCTATAAACGGGCGACCACAAGGGTCGCCCCTACGCGACTATGTCCCCAGGGATGAAGGGATAGTTACCGGAGCTTCAAATCCGCCAGGTTTGAAAGGAGCGCTGGCGGATTTAGAGCGAGGTTTTACTGACCGAGCGACTCCGAAAACTATCCCTTCATCTCTATTACGGGCATAAAGCCCTACACTGTCTATATTCTTTTAAAATAGTTCTTTTTGACCTTTAATAAAATTTTCGGGTAGTTTTAAATGTTGATAGCCTAATTTAGTGACTGCTCTCCCCCGAGGAGTGCGTTCCAGAAATCCGGATTGAATCAGGAAAGGCTCATAAACATCGCTTATGGTTTCTGTCTCTTCGCTTACAGCTACTGCTATTGTCTCTAAACCTACCGGGCCACCGGAAAATTTCTCAATGATTGTAGTCAAAATTTTACGGTCCATATTATCCAGTCCCATCCCATCGACCTCGAACATTTCCAGAGCTTCCTGGGCAATCTTCTCTGAGATTCTCCCGTCTCCTTTGACCTGCGCATAGTCCCGGACTCTTCTTAGAAGTCGATTAGCCACCCTGGGTGTAGCACGACTCCTGTGGGCGATCTCCCTGGCTCCAGCAGGGTCCATGCCAATATTTAAAATTCTTGCCGAACGAAGAACTATCTGTTCCAGTTCGCTATCTGTATAGAAGTTTAGACGGGCTACAATACCAAATCTCTCCCTTAAAGGCGATGTCAGGGAGCCTGCTCGGGTAGTTGCGCCAACTAAGGTGAAATGGGGAAGCTGAAGTTTAATGTTCCTGGCGCTCGGGCCCTGACCGATTATTATATCTAAATTATATTCTTCCATTGCTGGATATAGCGCTTCTTCAACCATCCGGTTAAGTCGATGTATCTCATCAATAAAGAAAACGTCTCCATCTGAAAGATCGGTTAGAAGGGCGGCCAAGTCGCCTACTCGTTCCAGAACAGGACCGGAAGTTATCTTTATATTGACTTTCAACTCGTTGGCAATTATGTAGGCAAGTGTGGTTTTCCCCAACCCTGGAGGGCTATAGAAGACGCAGTGGTCAAGAGGTTCTTTCCTCTTTTTTGCTGCCGCAAAAAATATTTTGAGGTTTTCCTTCAATTTTGTTTGGCCCACGAACTCTTCTAATGTCCTTGGCCTGAGTGTATAGTCGAACTTTCTCTCCTCAGCGTTCTTTGCAACAGGTGTTGTAATTCTCTCTTCCATTTCACCCTCTAATTGCCAGACTACAGAGGTTTATAGATATCTTAATGCCTGCCTAATTATTTCTTCAGCCCGAGCATCTTTATCCATGGTTTCGCATACAGAATTTACCGCTTCTTTCGCCTGGTAAACTCTATATCCTAAAGCCACCAGTCCACTTATGGCGTCGGCAATTTCCTGTTCGTTTCTGGCAGCAAATCTCTCCTTTCCTGCAAATGAAAAAACTTCTATCCTGTCCTTTAAACCTATTATCAATTTCTCCGCAGTCTTTTTGGTCAGGGCAAAAATCCCGGTCAGAACTTGCATATCTCTGGCAATTACAGCTTTTCTGAAATCTGAGAAAGATTTGGAAATCTTGGAGAGAATCTCCAACGCCCCCTTGGCTCCTATCTTGGAAATCGACCGCAGAATGAGAAAAACTTCTCTCTCTTCTGAAGTCAGGAACCCGTAAAGCGCGCTCCCCTTGCCGTACATGGATGGTGACATCCATGTGTAGATTTTGACTTCTGTCCCTTCGGGAGGTAGTTTTTCATACGTCGAGAGAGGAATGGAAATCTTATAGCCGACTCCTTGAGCTTCGACAACAATGTAGTCAGTTTCTTTGTCTTCCAATTTTCCTCGTAAAAAGTCGAACATCTTTTAGTTCCCGTTGTCCAGCAAATTGAACGTGAGTCCTGCACTTACTCCCGCTTTCCCACTTTGCCCATTCTCTCAGAATTGAGATGGCACAGAGCTATAGCCAGGGCATCTGCTGCATCGTCCGGCTTGGGTATATCTTCTAGTCCTAATAGAACCTTGAGCATCTTTTGCATCTGTTTTTTTTCTGCCCGTCCATAGCCAACCAGAGATTGTTTAACCTGGAGGGGAGTATACTCAGCTACAGCCAAATTTGCTTGAACTGCTGCCAGAATAGCAACTCCTCTGGCTTCTCCTACACTTATTGCTGTCTTCACATTTTTAGCAAAAAAAAGCTGCTCTACGGCAGCAACATCTGGTTCATATTTTTTAATTATCTTGCTGAGCTCTCTGTGTATCTCCTCTAACCTCCTTGAGAAGAGATTACTTTTATCAGTCTTTATACATCCATATGCCTCAACTTTATAGGCTACTTCTTCTGTCCTCTTTATAATCCCCCAGCCTAAACTAGCCGTTCCTGGATCGATCCCCAAAACAACCACATTCTTCCCCTAAAAGATGACTGATTATTTTTTAAGTCACCTTCTCCATTATCGCTTTCGGTATATCGAAGTTGGCATATACATTTTGAACATCGTCATTATTATCCAACTCATCCATAAGTCTCAGCATCTGCTCAGCCTTGCTTCCCTCAAGTCTAATGTAGGTCTGCGGTAGCATTGTTATCTCTTGAGAACTTATCTCGATATTCTTTGCCATGAGTGACCTCTTTACCTTTTCAAAATCCTGAGGCTCGGTAATTATCTCGAAAACATCCTCGTCATCCGACTTCACATCTTCCGCACCAGACTCCAGGGCTATTTCCATCAGTTCTTCTTCTCTTATTTTAGCCTTATCTACAGAAATGTATCCCTTCTTGTTAAACATCCAGCCCACACAGCCAGCATCTCCCAGGTTTCCCCCATGCCTGGAAAAAGCCTTTCTTACCTCGGCAGCTATACGCTTCTTATTGTCGGTAGTTACCTCCACGATAACTGCAACTCCACCCGGACCATAACCTTCGTAAATCAATTCTTCATAACTCACGCCTGGCAACTCTCCAGTACCACGTTGAATCGCTTTCTTGATATTGTCCTGGGGCATATTGACAGCCCTGGCTTTATCAACGGAAACTCTCAAACGGGCATTACCACCAGGCTCGCCCCCACCTTGCTTTGCCGCTACAGTAATCTCCCTTATAAGCTTACTGAAAATCTGCCCTCTCTTGGCGTCTACAATTGCCTTCTTATGCTTTATTCCAGCCCACTTGGAATGACCAGACATTTCTTAAACACCTCCTTTGGATAGTATGAACGACATAAAAAATTCCTTTCCAAATGCACTTTTCATTATTATTTTATCATAAAATTTCCCTTTTGTAAAGAGAAAATCTGGTATAAACAACGCTTAAAAAGAATAGAATGGGCTCTATATTTAATGTCATCTTCCCTCTTCCTTTGCCCTTTGGTAAGCGTCAATCAGAGGTTGACTAACATTTGGCGGTACCTCTTCGTAATGGGAGAATTTCATTTTAAGTTCTCCACCTCCCTTGGTCAATGAGCGGAGGTCTGTAGCATAATTGAAAACTTCTCCTTGCGGAACCAATGCTCTTATCACCTGTTTCTTACCCTGACGGCCAACACCTAAAACTCTCCCTCGCCGGCTATTTAGATCTCCCATCACACTGCCCATGAACTCCTCGGGAACAATCACTTCTACTTCCATAATCGGTTCCAAAATAGAAGGCTGTGCCTGCTCTACCCCTTTCCTTAGTGCCATGCTTCCAGCAATCTCGAAGGCTAAATTGGAAGAATCGACTTCGTGGAAACTACCATCATAAAGAGTCACTTTGATATCCACTACAGGATAGCCAGCAATTACTCCCCTTTCCATAGACTGCTTAACTCCCTTCTCCACTGCAGGAATATATTGACTGGGAATTGCACCACCGAAAATCTTATTAACAAATTCAAGCCCTTTTCCTTTCTCTAAAGGTTCGGTTTTAATCCAGCAATCGCCATACTGCCCACGGCCTCCGGACTGCCTCTTATATTTTCCCTGAACATCAGCAGTGCCTCGAATGGTCTCCTTATAGGCAATCTTAGGCCTTCTCAATTCTACCTCCACGCCATATCTCGACTTCACTCTTCTCGACATAATTTCCAAGTGGAGACTGCCCATTCCTGATAAAATCATTTCTTTCGTCTCTTTATTCATCTCAAACTTCAAAGTAGGATCTTCGCGGATGGCTGTAGATAAGGCACTGGCTATCTTTTCTTCTTCCCCTTTCGCTTTGGCATAGACAGCCATATCTACCACTGGCTCCGGAAAGCTTATCTGGGGAATAGAGACCCTATTCTTCGGATCAGAGAGCACATCGTTCGTACCAGTATCCTTCAGCTTAACAACCGCAATAATGTCCCCTGCCTCTGTTTCCTTCGCGTCAATACGCGTTTTCCCGCGCACAAAGGCAATTTGCCCTAACCTTTCAGAGAGACTTTTGGTGTTATTGATAACGTCCAAGCCAGTTGATATTTTGCCTGAATATACTTTTAAATAATTTATCATTCCTAGATGGGGCTCAGAAAAAGTCTTGAACACCAATGCTGAAAATGGACCATCTGGATCAATTTTAGTCTCTCCTTCTATTTCGATAGGGGAAGGTGTATATTCTACCAGAAGGTCGAGAAGTTGACCCATGCCAATATTTTGCAACCCTGAACCACAAAGAACAGGCACGATTTTGTGCTCAATAATTCCTTTCTTGAGAGCTCCCCTCGTCTCTTCAGGGCTCAATTCTTGACCTTCCAGATACTTCTCGATCAGCGTGTCTTCTGAAGAAGCGATTACCTCGAGCAATTTTTCCCTATATTCCTTAGCCTTTACTGCCATTTCTTCAGGTATTTCCACTTCTTTTCCTTCAACTATAGCCTTGTTGGTAATCAGATTAATTACTCCTGAAAACTCGTTACCAGAACCAATCGGAATCCCAATCGGCGCAACATTCGCAGTCAATTTGTCTTTCAAACTTTCCACTACTTTATCGAAGTTAGCATTCTCCTTATCCATGCGGTTGATGAAGATTACAGATGGTTTCCTGCTTTTCTGAACATATTCCCAGCTCTTTTCAGTCCCCATTTCTACACCGTTAGCAGCGCAAATGTTAACAATGGAAGTTTCCACAACGGAAATAGCTCCTATCACTTCACCAACAAAATCGGCATACCCGGGAGTATCGATGATGTTAATTTTTTTATCTTTCCATTCGCAGAAGGTAATCGACGAATTGATAGAAATCTTCCTCTCAATCTCATCCGCATTGTAATCGCAAACTGTATTGCCAGAATCTACTTTCCCTAACCTGTCTATAGCCCTCGCTGAAAATAAAATCGCCTCGGCCAATTGGGTTTTCCCCGTTGACCCACTACCCACTATACAAATATTTCTTATATCTTCCACTCCATACTTCTTCATAGAATCCTCCCTATGTAGATAATGATGTTAATTTTTATTTTATGATAAATCAACAGGAGTGTCAAGTTAAAAATCTCAGAGCATCTAAGCGTCAACAGAACAAAAAAGAGGCACCCGGCTGAAAAGTCGAGTGCCTCAGTAGAACTTATTCAATCTAATTTCTGTTTTTAAATCCCCAAACTCAAATTTAGCCCACCAGCGTAGGTAAGTTCATCTAGAAAACTAATCTCGCCTTTTATTGAAAGAAACGGACAAAATGATATCTTTCCACCTAAAAAAGGACTAATGTCGCCACTACTTCCCTTTCCCTTATCACCACCTACTGCCCTATCCTTCCAGTTCACCCAGTTATGGAAGAATTTTACTCCACCATAAGGTGTTATTATTCTTATTTTCTTGCTTGCCATTACGCTTCCTTGTAACTCCGTAGTATCTAATGTAAAATCAATTTCCCTGCCATTTTGTTTCGTTAGGTTGGAAGAGGAATGATTAAGCCCAAGTTCAAAAGATACGGCTGGTAAAATAACAATATCTCCCAGGAGGATATACCTTATCCCTCCACCATACAATGCGTCATCCATTTTTCCCTTATAAGAGGTACTTCCATCTTTCAATTCAGAACCTATGACTCCTGCCAAAATATAGAGTTCTAGTCCCAGCCCGGGCCGAAAAGTACCTTTTATGTTGATTTTCTGAGAAACATAGTCATAAGTGTCTTCATACCCAGTAATATTCAGTTTAAGCTTCTGCGTTGAATTCGCATAGTAAACTTCTGTATTAACTCCTCCAATACTGGTAGGTGTTACCCAGGGCATAACCTCTGTTGCCAGCCCAACGGAGCAGATACCATAAACTAATCCAAGGATTAAAATAAAAATTCGAGCTATTCCCATATTTTATACTATCGGTAGCCGCTGGCTTAAGCCTGCGAAATGGCACAACCTAAACCTAAAGGTTGCGACTACCAATTTCTCCTAATACCAAACATAACTTCTATATAACAAAAAACCCTGGCGATGTCCTACTCTTCCATACCGTTGCCAGTACAGTACCATCAGCGCTGGAGGGCTTAACTTCTGTGTTCAGGATGGGAACAGGTGTTTCACCTCCGCCATAATCGCCAGGGGAAAACGCTCCAGCTCAAGAGTCTTCTAGTCTCTCAAGCTTCTAGTAAAATCAAATAGTATGGTCAAGTCGCACGACCGATTAGTACCAGTAAGCTAAACCCATTACTGAGCTTACACATCTGGCCTATCAACCTTGTAGTCTCCAAGGGGTCTTCAGCTCCGATTACTCGGAGGGGATATCTAATCTTGAGGCGAGCTTCACGCTTATATGCCTTCAGCGTTTATCCCATCCGAACATAGCTACCCAGCTATGCTCCTGGCGGAACAACTGGTACACCAGAGGTTCGTCCAACCCGGTCCTCTCGTACTAGGGTCAGCTCCTCTCAGATATCCTGCGCCCGCAACAGATAGGGACCGTACTGTCTCACGACGTACTGAACCCAGCTCACGTACCGCTTTAATGGGCGAACAGACCAACCCTTCCCACCTACTTCAGCAGGAGGATGCGATGAGCCGACATCGAGGTGCCAAACCTCCCCGTCGATGTGAACTCTCGGGGGAGATAAGCCTGTTATCCCCGGGGTAGCTTTTATCCGTTGAGCGACGGCAATCCCACACTAAACCGCCGGATCACTAAGCCCTGCTTTCGCACCTGCTCCCCATGTCTGGGTCACAGTCAGGCTTCCTTATGCCTTTGCACTCAACACGTGATTTCTATTCACGCTGAGGAAACCTTTAGACGCCTCCGTTACTCTTTGGGAGGCAACCGCCCCAGTTAAACTGCCCACCTAACACTGTTCCCCGACCGGATTCACGGCCGCAGGTTAGGACCACGGAACAATAAGGGTGGTATTCCAAGGTTGACTCCATTCCAACTAGCGTCGGAACTTCACAGTCTCCCACCTATCCTCTACAAATTATTCCACAATCCAATATTAAGCTACAGTAAAGCTCCCGGGGTCTTTCCGTCCCGTTGCGGGTACCCGGCGTCTTCACCGGGATCACAATTTCGCCGAGCCTCTCGTTGAGACAGCGCCCAGATCGTTACGCCATTCGTGCGGGTCGGAACTTACCCGACAAGGAATTTCGCTACCTTAGGACCGTTATAGTTACGGCCGCCGTTTACTGGGGCTTCGGTTAAAAGCTTCTCCCGAAAATTCGAGATAACCTCTCCCCTTAACCTTCCAGCACCGGGCAGGCGTCAGACCCTATACATCCTCTTGCGAGTTAGCAGAGTCCTGTGTTTTTGTTAAACAGTCGCCTGGGCCATTTCACTGCGACCCCGATATTCCCTTGCGGGACATCGGGGCACCCCTTCTTCCGAAGTTACGGGGTCAATTTGCCGAGTTACTTAACGAGAGTTCTCTCGAGCGCCTTAGGATTCTCACCCCGTCTACCTGTGTCGGTTTGCGGTACGGATGCCAGAATGGCTCACTGAAAGGCTTTTCTTGGCAGTGCGGTTGAACCAGTTCCTCCGATTTTCATCGGATCCCCATCAGCCCGACAAGTCGGGCCTTGAACTCTGAATTCCACCTCAGAGATGGTCTACCCCCCTGCGTCACCTCACAGCTTTTAGCGCCAATCTGGCAGTGTCCGAATATTAACGGACTGTCCATCGTCTACGCTTTTCAGCCTCGACTTAGAGCCGACTAACCCTGAGCAGATTAGCTTTACTCAAGGAAACCTTAGACTTTCGGCGTCCCGATTTCTCATCGGGATTATCGCTACTTATACCGGCATAATCACTTCCGTTTCGTCCAGCAGTCCTCACGGTCTGCCTTCATCCTACTACGGAACGCTCCCCTACTACACACCAGTCCGCAAAGCGGACAGATGCATCCACCGTTTCGGTTATAGACTTAGCCCCGGTGATTGTCGGCGCAAGACCACTTAACCAGTGAGCTGTTACGCACTCTTTAAAGGATGGCTGCTTCTAAGCCAACTTCCTGGCTGTCTATGTAGTCTTACATCCTTTACCACTTAGCCTATATTTGGGACCTTAACGGATGGTCTGGGCTTTTTCCCTTTCGACTATGAAGCTTATCCCCCACAGTCTGACTCCTGTAATTTGTCCCGATAAATCGGGACCGCGATGGTATTCGGAGTTTGGTTAGATTTGGAAGCCCGGTAAGGCCCCTACTCTATCCAGTGCTCTACCCCCATCGCTTCAGTTACAAGGCTAGCCCTAAAGCTATTTCGGGGAGAACCAGCTATCACCAAGTTAGATTGGCCTTTCACCCCTATCCACAGCTCATCTAGTGATTTTTCAACATCAAACAGTTCGGGCCTCCACCCCGTTTTATCGAGGCTTCACCCTGTCCATGGATAGATCACTTGGCTTCGGGTCTATTTAGTGCAACTTATCGCCATTTTAAGACTCGCTTTCGCTACGGCTCCTTCCCATTCAAGGGAATTAACCTCGCTACACTAAATAACTCGCCGGTTCATTCTGCAAAAGGCACACTCTCACCCATTTCAGACATTAGACAATAAACACGAGACAACAGACTTTAAGAAGTAAAAACCTCAAAAAATCTAAAGTCTTGGTTTAAAGTCCTGAGTCTGACATAGGGCTCGAATTGCTTGTAGGCACACAGTTTCAGGTTCTATTTCACTCCCGTTCCCGGGTTCTTTTCACCTTTCCCTCACGGTACTAGTTCACTATCGGTCACCAGAGAATATTTAGCCTTAGCCGGTGGTCCGGCCAGCTTCCCACAAGGTTTCTCGTGTCTCGTGGTACTCGGGAACTTAGTCAAAGAAGTGCATGTCTTTTCGTCTACAGGACTGTCACCTTCTCCGGTTAACCTTTTCCAGGACTATTCAACTAAAACATGCATTGGTAACTTCTCTCCGTCACGTACGACAGGACAACTAAGCCCCTCAACCCCGCTTGTACAACGGGTACGTCCTATCACGTACAATACGGTTTAGGCTCTTTCCGTTTCGCTCGCCACTACTCAGGAAATCGAATTCTCTTTCTTCTCCTGAAGGTAATGAGATGTTTCACTTCCCCTCGTTGCCTCTCCGATTCTATTTTATTCAAATCGGAGTCTCCGGTTATTAATCGGAGCGGTTTCCCGATTCGGAAACCCCCGGGTCAAAAGATGTTTACTCCTCACCGAGGATTATCGCAGTTAACCACGTCCTTCATCGGCTTCTGGTGCCAAGGCATCCACTATGCGCCCTTAGTAACTTGACCATACTATTTAATTTTACTCGGCGATATATTGGATTCACCTGCATTTAGCAGGGTACCCTTTATTTGTCAAAGAGCAATATGGTTAAATATAAGAAACAAAATGTAAGTGAAAAATTATCCCCCACTTACACCCTATATTTTTCTGCCTTTCTCTATTTACCTGGTGGAGAATACCGGACTTGAACCGGTGACCTCCTCGGTGCAAGCGAGGCGCTCTCCCAACTGAGCTAATTCCCCATATAGGTCTAAAGGAGATTCCTTAACTTATAAACTAGCCTGGGCCCACAAAAAAGGCAGATACAGAAAGCGATTTCTTACTTACCCCTACCTCTTTGGTGGGCCTTTCTGGGTTCGAACCAGAGACCTCTATCTTATCAGGATAGCGCTCTAACCAACTGAGCTAAAGGCCCTTTCTGAATCTACTTCCAAAATCATATACCTGAACACAGGCCCCTTTTTATATGACCGAATGCCTTTAGCCTCTTCCTAACACTTAATAAAATTAAATAGGAGCGAAGCCAAAAACCCTGAAATCTTCTCCTTAGAAAGGAGGTGATCCAGCCGCACCTTCCGGTACGGCTACCTTGTTACGACTTCACCCCAATCGCCAATCATACCTTGGATGCCTGTCTCCCCGGTCAAAGATCGGGGTTAACTCAGCAACTTCTAGTACAGTTGACTTTCGTGGTGTGACGGGCGGTGTGTACAAGGCCCGGGAACGTATTCACCGTGACGTGCTGATTCACGATTACTAGCGATTCCGACTTCATGAAGGCGAGTTGCAGCCTTCAATCCGAACTGAGGCCTGATTTCTGAGATTGGCTCCCCCTTGCGGGTTTGCTACTCTTTGTACAGGCCATTGTAGCACGTGTGTAGCCCTGGGCATAAAGGCCATGCGGACTTGACGTCATCCTCACCTTCCTCCCCGTTATCCGGGGCATTTTTCCTAGAGTCCCCGGCATTACCCGATGGTAACTAGGAATAAGGGTTGCGCTCGTTGCGGGACTTAACCCAACATCTCACGACACGAGCTGACGACAGCCATGCAGCACCTGTGCACCCGTCCTTTCGGACTGTACCATTTCTGGCACATTCGAGTGCATGTCAAGCCCAGGTAAGGTTCTTCGCGTTGCATCGAATTAAACCACATGCTCCACCGCTTGTGCGGGCCCCCGTCAATTCCTTTGAGTTTCAGCCTTGCGACCGTACTCCCCAGGCGGGGCATTTAATGCGTTAGCTTCGGCACAGAAGGATTGGATACCTCCTACACCTAATGCCCATCGTTTACAGCGTGGACTACCAGGGTATCTAATCCTGTTCGCTCCCCACGCTTTCGCGTCTCAGTGTCAGTTTTAGGCCAGAGAGTCGCCTTCGCCACCGGTGTTCTTCCTAATATCTACGCATTTCACCGCTACACTAGGAATTCCACTCTCCTCTCCCACACTCAAGTTAACCAGTTTCGAATGCAGGTTCCGAGTTGAGCTCGGAATTTTCACATCCGACTTAGCTAACCACCTACACGCTCTTTACGCCTAGTAATTCCGAACAACGCTTGCACCCTCCGTCTTACCGCGGCTGCTGGCACGGAATTAGCCGGTGCTTCCTCTGACGGTACCGTCATCTTCCGATTCAATCGGAAGGTTCTTCCCGCCTGACAGAACTTTACATCCCGAAGGACTTCATCGTTCACGCGGCGTCACTGCGTCAGGGTTTCCCCCATTGCGCAAGATTCCCCACTGCTGCCTCCCGTAGGAGTCTGGACCGTATCTCAATTCCAGTGTGGCCGTACACCCTTTCAGGCCGGCTACTGATCGTTGCCTTGGTAGGCCGTTACCCTACCAACTAGCTAATCAGGCGCGGACTTATCCCTGAGCAACTTCCAAAAATCGAAAGTCTTTTACTACCGAATCATGCGATTCTGTAGTCTTACGTGGTATTAGCTCCGCTTTCGCAAAGTTATCCCCCACTCAGGGGTAAATTATCCACGTGTTACTCACCCGTTTGCCACTATCCAGCGCCAATTTTCTTGCGAAAATTAGTACTGAACCGTTCGACTTGCATGTGTTAGGCACGCCGCCAGCGTTTGTTCTGAGCCAGGATCAAACTCTCCATAGAAATTTAATTAACACCTTGAATTGACCAGAGTTATCTGGCTTCAATGCTCCTATTTAGATTTCAAAGACCTAAACTCCTATGTTAATTATACCATATCATTATTCCTTTGTCAAGACCCTTTTATATATTGCAAAAAAACAATCAAAGATTAGGAAATAATATACCTTTGTTCTATAATTGCCATAATTCAAATTCATAATTGGGAAACTAGATGTTGATATTTAAAAAAAAGAGCAGGAAGGTAATTTTGGCGGGATCTGAATTCTTTCGGAGAGCAAAATAGTTTTTCTCCGACGCATCCCTCCCTTCTTTAAAGAAATTATAACAAAACTTTTCTTACTTGTCAAGTCCTTTTTTGAGGTCCCTGAAAAAAATACCCAGAGACCTTTGATTACACAGATTTCTACACGGAACTTTAATCTGTGTAATCTTTAATCTTATCTTTCATCTGTGAAATCAGAGATTTCTGACTTTTTCAGAAATCTCTTTTTTAAATTTGTTTCAAAATCCCTACTCCAGCTTATCGATTTCCAGTGATTTCAAAAATTCCTTATTCGACTTCGTAGTCTGCAGTTTCTCCAGCAAAAATTCCACCGCTTCAACAACGTTCAAAGAGCTCAATGCCTTTCGCAGAAGCCACACTCTGTTCAATTCATCTTCAGAAAGAAGGAGCTCCTCTTTTCTCGTCCCGGAGCGGAGAATATCAATTGACGGAAATATTCTCTTGTCAACTAATCTGCGATCGAGATTAGCTTCCATATTACCTGTACCTTTAAATTCTTCGAAAATGACATCATCCATCCGGCTTCCCGTATCAACCAGTGCTGTCGCAATGATCGTTAGACTACCTCCCTCTTCAATATTGCGAGCAGCGCCAAAAAAACGCTTCGGTTTCTGGAGAGCGTTAGAGTCTAACCCCCCCGACAATACCCTACCGGAGGAGGGAGTTACAGTATTGTAAGCCCTAGCTAAACGGGTTATGCTATCCAGCAAGATGACCACATCTCTTTTATGTTCAACCAGTCTCTTTGCCTTTTCCATAACCATTTCTGCTACTTGAATGTGGCGATCTGCCGGTTCATCAAAGGTTGAAGAGATCACCTCTCCTTTTACTGACCTTTGCATATCAGTAACTTCTTCAGGTCTTTCATCTATAAGTAATACTATTAGAGTAATCTCTGGGTGGTTGGTTGTAATACTATTTGCAATTTTCTGCAATAGAATAGTTTTCCCAGTTCTCGGTGCGGCAACAATCAACCCTCTCTGTCCCTTTCCAATGGGAGTCAAAAGGTCTATTACTCGCATGGATACTTCCGTAGGTTTAGTTTCTAATTTAATTCGCTTGTTTGGATAAAGAGGAGTCAGGTTATCAAATAGTAATCGTTCACGAATATTCTCCGGATTTTCACTATTGACCGCTTCCACGCGTAAAAGGGCAAAGAAACGCTCACCCTCTTTTGGTGGGCGTACTTGGCCGGAGACAGTGTCCCCCTTGCTTAGACCGAAACGCTTAATCTGTGAAGGAGAAATATAGATGTCATCCGGGCCTGGCAAGTAGTTGTTGTTAGGGGACCTCAAGAAACCGAAACCATCGGGCAAAATTTCCAGCACCCCTTCATCGAATAGAAGCCCATTAGATTCAGCCTGGGCGTGCAAAATTTTGAAGATTAAATCCTGCTTTCTAAGGCCTGATATCCCTTCTACCTTCAACTCTTTTGCTTTCTTTGTTAAATCTGCTATAGTCATCTTGGACAGGGCGCTTATGTCTAATGGAGTTTTTTCCACTATCTATTTCCTCCTTACTTTACAATAAAATATCAAAAGACATACAGGGAAAGCATTAAACTAAAGGGAAATCTCTGGGATTTGATAAATAGGATTGCGTTGAGGAAGCTTACATCGGCTTGCTAAAATTATAATACAACATTTTACAAATTTTGTCAACAATTATTTTCCTGCGTTAGTGTTAAGGACTCTGGGGGACTTTTTTGCTTTGGAGTGTAAAGCGAAAGCTTTACCGGTCAAACTTTCGTTTGACACTCCAAACAATCCCCCCAATAAATTTTACACTATCTTTTCTGCACTTATTTCTCGGTGAAAATTAATGCAGGCGGTCAGGATACTCGAAAGGAGTAACAGGCTCCTTCTCTTCCTTTTTCTCTACCGTACTTTTCTTTTTTCTTTTAAGATACACTACAGGTAAACCACTTTCTCCATCGATGCTAACAGCGATAAGCTCCCAGTCATCCTTTCCAAGATTGTTAAGAAATTCTTCCTGCTCAGCAAAAGTTGGCATTCCTTTCTTCTTTATCCTGTCCAGTTCAAACTCTTGGAATGATTTCAAAGCTTCTAATTCGGTACCGGGACTCAGTCCCTGGGGATAGAATTTCTTACAGAATTCCTTGAATTCCTCGCTTTCTACTCCCAGTTCTTCCCATTCCTGGAGAGCCGTAGTATAGAATCTTGCTTTTTCCCCGGGCATAAGGAATCCCACCTTGTATTCCCACTTAGTTTTCCCTCCCAATACCAAGCCACTCAGCAGAAAGGTCCCCAGAACCAAAATTATCCCCGTCAACAATTTCTTCATCTTTCCCTCCTTACGCTTCGCTTCAGTCGGCCGGGGTTCTCACTATCTCGAACCCGTCGCCAGACTTGTCGCTCCTTACTCGTCGCGACGGCAACCCTTACGCTTCGCTTCAGTCGGTGACCTGCCTGCTCACCGACTCGTAGGCGTCGCTGACCCGTTCCTCCTTATTCGTCGGAACAGCGACCCTCCTTTGTATTTTCTGTCCCAAAAGTAAAAATTTATCCGGAAATAATCTTCCCTCTTCCTTCCTCTATTATAGCTAATTCTGAGATTGGGACATTGTGTAAAAGTCCAGGTAAGCGGGTTATAAGAACATTCTATTTAAGATTATCTTCTACCGAGCTTTTTAACTCTTGCAAGTTAGGTAGGACATTAGCATCGGCGAGGTAAATTCCACGCTGAGTTCCTTCCCTCCAAGCTAAATACAATATCTTCTCCTGAGTGGGGGAGAATACAGAGTTTGTATTTCCATAATATCTTTCGCTTACAATCTGACGCTTGTTTCGACCATTAGTATCAACTACATAGATTCCTTTCCAGCCGAAGAATCCTTCACCAGGCGTTCTGCGATGAGATTTACCACTGCTTAAAAATAGTATCTTCTTTCCATCTGGTGAGAAGGATGGAAATTTATTGTAGGATTTATCACTCACAATACACTTCTCATCTCTTCCTCTAATGTCACATGTATAGATTCCGCTATTATCCAGTGAGTCGATCTTCTCATCTTTATTAGTATCTCTCCGTCTACTTAAATAGACTATTTTAGTGCCGTCCGGGGAAAAAACGGGAAAAGAGTTACTGTATCTATCACTCACAATCTCCTGTTCATTTTTGCCATCACTATCTATAATATATATACTACTATTATCACGCAAATCAATCTGGCCATCCCTATTAGTATCTCTTCTCCAGCTGGCATAAACTATTTTTTGACCATTGGGTGAAAAAGAAGGAAAAGTGTTATCGTATTCATCACTGACTATTTGTTTTTCATTCTTACCATCAACATCTATCGTATAGATTCCGCTATTATACCCATGCCAACTGACAAATAGAATCTTATCGCCCTCCGGAGAAAAGGAAGGGAACTTATTGTGGTACTGGTCAAAAACTATACATTTTTCATATCTTTCATTTAAGTCTTTTATATATATTCCAGGATTGTCAAGTAAATCAATCTTGCCATCTCCATTAGTATCCCTCCGCCTGCTCAAATATACTATCTTGCTCCCATCTGGCGAGAAAGAGGGATAGGTATTTTGATAATCATCATTTACAATTTGTCTCTCATTTTTTCCGTCTATATCAATTATGTAAATTCCAAAATTATCTTTTTGGTCAACCACGCCATCGCCATTAGTGTCACGTCGAATGCTACAAAAGACTATTTTGTTGCCATCCCGAGAAAATGCTGGAAAGGCATTGTGATATTCATCACTTACAATTTTTTTCATACCAGTCAACTCACAGACTTTCTTAACCATCTTCTCTGAGGGACCTAAGGCAATTACTTCCAGAAGGGCCTTTTTTGTATTTGTAAGGTCTCCGTTATTAAAATAGGCCTCTGCTAAAAGATAACAGGTGTTAATATCTTTTCTTTTGGAAATTGCTATAGAAAACTGCTTAATGGCTTCAGCAAAAATTCCCAATTCAAATAGTTCTTGCCCTTTCTTGACTTCCTTAATTTTTCCAAACAGACGCATAGCTAACCTCACATTTAGTAGATATAATCCGTCTTTACAATAAAAGCATCTTTGATAAGTTCTATATGGTCGGGATAGACAGAAACTACGTCAAATCTAAGATCTTGCTTATAGATTTTCTTTTCTTTAAGATATGTTAAAGCTACTTTAGTAAGCTTTCTTTGTTTATGCCAGTTTATTGCCTCTTCAGGTAAACCGTACCTTTCTGTTTTTCGTGTTTTGACTTCCACAAAACAAAGAACGTTTTTGTCTTTAGCGACGATATCGATCTCACCTAGAGAACAACGGTAATTCCTCTCGATAATTTTATATCCTTTCTTTTTTAAGAATTCTACAGATATGTTTTCTCCTCTCCTACCTAAATTTATTCTCTCATTACTCATTTAGTTTCTTATCTTTAAGTCGAGCAGCTTTGCCCGTCTTTTTGCGCAAATAGTACAGTTTTGCACGCCGAACCCTTCCGCTCTTAATAACACTTATCTTTTCAATTTGGGGAGAATGGAGGGGAAAGATCCTTTCCACCCCGATACCGTAAGATAGCTTCCGCACGTTGAAAGTTTCACCTATGCCTTTTCCTGAACGGCCAATTACCACCCCCTCAAAGACGTGAACCCTTTCACTCCCGCCTTCGAGGACTTTTGAAATGACTCGTACTGTATCGCCCACATTGAACTGTGGGAGATCTTTTTTCAAAATATCAGCAGTTGCTTTCTTCAATAAACTGTCCATAAATTCCACCCTTACATAACCATAGGTTTATCTATTCGCATCCTCAGGAATGTATTCGAGTTGCAACCGTATCACTTTCTTTTTCTCCTAAGTTCCTCTAAAATTTTCTGATATTCCGCAGAAAGTCTTATTTTTTCCAAAAGATCAGGCCTTTTCTTCAAAGTGTTTTCTATTGCTTTTTCCATTCGCCACTTTCTAATTCGGATATGGTCGCCTGATAGAAGAGGAGCGGGAACAGACTTTCCTCTAAACCTTCCTGGCCGAGTATAATGTGGATAATCTAATAATCCCTGGTAAAAGGAATCGTTCTCAAAAGATTCCCTTTTATTTAAAACCCCTGGCAACAGCCTTACCAAGGAATCGATAATTACCATTGCTGGCAATTCTCCGCCTGTCAAAACATAATCGCCAATCGAAACCTCATCAGTAATCAAGTTCTCCTTGACTCGCTCGTCCACCCCCTCATAATGCCCACATATAAAGAGCAAATGCTTCTCCTGTGAAAGTTCCTTTGCTTTATCCTGGTTGAAGGTTTCCCCTTGAGGAGTCAGAAGAATAATGCGAGCTTTACGTTTTCCCTTTCGGCTACCCATGATTTTTTCCACAGCGCGAAATATAGGCTCGGGCTTCAAAACCATCCCGACCCCGCCACCATAAGAATAATCGTCCACAGTGTAGTGTTTGTCCAATGCAAAGTCACGCAAATTATGGATGTTAATTTTAACAATGTTTTTCTGTTGCGCGCGTTTTAGGATGCTTTCCTGAATTATTCCTTCGAACATTTGTGGAAATATAGTTATTACATCGATTTGCATTTTTGTCTTCAATTATAGTCCCTCGGGAAGATCGATTACCATTCTTTTCTTATTAATATTTATTTTTTTAACCAATCTTTTTAAGGCGGGAAACAGAATTTCTCTGGTCTTCTCTTTGATTACATAGATATCATTTGCCCCTGTTCCAAAAATATCCACAATTTTTCCAATCCGCCGAAGGCCTGTTTTGTCCTCCGTAAAAACTTCCATTCCCATTAAATCTCGAACATAATAGACTCCCCTCGCTAAAAGAAGTCTCTGGCAAGCGACTTTATATTTCTTCAACTGATCTGCCTGGCTAATAGTATCATAGCCAGCAAATTTCAGGATAATGAATCCCTTCTGTTCTCTCACACCAAGTATCCGGGCCTCCTTTTTCTCCCCATTTGGGTTCACTAAATAGACATTCTTCATACTTTCTAAAAGGCCCGTTCCACTTTCTCTAATGAAAACTGATAAAGGCACGTAGGAAACGAGTCTAACTTCGCCCTTACCTCCCTGTGTATTAACGATATCTCCTAAAAAGATTAAATTTTCGTTATTTTCTTCCATCTATTTAATGACCTCGAGGGTGACTCGATGCCCCGACTTCGCTGTGGCAGCATTAAGCAATGTGCGAAGTGCCTTAATAGTCCTTCCCTGCCTGCCAATTACTTTACCTATGTCTTCCTTCACTGTAGAAAGTTCCAGAATTATACTTTGTTCTCCTTTTACTTCTTTAACCTTGACTTTTTCGGGGTTATCCACCAATTTTTTGACTATATAAAGAACCAATTCTTTCAATTTTTTCTCCAAAAAATTACATAATAACGAGTGTTCGATGCCTGATGGTTATTTCTTTTCCTTGTGAATTTTCAATAAACTTTTTACTGTTGGCGAAAGCAACGCGCCCTTTTCCATCCAGGCTCTAATCTTTTCCGTAAAGAAAGTAAGTTCATCCCTGCCCGCGCAGGGGTTGTAATGTCCAAGAATTTCTAATACTCGGCCATCCCTTTTCTTTCTCGAATCAACTGCCACAATAGTGTAGAATGGGCGCTTGTGTGCCCCAATTCTCTTCAACCTAATCATTATTGACATACTTCCTCCCTTTGAGATCGGATATAGTAAAATTGCATTTGGCACCAGCCGTTTATTTACTGGTGTTTCTCCTCTGAGAGAGTTCACACACTCGACGGAGATCCTCAATTGCTTTCCTCGGGTCAGGCGAGCCAAAAATGTACTCACCGGCGACCAGAATATTTGCGCCGCTATCTATTACGGACTGCGCAGTTTCAAGGTCGATTCCACCGTCAACTTGAATATCTACATCAAGTCGGCTTCTGGAAATGTAGTCCCTGAGCTCGGCAATCTTGGGTAAGACAGAACTAATGAACTTCTGTCCCCCATAGCCCGGGTTTACTGTCATCAGCAGGGCCATATCGATTTGATTTAAGTGGTCCAACAAAGAGTCAAGAGACGTCTGGGGATTGAGAGCCACCCCGACTTGCAATCCCTCCTTTTTAATTGCTCCAATTCCCTCTCTAAGATTAATACAAGTTTCTGAGTGAACTGTAATAATTTTTGCTCCAGCCTCGGCAAAGACAGATATGAATTTCTCAGGATTTTCTATCATCAGGTGGACGTCAAGGGGAAGTTTGGTTATCCCCTTTATAGAATTGACGACCCCTGGTCCAAAAGAAATATTGGGAACAAAGTGACCGTCCATAATATCGAGATGCAACATATCAGCTCCCGCTTGTTCAATCAACCGTATCGATTCTTTTAAGTTAATAAAGTCGCAGTCTAGAATAGAAGGAGCGATCTTAATCACAATTCTATCTCCTTAACCAGAATATTACTAACAAATATTCTCGCCTTTGCTTTTCCCAAAACTTGTATCGCCAACGAAATCTTTGTCCCTGGAGAATGCATTTTATGGTACACTTCCCTTTCACCTTGACCATCCACTACCACAATGAGAATATCTTTATCTAAAACTCCCTGGGAAACTTCATAATATATTGTTGCTTCACGGATTATTTTGTGCACTTCGCTTTTCTTTGCTACAGTTACTTTGACTATAGTATTTTCGTCGATGGTTTCATCCGGGTAAGGTTCTTGTTTTAAAATAGTCCCTTCGGAGACGCTATCATTAACAGTTTCTTCAATTTCACCTAGGGGTAAATTCATATCCCCCAATATCTTCCTGGCGCTCTTAATATTTTGGCCAAGCAGATTCACCATTAAGGGTACCCCTGCTCCTCTGGCCGGACCAATACTTACCACCAAATTAATCATGCTTCCCCTAGCAACTATCTCTTCGGGTGAAGGGTCTTGTGTTATTACAAAGTCTTTTTTTGTTTCCTCCGAGTAAGCTCCTGTTTCCTCGCCCAGAACCAGGCCTGCCTGACGAAGGAGGATCTTTGCCTCGCGTAAAGACTTCCCTACAAGCTGGGGAACGAAGATAACCTGACCGCCAGAACTAACGATAACCTTGATAACTTTTCCTTCTTTCACTAGCGACCCTGGTAGCGGCTCCTGGAAAATAATGCTGCCATCTGGCATATTCTCATTATATTGTTCACCAACTTTCTTAATATATAAGTCCTGGTCACTTAAAATCTGAAGAGCTTGTCCCACAGTCTTTCCAGTCAAGTCAGGAATCATAACCTCTTTTTTCTGATGGACAACCACCCCCATCAATTGGTTAAAGATGAGGACTCCAAACACTATCGAGGTAAAAATAACCAGAATGAGCTTAATAATTTTTTTTATCTCTTGTTGGTGAGAAAAAACCCCAAGTAACATAACAGAAATAAGAATTAGAATCCCTAATACTACTTTCATAACTTAAACTTTCAAAACATTTCTTTCCAGACACTAACCACCATCAACCCGCCGAATAGCCCTCTCGGATAAACTCCTTGCCGACCTATGCTCATACGGAGTTACTTTGGGCAACTCTTAGTCGCGGGTTCGATGAATCGAACCCCTACATTAATTGTAAGGGCTCAATTTATTGAGCCCATTCCTTCAATTCCGCCAGGTTTTGTGTAGTGTAGCCCTTTATGGGCGTAATTCTTACGGGCATAAAGCTCTACACTACCGAGCGACTCCGAAAACTATCCCTTCATCCTAATTTTCACATCCTCACCAACCGACAGGCAAACATGCCATCCATATGGTGGTGATGAGGATATATCTTCAAGAAACCTTTTTCATCAACAAGTTCTTCTTTAGAAACAGGAAGATAGGGCTTAACTGATTCCAGATGGAACAACGGTCTCTCCTTTAACAATTTCTCAATAATTTTCTCGCCCTCTTCTGGTTCGAAACTGCAGACGGCATAAATTAAAACACCTTTTGGTTTAACGCATAAAGAAACCTCATTTAAAATTGCCGATTCCAACTGGGGCATTTTGACCAGAGTCTCCCGATAATCTCTATTCCAACGAACCTCCGGCTGACTCTGAATAATTCCCAGACTGGAGCAAGGCGCATCCACAAGGCATCGGTCAAATTTTTTAGAGTAAACCGAACTGACCTTAGTTGCATCCAAAAGTTCCACTTTCACATTGGTTACTCCCAGGCGCATACAGTTCTCTCTAATCATCTCCAATCGAGGTTTACGAATATCTAAAGCAATAACTAAACCTGTATTTTTCATAAGTTCTGCCATATGTGTAGTTTTTCCACCCGGGGCGGCACAAGCATCCAACACAGTCTCTCCGGGCTCGGGTGCAAGAATGTAACTGATGAGCTGAGAACTCTCTCCCTGGACAGTGAATAGACCCTTCCTGAAGGACTCCAATTGAGTCAGAGAGACAAAATCTCTTATCTTTAGTCCTCCAGGAGCAACTGAGCTCACCTCCACTTTCAAATCTTCTTCCTCCAGTTCCTCCATGTTATGGATGAGTTCTTCCCGGGTATTCTTCAGTGTGTTAGCACGAATAGAAAGGGGGGGTGCTTGATTATTGACTTCACATAACTGAATTGTCTCTTTTTCGCCGAATCGCGACAGCCAGCGCGTAATTAGCCATTGTGGGTGAGAGTACTTTATGGAAAGATAATGGGATAGGTTTTTTTGTGGGTCAGGATAGACAATATCTTCCATATTATCACTAACCGCGCGTAATAGTGCATTGACCAATGAAACGATACCACTGTGTTCAAATTCCTTGCTCATCTCCACGGCCTCGTTAATTGCTGCGTAGGCAGGAATCCTATCAAGATACATTAATTGGTAAGCTCCCAACCTCAAAATATTTCTTACATATGGAGAGAACTCTTCTATCTTTCGCTTGAAACTATATGTATTCAATACCCAATCTAAAGTATTGAGATGGCGAATCACCCCATAGACCAATTCGGTAACCAGTGCCCTATCCTCTTTTGATAATTCATTAGAGGAGAGCGCACTATCTAAGGCAATTCTGCTATAGGCATTTTTTACCTCAATCTTGTATAGGACTTCTAAAGCAATTCTCCTGGCGGATAATTTCATTCTTTACCCCACATATCACCAACTGTTAGCCGGGCACCCTGAAGATAATCGTAAGCCCTCTGGATAGACTTACTTTCCGGCTGAACCCGAGTAACCAGGAGGCTTCCTTCCCCACAGGCCACTACAAATCCTTCTCCCTTCCTAATTTCCACAATTTCTCCCGGCTTAGGAAAACCTCCCTTGTTAACCTCAAGAGGTACTGGCGTAATCTTGACCTCCAATATCTTCACTTTCTTTCCACCATTTACTTTAATGTAAGTTCCAGGCCACGGGTTGAGTGCCCGGATTCGATTGAGTATCCTCCGAGATGACTCATTCCAATTAATCTGGCCATCACTCTTCTTCAAGAAAGGCGCATAACTGGCCCCAGAGTCAGCCTGAGGGTAAGGAGAAACTCTCCCCTCCTTTATCAAAATGAGCGTCTTTTCCAGTAGAGTAACCCCTGCTCCGCATAATTTGGCCAGTAAGCTCTCGTAGTTGTCATCAAGGTCTATGGAAACTTTTCTCTGTAAAATAACGTCTCCCGCGTCCACTTCTTCTTTCATAAAGATTGATGATACTCCTGTATAAGAGTCGCCGTTAAGAATCGCCCACTCTACCGGAGCCGGGCCACGGTACTTAGGAAGCAAAGAAAAATGGATATTCAGACAACCCTTCTTTGGAATACTCAAAACTTCATCCGACAAGACTTTTCCAAAGGCAACAACCACAATTAAATCTAGGGCTAACTCCCTAACACTTTTCACAAAATTGATGTCGTTAATCCTCTCAGGTTGAAAGAGAGTAAACTTTTTCTCCAAAGCAACTTTCTTTACTTCCGAGTATTCCAAACGGTGCCACCGCCTACTAGGACGGTCTCCTCGGGTGACAACGGCTACAATATCATCACTTTGCATAATCTTTCTTAAAAACTGGACGGAAAAGTCTGGTGTTCCCATAAACAAGATACGCAACTTTTCCTCCCGTCCCCAGCTGGGCGTTCCCAGCCCTAATATAGCTTGAAGTGCCTTTCAATAATAACAAATTTTTTACCTTTATACAAATTCTTTATCCCCCCTCTCAAGAGATTTCTGACTTTTTCAGAGAACTCCTCAAAGCATACTGAGAGGGTCAACGTCGACAATAGTCTCGACACCTTTCTCCTCAAATCCAAGGTAGTGCCTCTGGAAAAATTCACTAATACACTTCATATCGGCAGTCTTGATAATAATTTGCCAGCGATATTTTCCCGCAATCTTATTCAGTACCGCTGGGCTAGGTCCTAGTATTGTGGCTGGAATAATCTCTCTTTTTAAAAGAGAACTGATTTTTTCACATGCTTTTATAACTTTTTCTTCATCTTTTCCTTTTACCATAATAACTACGAGGTTAGTAATAGGGGGATAGCTCAATTCTTTTCGGAATTCTATCTCCTTGTCGTAGAATGAGCAGTAATCATGCTTAAGAGCCATTTTTATACTATAGTGGTCGGGATTGTAGGTCTGCACGATAACCTCACCACCCTTGGGTCCGCGGCCGCTCCGTCCGGCAACCTGCGTAATTAGAGAGAAGGTTCTCTCTGCAGAACGGAAATCTGGCAAATTTAAAGCTGTATCCGCTGAGATTATTCCCACCAGCGTAACATCTGGAAAGTCCCATCCCTTGGCCACTAGCTGAGTACCCACTAAGATATCGACCTTTCGCTGGCGAAATGCATTAAATATTTTCTCTGCAGCATACTTATAACGCATTGTATCGATATCCATTCTCATAACTTTTGCCCCGGGAAACATTTTCTTCACTACCTGTTCAACTTTTTCAGTACCAGTCCCAAAATAGCGAATTTTTCTACTGCCGCAACGAGGGCAAAATCTCGGCGCCTCATCATGATGGTTACAATAGTGACACTTAACCCTTTTCTCATCAAAATGGTAGACCATGGAAACGTTACAATTTGGACATTTTAACACAAAGCCGCATTCTCGACATAGGATAAAAGTGGAATACCCTCGCCGATTTAAAAAGAGGATAATCTGTTCGCCTTTTTTTAATCTATCAGCGATGGCTTCAAAAAGTTTCCCAGAGAGGATGCCCCGATTCTTACTCTTTTCAAGTTCTTCACGCATATCAACTACATCTACTGAAGGAAGAGACCTTTTATATATCCTTTCCGGAAGAGTTAAAAGTCTATATGGTTTTACTCCCGTTAAGGACCGGTAGAAAGCCTCCAGAGAGGGAGTCGCTGAACCCAGAACCAGAGTTGCTCTTTCAAGCTCAGCCCTCTTCTGGGCTAATTCTCTGGTATGATACAAAGGTCTTTTTTCCTGCTTGTAAGAAGTATCATGCTCCTCATCAATTATTATTAGGCCTAAATTGGGGAAAGGCGCAAAAATTGCTGACCTTGCTCCAATCATTATATCTATCTTACCCTGGAAGGCGGATTGCCAGGTTGTATACCTCTCCCCCTGGGAAAGGCGACTGTGCCAGAGGCCGATTCGAGTGGATCCAAATCTCTCTTCAAAAATACTCAAGAATTGGGGGGTCAATGATATTTCGGGAACCAAAAATACGGACTGTCTTCCCACTTCCTGAGCCTGAGCTATAGCCTGTAGATAAACCTCTGTCTTGCCACTATCAGTTACGCCATGGATAAGAAAGATACCAAACGTTTGATTCTTTATATTACCTTGAATGGGTTTTAGTATTCTCTTCTGCTGGGGAGATGGGATAAAGGCAGAGAAAATTTTTACTTCTTGTTCTTTAATCTTTCCCCTCGCTCTTACGGGCCGAAAATTGTGAGGAAGTATTGTATCCAGAGCCTGGCCGAGAGAACAGACATAGTATTTGGATATCCACCTAGCCAGCTCCAAAAGATTTTCAGAGATTAAAGGCTCTTTATCAATGATTTCTTCAATAATCTTTAGACCTTTTAGTCCTGACTTTGTTATGCTATCTACAATATATCCTATCCTCTCTTTGGCTCCAAGGGGCGCCATTACTCTTCTTCCTACCAGTCTTTCCGACTCAAGTTCAAGTGGAAGCGAATAGTGAAAAATTCTATTAAAGGGCATGGGAAAAACAACTGACACACATCTTTGCATCGCCATAGATAACTCATCCTTCTGCTTTAGCGGAAACTTAGCTAATCGGGCGACCACAAGGGTCGCCCCTACGCGACCCCGATACATCGGGGGCTCTTTCCCTGATGCGAGGGGATTTGGTGTAGCGAGCATTTGAATTTTTAGCCAAAAATCGAAGACGACCCTTCCTTACCCCCCACCTTTTTTCCGGGGGCCACCACCCCCTCCAATGCCCCCCTCCTTTTATCCTCCCCCTCAAGGGGGGAGGAATATAGGTGGGGGTATTCGGGGGAGGAGGAGAGGAGGGGGTATCCGCTCCTAATGCGAGGAATTTGGTAAAGCCTGAGAATGAAGGAATAGTTTGAAGAGCTTCAATTCCGTCAGGCTTCGCCCCGATTCATCGGGACCTACAAATCTTCTACCCCATTGTAGGCACAGATTCAATCTGTGCAACTGACTGAGCGACTCTGAAAACTATTCCTTCTTCTTGAGGGCGACCAAGGTCGCCCCTACGCGACTTTCCATGTTCATTTCCTTTATAGTGTAGGGTTTTATGCCCGAAATTTGAAATTTGAAATTTGCAATTTGTAATTTACACTTCTTTTATATCTTAAACTTTTCAGCCCAATCGCTTATGATTGGACACCTCTGCCATAGCCTTCTTTATCTTTTTCATATCTTCCCACACTTCCCCTTTTCTATTCGGGTCTCTCAAAAGATATGCTGGATGGTAAGTAGGAATGACCTTTATAGGCTCTCCAAACTTTCCATAGGGTGGATAAAAATCGTAGAACTTTCCACGAAGTCCTCCGATGCCACCACTTAAGTTCAAAAGCGCTTTTGTAGCTGGTGAACCCAAAGTGCAGATAATTTTAGGCTTGATAATTCCAATCTGCTTAAACAAAACAGGAAGACACTGAGCTACCTCATCCTGAGCGGGAGGTCGGTCGTTACCTCTCATCTCTGGGTGGCTGGGATCTCTCATAGGATGACATTTTACAATATTGGAAATGTATACTTTTTCTCTTTTCAGTCCAATCGATTCAATTATTTTAGTTAAGAGCTGTCCAGCTTTCCCCACAAAGGGAATTCCCAACCGATCTTCATCGAAACCGGGCCCCTCACCAACAAACATTAATTCAGCCTTGGGATTCCCTGCTCCGAACACCAAATTTGTCCTCGTTCTCCCCAACTTACACTTCTGACAATCTTTTATGCTCCCTGCCAGGTCCTCTAAGGCTTGAGATTCAGCCCGCTTTTCTTCCAGATGTTGGATTAACTCTTCCACTCCCCTATCTCTCTCTTGCTCCAGAAACTTCCTGGTTATTGAAATTAACTCAACAAACTCTTTGCGTCTATCCAATTCTAAGTCCTATACTCATTTCATAAATTCGTTTAATTCAGATAGTATCCTTTCGGCTATCTTTTCCTTTCTCATTTTCCGTAAGAAGATTTTTTTCCCTGATCTTGTGAAAATTTTGACTGTTGCTTCATCTCGACTCATTACTTCCGGGGCATTAGCTATAATCATATCGAGATTCTTCCTTTTCAGTTTCTCCCGAGCGTCCCTTTCCAAATCTCTTGTCTCCAGGGCAAATCCAATTAAGAATTTCGCACCTTTCTGGTTGCCCAATTGACCGAGGATATCAGGGTTCCTTATCAAATTTATACTTTTCCTCTGAATCTTGCTTTTAATTTTTTCTTTCTCCCTCTTCTCTGGACGGTAATCGCTAATAGCAGCAGAAGCGATAACCACATCACAGCGAGGAAAGTGCTTTAAGACTTCCTTTTCCATATCGAGGGCAGACTTTACAAATATGGTGTTCACTCCTTCTGGTGGTGTAATATTTGTAGGACCGCTAATTAATATTACCTCTGCCCCCCTCCTTTCGGCTACTTCGGCCAAAGCATAGCCCATTTTTCCGGAAGAAGCATTTGATATAAACCTCACCGGGTCCAGGTATTCATGAGTGGGACCGGCGGTGATGAGAAAAGTCTTACCTACCATATCTTTTTCTCTATCCAAGATACCCCTAACAGTCTCCATAATCTCATCATTACTAGCTAACCTTCCTAAGCCAATCTTTCCTGAGGCAAGCATTCCGTATCCGGGTCCAATAAATTTGAATCCTTTCTCCTTCAACTTTCCAATGTTCGCTTGCGTGAAGCTATTCTTATACATAGTTTCGTGCATTGCTGGCGCTATTAAAATGGGCGCCTCACTTGCCAAAACAGTAGCTGTCAGGAGGTCATCAGCCATGCCAGCAGCTAATTTTGCAATGGTGTTGGCTGTAGCAGGGGCAATCAAGACTAAGTCCGCTCTTTCGGCCAAAGAAATATGCTCGAACTTCCACTCTTCCGGCAAATCGAAAAGATTTAAATAGACTCTATTCCCAGAGAGGGTCTGAAGAGTTAAAGGGGTGACGAAATGAGTGGCTGATTTGGTCATTACTACAAAAACTTCAGCACCCGACTCTCTTAGCCGAGAGACTATCCCACAGGCCTTGTAAGCGGCAATACTGCCTGTTATGCCTAAGACGACTTTTCTACCCGAAAGAGGTCTATTTTTCTTCAGGTTTCTTTTTTTGGACACTTTCCTCTTTTGAGGTCTTTCCCTTTGAGATTTCCTTCTCGTCGGTATCCTTATTGGCCACTTCGTACAATGCTTGCATAATTATCTCAGGTGTGATTTTAATTTTTAAGTCTTTCTTCGCTTTCTCTTTTAATAACTTCGAGGCTAAAATAACCAACTCGTATTTATTAGATACATTATTGAGCAGCAATTTATCTAGTGAAGGTTTAGTTTTATCTTTTCTCATTTTTTCTACTCCAACTAAATCCGGAGTTTAGCAGATTTAAACACTTCGCTATAGATGATTCAGTTTTTGTATCCTTTCTTTCGACCTCTTTACTCTATTCTTTTCAGCCACTACAAGGCATGTAAGTTCTCTCAGTGCATTTACTAACCGGTCATTAATCACTAAGTAGTCATAACTTCTTATTCGTCCTATTTCCCATCGGGCATTAGTGAGTCTTTTTTTAATAGTCGCTTCGTCGTTTTTCCCCCGCCCCTTAATCCTTCTTTTCAATTCAGAAAATGAGGGAGGCGCAAGGAAGATAAAGACCGCCTCAGGATACCTCTTCTTCAATTTCATCGCACCACGCACATCTATGTCCAATATGACATCTTTACCCTTAAGCAGATTTCTTTCCAGAAAATCCTTGGGTGTACCATAGTAATGACCATGAACCAATGCCCACTCCGCAAGCTCACCCCTTTTAATCTTTTCTTTAAACTCATTTCTTGAGACAAAGAAGTAATCCTTCCCTTCAACTTCTCCACGCCGCGGATTCCTTGTAGTGACCGAGACCGAATAGCAGGCATTGGGAAGGTCCTCAATTAATTTTCTGCACAGGGTCGATTTACCTGTACCTGAAGGAGCAGAGATAATTATGGGTAGTCCAGACTCAGCCATTAGTTTCACTTCCGTTTTTTTAATTTATTCTGATTTGTTCTGGTAGAAGGGATGATTCTCTGATCAATAACTATATTATTAAAACCTATATTAATTAATCTTACTACCATATCTTTTCCTTACCATGGGTCATGGAAAAATTAAACCTTTATTATAAGAAAAATTTTGAAAGATGTCAAATAATAATTATTCTTATATCGCCCCAGAATCCAATTTGGCCATCCTTAACTATAACTACTCCCTTAATCCCTTCAATACTCTTGGCAAAATCGATTCCTTTGGTGATATCTCTACTCTCCATTATTAAATTTCCCATCGCAGTAGCACAAGCATCAGCCAGAGCAGTGGAATTAGAAACAGCCACTGCGACATCAGCTCGACCAAAACTGAAAGAATGGCCTTGAGTTCCACTTGAAGCACAGATCCCAAGGGGAGTATCTGTGGGATGCACTTCAAGACCAATTCGGTTAGAAATCTCATCCGAATCAGAGTAGATTCCCACCTTGCGTGGTTTGGTTGTTTTCATAAAGACATCCCCACCATTCTCAATTATTACATCCGAAATCTCCTCCGACAATTTTCTTCCCACCGCGCCAGCGATCGCTCCGGCCACTGAGGCAAAGGGACCTACATTGGCAAGTAGCGCTACCCGGGCCATCTCCTTAATAATTTCTGGAGCATCAGAATCTACGGCCACGGGCCTAAAACTCACCTCAAAAAGCGGGTAATTCCTTATATAATCCTCGATATCCCGCCGATAATCCCGTATCAACCTTTCTGTCTCGGTAATGATACTCTTTAGATTTTCCTTTTTCCTACTATCCACAGCTACGTATACGTCTGTTTCTTTCTGGTTAACTCTGAAGCCCACCAGGTCCTTGCTCTTAAACAACTCGCGATATCTTCTCTTCTCACCCATTCTCATCTATTTCCATATTCTTCCTTAATTCAGCAATTACCTTTTTGAATTCCTCGGGGATGGGAGCAGTAAATTCCACCCAATCCTTCCTAACAGGATGAATGAATCCCAATTTATATGCATGGAGGAGCTGTCGGCTTACCCCAAAATTCTTTGGAGCGGGCGGTCCATACTTCCCATCTCCCACAACAGGATGTCCGATGTGTGCCAGATGGACCCTTATCTGATGTGTCCTCCCTGTCTTTGGTCTTACCTCTAAAAGTGTAAAATCTCCTAAAATTTCACGCACTCTAAAATGGGTAATTGCTTGGCGGCTTCTTATCGAAGTCACAGCCATTTTCCTCCGGTCTGTAATCTTTCTACCCACTGGCGCCTCGATAGTTCCTTCTGGATTTATAATTTTCCCAAAAACTAAGGCTACGTACACCTTTTCCACTTTTTTATCCTCAAACTGTTTGGCTAAACGGGACAAGGAGGTGCTATTTTTGGCAACAACCATAACCCCAGAAGTGTCCTTATCCAGGCGGTGAACAAGTCCCACTCGATTAATATCGGGGAATTTTGCGCTGGCTAAATTAGGAAAATGGTATAGAAGAGCATTCACCAATGTCCCCGAATAGTTTCCACATGCGGGATGAACTACCATGCCAGGCGGCTTATTGAGTACAATTATAGTTTCATCTTCGTAAATGATATCCAGAGGAATTTCCTCAGCAAAGGCCCTGTGAGGCTTGACTGGAGGTAAATTTATGCTGATTACATCTTTTTCCTTAACTTTGTAATGTCTGGAAACAGTCTTGCCATTAACCAGTATATCTCCCTGTACAATCATCTTTTGCAGGAAGCTTCTGGAATGGCCGGGAAAAGAAAAAGACAAATAGAAGTCCAGTCTCTTCCCTTTTTCACCCTTATGCACAACAAATTCTTTCATCTTGCTAACCAACAGTTTTCTCCTTACCTGGACGCTTCCTTAAAAGAAAAAATGCCATAAGAATCCCACCAATACAGACACCCGAATCGGCAAGGTTGAAAATAGGCCAGATGCGGAAATCCAAAAAATCGATTATAAATCCGAACCTCAACCTGTCAATAAGATTACCTAAAGCACCACCCAAAACTAACCCTAAACAGAACCTTTCCCCTGGTGATTTGAGAGCATTTCTTCTTTCAAAAAAGACGATAACTAGAATAATAATTAAGGAAACGGTGATAAATATAGAATTCCCTTGAGGAAAAAGCCCGAAGGCAATGCCAGTATTCTCAACATAAGTAATGTGGAATATACTCTTTATAATTGGAATTGATTCGCTAAGAGACATCTTTTGTCTGATTAAATACTTAGAGAACTGGTCCATAGATAATAGAATTAAAGCAACCAGGTACATTAACTTTTATCCTTTTCTATCCACCTCCTCTCCCCTCTGGGGAGAGGATTGAGGTGAGGGGGAGAATTGCTGTCACAAATTCTTCACTACTTCTACACACCTTCGGCAAAGCTGGGGATGTTCTCTGTCCTCTCCCACAGTGGGACTCCAGTTCCAACAGCGCACGCACTTCCTTCCCGGGGCCCTTCTCACCCCCATATATAGTTCAGGCATCTCCTCGCTTTTCATCATGACTTCTGATTTGTCATTCCCTGCCCCGGACGACCCTGAGGGTAGTTCCTCGAAAACCTTCACTTCAGAAACAATAAAAATTCCCTTCCAATCTCTCTCATAGTTATGAAGGACGGTGACTAGCTCCTTTTCCTGAGCATAAAGGTCCACTTCTGCTTCAAGAGAACTCCCGATAATCTTCTCTTTTCGGGCAATCTCCAGTGCCTTCACAACACTTTTCCTAAGGAGCAAAATCTTCTCCCACTTCTCTGCCAATTGTTCGTTCCAATACTTTTTCTCCACCCGAGGAAGATTGGTCAAAAAGACACTCGGCTCCTTAATTCCTGGCATCATCCGCCATACCTCTTCCGCAGTATGTGCCAGAATTGGAGCAGTGAGCTTAATCAAACTTACTGCTATCTCATAAAGAACTGTCTGAGCTGATCTTCTGGAAAGAGAATCTCTGCCAAAAGTATAGAGCCTGTCCTTAAGCACATCCAGATAGAATGAGGAAAGTTCTATGCTGCAGAAATTGTGGATAGCCCTATAAACTCGATGGAATCCGAAAGATTCATAATCTTCTGTCACTTGGGAAATCAGTTCCTGCAAACAGTGGAGCATCCACTGGTCGATTTCCGACATCTCTTCATATTTTACCTTTTTTGAAAGATCGAAATCGTTCAAGTTTCCTAAAAGGAAACGGAAAGTGTTTCTAATCCGTCGATAACCCTCGACGAGGTGACCGAGAATCTCCGAAGAAATGCGCACATCTTCGCGGTAGTCTTCGGAGGCAACCCATAGTCTCAAAATCTCAGCACCATACTTTTCGATAATTTCCTGAGGTGCAATTACGTTACCTATCGACTTGGACATTTTTCTGCCTTCACCATCAACAACAAACCCATGAGTCAAAACGCTCTTAAAGGGAGCCGCCTTTTCCAGGGCAACTGCAGGAATTAGCGAGGTCTGGAACCAACCTCTGTGTTGGTCTGAGCCCTCCAAGTACAAGTCTGCAGGCCAGGATAGGTTTTCTCGCTCTCTAAGAACAGCTTCATGACTGACCCCGGAATCGAACCAGACATCCAGAATATCTTTCTCTTTAATAAACTTTCTTTTTTTGCACTTGGGGCATTCTGTACCCTTTGGTAGAATCTCTTCTTCTTTTTTTATATACCAGGCATCACTTCCCTCCCTCAGAACCAAATCCTGGACAGCACCCATGCTCTCTTCAGACATCAGTGGTTCCCCACAATTTTTACAGTAGAAGATGGGAAGTGGAACTCCCCAATATCTTTGGCGGGAAAGACACCAATCCGGTCTTCCTTCCACCATGCTAGAGATTCTGTTTTCTCCAATTTTGGGAATCCATTTCACCTTTTTTATTACTTCCAGCATCTTTTCCCTGAGCTGGTGCTTATCTACATCCAGAAACCACTGTTCTGTAGCCCGGAAAATAATCGGCTTCTTGCAGCGCCAACAATGGGGATAGGTATGGACAATCTCTTCCGAGTGGAGAAGATGAGAGGAATTTTTCAATCTTTCTATAATTAGGCTGTTAGAAGAAAAAACATCCACTCCTGAGAACTGAGGAACTTCCTCAGTAAATTTTCCTTTGTCATCTACAGGAGCCAAAACAGGAAGTCCGTATTTCAACCCGATCTGGTAATCTTCCTGTCCGTGACCTGGAGCAATATGGACTATCCCGGTCCCTTCTTCCAGGGTCACGAAATCGGCACAGATACCGACAGAGTCCCTTGCCATAAAAGGATGAGAAAAGACACCTCCTTCCAGATCTCTGCCCTGCGAAACTTTCAGAATATTATAATTTTCGATTCCAAATTTCTCCATCAGATTCGATACTAACTGTTTAGCCACAATTATTATCTCTTCTTTTAATGAAGGATCCGAAGGGGACAACTTTACCCATGCATATTCGTATTCTGGGTGGAAAGCAAGAGCTACATTGGCGGGCAAAGTCCAGGGAGTTGTTGTCCAGATTAGAACAGAAGTAGGAGTAGCAGACTTCAGTCTGCGTTTTGGAGTAGCAGACTTTAGTCTGCGTTTGGCAGGAAGTTCAAATTCTGCCTCCTTATCTCTTCCCAACATCTTCACTGGAAATTTCACATAAACAGAATGGGAAGTGTGATTGGAATACTCCACTTCCGCTTCAGCCAGAGCTGTCTCGCAATTTGCACACCAATAGACTGGCTTCTTTCCTCTATAAATATAACCTTGCACAACGAGACGCTTGAATATCTCGATGATTTTAGCCTCGTAATCGAAGGACATTGTCAGATAGGGATTTTCCCACTCGCCAAAAATTCCCAGTCGTTTGAACTCTTCTTTCTGAATGCGGGCAAACCCTTGGGCATAAGCTCGTGCTTTCCTGCGGAATTCAACCCTGTCTATCTCTTCTTTCCTGAGACCAATGCTCTTTAAGAGCTGGTATTCTATAGGCAGCCCATGGCAATCCCATCCAGGAACGAAAGGAACATTGAACCCTTCCATCAGTTTAAATTTAACGATTATATCCTTAAGAATCTTATTTAGTGCATGCCCCATATGAATGTTCCCATTAGCATAAGGTGGACCATCGTGAAGGATATACCTGGGTGCGCTCTTATTCTTCTCCTGGATAACTTCATATAATTTCATCTCTTCCCATCTTTTCTGTATCTGGGGTTCCTTTTTTGGCAAATCGGCTTTCATCTGAAACTGTGTAAAGGGAAGGTTTATTGTCTTATTGTATTCCATTATTCAATCTCCTCATGTGAAAAACCTTTCCATTTTTTTTCTATCGGGATGCCTGATAACGCCTTTCTCAGTTATAATAGCGCTCACTAACTCATGTAGGGTTAGGTCAAAAGCCGGGTTGAAAACAGCCATATTTTTGGGAGCAATTCTCCTTCCCTGTATTTCCAGAACTTCCCTGGGGTCTCTCTCCTCAATCACGATATCTCTACCCTTATGAGTTCTCATATCAACAGTAGATGAGGGAGCGGCAACATAAAAGGGAACATCGTGATGCTTTGCTAAAACAGCCAGAGTATAAGTCCCGATTTTGTTAACCACATCGCCATTCGCGGCAATGTGGTCGGCGCCCACAATCACACAATCAATAGCACCCTTCTGCATAAGATACCCAGCCATATTATCAGTCACCAGAATAGCAGGAATCTTATCGTGAAGAAGCTCCCACGCCGTGAGACGAGCTCCCTGCAGCGCCGGACGCGTCTCGCCCACAAAAACTTTCTTTATCCTCCCCCTACTATAAGCTGCTCTAATCACGCCCAGAGCTGTTCCATAGCCCGCTGTAGCCAGTGAACCTGCATTGCAATGAGTAAGAATATTTGCAGGCTTGTTAATTAACTTCAGTCCATTTTTGCCAATTCGCTTGTTTAATTTAATATCCTCTTTTAGCATCTTAATGGCTTCCTTTTCAAGAATATATTTGACCTCTTTTAAAGATTTCTTGTAGTTCTTTCTGGCTAAGCTGAGGAGTCTCTCAATCGCCCAGAAAAGATTTGCTCCGGTTGGCCGGGTGTGCAGGAATCGATTTGCTATGGCGTCTAACCTTTTGAAGAACTCATCTCTCGTCTTAACTTTGATACTTCTTGCACCCAGAACGAGTCCCATAGCAGAAGCAATGCCAATCGCAGGAGCACCGCGGATCGACATCCTTTCAATACAAAGGGCAATTTTCTGGTAGTTCTTACACTCAATTACTTCTTCTTTATGAGGGAGCTTAGTCTGATCTAAAATATAGACTTTTCCTTCTTTCCACCAGATTGTCTTAATCATTTTCTATTTTATTATAAAAAAACTTACCAGCCAAAAGAGTAGAATAAATATGACCAGAAGTGTAATGGAAAGAGTAGATTCTTCCTGAATCGGAATAAACTTGCGCGCCTGATTGAAGATGAGCTCTGAAAAATCTCTGATGAGTAGCCCAGCCAAAACGGCGTTTAAATCTTTGCCTTGTCTGGTCAGAACGAACTTGGCTAAAACTACAATAAACAGGATAATTAAGAAACTGTTAATCAGATAACCGAGTAGATTTAGTAGAAATTGCATATCGTCTCTTATGTGAAACTGGAGTCCTTGCGAAAGCAAGGTAATTAAACTGTGGAGCGTCAAACGAAAGTTTGACCAAGTAAAAGAATGTCATGCCGAACTTATTTCGGCATCTCCTGACAGCGGAAGAGATCCTGAAACAAGTTCAGGATGACACTGAGGTGTCAGTTTGCCAAGAGCTTTTAGAATTTTAGCCAAAAAACGAGGACGACACATTCTTCTAATGCGAAGGGATTTGGTGTAGCAAGCATTTGAATTTTTAGCCAAAAATCGAAGACGACATATTCTCCTAATGCGAGGAATTTGGTAAAGCCTGAGAATGAAGGAATAGTTTGAAGAGCTTCAATTCCGTCAGGCTTCACGTGAGCGCTGACGGAATTAGAGCGAGGTTCTAACTGAGCGACTCTGAAAACTATTCCTTCTTCTTGCGGGCGACCAAGGTCGCCCCTACGCGACCTGAGATTTTTAGCGGTGCTCGAAGAGCAAAAAATTCTTTAGCGAACCAAATCCCGAGCATATCTCCCTTAGCGATGAACAAACTATCTTTTGTGAATCAGTCTGTGCTTAGCTCTTTTGACCTTTTAGCAGCCTCCTTCACGGCTGCAATTAAAATTTTCTGAAACCCTTTTTCCTCAAGATATTTCAACGCGGCTTCAGTTGTTCCGCCAGGCGATGTCACTTTCGCCCTTAAAACTTGGGGGCTTTCCCCTGTCTCCACAAACATCCTCGCCGCACCCAGGACCGTCTGACTAACCAGTTTTCTCGCATCATCCTCCGACAAGCCCATCTCCATTCCCGCCTCAATTAGGGACTCAATGATATAGAATATATACGCTGGGCCACTACCCGACAGAGCAGTTACTGCATCGAGCATCTGTTCAGGAACTTTAACCACAATTCCAACTCCACGGAACATCTCTTCTGCAATCGTCTCTTCCTGTTCACCTGCATATTTACCTGGGGAGATGCCTGAAGCACCTGTTTTAACCAGACAAGGAGTATTGGGCATCACTCTAACCACAGGAACCTCTTTGCCAAGAGCTTCTTCTATGAAGCCAGTAGTAATTCCAGCAGCGATGGAGATAATTACCTTATCCCCTGTCACAACATCCCTAATTTCAGAGAGAACTTTCCCAATTACCTGTGGCTTTACAGCCAAAACAATAACATCGCTCTTCTCCACTGCTTCTCTATTCTTCTCGGTAATGGAGATTCCTTCCCTTTCCCTGATATACTCAAGCCGCTCAGGTCTAATATCAGTAACCAAAACTTTATCCTTACTAATGAGCCCGCTCTTCAGAGTTCCCGAAATCAATACACTACCCATATTTCCACAGCCAATGAAGGCTACCCTTTTCTCTCTCAATAAATCTCTTCTCTCTTCAGGGACCATAGACCAATCTTTCCTCCTTTCTCCTTTCCGACGTTCAACAAAGGGAGGTCTTCCTCCACCAAGGCGGCGTCTCTCTCCTTTTCTCCTTTTTTCTCTCTTCCACTTTTTGTTATTTAGTTCCATAATTATCCTCTCATATTATTTTTATGGCCCAAAGATTGCCCTTCCTATCCGCAACATATTTGAACCTTCCTCAATAGCCAGTTCAAAGTCATTACTCATACCCATCGAGAGATATATCATTTTTACATTTTTTATATCTTCAGCTTTTACTTCTTCCATCAGCTCCTTCAGCTTTCTAAAACAGGGTCTACAATCCTCTCGATTTTCATAAAGGGGTGCCATGGTCATCAGTCCTTCAACCTTCGTGTTAGGAAGCCCACTAATCTCCTTGAGGAAAGGAATTACCTGTTCAGGGCTCAATCCATACTTCGATTCCTCACCTGATACATTCACTTCAATCAATATCTTCTGTGTTTTGCCAACTTTTCTGGCCTCCTTGTCAATCTCTTTCGCCAATTTAGCGCTGTCCACAGAATGAATTAAATCAAAAATTTTGACAGCATCCTTTGCCTTATTCCTCTGCAAGTGTCCTACCAAGTGCCAGATAACTTTACTGCCTACTTTTCCATGTTTTTCTTTCGCTTCCTGAACTCGACTCTCGCCAATAATATTTACTCCTGAGGCTATTGCCTCTTCGATCCTATCAGGCTCTACTGTTTTGGTCACTGCCACCAGGGTTATCTCCTGAGGGTCTCGACCAACCAATTCCGACTTCACTCGAATCTTCTGCTTAATCTTTTCCAAATTTTCCTTTATAGACATATCAAGACTCTATACTTCTCTTTTTGAATCGAAGGATTAATTGTAGAATTGGCCTTGTTAATTTTTGAAAAAAGCGCGTGAAGATGGCCGCTCTGCGGTCAAAAGACCTTCGGTTTCTCACTCGCCTACGATTGGGAGCATAATCGGGTAGCGCCGTGGTTCTCCGTTCAGCCTTTGCTCTTCTTTCCGCTCTTCTCCGCTCAGGCACTGCATCACCAAAATTGCTTTTCGTCTTCGTAAATTTTTCTAATATCCTACTGTACTCTTTCTTTAGGCTTAGAAATCGCACTCCGCAATTAAATTTTTTCTCTCTCGCCAAGAAATAATTCCAGACGACTTCTGCCTCTGCTTCCAGCCGGGGGGAAGGGAAGTCTAAATCAAGAGTTAATGAAATCCTTGAAGAGACTGGTAGAGAATTTTTTAGAAGGAGAGAAGCTCCCCGGGAACTTAAATCGGCTGTCTCTGCAGAGAAACTCGTTGCAATATTGCTGGGCAAATCCCTAACTCTTACTTTCACAGGGATCCCTGCTAAAACTCTTGTCGATCCCCTTCTATCTATTGAAGCTAAAATCCTTTTCATCCTCTTCTCCATTCCAAGATTAATGGTGTTTGCTATTCGATTTTTGCTTGACCCAAGAATCTATTTCTGACTTGTTGTAGCGCCACTGTTTCCCAATTTTCGAGGCAGGAATCTTACCCTCGCGGGTCATTTTGTAAACTGTAACTTTACTCAATCTAAGATAATCTGCTACCTCTTTTATAGTCATTAATCTTTGCATAGTCTCCCCCTGGTATAATATTCATTCTACCTGATTACACAGATTTCTAAAAAAAGATTACACAGATTAAACTTAATATCTGTGTAATTACACATCTTTACTCTTTATAAGATATCTTGTGTTCTTGTGATTTCTTCTTATATTTTTTGATATATTTCGACTTTTCGTGATATTGAATAATATATTATACTTATAAAGAAGTCAAGAAAAATTTAGGAGATTTTCAGAAAGTCAGAAATCTCTAATCACACATCCAGAGGCCTCTTTAGTTGGATTATTGCCATCAGGCGTCCGGCGGAGGATTTATCTCGGCGATAAGAAAACAAATTTTTATCCTCATAAGTGCAGATGGGACTTATTTCTATATTTTCCGGGAGAACCCCTGCTCGCTGCAACTGATAAGAATTTGCCCTGGCCAAATCGATGGACCAAAATCTTTCCTGGGAGACTTGAGCCTTTGCTTGAGGGAATTCTGAGACTATCGAAGCCAAAACTTCTCTTCCAAAGGGTTCAAAGCGCTCCCTGAAAGCTTTTGCTACCGGAGACCAGGAGACTCTATAACATTCCTTGCAAATATGCGGTCCAATAGCTACAAGAAGATCTTCTGCTTTTACTCCAAAATTTTCTGACATTATCTCCACTGCTTTAGAGGAAATTTTGGCGACTGTACTTCGCCAACCGGCGTGCAGGAGACCTATTACTTTCTTCCCTGGGTCAAAAAGAAATATGGAAGGGCAATCTGCAACAAATATGGCAAGAGGGACATTAGGTAGGTCAGTAATAAGTCCATCTGTAGCTGGGAATTTTCTGCCCAAATCTTTCTCTCTAACTATAGCGATGTTATTCTTGTGTACCTGGTTTCCAGTAGTGATTCGAGAATACGGTATGTCTAATCGGTGGGCTATCTCTCTTCTCTTTTGTGGGAATTTTGAATTGCCTGCACTCGCAGTTGTAACGCCAGCTAAAATGGGAAATCTGGAACTAAAGGGGATGGGAAGAAAGAAGTCTTTCATTATTAAATTTAGAATTAAACTTTTGCACCACTTCCCGAATCTATTCCGCGAATATATAATAGAAACTCTTCAGGATTACTGGCAGAAGCTAAGGCATCTTCCATCTTAACCAGTCCTTTACTATACAAATTCTGTAATGCCTGATTGAAAGTTTGCATTCCGTAATACTCGCCTTTTTCCATACTACCAAGAATTTCTCCTATTTTATTTTCTTCTATCAATTTCTTAATCAGCGCAGTAACAAACAGAACTTCCACGGCAGGCACTCTTCCTTTTCCATCCATTCTCGGCAGAAGTCTCTGGGAAATCACTGCCTTCAAGGTATCAGCCAACTGCAGGCGAACTTGGTTCTGTTGGTAAGGCGGAAAAAGGTCTATAACACGGGTTATGGTTTGAATTGCATCGATCGTATGGACAGTGGATAATACGAGGCTTCCCAATTGGGCTGCAGTCAATGCTGCAGCCATTGTGGCTAAATCTCTCATTTCACCTACCAGGATTACATTGGGATCCTGGCGGACAATATGTTTTAAGGCAGCAGGATAATCGAGCGTATCTTCACCTAATTCCCTTTGACTTATAATGCTCTTCTTATCTTGATGTAGAAATTCAATAGGATCTTCAATTGTTATAATATGAACCGAACGGGTGGAATTAATGTAGTTGACAATTGCAGCCAGCGTTGTAGATTTACCACAGCCGGCCGGTCCTGTGACCAATACAAGTCCCCGGTCATTCTCTGAAATCTTCTTTAGTACAGGGGGGAGATTTAATTGTTCAAAATCAGGAACTTCCAAAGGGACAAGGCGAAATGCTATATGGAAAGTTCCTCTCTGGAGGAAAATATTGACCCTGAAACGCGCCAATCCCTCTATTGCAAAAGAGAGGTCGCACTCATGGTTTTCCTTAAAAATCTTTTTCTGCTTCTCATTCAAAAGAGAGAGACCGACCCGCTCAGTCTCCTGTGGACTGAGCACAGGATATGAACTGGGCACAAGCCGTCCATCAATTCGAAAAATGGGTGGACTTCCGGCACGGAGATGCAGGTCAGAAACCTTTTTGTCAACCATTTCGTGTAAAAGGTCAACAATTTCCATCTCTGCTCCCAAAGCTCATCAGAATTACCGGTAACTCTTCTTTCTCCGAATAAGAGTGGGCACTTGCAGGTTTTCCTTCAGGTAGCCGGGCTCTCTCAATAACTCCTTCTTGTATTCCCATAAATCCCCTGCCAACTCTTCCTGTCCGAGTTTCTCTCCGAGAGAAGCTCGGGGTGGAGGAAAGCCAGTAGCAATTACAGTAATTTTTACCTCCTCTTTGAGGCTCTCATCAAATGCCTGACCAAAGAAGACATTTGCTCCAGAGGAGGAAGCATTGTGAATTAAGTCCATTGCCTCTTTAATTTCAAACATCGTAATATCTCTATTTCCTGTGATATTGACCAAAATTCCTTTTGCACCTGCAATGGAAACATCCTCCAACAAAGGGCAATTTATAGCTGACTTAGCCGCCTTAGTTGCTCTATCTTTCCCGCGTCCCCTTCCCATTCCCATTAATGCCTCTCCGGCACTAGCCATAATCGTCTTCACATCAGCAAAATCAACATTAATCATTCCATGTGATGTAATAATCTCCGAGATGCTCTGCACTGCCTGGCGTAGAACATCATCAGCCACTTTAAAGGCATCCAGAGCAGGGGTAGTTTCATCAATAATGGCAAACAGTCTCTGATTTGGAATAACGATCAAAGTATCGACCTTTCTCTTCATGTTTTTCAGTCCTTCTTCCGCCTGCTTAAAGCGAATGGGTCCTTCAAACATAAATGGCCTGGTAACCACTCCTACGGTCAGAGCCCCTAAATCTTTGGCTATCTCTGCAATAACTGGCGCGCCTCCTGTCCCTGTGCCCCCTCCCATACCTGCAGTGATGAATACCATATCAGCACCTGTAAGAGATTCCCTAATTGCATCCCGGTCTTCCTCAGCAGCCTGGCGACCTTTCTCAGGGTCCCCTCCCACTCCCAGACCCTTGGTAAGATTGGCTCCCAACTGTAGGCGGTACCCAGCCAGAGAATTGCGAAGAGCTTGAGCGTCGGTATTTGCTGCGATAAACTCCACGCCTTTTATCTCCGAGGAAACCATGCGATTGATTGCATTGCCACCTCCGCCACCAATGCCTATAACTTTTATGTTTGCAGTAAGGTCAGCGTCCTGCTTGAACTTTAACATCTCCACCTCCAATAAATCACAGATAATTACAAGTCGGAGGTCGCCAATTCAAACGAATATTCGTACCCACTCGGGCTTTTTTAAAGGACCTCCTCGAACCAGTCTTTTATCTTGCGAAAAAGAGAACGCCTCTTTCTCCTTACGAACCTCCTCTCATAAATAGGAAATTCCTCTTTCTGAGCATATTTAATCAAACCAATGGCTGTAGCATAGTCTGGACTGCTGATAACCTCTGAAAGTCCCTCCACTTTCTGGGGCATACCCAACCTCATAGGCAGGTCCAAAATATCTTCAGTAATTTCTTTAACCCCTCGTAGCAAAGCGCCGCCTCCTGTTAAAATCCCCCCAGCAGGTATCAAATTCTCCCTGCCTATTTTTGCCATCTCTTCGCGAACAAAAGTAACGATTTCTTCTACCCGCGGCTCGATAATCTCGCAGAGTTTACTCATCAGGATTGTCTCTCGGGTCTTACCGTCCATACCCGAGATATTTATTTCCACATTATCGGAAATCATCTTCATTTGTGCACAGCCAAATTCCTTCTTAATCCTTTCTGCTTCTGAGAAAGGGACATGCAGACAATGAGCTATATCTTTTGTAATAATTTCACTTCCAATTGGAAGTGTTCTCGTGGCTTTAAGAGCCCCTTCAACAAAGACGGCTAAATCCACAGTCTGTCCACCAAAATCTATAAGGACACATCCCAAATCTTTCTCCTCAGGGGTAACTACAGTTTCTGCTGCAGCCAACACGCTCAAGACTATATCTTCTACTTCCAAGCCATTTCTATTAATACATTTGACAAGGTTATTAATTGTAGTGGAGACTCCTGTTACAATATGGACATGGACTCCCAAGTGACTTCCTTCCATTCCTACAGGGTCCATTACTCCCCTCTGACCATCAACCACGAAGCCCTGAGGGAGAGTATGAATGATTTCCCGCTCGGGAGATAGCCGAATAGCCCGGGCTGAATCGATAACTCTTAAAATATCCTCTTCAGCGATTTCTTTATCAGAACGGGCGATCATAATTGCTCCCTGATGATTGAAACTTTCAATATGACCACCTTCAATTCCCACATAAACCGTTTTAATCGGCGTATTTGCCATTCCTTCGGCTTCTTCTATAGCTTGACCTATAGCGCGGGTAGTTTCTTCAATATTAACCACTACACCGTTTCGTAAACCGCGACAAGGCACCCTCGCTGATCCTATTATTTCCACTTCTGGCTTCTGGGTAATTTTACCTACAACAGCATAAACATTGCTTGAGCCTACGTCAAGTCCAATAACTATTCTCTGTTTCATTTTCTCCTCAACCAGTCGGGCGACCGTGAAGGTCGCCCCTGCGCGGTCGCTCTGTACCTACATTCCCCTCACCCTGGACCCTCTCCCCACAGGGGAGAGGAAAATTCTCGGGTTCGATGAATCGAACCCCTACAATATAAATCCCAAAATCCAAATCAAAAATAACTGGTAGTCGGGCTCGTCCCTGAGCCCGACAGAAATTTGTAGGGGCTCAATTTATTGAGCCCGTTCCTTGGCACAGCTATCACCCTGCAGCTACATTCCCTTACCGTAGCAGCAAAGCGTAAGCTTTGCTACCATCTTTGCTCAACCTACAATTATCTCCCCTTTTCCCTCTTTTAAAAATCGCAAGTCAAGATAGTTAAAAGTCCTATTATTCTTCAGCAAATCCTCCAAGACTAAATTTAGATAAGCCAACTTTTTCTCCACTTGGTCTT
>Ga0315282_10000746_pt1 | contig 63428 bp, 65 predicted proteins | sample YL17G07_20_MG_FD_203693 | JGI IMG/M metagenome (GOLD analysis project Ga0315282, IMG submission 203693) | Sediment microbial communities from Yellowstone Lake, YNP, Wyoming, USA - YL17G07_20 | ecosystem: Environmental > Aquatic > Freshwater > Lake > Sediment | place: USA: Wyoming | collected...
CGGTCGAGGGGACGGCTACCTCCTTGGGCGACTTCTACATTTACGTCGACCAGTACAGCGGCTCCGGAATCTACTCGCTTACCGTCACTGTCACTGGAGGCACTGCGGCTCAGAACGACATGGGCTCCGGCACTGATGCTGGGGGCTCGCAAAGCACTGCTACTGCGATTCAAGCGGGCCTAGGCACTGGTTACCTTGGCTCATCTGACACTGCGGACTATTACAAAATCTCAGTTTCAAGCGGGCAGACCGTGAGCGCCTCAATGACTCCCCCGAGTGGCGCTGACTTCGACCTGGCGCTCTACGACACGGACGGTTCTTCCCTCGATTCCTCTACCCACGGCGGGGCTCAGACGGACGAGGTTACGGGGGTCGCTTCCTCAGATTATGTTTACATTGAGGTTTACCAGTACAGTGGGGAAGGAATTTATGCATTAAACATTACGCGCACGGGCGGCACTGCCCAGAACGACATGGGCTCCGGCACGGACGCTGGCAGCACGACCAGCGGGGCCACGGAGATACAGGCTGGCACCGGCTCCGGCTACTTGAACTCGACAGACACCGTCGACTACTACAAGGTCCACGTGAGTTCGGGTCAGACAATCAGGGCCAGCGTGACGCCACCGTCCGGGTCTGACTTCGACCTTTACCTCTATGACGCAAGCCAGTCGCAGGTTGACTCCTCCACACTTGGAAGCAGCCAGACCGACTCGGTTGAGCGCACGGCCTCGGCGTCGGGCTACTTCTACATCAAAGTGTCACACTACAGCGGGCAGGGGGTCTACTCCCTAACCGTAACTCTATCAGGTGTTGCAACCGCCACGCAGAATGATATGGACGCCAACACCGACGCCGGGGACAGTTTCACACAAGCCCTGACAATCAATGCTGGCACTGGCACTGGCTATGTTGACTCGACAGACGCGGACGACTATTTCAAGATTCATGTCTCGCAAGGTAGCACGATAAGCGCCACCTTAACGCCACCGTCGGGATCTGACTTTGACCTTTACCTGTATGACTCAAACCAGACGGAGGTAGACTCATCCACTCGAGGTGGAAGCACAATTGACAATGTTTCACGTGCGGCTACATCCGCGGGTGACTATTACATCCGCGTGTTCCGCTACGGCGGCTCCGGGAGTTATACCCTCTCGGTCTCGACAACGACCGCAGGCAGCATAGTGGAGTCCGCCCACCCATACGCAAACAACTTCGACCAAACTTGGACTGTCACCAGGCCCGGGGTGGGAAGGATGAAGGCCCACTTCAGCCAGCTTGACCTCGAGAGCGGCTGGGACTACGTGTACATCTACGATGAGAACCACAACTTCATAGAAAGCTTCACCGGGAGTTCCCGCGACCAGACCACCTCGTGGGTGAACGGAAGCACGGTGTACGTCAGGCTGACCACGGATGACTCAAACGGCGCCTACGGGTTCACCATCAGTCAGGTCGACACGGAAACTGCGGCCACTCCAGTCACCTCAACTGGCAAGTATGCGGTCATAGTCGGCATAAACGACTACCAGTACATCAACGGGCTCACCTACGCCGTGAACGACGCCCGGGACTGGAAGAACTACCTGGTCGGGAAGGGCTACGTCATAAGCGCCTTCCTCACGGACTCGCAGGCTACCGAGGCGAACATCCGGAGTGCAATAAGGAACGCGGCGGCGCAGGCTGGCTCCAGCGGCACGCTTGTAATCGCGCTATCCGGCCACGGCACCGACTCATCCCCGGGAGACGCCAACGCCTTCTGTGCATATGACACGGGCAGGAGCTCCAACCAGGGGTACGTCACGGGCTCGGAGCTGCAGAGCGACCTGTCCAGTTACGGCGGCAAGGCGTTCGTCTTCTTCGACTCCTGCCACTCCGGAGGCATGGACGCGGCAGTGACCCAGGCTGGCACAAATAAGGCCAACCGCTACATGACGACCACTTCCCACAGCGCGGGCTACGGGTGGGACGTGTCGAGCGTTGGGAATGGTTTCTGGACATACTGGTTCCTAGAGCGCGGGCTTGTGGGGCAGGGTTACAGCACAGCGGAGGATACGTTCAACTGGGCGTCGGCGAACGGCGTCCCCTGGGCTGTTACAAACGTTAGCGGATTTAACAGCACAAATGACGCACCGCAGCAGTTTGACGGCGACACCTCCAGTTCATTCAACATATAGAAGCGCGGCGCAACTGGCTCACCTTTTTAAACCCCTCTTCTTTAGAGATTACGGAACAAAATGAACAAACTCATCATCTGCGCGGCCGTTGTGATAGTCATCGTATGCGCGGTGGTTGTATTTTTAGCTGTGCAGTACACCCCTCCTTCTGCCGCGGGAAATTACAAGATATCTGGTAATGTGAAGACTAGCGGCGCCGCCCTGTCAGGAGCAACGGTCACTCTCAACGCGCAGACCACAACCACCGACGCCAACGGTTACTACGAGTTCACAGGGCTGGCTGGCAACAGCAGCTACACGCTGAGCGTGAGCAAATCTGGGTATGAAAACTACAGCGGGACGGTTCAGGTGGGGACTGGGAATACTGCCGTCTCTGACATCACTCTGAAGGCTACGGAAGTGACCGCGCCCTCTGCCGCCATAAAAAGCGCTCTCGCCACAATGGAAAGCACCTCATCTGAAAACGTGGACATATACTTCTCCATGCCTGCCTCGGAGAGCGACAACTTCGCGGTCGGAGCTGTTGTCAACCGGCGGGTCTCCGTTGTGTTCATCTACACCGAAAGCACCGGCGGGATCTCGGTGGAAAACAGGTACGTCCCGACGACTGCCGACGAACTCGCTGGGATGAACATCATAGTGACAAAGCAGCCGCTGTCAAGGTACGTTACCAACAGCAAGATTGTCCCGTCCAACTTCGTGAAAAAGGGCGCGGCATATTCATTCAACTACTACGACGGTTACTACCCCTACATTAATCAGTGGGGGTTCGGCACGGCCAACATCAACGCTTCTGGGGACATCCCTGAAGAAAACATGACCCACACTCCCTGAAGAAAACATGACCCACACTTGGATACTTTAGACCTCTTCAGTTGGCATGCTGCAATGTAAAAGTCTTTTAAGGCACTTCGGCTATGTCGGGCGAGCGAGTGATTTGCAGAGCTTACGAAAGCGGCTCAATCTGCCCACGAATATCTGGATTTGGGCCCCAGTTCTTCTTCAATCCTCAACAGTTGGTTGTATTTTGCATTCCTGTCGCTTCTTGCTGGCGCGCCTGTTTTTATCTGGCCGGCGTTGGTTCCGACAACCAAATCTGAGATGAAAGTGTCTTCCGTTTCCCCGCTCCTGTGGGACACTACTGCTGTCCAGCCGTTGCTGTGCGCCATTCTAATCGCGTTCAATGTCTCCGTGACAGTCCCTATCTGGTTCAACTTTATCAAAACCGAGTTGGCGCATTTGAGGTCTATCCCCTTCTTTATTCTCGCAGTGTTTGTTACAAAGATATCGTCGCCCACAATCTGTATCTTCTTTCCAAGTTTTCTCGTCATTTCTGCCCAGGAGTCCCAGTCATCCTCGGCATGTCCATCCTCTATGCTGACAATAGGATAAGCTTCACACAGCTCGGCATAGAAATCCACCAGTTCCCCGCCGCTGAATGACTTGTCGCCAATCTTGTAAATTCCATCGTGGAAAAAATCGCTTGATGCTGGATCCAGCGCCATCTTTATTTTTCCTTCATGTCCTGCATTCTTCACTGCTTCTAGCATTAAATCAAGACGATCTCTTACATCCACAATCTGCGCTGGCGCGAACCCCCCTTCATCCCCTACCAACGTTGCGCCAGCCCCGTATTTTTTCTTGAGCAATTTTGCCAGAAGATGATAGCTCTCGGCAACCATCCTTATCCCTTCGCTGAAACTCTTTGCGCCTGTAGGGACTAGCATGTGCTCTTGGATGGAGTTTTCTTGACCAGCATGCTTTCCACCGTTTATTACATTACACAATGGCACGGGAAGTCTGTTCACCTTTACGTCATAAAGTTCTCCAATGTATTTGTACAGTGAAATCCTTTTGGCTGCGACTCCTGCCCGTGTTACTGACATGGAAACGGGCAATATTGCGTTGGCCCCGAGTTTTTTCTTGCCCAGAGTTCCATCAAGCTCAATCATTAGCTCATCAATTTCTTTCTGGTGCGTGCAGTCCATGCCCACAATTTTTGGCGCAATCAACTTGTTGACATTGCTGACAGCCTTTAATGTGCCTTTTCCAAGGAATCTTTTGTTATCTCCATCTCTCAATTCTAATGCTTCATGCTGTCCAGCGCTTGCACCGCTTGGTACCATTGACCTGAACAACCCGTCTTCTGTAACCAAGTCTACCTCAACAGTAGGGTTCCCCCTTGAGTCAAGCACTTCCCTGGCCTTTATTGATTTTATTTTCGTCTTTCCACCTCTACGTGATTGATTATTTTCTTCCAATACCTTCTTTCCAATTACTTATGCATTGCCTCTTAAAAGCATGAAAATTTAGCTACCGGGGCCAAGACGGGAAAATCCTCAAAAGATGGCCTTTTAGCAGATAGATTAACGGAGCTTCAACCGGAAGGGCTCCGAATACCAGTAGTTTGGGCTGACGGCAAGAGCCTCTCTGGAGCCGATTTTCGCGAGCCGGGGGGACTCTTCACGGAAGTAAAGTGAAGACTTCTGGATTTCCTTCGGGTCAGAGGAACCCAAATGGATGATTGTCCAGAAGTTGGCCATGGTGTCCCCAGCCAAGCGGGAGAGTTTTTCTGTCGTCAGGAGAATTCCAGCGCCCCATTTCCTGAACTCCCTCACTCCGCGCTCCATGAAAATGATGCTTGAGCACCTCGGGCCAAGAGCGTCGAGCAGGACATCGTGCACGCCGTTCAAGACTATCAAGAGCTTGAGCCTAGTACTCCCGCGGTGGACCGTGCTGAAGATGGAATCAAACATCGAAGACAAGTAAGAATTCAAGTGGGAAGGGGAGTCTTCGCCCATTTCAAGAACAACGTTCGAGGTGGATTGGCCCTCAAGCACGACGCTGGCCAGCTCGGGATCTGAATCCGAGTGGGTGACGTTCCTTCCGAGCTCGACATCTGACCAAGACCCTGTGGTGGAGACAACCACAAGCTTGCACCTGAGCCTGTGGGCGCCATCCGCGAGCCTCTTTGCCACAACTGTCCGAGAAGGGCCATCCCTGCCGCAGACTAAGACGTGGGAGCATAGGTCATCTACATTCAAATACCAAGAAGGATTGCGTTCCATGAAGTCCAGTATCCTTCCCATGTATATGGCGTTATTTGGCTTTTTTTCCATGCTTGACACCTCTTAGTTCATTTAGAAGAAGCTATCAACCACATCAAGGTGGTGGTTTTCACTTATTGTGATGGCAAGCTTCATTGCCTGTTTCATGTGATTGGGGGCTGGCTTAAATATCTTGCGACCCGATTGAGCCATAAAGATAACCTTTTTTGGCGTCGGGGCGCCGTATTTTGGGATATACATGAGTGTGGCAGAGTTTGCGGGCGGGGTAGGGCTGATAGACTTCGACACCTACCTGTCGAGCGGAGTGCACATAGGCACGAGGCAGAAGACCGGAGCTATGGCACCGTTCATTTTCAGGGTTAGGCCAGACGGGCTCTACGTGCTCGACATAAGGAAGACAGACGAGAGGATTGCCGCCGCGGCGAAGTTCCTCACGCGCTTCGCGCCTGAAAAAACGGTGGTGGTCTCGGCCAGGCAGTACGGACAGCAGCCGGCACAGAAGTTTGGCGAGGTCACGGGCACCAAGGCGGTCGTCGGCAGGTTCATCCCCGGAACTTTCACCAACCCCAACTACAAGGGGTACTTCGAGCCCAAGTTGCTAGTAATCACAGACCCGCTGGCAGACGAACAGCCGCTCAGGGAGGCGGCGCAGGTGGGCATCCCAACGGTCGGGCTATGCGACACCGACAACGAAACTGCCGACCTGGACATAGTCATCCCCACAAACAACAAGGGCAGGAGGGCCCTCGCGCTGGTTTACTGGCTGCTGGCGCGGCAGGTCCTGAGGGAAAGAGGGACGCGCACACCCGACCAGACCTTCGAAGTTGCCGTGGAAGATTTTGAGACGAAGGCCGGTGGTGAGGAGTGAGGCCCCCAGTTGTTGCAGGGCAGTTCTACGAGGGAAGCAAAAGTTCTCTGCTCAAACAGATTGACTGGTGCTACATGCACCCCCAAGGTCCAAAATCTCTGCCAAAAGTTAAGAAGGGCCCCAGAAATCTCGTGGGTCTGGTTTCTCCACACGCTGGCTACATGTACTCCGGACCTGTGGCCGCACATGGCTTCGCGTTCATGGCATCTGATGGGAAACCTGAGCACGTGATAATCCTTGGCCCAAACCACACCGGCGTTGGGTCGGGAGTTTCGATAATGACGTCTGGAAAGTGGAGCACTCCTTTGGGAGAAGCTCAAATAGATGCCGAGCTTGCCGAATCCATCACAAAATCTTCAAATATAATCGACGTGGACTCTGAGGCCCACGCCTACGAGCACTCGATCGAGGTTCAGTTGCCGTTCCTCCAGCACCTCTTCGGCGAGATAAATTTTGTTCCGATTTGTATGATGTTACAGGACCAACGCACAAGTGACGCGGTGGGGGAAGCCATAGCGAAGGCCTCGGCTGGAAAAGACGTGGTAATAGTTGCCTCCACTGACCTCACTCACTACGAATCACAGCGCTCGACGGTCGAGAAGGATAACAAGGCTTTGGAAAAAATAACCGCCCTTGATGGCGCGGGGCTTATTGCCACCGTGGAGAGAGAGGGAATCACCATGTGCGGGTACGGGCCGGTCGCTGCAATGATTCACTCCGCGAAGAAACTCGGGGCAAAAAAAGCAAAGGTTTTAAAACACGCGACAAGTGGAGATATTGCGCCGCCGATGCCACAGGTGGTCGGCTACGGATCAATTGCAATTCTGAGGTAATTCAATGAAACCCTTGATAGTAAAGCTTGGTGGAAGCGTGATAACCGACAAAAGCAGGCCTTTTACCGCCAGGAAATCCGTCCTGCGGAGGCTCGCAAAAGAGCTGACCGCCGCCAAAAAGCCGCTGGTGATCGTGCACGGGGGCGGCTCTTTCGGCCACCCGCTCGCTTCAAAATATGAAATCGCGAAAGGTTACAAAAACAAGGGGCAGCTCATGGGGTTCTCTCACACCCGCAGGGCCATGGAAAGGCTGAACGCCAACGTTGTCGAGGCTCTTCAAGATGCTGGGCTTCCGGCCGTGGCCATCCAGCCATCTGCCTGCGCGGTTGTCCACGGCGGCAGGATCGCCTCAATTGAGCTTCAACCTGTAAAGAAGATGCTCAGCCTAGGCTTGGTCCCGGTTCTATACGGTGACGCCGTGGTGGACCGCAAAAAAGGAATGTGCATCCTCTCAGGGGACCAGATCACGGCACGCCTCGCAAAAGAGCTTGGGGCTTCCAGAGTGATACTCGGCGCCGACGTGGACGGAGTCTATACTTCTGACCCCAAAAGTGGAAGAAAAACCGAGCTCCTGAAGAAGATAACTCCCGCCACAAAGGGCAAGCTTTCTTTGGGCGGCGTGAGAGGGGTAATGGACGTAACCGGCGGGATGAAAAACAAGGTCGAGGAGCTTATGGCACTAACAAAATTTGGAATCGAGTGTGAGATCGCAAACGCCACTAAGCCGGGAGTAATAGAGAAGCTTGTTTCCGGCAAGCGCGGGCTGGGGACAATCATCGGCGGTGTGTAAATGACAAGTAAGACTACAGCAAGAAAGGTTGAACACCTCAACATTTGCCTGCGAGGGGATGTCGAGTCAATTTTGAAAGGCACTGGTTTTGAGGACGTGGAGCTGGTCCACGTGGCCATGCCTGAACTTAATTTGGAGCACGTTGACCTTCGGACGTCTTTTCTTGGCGCAAAGCTGAAGGCCCCGTTGATGATAACCTCAATGACGGGTGGCCACCAGCGGGGGGGGAAGTACAACCTCTTGCTCGCCTCGGCTGCCCAGAAGTTCGGCCTGGCATTTGGAGTGGGCAGCCAACGGGCGGCCATCGAGAACCCCCGGCTGGCAAAAACATACTCTGTAAGAAAAGTCGCGCCGGACGTCTTCCTGGTGGGGAACATCGGGATGCCGCAGCTCGTCAAGGGGTATGGGTTAAAACACGCAAAAATGGCGGTTGATATGATTGATGCCGACGCGCTCTCCATCCACCTGAACCCACTTCAGGAGCTCGCACAGCCGGAGGGGGAGCCAAAGTACAAGGGTGGTTTGGAACTCTTCGGGAAAATTTGCAGGGGGTTGAACGTCCCAGTCATTGCAAAGGAGACCGGAAGCGGGATAAACGGTGCCGTCGCGGTAAAACTCGTGAAGGCTGGAGCGGCTGCCATAGACGTGAGCGGCGGCGGCGGGACCTCCTGGGCCGGGGTTGAAAGCCACCGGACTGAACATGGCGTTGGCCCGGCCTTCTGGGACTGGGGAATCCCGACTGCTGTATGCACGGCGGAAGTCGCAAACAGGGTCGATGTGCCTGTTATCTCCAGTGGCGGGATCCGTTCTGGGCTGGACGCTGCCAAAGCGCTCGCGCTTGGAGCCGACATCGTTGGGGTGGCCCTGCCCGCCCTGCGTGCGGCCTCCAAAGGAAGAAAAGCGCTGGACAGCTTCATCCAGAACTTCCTTTTAGAGCTCAGGGGCGCTATGTTTCTCACGGGGTCGAGAAAAGTGGATAACCTGCATCGTGCTGGCTTGGTCATAACAGGGAGGACGCGGGACTGGCTGTTAGGCCGCGGCATCGACCCCGACAGGCTGGTGAAGGCGAGAAAATGATCGAGATACTTCCAATCGGCGGGATGAACGAAGTCGGAAAGAACATGACAGCGATCGGGTTCGGCAAAAAGTACATTGTCGTGGATATGGGGGTAAGGCTCGACAGTGTCCTCGCTTTTGAGGATGCCGAGCTCGGTAAGATGAGCCGTGAAGAACTCATACGCATAAACGCGATCCCGGACGACAACGCCTTCCGCAAGAAAAAAGTTGAAGCGATAGTGCTTACTCACGGTCACCTCGACCACATAGGCGCCATCGCGAAACTTGCCGGGGCATACAACGCCAAAATCTACGGGACCCCATTTACTATGGAACTCACTAGGCGGATGTTAAGAGAAGAGGGCGGACAAAGGCCGAAAAACGAGTTCGTGAAGGTCTCACCTGGAAGCACCATAAAAGTGGATGGAATCACGATAGAGTTCATCCCAGCCACTCACAGCATCCTGCAAACGACAGTCATATTGATCAAGGGCGACGGAGGCTCTGTCCTGGTGGCAAGCGATTTCAAGCTGGATGACGAGCCGCTTCTCGGGTACAGGACGGACGAGGCTAGGCTGAAGAGGCTGGGGAAGGAGGGGCTGCTGGCGGCCCTCATCGGCGCAATAAGGCTGGAAGAGCACGGGCCTACCCAGTCGGAGGCTTATGCCAAGGGGATGCTTGAAGAGAAGATGGGAGAAGCTTGTGACGGGAACGGCCTTGTCATTGCAACTACATTTTCATCCCACATTGTCCGGCTCAAGTCCATCGTCGACACCGCCTTTGATCTTGGGAGAACCCCTGTCCTTGTCGGGCGCTCGCTCCAGAACTACTGCCAGGCCGCCACCAACCTGAACTTGGTCGACTTTCCTTCCGAGCTTCGCATCCACGGGCGACCCAACTCCGCCGGGGGGATGTTCAAGGAAGTAAACAAGAAAAGAAATGACTACGTGCTGGTATGCACCGGCCATCAGGGGGAGCCGACCTCCGTCCTGTCAAAGATAGCTGACGGCAGATTCCCGCTCGAAGTCAAACGCGGAGATGAAGTCATATTTTCGGCGAGCGTGATCCCAAACCCAATAAACCAGTCAAACAGGGAGATGCTAGAAGCTAAGCTTGCCGCTCAGGGCGCGAGGATTCACCGTGGAGTCCATGTCTCCGGCCACGCGGGATGGGTGGACACCGAGGAGTTCATCAACATGATTAAACCCGAACACATTGTCCCCTGTCACGGTACTCCCGACAAACTCGCGCTGATGATGAACATGGGGAAAGACCTCGGCTATTCAAACGCGAACCTTCACACTGTTGCAAACGGGATTTCCCTGAGGATTGGTGACTGATTTGGACGTGCTTGACTACATGAACAAAAAGGCGCGGCTGGTGGACGACGAAATCAACAGGTGGATTCCGCCGCACGTCAAGCCTGCGGTGCTCGCCAAGGCAACAAGGCACCTGCTTGAGGCCGGGGGAAAGAAAATCCGCCCCGCTCTGGCGCTCACTGCCGCTGAGGCTGTCGGGGGTAAAGCGGGGAATGCCCTGGAAGCTGCGGCCGCGCTGGAGCTCCTTCACACTTTCACCCTCATCCACGACGACATCATGGACCACGACGAGCTCAGGAGAAACGTCAAGACGGTCCACGTGCTCTGGGGGGAACCGGTGGCGATAATCGCCGGGGATGCACTTTTCGCCAAGGTCTTCGGGGCGGTTGCCACAAACGCCAGAAGGATGAAGATGGACGGCCTGCGCACGGCGGAACTCCTGGAGGTGGTGAGCCAGGCAAGCTTCGAGATCTGCCAAGGACAGGCACAGGACATGCTCTTTGAAAACCGATGGAACATCACCGAAGACGAGTACATGGAGATGATAAGCGGGAAGACCGGCGCCCTCATGGAAGCATCGACAAAAGTTGGGGCGATGCTGGGCGGAGGGAAGCCAAAAGAGGTGAATGCCTTGGCCAAGTACGGCCGCCTCATCGGGATCGCGTTCCAGATTCAGGATGACGTGCTGGGGATTGCCGGGAAGGAGGATAAATTTGGGAAACCTATAGGGAGCGACTTGAGGGAAGGGAAGAGGACCCTGATAGTGATCAAAGCGCTTGAAAAAGCCGGCACAAATGAAAAGAAGCTCCTTCTGCAAGTCCTCGGAAAGTCTTCAACCAAAAAGAAACTTGAAGCTGCAATCGGGGTTTTGAAGTCCTTGGGCGCGGTCGACTACGCATCACGGAGGGCGGAAAGTCTGATAAAAGCGGCGAAAAATCAGCTGAAGGTCCTGCCCGACTCCAATGCCAAGGCGGCGCTACAGGCGATGGCGGACTTTATTGTCAAGCGAGAATTCTGACCAAAAACTTTTTCCACAGTACCCCCGACTCCAGAAGGGCTGAAAGTGGAAGATATTCGAAAAGAAGTTCTCAGGTGGGCGCTCACAAATGCTTCCGAGCACGGCGGGAAGGCTAACTCCAAGGCTGTTTTAGGAAAAGTTATCGCCGAGATACCCAGCTGGAAGTCCAAGATAACGGAGATTTCAGTGATTGTGGATTCGGTCGTTGCTGAGGTGAACTCGTTTTCTAAAGAAGAGCTACAGTTCCAGCTACACAAGGTCGGGCCCGCCGAACACCTAAAACATGAGCCGAGGCACGGGCTTTCGGACCTCCCGGAAGTCGAGAGATTCAGGAGCATAGGTACCAGATTTGCCCCGAACCCAAACGGGCCTCTCCACCTCGGACATGCGCGGGCAGCCGTTCTCAGCCACGATTACGCCAGGAAGTACAACGGGAAGTTCATCCTCCGCTTTGAAGACACAAACCCCGAAAACGTGCTTTTGGAGATGTATGAGCTGATAAAGCGGGACCTCCGATGGCTCGGGCTTAGCTGGGACGAGGAACACGTCCAGTCCGACCGCCTGCAAATCTACTACAACTACGCGGAGCAGCTCCTGCAAGAAGAGAAGGCATACGTGTGCACGTGCAATCCCGACGAATTCCGCGCGCTCAAGGAGGCCAGCAAGCCGTGCCCCTGCCGTGAAATAAAAAGTGTGGGAAATATCGTCAGGTGGGAGCAGATGCTCTCGGGGGACCTGAAGGAAGGAGAAGCGGCCGTCCGAATAAAAACTGACCTGAAACATCCGAATCCGGCGCTCAGAGACTGGCCAGCTCTTAGGATAGTGGACACTCCCCACCCGAGAGTTGGAAAGAAGTACCGAGTATGGCCACTTTACAACTTCTCTGTATCAGTAGACGACCACGAGATGGAAATCACCCACGTGCTGCGGGGAAAGGAGCATGAAGTCAACGAACAGCTTCAGCGCACACTCTACAAGCACCTCGGGTGGGAATATCCAGTGGCCGTTCAGTACGGCAGGTTTGCCATTCCAGGCGCAGCGCTCAGCAAGACCCAGACTATGCACGCGATAAAGGCCGGGGATCTCACCGGGTACGATGACGTCAGGCTTGCGACCCTGGCCGCCCTCAAGAGGAGAGGTTTTGTCCCGGAGGCCGTGAAACAGCTGGTCCTCGACATCGGGCTCACCCAGGTGGACTCCACATTGAGCTGGGAAACCCTATTCGCGTACAACAGGAAGTTCGTGGACGAGATGGCCAACCGCTACTTCTTCGTGCCAAATCCCGTCAAGCTCTACGTCAAGGGGGCCCCAAGCTTGCGTGAGGCTAGGCTGCGCGCCCACCCGAGCAGAGCTGACGCTGACGAGCGCATCCTGCCGCTGGTATGGGAAGGCGAGAAGATGCTTTTTTACGTGCCACGCGCAGACATCGCGACACTTGAGGTTGGGAACAAGTTCAGGCTGAAGGACCTTATGAACGTGAAGCTTGCAAAGAAAAACGAAACTTGTGAGGCAACTTTTGAATCCTCGCAGGTGGCCGACGTGCCAAAGTTCCAGTGGGTTTCGGAAGCCGTTGAGATCAAAGTTCTGAAACCGGACGCCAAGTTAGAACGGGGGCTCGCGGAACCTGCCGTGACGGGCCTCCAGCCAAACGCCATCGTTCAGTTCGAGCGCTACGGCTTCGTCAGGATTGAATCAGTCCGGCCAAACATCACCGCAGTCTATGGGCACCGCTGAGCGCACGGGCAAAAGATATATGGGGTAACTCGAAAACCAAATGCCGAGGCGGGGAGAGGATGGCGGATATTGATAGCGTGGATTTGAGGCTACTGAGGATGTTGGTTAACGATGCCCACGCTTCTCTAAAGAAGATGTCAAGGGAGGTCGGCCTGAGCATCACTGGGGTCCAGAGGAGAGTCGAACGTTTGGAAAAGCTTGGAATAATAAAACAGTACTCGGCTGTGATAGATCCCAAAAAATATGGTTACGGGGTGTCGGCCTTCGTGAGCGTGGAGGTCGGCTCCCGTGGTCTTTCCGATCTTGTCAAAAGCCTTAGAACCAAACATGAAGTCTGCGAGCTCCACATGACCACCGGGTCGCATCCGCTTCTCGTGAAAATCCGGGCAAGGGACAACGAGGGACTGAAGAAGTTTGTGGAGGAGAACATAACCAGCTCTGATTACGTGAAGAGCGCCACAACCACCGTGATGATGGATACGTTCAAGGAGACTTTTCTCAACCCATAGGTGCCACGGAATGATTGAAGAAGAAACTAGGCTGGCGAGAGATGCCCTGTCCGCGGTCCTTCCTTACATAGCTTATCCGCGGGAGCTCCGAGAACTCGTGGAAACCGCGCTGCAAAAAAGCGACAACGCGCAAACATTCATGGAAAGTCTGAAAGGGGAGATATCCGGTGAAAATGACACGACAAAGAAAACTGATTGTAGGATTTTTTTGAGCGAGTTTCGCCGCAATGTATCTGGAAAGGTTTAATGGGCTGGCGGAGAAGTTGCTGGTGATTGGATGATTCAAACGCGAGTAAAGAAGACCGCCCAAGATATCAAAACCATGAAGATACGCGGGGCTGGAAGAATCGCGAGGGCTGCGGCTGGTGCTCTCAGGCTAGAAGCCAGCTGCTCCAAAGCAAAAACTGCCGCAGAGTTTGCGAAAGAAATGAAGCAAACGGCCGACCTTCTGGTAAGCACAAGGCCAACCGCAGTTTCATTGCCGAACTCTGTCAGGTATGTCATGCTTGGCTTGGAAAAATCCAAAGGAGCCGACAGGCGGGCACTTCAGGAAGCCACCATCTCCCGTGCGGACGAGTTCATTAAAAATTCTGAGGAAGCTGTAAAGCGAATTGGGGAAATGGGGGCAAACAGAATTTCTGATGGCGACGTTCTTCTGACCCACTGCAACAGCGAGTGCGCCATTTCTGTAATCAAGGCGGCGGCCAAGCAAGGAAAAAATATCAATGCTTACGTCACGGAGTCGCGACCCCTATGGCAAGGTCACATCACGGCCAGAGAACTTTTGAAGGCTGGAATCCCCACCACTATGATAATCGACTCTGCCGTGCGCTACTTCATCAGGGATGTTGACAAGGTTGTCGTCGGGGCTGACAGCATAGCTGCGAACGGCGCCGTGATAAACAAGGTGGGGACTTCTCAGATAGCGCTGGCGGCTCACGAGGCTCGCGTCCCATTTTTCGTGGCGGCTGAGACCTACAAGCTCCATCATGGGACAGTCGTGGGACAGCTTGTGGAAATTGAGGAAAGAGACGCTGATGAGGTTGTGGACCTCAAGAAGTTTCCCGGACTCAAGGTAAGGAACCCATCATTTGACGTGACTCCTCCGGAGTACGTGGATCTGATAATAACAGAGCGCGGCATAATCCCCCCCTCTGCGGCGTATTCAGTCATACAAGAGATTTTTGAGTGGAAGCCCGGAGAAAAGATTTGAGTTCAGGTTCCGCTTTCCATCCTGACTGAATCCAGGATCACTTCCAGCCCTTCTTTAATCTGAAAATTTGTGCTGTTGCACTTTGGGCACCGGATGTGGAAGTGGACTGCTTCTGGGGTTAAATGCACCGACTCGTCCTCCTCCGACCCCAGCTTTTCATAATCAAAAATCCACTCGTGGCTGCAAACGTTGCACCTGAAGACGGCCCTTTCTGGTTCAATCACTATTTTTGAATTTTCCGCTTTGGTGCCTTTGGCGAGTTCTTTCATGGCGAACTCGAGTGTAGCCTTGTCGGCATGCTGCAGCTCGCCCACCTTAATCCTGATTTCCGATACTCGCTTGGCGTTCTTTTCCTCTGCCACTTTCAAGGCAGCGGAGATTACTTCTTTGGCCAGAACCCATTCGTGCATGATATCCAAATCTCAGTGCAGACTTGGGTAAAAATGACTACTTCCTTGGCTCAACGGCCCTTCAACTGACCAGCCGCGACGAATGCCTGCCCGATTGATACTCCTCCATCACCGGGCGGGACAAGCCTATGGCTTTTGAACTTCAGGCCCTCTTTTGTTACTACATCCCTCACGCATGTCGCCATTGAGTCGTTGTAAAACACGCCGCCGGAAACTCCAATGGTGTCTATGCCTCTCGCCTTGGCTGCATCAATCGCCATGTTGGCCAACGCCAGCGCTGTCGCACGTTGGGCCCCGGCCGCTATATCTTTTTTATGGACTCCAGCTCGCAAAGCATCCAAAACATCCCCCAAAAGTTGAGAACTGTCAGCCACCGACATGTCCCCAACTTCCTTAATGTTCATGTTCAACTCGACCTTTTCCGGGTCCCCATTTCTGGCAGCGGCCTCAAGCTTCATCGCTGGCTCCCCCTCATAAGTTCTCTCGGCACAGATTCCCAACAGGCAAGAAAATGCGTCTAACACCCTGCCGCAGCTGGACGTCTGAAATACGTTCAGTCCGCGCGCAAGTTGGAGCATGACTGTTTCTATCTCGCCTTCTCCTCCCGGGAAGCCGTGGAGACAAAATTCTTTCAGCACTTGGTTCACTTCCTCGGACGACAAGGCCTCGGTAAGAATTCCGGCGACCATCCTAGCTGGAAATCGCGTCGCAAGATCTCCACCTGGCATCGGCTGTTTCGCGAAGCCACCCACTCGCTCGAAGCCTGCTGGGGAAACCATCATCACCTCTCCGCCCCAAATCGTCCCATCCGTCCCGAAACCTACTCCGTCAGCCGCTATCCCGACCATTTCTTCCAAACCTTGCTCTGCCATCAAAGAAGCAAGATGGGCGTGATGATGCTGGACCTTTATCAACCGCGCACCGAACCTCTCCGCCATGGCTTCCGCCTCAATGGTGGTGTCGTAAGCGGGATGAAGGTCGCAGACCACCACGTCTATTTTTTCAAATTTCAGGAGGTGCTTAAGGTGGTCGACCGCCTTCCTCATGTACTCCAGCGTCTCCAACGTTGTTACGTCACCTATGTGCTGGCTTGGGAAGCAACGGTCGTCCTTCAAAAGAGAAAAAGTCACGCAGAGCTCGGCGCCAAGAGCCAGCACTCTGGCATCGCTCTTGATTCCAAGTTTTATGGGAGCGGGAACGTGACCGCGGGACCTTCTGAGAAAAACTGGCGCTCCAGCTGTGAACCTCATCACGGAATCGTCGCACCTGCTGACTATCTTCCTGTCGTGGAGGAGGAAGTAGTCGACGAGGCCGTGTAGGGATTTGAGTGCCTCCTGATTGTCTATCACCATCGGCAGCCCAGGCAAGTTGGCACTGGTCATGACGTATGCCGGCTCCTTCCCGTGATGCAGAACAAGGTGGTGAATGCCTGAGTAGGGGAGCATCACCCCAACGGAGTCCAACCCGGGCGCCACCAGTTCAGAGAGGGGGAAATCATCTGCGCGTTTTAATGCTACAATTGGGCGCTGGGGAGAGATTAAGAGCCTCTCTTCATCTGGGCCAAACTTCGCGAAAGTCCTTACGGCGCCCAAATCCTTTGACATCATCGCGAACGGCTGCTGTGGCCTGTGGAAGCGCCCGCGCAAGAGCTCTAGCACTTCATCCGATGTAGTCTTGGCTGTAACGTGGGTTCCTCCAATGCCTTTAATGGCGATTATCTTGCCCTCGTCCAAAAGCTTCGCCACTTCACGTGACGCATCGTGCGTTTCCACTCGTTCTCCATTAGATCCGTAGAGCGTCAGTTTTGGCCCACATTCGGCACAACAGGTAGGCTCGGCGTGGTATCTCCTGTCTGTGGGGTCCGTGTACTCCCTGGCGCAATCTGCACAAAGGCGGAACTCCTCCATGGATGTCCTTTGTCTATCGTATGGCAAGTCCTCAATTATTGTGAACCTGGGCCCGCAGTTCACGCAAGTTGTGAATGGATAGCGATACCTGCGGTCGTTGCTGTCATGCATCTCACGCAGACAGTCCCCGCAGATGGCCATGTCCGGAGGGACTATCGAATGGAGACCCAAGCCCCCTCTCTCGCTTCCTACCACCTCAAACTTATCAAACTCGCCGGTCGGAGGCATCCACTTGAGCAACACTCCATCGATTCTGGACATGGGGGGGTGCTCAGGGCCGAGTGAGCTTATGAACTTCTCTATTTTATCCACATCTCCCTCCAGCACCACCTGGACCCCTGCGTCGCCCATGTTGCGCACGAACCCCTTCAGAGCCAAACGCGTGGCGAGTCGATGGCAGAAAGGCCTGAAGCCGACTCCTTGCACAATGCCGGTAACCCATATTTCCGCGCGCGCCGCTGAAGAGCTTTCCACAACTACTCCTCTTTTGAGCTACTGGTCAACCCGGGGATACCAAGCGAGGCCAATAATTTATTTGTCTCATCAGTGGCTTTTTCTCTTGCTGTCTTTTCATCAAGCCCCTCGTCGAGAAGCTCCTGAACCAGAATGTCCCTGTAAAACGCTAGGTTGGCCATGAACTCTTCCGGGGTAAGCTTTCCAACCACCACTCCTGCATGAACCATGACGAAATCTCCTGAAGAAATTTCATCCGTCGCGACCAGGACCTCTTTCCTGACCCCTCCGAAGTCAACAACTGCCGTCGGCCCCTTAATGCTGAGCACCATCGCGGGGGTTCCCAAACACAAATCAACCGCCTCCCAACTTTTCGCCGGGCTGGGCCAGACCGCCCTCGCGATATCTCGCCCAGACGTTGCACGCGCCCTCGGAGGAAACCATGCATGGCCCCCAGGGACTCTCCGGAGAGCAACCGTTCATGAAAAGCGGACAATCGGCGGGCTTCGCTATTCCGACGACGACTTCACCACATCTACATTTTGAAGGAAGGTCATGCTCCCAACGGGCGCCGGGGGTCAAATCGGGCACGCCGAAGTGTCTCATGGCGTCATGTTTCTCGAAGAACTCTCCATTAAGCTTCAGCCCGCTCAAAGGTATGAAACCTATCCCCCGCCAAGCTGCATCTGCCTTCTCAAAGACCCCATCGATTAACTTCTTCGCGTACTCGTTCCCTTCCCACCTGACGAGCCGCTTGTACTCTATCCCGATTCCCGGCTTCTTGTTTTTTATCATGAGGAGTATCTGGGCAACCGCCATCAGGACATCCGCCGGCTCGAACCCGGCGACCACAGTTGGCAAACCATGTTCCTTCGGAAGGAACTCCCACTCGGCCGCGCCAACAACAGCTGAAACGTGGCCCGGGGCTATGATCCCCCTGATCGGCAGCAGCCCGCGCTCCTGATAAAGCTTGATCGTGTACCTCATCGCTGGCGGGGTCAACCTCCCGACGTTGAGCAGCTTCAGATTTTCTGGGACCATCCTCTCCTTCAGCGCCAGCGCGTAGCTTGGGGCAGTTGTTTCAAACCCAATCGCGAAAAACACGCTTTCTTTTCCATGCGCGTGAGAATCCTTCATGGCATCCAAAAAGCTGTAAACGACCCTGACGTCAGCCCCGTTCGCCTTGGCCTCCTGAAGGCTGCCGGGGGCGTTGGGGCTTGCGCTGCGGAGCTTCAGCGAGTCGCCGTATGTGTAGATCCTGACGCCTTTCTGGGCAAGTTTTATTGCCACGTCCACGTAGTACGCGGGGACCACACACACTGGGCAGCCGGGGCCAGCCACCAAGTCCAAGAAAGGCGGGAGCAGGTCTCTCAACCCATAGTGTGTTGTCGTCCACTCGTGAGTGCCACAAAAATTCATTATCTTGATTTGCTCGCACTTCTCTTGTTCTTTTATCTCGGTTGCATATTTCCAGATGAGCCTCTTGAGTTCAAGCGCCAGGGGGCGGTTCTCCCTGAATGTCTTTTTCAGGATATCCGGGGCGCCAAGTTGATTCTCCAAACTCACACCACTTCCACCGTGCTCTCTGGTAATTTAACGGCTGGGTTGTGCCCAAAGACCTGCATTTATATCACCCAAGCTTACGGAGGAAGTTTGAGGAAGATGCCAGAAGACAAAATAACTCTGGAGCATGGCGCTGGCGGAACGGCAATGATGAAACTGATCAAAGAAATCATCCTTAAAGAGTTTTCCCTGAAGAGGAGCGGACCCGTGGGTCTGGACGAACTTGACGACGGCGCAGCCGTGACAATTGGCGAAAACACTTTGATTTTCACGACAGATTCCCACACCGTGAAGCCACTCTTCTTTCCTGGTGGCGATATCGGTAGGCTGGCCGTGGCCGGGACTGTAAACGACATTGCCGTGATGGGCGGAAACCCTCTGGCGATGGCATGCGCCGTTGTGCTGAGGGAAGGATTCCCCATTGAAGACTACCGGAAAATCTGCCAATCCATGGATGCCGCAGCGAGGGAGGTGAACGTCCCAATCGTAACTGGCGATATGAAAGTCGTGGAACGGGGGGCGCTCGACGAGATGATAATAACAACCACCGGGATTGGGATTGCAAACCCATTGAAAACTGACGCCATGCTCAAGCCCGGCGAAAAAATTCTCATAACTGGAACAGTTGGGGATCACGGCGCTGCCATCCTTGCCTGCAGGGAGGGGATAGATGTCGAGGGCGAGCTGAAGTCCGATGTCTCGCCAGTTTGGGAAACCATCCGGGCCGCCATGAAGGCTGGGGAGGTCTCTGCCATGAAAGACCCAACGCGGGGCGGCGTTGCCATGGCTCTCAACGAAATTGCCCCAAAGTCCAAGGTTGGCATAGTCCTAGATGAAGAAAACATCCCGATTTCCGGGCCTGTGAGGAGCCTGACCGAAATGCTTGGCATTGACCCATTGAGCCTGACAAACGAAGGCAAGGCCATCATCTGCGTCAGGGCCAAGGACTGCGACGCTGTGCTTTCAGCCGTGCAAAAAACCAAGTATGGAAAAAATGCACGGGTAATTGGCGAGGCAACCGAAGAAAATCCAGGAACGGTGATTCTGAGAACTGCTGGTGGCGGCCGGCGGCTTCTGAGGCCCCCGATTGGCGACCCCATCCCACGGATATGCTGAGAAAATCTAGGCCGCCAAACGCTTTTTGTTCTGCCTCAGGAACCCCATCCGGTAGCCCCACTCCGGGTAAATTCTGGCCACGCCCAGAGTAATTCCCCAGGCACCGAAAATTCCCAGAGTTACCGTTGCCCCGAGCAGCAGATCCATCGACACGTTCCCGCTTAGCAGGAAAAGCTCCCCGTTCCAGATGTGGTCGACCACCCCAAAAATTGCTCCGCCGTAGAGCAACAGGTTCAGCCACCAACCCGCGGGGCCCCCTCGCTGGGATCTCCATGCTGCCGTTGAAATCAGGGCTGCTGCAAGTGGGATGACGTAACAGACCATGTTCTCGGCTTTGCTATACTCCTCATTATAAAAATATTGCTGGACCTCAAGCGAAAATCATTTATCGGCGCAATCCACCCTATTTTGAAACGTTCGATGGGGCGAAAAAATGGTAAAATCAGGCGGTCTGGTCAGCAAAAATGTGGGAACCTGTTTGGTGAGTAAGCGGGACTTTCTGGCTTTAATCGATGGAAAAATCAGAGAAGGGGAAGAAGTCGTGGCGCCAGTTAAACAGGAAACCCAGGCCAACTTTAAAAGAATAAAAAGCACCGAAGATATCCTGTGGGGCGGGCCACAAACGGTTGTTGCCCCCAAGGACCTTCTTTTTCCCCAAATAGACGAGCTGATTGAATTTGAAACGGGCCCAGAAATCAAAATAACGCCCATGGTCGAAGGGAAACCAAAGGTTCTGCTCGGAATCCACGCCTGCGACATGAATGGCACTTCGCTTTTGGACAATGTTTTTGCAGAAAAAAACGTGGACGAGCACTATTTCAAGAAGAGGGAGCTATTGACGATGATTGGCGTTGATTGCCTCGTTCCCTGTACCCCTGAGTCTTTCTGCTATCGCAAGGAATCGGTCCTTCCTTGGGAGGGATTTGACCTTTACTTGACGGACATGGGGAGCAGATTCTTTGTTGAAATAGGTTCGGAAAAAGGCGCCAGTCTTATTTCTGGAATCGCAAAGGATGCAACCCGTTCAGACATTGCAAAGTTGAAAACGATGAGACGAAAAAGAGACAGGGTATTCGACAAAAAACAGCGGAAGCTCAAGCCCAAGCTCAAGGACCTGCCAAAGCTGCTGAAGGAAAACTATGACAGCAAGGTGTGGGAAGAGCACGGGGCAAAGTGCTTCAGCTGCGGCTCCTGTAACATGGTCTGCCCGACCTGCTACTGCTTTGACGTGAGGGATTGCGTGGAGCTGAACCTCAAACAGGGGGCCCGCTCGCGCTTCTGGGACAGCTGCATGCTGACGGACTTCACCCGGATAGCCTCCGGAGAAATATTCAGGGAGGACCGCGGGGCGAGGCTACGCCACAGAAACAGCAGGAAGGACTGGTACCTTTTCGAAAAATGGGGGAAGTCATTTTGCACGGGGTGCGGGAGGTGCGGGAAGGCTTGCCTCACAAAAATCGTCGACCCGCTGGACATAGCAAACGAGCTTTACGAGAGGAGAAAAGGATGACCATTTACGAACCTCAGTTGGCCCGGATAAACAAGGTCGAGCGAATGACCGACACGGAGAGATTTTTGGAGATAGAGCTGCTTTCGGGAAAAAGTCTGGGGCACAAACCCGGGCAGTTTGTGGAGACCTCCGTCTTCGGCGTTGGCGAGGCGCCTTTTTGCGTGTCTTCTCCGCCGTCCGAGCTGCCCACCTTCCAGCTCTGCGTCCGCATGGTGGGAAACGTGACCACGGCGCTGGGCAACAAGAACCCCGGAGACGAAATTGGGATTCGCGGTCCGTTCGGCAAGGGTTTTGAACTCCAGCACTTCAGGGGCAAGGACTTACTTTTTGTGGCGGGCGGGCTTGGGCTGGTGCCCCTCCGTTCCCTCATCTGGAGCGTTTTGAACTCCCGGAAAAACTACGGAAAAGTCTACATTCTTTACGGGGCGAAAAGACCCCGCGAGCTTCTTTTCAGGGACGAGCTGAAGAACTGGGAAGAAAGGGACGACGTCGAATACCACTCGACGGTCGACATGGGGGACGAAAACTGGCAGGGAAATGTAGGGGTCATCACAACTTTATTCCCACAAATTCAGTTTGACCCCGTGGCGACACAGGTGGTCGTTGTCGGGCCCCCAATCATGTACCGCTTTGTCATAAGAGAGCTGAGAAATCGCCATGTCCCTGAGGAAAACATCTGGGTCTCTCTTGAGCGCAAGATGAAGTGTGGAGTGGGGAAATGCGGACATTGCCAGATCAACAACATTTACGTTTGTCAGGATGGGCCGGTTTTCAACTACAAAAAAATCAAAGACCTGCCGGAGGCCATATGATGGGAAAACCAAAAGTGGGGTTCTTTGAATTCACCTGCTGTGAAGGATGTCAGCTGACCGTGCTATCCTTGGGAGACAAGCTTCTGGACCTGTTTGAATCAGTGGAAGTGGTAAACTTCCGCGAGGCATCGAGTTACAAGGGGCAGGATTATGATATAGCTTTCATCGAGGGCGCAATTTCGTCCTCTCAAGATGTCGTGAGGGTGAGAGAAATCCGGAAGAAAGCAAAAATATGCGTGGCCTTGGGCGCATGCGCTCATATAGGCGGGGTAAACGTCATCAGAAACTTTCACAACCAATCTGACGTTAGGCGGAGAGTTTACGGGGACAAGGCGTGGATTTTTGATTCTATACTGGCGCAGCCTATTGACTCTGTCATAAAGGTGGACTACGTCATTCCGCAATGCCCGATAGAAAAAAGCGAGTTTTTGTGCGTCGTCTCATCCCTCCTGCAGGGTAAAAAACCGTTTATCCCGGACTACCCCGTGTGCGTCGAATGCAAGATGAAAAAGAATGTCTGTATGTATCACAAACCAAACCCGATTATTTGCATGGGGCCTATAACGCGGGCGGGCTGTGGAGCAATTGCCCCGACGTTTGGCAACGCCTGCGAGGGTTGCCGGGGGCTTATCCCAGACGCCAACCTAGAGGCTTACGAGTGGTTATTGAGGGAAAATGGCCTCTCAGCTGAAGACATCCGGAGGTTTTACCGCATGTACAACGGACTCATGGGGGAGGGCAAATGAGCGAGAAGGACTTTCAGGTCGACGTCCACCACATCGCCAGGGTGGAGGGCCACGGCAACATCGTCGTGGATGTCAAAGGCGGAGAGCTGAAAGAGGTCAAGCTTGAGATAGTTGAATCGCCGCGCTTTTTTGAGGCGATGCTGGCCGGCCGACGCTTCCCGGAGGCGGTTCACATAGCCAGCCGAATCTGTGGCATATGTGCCGTGTCCCACACAACCGCGTCGATAAAGGCTATTGAAGACGCCCTTGGCATCAAGCCCAGCTGGCAGACCTTGACCCTGAGAAAAATTCTGACATGCGCCGAGATGATTGACTCCCACGCCCTTCACGGCTTCTTCCTTGCCACACCGGACTTTGTGGGGGTGCCATCCGTAATCCCCCTCGCGTCCACTTCCCCGGAGGTTGTAAAAACTGCCATCCGCTTCAAAAAACTCGCACACGATATCTGTGACACAATCGCGGGACGGCACACCCATCCGATATCCCTCGTCGTGAACGGGTTCACCAACCTTGTGGGCGAAGAACAGATGATGGACCTGCTTTCCAAAACTAAGGCGACTCTGGAAAACGACGTGCCCCGAACCGTTGAATTTTTCTCTAAATTGAAAATCCCAGAATTTGAGAGGAAGACCGACAACGTGAGTTTGACCAGTATCAACGAATATGCCATCTATGGGGGGATCATAAAATCGTCTGAAACCGGGGAATACCCGCCCCGAGATTACAAACTCAAAATAGCAGAACGCGTCGTCGACCATTCCTCGGCGAAGCAAGCTTTTGGGCCAATAAAACCGTACATGGTTGGCGCGCTGTCCAGGTTCAACAACAACTACTCAAAACTGACGCCGGGCGCCAAGGCGGCCGCAGAGACGCTCGGGCTTTCGGTCCCAAGCTACAACCCATTCAACATAACCCTCGCCCAGATCGTTGAACTCGTGCATTGCCTAGAGACCGCGGTTGGGCTGACGGAAGAGCTGCTGTCACGCGGGATAAAGGACGAAAGGGAAGAACAGCCGCCGATAGCCGGATGGGTAGCGAAGCTTCCCGAAATAAACAAGAGCTGGGGTGTCGGCGTGGTAGAAGCTCCGCGCGGGCTCCTTATCCACGAATACAAGCTCAACGATGACGGCCTGATTAGCGCGGCGAACTGCATCATTCCCACGGCCCAAAACCTGGCCAGCATCGAGGCAGACATGAGAAAGTTTGTTCCAGAGATACTCAACAGGCCGAAAGAGGAAATCACCCTTCTTCTGGAGATGCTGGTGAGGGCCTATGACCCCTGCATCTCGTGCTCAACACACCTGCTGAAGGTTGATTTCGTTGAGTAAGGACAAGCTTGTCGTCGGCCTAGGGAACGTTCTTCTGAAAGATGAGGGGGCTGGCGTCAGGTGTGTTGAATATTTAAAAAAAATGCGGCCGACTCAGGACATAGAACTTGTAGACGGCGGCACGTCTGGATTTGCCATTCTGGAAGTTATGAAAGAATTCAAAAAAACAGTGATCGTGGACGCCGTGGACATGGGTAAAGAACCTGGCTACATCGCCTGCTTTGACGCTGGGCGTGTCCTTTCTCTGCCGTCTGGGGCAAAATTTTCCCTACATGAAATGAACCTGGTTGACGTCATACAGGTGGGCAAAAAAATCGGGTACGATTTCAAAAATGTGAAAATAGTCGGCATCCAACCCCAAGAGGTCTCCCGGGGCGACACTTTGAGCGAAACCTTGGAAAAGAAAATGCCGGTTCTTGCAGAAAGGGTTTTAAAAGAAATAAACAATCAATGAAGTGGATGAGATGAAGGTCACGCCTGAAATGCTGAAGCGGATGGATATTTTCGAGTTCCTAAGGTTGGATGAGCTGGAAGACATTGCCGCAATATCAAAGGTTGAGGAGTTTGACCAAAACGAGCTGATTTTCAAGGAGGGCGACTGGGCGGAAAAAATATACATGATTCTGGAAGGTAGAGTTTCCATTGAAACCACGATATACCCGGGGAAAAAAATTCCGGTTTATACCCTGACAAAACGCATGTTTTTTGGTTACCCCTCCCTGCTCCGAACTAGGAAATTTATAAATGACGCGCGCTGTTTGGACAAAGTAACAGTAATCGTCATTGATGCTGAGAAACTAGAAGGCAAAATTTTCAAAGAGGATTGCCGCCGTGGGTATCTTGTGATGAAAAGGGTGGCGGAACTCATCGCGGAGAAACTTGCCAGCACTCGCATGCAACTGCTGTCCTTGTTGCAACCGTGATTGCACCCGGTTATCCGGAGGACTCCATGGTCCTCCTGATCACTCCCTTGATTGCTTCGACCTCTGCCAACCGCATGTGGCTTGACAGCTCGTCAACAAATATTTTGGCTGGCCCCCCAAGCTGCCATAAATCCACATAAATCTGGCCAATCGGAGCCACCCCGTCCTTGCTAAGTTTCGCGAGATGTTCATCCGGCTTTAACACTATAACGTTGTCGCGGCGGCCGCGCTTGGGAGGGAACGTGCGCTTTATTTCCGCTGGGTTGGCATAAACGTAAACTTCCCGATATTCAACAGGCACCGAGCCAAGCTTTGCCCTGAACCCCGAGAAAGCCGTGAGAATGGAACCGGGGGGTAGGCTCTTTTCTAAATCTCTCGCCGGGAGGTGGCTGCTCGCCCTGTAAACAACGTCCGCCTCCAAATCCCGCGTGTTTGCCCAATACATCAAAACGCGCCCCACGTCGCTGACAGAAAACCCTAGGGGCTTTTTTTCCACGCCCCCCAGCCTTTCCAACCTGTTGATAATCGGGTTGACTGTCCCGAGAGAAACCCCGCAGGCCTCCGATATCGCCTTCTGACTCATGAACCGCTTGTTTTGCTCGAACATCCAGTAGAGAATCTGTCTGATGACGCGCTGATTTTTTTTCATCCAATCTGAATATCCGGCTGGAAGCTTAAAGGTTTCGAAAAAATTTGAAACCCCCCAAAATGGAGAGGCGGATAAAAGCAGGAAAAATAACCTTATGTCGGGATTACAATCTCAAAAAAGTTATGTATAATGTGTCTAGTTGGCCTGGCGCTCGTTAGCCTAACCTTTAGCACCCCGGCGTCCGCACAGGAAAACAACGAGTATACTCTTGACCACATTGAGAGCGGTCTTGATTGGATAAAGCAGGTAACCATCTGGTCGAGCCAACCCATTGGAAATGACCCGATTTCCATCAGCATCCTAAACCAATCGCCGACGACAACACCGCTTCTCCCCGTTGGCGCTTACCTTGACATAAGTGCACAGGGGCTCGCCACGCATGCTACCATCTATTTCCAAGTGCCGCGAACTTGGTTGGAACAAAACTACGTCAGGGAAAACGATGTTGTGCTCCTCAGGCTGGTTGGCGAAAATTGGGAGAACCTGCCCACCCACTTGGATAACTCCGGCGAGAACTACGTGTCCTACGACGCTCAGTCCTCTGGATTCTCCGTTTTTGCCATTGCCGGACGACCATCCGGCCAGCCACCGACACTTCTCGCAGTTCTCATCGTCATCGCGGGGGTGGCTGTGGTATCGCTGGTCTACTTGTTCCTGATCAGGCCGAGGAGAATGTTCACCTCACTCAAGAAAATCAAGCACGAGGTCGGCCAAGAAACGTATGCCCCCCCGCCAGCCGCGGCCCAGGAGCTACCTAGGAAAGTCAAAAAGTTCAGGGAAACAACCAGCAAAAGGCCGACATCGGCTAAGGTAGAAAGGTTAAAAACCCTGGGGGCAAAAAAAGCAAGTGCAGAAGAGGACGTTCTTCTCTTGAAACGACTTAAGAAAAGGGCGATTGAGGAGGCAAAAAGTGGAAAGCAAACGTGAATTGAACGGCGTGGACTTGGCGAGGCTAGCTAACCACTTAGACAAGCTAGTACTGTGGACTTTACACTCGAACGGGGCGCTGAGCAGACACGAGATAGCCCAAAAAATATTTGTTTCAAAGGGATTTTCTCCGAATCCCGACCACGTAGATAACTTGCTGCAATCCTTCGTTAAGGATGGATTCGTCACAAAGGGCATCGGGGGATTTCAATTTCCATTTGTGACCCGCTTTTCACTCACCGAAGCTGGAAAAGAGGTCGGATCCAAGGTTGGGGCAGAGTTAAATAATGGGCAAAGGTTTTTGAGTGATTAGTTGCCCGACTCAAAAAAAGCCGTGAAAACAGAGGAAATCCTCCGCCAGTTTGAGGGGAGGGGGAGAAGGCCTGAGATAAAGCCGAGGAGGGCCAAAATCATTGGGGTATTCTCCTGTAAGGGCGGAGTTGGAAAGACCACGACCGCCGCAAACCTCAGCACCGTCCTTGCCGAAAAAATGAACGGGGGGGTCCTTGTGGTGGAGACTAACCTCACCGCGCCAAACCTGGGCCTTCATCTGGGAATAATCGACGCTGAGACCACCATCCACGACGTTTTGGTGGGGGCGGCGCCTGCAGAAAAGGCGATTCATACTGTTGGTGGGAAGTTGCACGTCATCCCTGGATCTCTGGCCTACGAGGGGGATATCCCAATCATTGACCTGAAATCTGTGCTTGAACCCCTCAGAAGCTCCTACAAGCTGATCATCATTGACTCCGCTCCCGGCCTGGGGACCGAGACGGTCGCGGCGATGAGAACCTGCGATGAAATGCTGATAGTCACAAACCCGGAGATACCAACGATAGCCAGCACCCTCCGCGCATTCAGAGCCGCCGAGCGATACAGAATCCCAGTGATGGGCGTGGTCCTGAACAAGGTGAGCGGGAAAAGGTACGAGGTCCCGCTGGCCGAGGTAAAGAAGAGTCTTGGCTGGCCCATTCTGGTGACAATCCCTGAAGATGAAAAGGTAAAGGAAAGCTTGACGGCTGGAATCCCCGTGGTCAGACACGCCCCGAAGTCCTCAGCCGCGCGGGCATTCTTTGAGTTGGCCGAACGGGTTTTTGAGAAGCTGAAAGCAAGCGAGCACTAGCTCAACTTAAACACGAGGTCTCCTTCTCGAACTCGCTGCTCTACCTTGAGCCCGATAGCCTGGCCTTTGCCTGCCTTGGTCACTTTATCGTGCTCGATTTGCATGGAATCAACCGTCTGCTGAATGTCTGTCGTCATCCCCTCGATTGATATCCTGTCGCCTGCCTTGAGTTCATCTGAGAGTTCTATGACTGCCACGCCTATCTTCGTGAAGTAGTGGGCTATCTTCCCGACTGGCTTCTTCTCGGCCGCAGCTCCAGACACAACGAACACGAAGTCCCCTTCGCGAACGCGCTGCTCAACCTTTAGCCCGACAGCCTGGCCTTTCCCGGCCCGCTTCATGCTATCATGCTCGATCTGCATTGAATCAACGGCCTGCTGGAAGTCTGTGGACATTCCCTGAACTGCGATCCTGTCCCCTGCCTTGAGCTCGCCAGAGAGCTCCACGACTGCCACTCCTATCTTCGTGAAGAAGTGGGTAACTTTGCCGACCAATCTCTTTTGCTCTTCCATACCATCCTCAATCTTACTTGAGCGTGTTCAATTAAATGCTTTCTAAAGGGGCCTTCTGAACAATGCTGGGCCATTTAAACCCTGTCTGCCAATAATTGGTGATTGAATGGCCAAGATATTGGGGCCTCAGGTGGCGGACATCTCACCGCGGAATGGCATGAGCATAGATGAGCTTGTGCGGCAGATGGGTGCCGGAGGGGGTTTTGTCGCCAAGAAGGTGAGCACGGCTGTCGACATCCTGGAGCGCATGGAAAAAGACGCCGGCTGTGTCAAGTTCTTCTCGTTCCCCGCCGCGATAGTTTCTACCGGCTGTCGGGGAGTAATCCGCGAGATGGTCAGAAAAAAACTTGTGGATGTTATAATAACAACGTGCGGCACTTTAGATCACGACCTTGCCCGCACCTGGAAAAAATATTACCACGGGCACTTCGAGATGGATGACGCCAAGCTCCACCGCGCGGGGATAAACAGGATCGGGAACGTCCTGACGCCGAACGAGAGCTACGGGTTGATAATCGAGGATAAAATGCAACCTATCCTGCGAGAGCTCTGGAAGGAAAAGCACGAGTTCTCGGGCAAGGAGCTGGTGTGGGAGTTCGGGAAGAGGATGAAACCAAGCTCGATCCTTTACTGGGCGTGGAAGAACAAGATTCCCATCTATGTGCCGGGGATTTTTGACGGAGCTTTCGGCTCCCAGCTCTGGCTCTTCTGGCAGGACCACCGCGGCTTCAAACTTGACCAATTCCAGGATCAACAAGAAATAGCTGACATCGTTTTCTCCGCAAAGAAGAGCGGGGCCCTTATGATCGGTGGCGGGATAAGCAAACATCACACATTGTGGTGGAACCAGTTCCGCGGTGGGATGGACCACGCCGTCTACATCACCACGGCCCCCGAGTGGGACGGAAGCCTCAGCGGGGCCAGGACCAGAGAGGCCATCTCGTGGGGGAAGCTGAAGGAAAAGGCCGGACATGTCACGGTGGAAGGGGACGCCACGGTGCTGCTGCCGCTCATGGTTGGCGCCCTTCTGGAAAGGCTGTAAGGCAGGGCAAACAGATGAAACTCCGCGAACTCGTAGAGCAGGTGGAAAACCTGAAGCTGATGCCGCGCACGGGCTGGTTGCTCTGCAACGTCTATCTCAAAGAAGTCGAGGATGTGGCACAGCACAGCTTTGATGTCGCTGCCATCACGTTCCTTCTCTCTGGAGAGCTCGAACAGAAAGGGATGAAACTGGACGCTGGGCGGGCGATGAGCATGGCCATCATACACGACTGGGCAGAGGCTCTCGTCGGTGACTTCCCGTACCCCGCTGTGAAGCACCTCGGCTCAAGAAAAAAGAAAAATGAGATGGAGCGGAGCGCCCTGAAGGAGATGCTGCAGGGGATTTCAAAAGGAGGGGATTATCTCAAACTTTGGGACGAGTACGCGGAGAAGCGCTCACCGGAGGCCAAGCTCGTGCAAGCCGCGGACTACCTCTCCATGCTGCTGCAGGCGATTAAATATCGGGAGCGCGGCAACCGCTCTCGCGAGCTGAATGTGCTATGGAAAGCCGTAAGAAGTGACCTAGCGCCTTACGAGAAATATTTCAATCCTGTCAGAGAACTTGTACGCGATTTAGAAAAACGAAATTTGGATTTAAAGAAGACGGGCTACTTCTGAACTGTCCGCCTCTTGGGAGTCCTCCCGCGCTTTTTGTTTGTTTTCAAGAGTCCTCCAAATCCCCTTTCCTCCAGAACCTTTGCCATCTCGTGGTCTGAAATCTTGGGCGGGGCCGGCGCCAGAGCTTTGACTGGCTTTGCCCAAATCACGCTTACCACCAAACTCACGACAAGCAGGTAAATGAAAAGAACAAAACCGAAGTAGATTATGTTGAGACCAAGCAACGCTGATGTGAGCACGGCCGGCACGGTGGTCGCCAGGCCAGCCAAAGTGGCGACCGAAAGCGCCGCCGCTCTTTTTTTGCTGTAAAACACCATGAGCTTGCCACCAGCCGCCAAGAGCATGGCCTCAAGACCAAAAGCCAAAGAGCTCAACAGCACGATTATGTAGATGATTTGTATGGCCTCCAAGTTCCACACCAAGCCAGCTACTGCGGCCGAAAATATAAGGCTGGGGACCGAGCGCATGGTTGAAATTCTTGACACACTGCGCAGTGAGTTCAAGATCCAGAAGGGACGGGGGGGCCCATACGAAGTGCTCGTCAGGACCGTTCTTTCGCAACACACGAACGACAGGAACTCCGGCCTTGCGTCCACCGCTCTTCTCAAAAAGATCAAGGGGTGGAAGGCGCTGGCAAGAGCTGACGTCAAAGAAATACGAAGGCTCATCAGACCCGCGGGCTTGCAGCGAGAGAAAGCCAGGCACCTGAAAGCCATTGCCCAAGATGTGCTTGACCGCTATGACGGGAGGTTGGAAAAGGTCCTGAAAAAGCCAGTCAATGCCGCCAGAAGTGAGCTCCTTTCTCTCCCCGGGGTGGGCTACAAGACCGCTGACGTTGTGCTGGCATTCGCTGCAGGGAGAGATGTAACCGCCGTCGACACCCACGTCTTTCGGGTTTCAAAAAGGCTTGGCTTTGCGCTGAAGGAAGACAACCATGAAAAAGTGAAAACAGAACTTGAAAAATTCATTCCCGCTGGAAGGAGAATAGAGGCGCACCTGCTCATTATTCAGCTTGGAAGGGAGTACTGCCGAGCAATCTCCCCGCTGCACGAAAAATGCCCTGTAAACAAACTGTGCCCGACTTGGAACCACAAAGTTAGCCCTCGGGCTCAAGCACGTAGTATGACTTGAGTGTATCACAAATCATCTTTGCCAGCGCGTGGTAGCACATGTCGACGTCCGCTTTTCCGGTTATCACGTTCATCACGTAGTCGCGGCAGGTGCAGGTGTCCTTGACGACTTCGTACTCATCCAACTTTCCTCGCACGAACCACCTGCGCCCTTTCTTGATAACTCTCCGTCCCTTTACTGCATCTATCGCCCTCTTTCCTCGGCCCCCGTAGATATCCATTATCTCGCGCTCGATTTCCTGGTCGAGCACCGCACCTAGCTTGAGCATCTTTAGCAGTTCTGCCTTGCCACGTAGGAACACTTCTGAAGGCATCTTATCCCTCAATTATTTGCTACAATGTTGTTATTATAGTGATGTCGAGCGAGCTTCTAACTCTGCTGAAGGCGCGGGGGGTACGGCTGAGCAAACGCTCCGGCCAGCACTTGGTGGTTGATCCCACTGTTCTCGAGCGGATGATTGAATATGCGGAGTTATCTCGCGACGACACCGTGCTGGAAATAGGGGCTGGCCTTGGAAACCTTACGGAGCTGCTGGCTGCACGAGCCGGGGATGTTGTGGCAATTGAAAAAGACAAACGGCTCATTGATTTGGCGAGGGAAAAGCTGCGTGGCCACGCCAACGTAAAGCTCATCTTGGGAGATGCGCTCAAGGTCCCCCTGCCGGATTTCCAGAAGGTTGTGGCGAACATCCCATACTCGATATCTTCCGACTTAACGTTCAAGCTCTTGGAAAAGCGCTTCCAGCTGGCGGTGCTGATGTACCAGAAGGAGTTCGCCGAGCGTCTGGTGGCCAAGCCCAGTTCAGAGAATTACGGACGCCTGACCGTGAACGTTTACTACAGGGCAACAGCCGAACTGCTTGACGAGGTGCCGCCGGAGGCGTTCTTGCCGCAACCCGAAATCATCTCGACCATCGTAAGACTCCGTCCACGGGGGCCACCGTTCAATGTTAAAAATGAACACGTGTTTTCAAGCCTGACCAGGGCACTCTTCCAGCACAGGCGGCAACGCGTGCGCAACGCCCTGCTCCACTCTTTTGATGAAGTTTTCCCCAGAAAGGGACTGGAAAAGGATAAACGCCGGACGCTCATTGACGAAACTCTGCCCAAAGAATTCTCAAACACCCGCGTTATGGATCTGACGCCGGAGGAAATCGGGGCGATTGCAAACTTGCTCGCTGTATCACCGGATTTGCGCGGCGATAACCCACGGCCTAAAAGTTAAAATGCTTGGCCATAACACCGTTATTGTACTATGAAGCCCCCCTGCGAAGTCGTGGTAAAAGAGGTTCTTCCGGCGATAAGGGCGACGATGGTCCTGGAGCTCACAGGGCGTCACCACCTAAGTCAGACCGAAGTGGCTCAAAGACTCGGGATAACCCAGCCAGCCGTGAGCCAGTACCTGCGCATGTTGCGGGGAGCCAGACGGAAGAACCCCGTGCTTCAAAAGCTGGAAAAACAGGCACGTGAGCTTGCGGGCGACATTGCCAGCGGCAAGCTGGAACACGCGCAACTCATAGAGGGTTACTGCAGCATATGCCGGACCATGAGCAAACAACAGCTCCTTTGTCTGCTTCACTTCAAGACTGCGCCCTACCTAAGAGCGGAGGGGTGCAGAGCCTGCCTTCCTAGGGATGGATCTGGATAACACGGACAACGGATGCCCCTTGCTCTTGAACTCAAAAGCCTTGTACCATCCAAATGGGACCCTCAACACCCGATATTCATCCTCGTCCAGCTTACATGCAACGCACTTCAGTATCTGGACTGCGGCCTCGGGGGAAGCCAGATCTGGGGAAAGGTGCGCGAAAGGAAAAAGCACTATGCTTTTTGTCTTGACTTTTGAAGCCATGCTCTTGATTTCCAAAAGGGTCTCCTCTATTACGCTTCCGGGCCTGACCTCGCATGTTTCGGACGGCTTTTCATCCGTTTTTTCCGCGCTGGCGAAAACTATCAGCGGGTCCCTCATCCCGCCCGCCTTTTGATCCGGCGTAATCTCCTCCGCCGCCTTGGCCTTCTCCTTCACTTGGTAGTTGAAGTAGTTCGCGTGTATGAAGAGCAGCTTCATGGTTCTCTCCTCTTACCCAATACCGCCTTAAAAATATCCGCTGCTGCGCTAAAGAGGTTTACGATTTTGAAGTGGAGCCGGGGGCAGGATTTGAACCTGCGAATAGCGGGTCTGCAGCCCACCGCCTTAACCGCTTGGCTACCCCGGCACCGTTTTTAATTATAACGCTGTTGTATAAAATTGACGGCAAGGGTTGTTTACGTGAAAGCTGAAAAGGTGCTCTGCTTGGTTTCTGGCGGCATAGACTCTCCGGTGGCCTGTGCTATGGCAGCCAAGAGATTCGAAGTCATCCCGCTCCACTTTTGCCTCTACCCGTACACCTGCGAGGACTCCTTCCTGGTTGCGATGAACTCCCTCAAGGACCTGAAATCAAAAATCAGATTTGAAAAAGTTGTGGTGCTTCCGTGGGCGAAAATTCTCATGAAAATTCTGGGCGGCGGAGACAAGAGCTACGCCTGCGTCGAGTGCAGAAAAGGCATGTTCCGGGCGGCTGAAATCATCTGTGAACGTGAAGGCGCATCCGGAATAATCACCGGGGAATCTCTCGGGCAAAAGGCATCACAGACTCTTGAAAACATGGCTGCAACCTCTGCGGGAATAAAGTTCCCGATCCTGCGCCCGCTGCTGAGCTTCGACAAGCTTGAGGTGGAGCGACTCTCGAAGAAGCTTGGACTCTGGCACGATGTGCATGCCGGCTGCTGCTACGCGACGCCGAAACATCCGCGAACGCGCGCCGACCCAAAAGTGGTGGACGCCATGCTTGCGAAACTCGATATTGGTGGAATGATTTCAACGGAGCTGGAAAACGTGCTTGAAGTTCGAACTTTTGCGGAGGACTTCAAGACCTACCTTGAGAATCTGGCGTGAAACAAAAATTCAAGCTGCAATTTCGGCACATTGGGGCACTTTGCACCTCCCTTTAATGTTTAATAATAGAGTTAAACAATACTTGGAATTTAAATTAACTTTAAGTCGGGTAAAAACAAAGATAATCCAAGTCCGGAGCTGGGGGAATGCATGCAAAAATCATGGGCGGGGGTACAGAGACATCTAACAAGAACGACTCCCACTATGGGCAGTACACTTTTTACGAAACGTCCGTACCGACTGGTCGTTTGGCTGGATTCGGCATCATTGGAGTAACACTGTCCGCCTTTGTTCTGGTCAACATAATTATTTTCATTGCAGTTTCTGTAAACCCCTCTCTGCGGGAGGCCCTAGTGCTCAGCCCCGAGCGCCCATCCAGCATAGTGACCGCCGTTTTTACCCACCGCGACTTTGCCCATCTGATTGGCAACCTGACGTTCTTCGCATTTTTGAGCGTCTTCTTCATGGGAGTTAACGCGTCCGCCGGCGTGGAGTTGCGGCGGCGCCTTAGTCTGGTTTTTTGTTTGGGGAGCTTCCTCGCTGGCATTGCTGCGGTGGCTATCCAGTTCTATGTGTGGAGGTCGGCGGCTTTCGAGATTACGGCGTGCGGCTCCTCTGGAATTATTTACGCTGGGACGGGGATCCTTCTTGCGTCTGCTATCTGCGGCCTGCCCGGGCGACTGGCGCGCCTCCGTCTCGCCGGGTGCGACCAGTTTGGAGTGGGTTCGTCTGGCATTTTTTACGCGGTCCCATTTTCGGCGTGCGCGGGGATTATGTTTACGTACATGAGCATCTTTGAAACAAACAGCTTTTTTTACGTGACTCAGGAGACCGCCTGGCTCTGCCATGAGCTCGGTTTCCTTCTCGGGCTGTTTACCTCGGCGTTGTTTTTCGTGTTTTATTATTCCAAAAAATGCCGCTACAACAATTGAAAAGTTAAACAATCAAAACAAAAAAAGTTAAATAAAGACGAGGGAAGTTAGAATGGAACAAAACTGCAGGAGTTGATTGAATCCCCCTCCACCGCGCCAAGCTGCTCAACGCCCTTATGGACTCGCCCAACGGGATGACCGCCAACGAAATCCAAACAGCAAGCAAGCTGAGCTACCCGACAGTCATAAAGTGGCTTGAGGTGCTCTACGCCCAGGGGCTGGTCGACTACCGCCAAGTCGGGAGGTCCAAGCTTTGGTTCCCGAGAGGGGTGCTGCAAGGTATGGACGAGATTGACATAGAGCGCCTGCTGAAGCTGAGAAGGCTGGGCAAGGAGCTGACTGGCCCGCAGAAAGTCGAACAAAAAGAGTAGCGGTCGGTGGCGTTCGACTTCGCGAATTTTCCGAAGTTCAAATTACGAATAAAACTTTAAGGACAAAAACGATTATTGTATGGGATTAAAATGGGGGACAAAGCTTACGCACTTATGGGCGCGCTTGTGGTTATGGCTCTCGTTTTCATGTTTATGACGCCAGTATTTGCACAAGAGGCGCCTCCGGATGAGAATCCTCCGAGTGAGGAGCCACTGCCTGGACCTGAGCATCCAGCAACTCATGAGACTACGCCTACTGAAACGCAGACGCCTGGAACTACGCAAACGCAAACTCCTGGAACTACGCCTGAACCGCAAACTCCTGAGACTCCTGAATCACAAACTCCTGGAACTCAGCCTGAGCCTGTGGGTGCATCGGCCCAGAGTGGAACGTCTGCTTCCGTCAGCGAAAATATCCCCGCCTCAACAGGGGGCACAATCATTCTAATAATTTCCGAACCCAACGTCGCTGTGAATGTGTTGGTACCGCCAAACGCACTCGCTGAAAACGAGTATATCACGTTAACTCAAAAACCGTCTGAAAATCTGCCGACATATGTGATGGTGAGCGAAATCTTCGACATCGGGCCAAACGGGACGACTTTCAACACCCCCTCCACCATAACCTTGCCCTACGACGAAACCAAAATCCCGCCCGGGGTTAGCGAGGATGACTTGGCAATATATCGCCGCGCCAGTTCTGGAGATAACTGGGAGCGCGTCGGCGGGACCGTGAACCAAGCGACAAGCACCATCTCCGCGCAAATCGACCACCTGAGCGAGTACGTGGTGATGGCGGGCGTTGGAACAAGCTGGTTCCAGTTGTTCATTATTGTGATTATCGTCGTGGCAATATTGGCCATCGCAGTAACTGCGCTCTGGATAAGTTGGAAGCACAGCGAAGAGGAAGCGAAAAAAAAATACGCCGCCCGCAAAGAGTGGGAAATTTCAGTGATACGTGCGTTAAATTATTACGGCACTTGCAAAACTTAAAAGCGTCAATTCCATTCAAGCTTAAGCTCTTCCAGAATCTTGCTGTGTATTTCGCAAAATTCGCTGGCCTTGGGCACAGTTTGAGCCAAAATTAGCTCCTCCTGCCAGTGGGCGTTGAAAAGTTTGCACCTCTTATCCTGACAGAACGGCTCGCCAAAAATGTGGTAAAAAATCGCCTGCATCACATACCCCTTCACGACCTCTGTCAGCCGCGGGTCGTCGTAGTCGATGAACCTGCCCTGAAATTTTTCCTTCAACTCCTCAAACGAGACGAGCATTCCCAAAGCCATGTAACGCCGCTTCATTGTGTAGTACTCCTTGGGTTTGGCCGGAGCTTCCACAATTCCTGTTGTTGAAATCAAAGAAGGGAAGCCGTAGACGCTGACGCGGGCGTGGTACCTCCCGTCCTCGCCGTCCCAAGTTCCGAACAGACGATTGGTGAATATGATGTGGGCATGCCCAGTATCAAGTTCCTCGGCGGGGAGCAGCTTGCGCGCCACGGTTTCTAGCCTGAACCCGTCATAAAGCACTCCTGGTAGCTTGAGGTGTGGGTCCAGCAGCAGCCTCCGCTCGAACTCTACCTCTCCTGGAAGGGGCTCCATGTCAACGCGTGGATTTGTTATATCACGGACTTTTGTCGCCGCCAAATCCCTCGCAATATGTCCTGCTGCTTCCGCCCTGAAAAGCGGGGGCCTGATGTCAACCGAAATTTTCCCGAACTTGTCCTGGAGGTAGTTCACAATTACTCGCAAGTCAAGGGTTTTGGCAGATGGGTCCTCGTAGAGATGGACTTTCGGCAGAAATTCACTTCTGCCCGCGGAGCTTTTCATAAGCTACCTCCGCAGCTCGCACCCCGCTCATGAGCATCGCCCCAAAAGTCGGGCCCATCCGTGGAAGACCGTACGCAGTTGAGACGGCCATCCCCGTGACGATGAGTCCTGGGTAAACTTCGCCAGTGTGTTCGACAACCAGATCCTCTGAGCGCTCGACCCACATGGCCCCGTAGCCCGGCACTTTCAATAACCCCCGTTTCTCAAGCTGGCGCACCACTGCTGCATCGTGCCCGGTTGCGTCTATCACAATTTTTGACTCAAGCCCAATTGGATCCACGCAGGTGATCTCCCTGGGCAGCGCCGACACTGGGGTCCAGTTGACGACAACTCCTGCGACCCTCTTTTCCCGAATCATTACATCGTCTATCAAAGTCATGTTGAGAATCTTTGCGCCTGCATCGCATGCAGCGGCAATGAGCTTTGAGCAGGCGTGTGGTCCGCTCGCCACGTAGAGCCCTTTGGAGTGCTCCTTGATTGGTACGCCTAGATCTTGGAGGATTTTGTGTCCCGGCGCGCGAACAGTTATCGGATTGAGCAGGAAACCGCCCAACCAGAACCCTCCGCCCAAGTAGTTGTTCCGCTCTATGAGAAGTGCTTTAACGCCGCGCTCCGCCAGCCCCTTTGCTGCCATCAAACCGCTGGGGCCGCCGCCAACTATGATGACGTCGCTCTCGGCATATTTCTGAAAGTCATCCATGAAGCTCTCGACGATCGCCCGCGTGACCTCTTTCTCTCCTGATGGTTGGAACTTTACCATGACATCCCCATTGGGTTGTGCGGCCGGTAAATAAATACACGACTCTTCGGCAATGGTCCCGCCCCGCCTGCACTGTTACCGGGGCGCTGGCGTTATCGCCAGACTGCGCGGGTTCCTAAGACGCGCAGAGCCAAGCCGTGCGCTTTAGCTGCCTGTGCCTCACAGCCGCAACCCTAATGAGCTTGTTGAGCGTGCCATCGGCTTCCTCAACCGCCCACTTCGGGATCCATACCTTCATTTTTTTACCACCTTTTACTACTCATGATCGTGTTTCCCGTTGTTGCCGCACTTGCACCGCGGGCAGAGATTGTGGTCGTAGTCCAGAGCGTCGGGATAAATGTAGTACAACCCACACCCGTTGCACACGGTGTGTATCTCCCTAGTCGCGCTAACCACTTTCACCACCACCTCCCAATGGTTGAATAACCTGGTTGGTAGCCAGGGTTTCCAAGGCTTCGCCCAATCCATTCATGTGCTTCCTCAATTGGACTTTCTTTCTCCAATGGTTTTAAACGATGAATTGAACAGTGCACTTTCGCCATTACACGAAACCATAATAAGCATATGGAGCAATGCCAAAAACCTCTAGCTTTTCGGGTTTTTACTTAACCTTTTTAAATAAACTAGTATTTTTTGTGCTTTATTTAATTTAGATTATGTATACTATAATTTTTATTTTACTATTATGGCTGAATCTTGGAGTAAAGTTTTATCGCGCCAGGTGCAACGTGGTGGCCGCGGTCATGCGGACAAACTTGATCCACTGAACCGGCTACGAAAACAGGCGTTCGACGCAACGGCTATTCGCGGCGCCCGGTGAGCGCCTGAATCAGCCTGCGAGTGGTCTCCTTCACGTCGCGCGCCTCTTGCGGAGCATATGGCAGGTCGGCCTCGCCCGCAACAAACTTGGCCAGCTCATTTATCGCGACCGAAGCCTTGCAGTCCGGCTCGTATACCACGACCGGGATCCCTTCCAACTCGGCTTCTTGAACTTTCGAGTCCTCTGGAATCTCGGCCAGCACCGGCATGTTCCCCAAAGTTCTGCCCATAAATTGCTCAATCTCGCTAGTCGGAATTTCGGCCTTCTTCCCGACACGGTTGACGACGAGGCCGCGCGTCCAGGCGCCGAGAAGGTTCCCATACCTGATTAGCTTGTAGACATCGACCAAGCTTGTGTGGCTGGGATTGCAGACCGGAATCATCTCTCGGGCGGCCGCCATTGAGACTACCGTCGCGTCCTGAATTCCTGCTGGGGCGTCTATCAAAAGGAAGTCCGACTCTGCCAGGAGCTCCTTAACTGCCGCCTCAACTTTTTCCCGCCTAAGCTTTGCCAAGGTTTCATGCACGTCCTCAAAGCGGAAGCCCGTCGGAACGACCTTTATCCCGTAGTTCTCGCAAACTGCCGAACTGACCTTTGCCTTCCCTGCCAGCACGTCCAGAAAACTGGTTTTGACATGGTGGATGCCCATGACTATGGCGAGGTTCGCCATCGCAAGGTCGCCGTCCAGGATTGTCACTTTCTTCCCGAGAGCGCCGAGGGCTACGCCGAGATTTGCTGTTATAGTGGTCTTTCCTGTGCCGCCCTTCCCAGACGCAATCGTTATCGAACGAGGTTTCAAACGCAAGATTCGGCCTCCATTTTAACGCTCACGCACAATGTTATAACTTCGAGGTTATAACTTTGGCGACTTGCTATCGCAGCTTTGATTCTGGGTGTTTGCTGAAGTATTCTCTCACTGGCGCAAGAATCTCAACTAGTGCCTCCGCCACAGCCGCCTTGAGGTCGGCCGGGTGGAGATCGCCCGCCGTGTAAATCTTGTGAAGCTCTCCAGCGCTTTTTATCTCCAAGGGGCCGCCATACTTTGCTGGCCTTTCAATCTTCAGCTCTCCCTTCTCAGGAATCACTATGTGCTCGGCATATTCCACAACCGGATTATCCTTGACCACCTTTGGCAGGCAAAAAGCTTTTCCTATCTTCTCCTTGATAACCGCAGGCTCGTCGTCCACCGCCACAAAGTTCCCCTTGCTTGACGACATCTTCGCCTCTCCGTCCAACCCATGAAGCAACGGCATGTGGACGCACACTGGCTTGGCGTAGCCTAAAACTGGCAGCTCTTCCCTAGCTATCATGTGGACTTTGCGCTGATCTATCCCTCCAACGGCCACGTCAGCTTTCAAATGAGCCACATCCACGGCCTGCATCAGTGGGTAAAGAACTTGGGCAACGTCTGGGTCCTCCTGGTGCCTAGCTATCTCCGCCATCGACCTTCTGGTGCGGAGGATTGTGGCGCCGGTTGCCATCTTTAAGACGTCCATCATGTACTCTGGCTTGAGCTGGAACTCCGAGCCCAGCACAAATTTCGTGTGCTCCGAGCCAAGCCCGAGGCCAATGAAACAGCTCCGGTTGTACTCCGCCACTTTCCTGATCTCCTCCAAAGTCCCCTTGTCGTTAAGATAGGCATGGAGGTCCGCCAAAAGGACCGTGACTCTGGCGCCAAGCTTTTGGAAGTCCACCAGCTTCCTCACTGTCAATGCATGGCCGAAGTGTATCTTCCCCGATGGCTCATAACCGCAGTAAACTGACGGTCTGCCCCGTGCAAGCAGCTCCCGAAGCTCCTCTTCAGTGACAACCTCGCTAGTCCCGCGCGTCGCCAGTTCGAAATCTTTGTCTGGAACCATCTTCTCACATCTCAAGCTCCTTCAGCGCCTTCTCAACCTCCACCACTTCTGATGCACCAAGCTCCTTGAACAGGTGGTGGCTCTGCAAATAAGCTTCTTTGGCCGCCGCGGCGTTGCCCATCTTTGTCTGAACTCCGCCAATCTTGAGATAAGCCAGCGCCCGCGCCCTCATGAACTCCTTTGAAACCCCGAACCAGAGATAGGAGAAAACCTCGCGCCCGCCTTTGGGACTTGAGCTCTCCGTGTACTCCACGCACGTATCGTACTGCTTCAGCGCCTCCGCAAGCTGACCCATGCTCGCCATCAAGTCCCCCCTAAGAATCAGCACGTATGGCCAGTAATCGGGTACCTCGGCCTCTTGCAGCTGGGACATCTCCTCGAGGAGAGCCCGCCCATACCCGGCCCGGACCAGCTGCGCCGCCCTTTCTATCGCTATGGATGCGGCCTGCGGCTGCTTGTACCCCTTTATCATGTGGTAAATTGCCTCAATAAGGGAACTCTCCGTGCCGACGTTGAGGTAAAATTCTCCGGCCAGCCTGTGATACCCGATTTTTTCTTCCGCCGTGAGCCTGTTGTAAATTATCATCCTCAGCATCTCGTGAACCTCGTAGCTCCCGTCCATTCCCTTGAGCAGGAGCTTCTCCGTGAGTTTTCTCGATGTCGCCTCGTCCGCCTCCGACCTGATGGCTTCCAATGGAAAAGGCGCGCGAAACACCGACGCCAACCCCAAAACCTTCTTCTCCTGATCGCTGAGAGGTTCCAAAATTTCCTTGTCAATGAACTCCGCCGCATCCACCGCCGCCCCAGGCGTCGCAAGCTCAAGCATTAGCGGGTGCCCCCCAGTCACGGAGTAGAGCTGTCGGTGGTACTGCTCCTCAATCCCTCTGTAGTTCAGGAGTTCGGATGCGCTCTTTTCGTCCAGGCCACCAAGAACAACTTCCTTCAGCCTTTTCCTCACTAGCATGTCGCGCTTGTCGTAGAACCGCGGAATCATCCTCCCGGAGATGACCAGCTTTGCATCTGTGGAATCCAACATGTCCATGAGCGGCGTGAAGACTTTTGTTATTTCCTCCCTTGCGAGATGAACGTCGTCGAGAATTACGAGAACACGGCTTCCGCCGAGGTCCTCCTGCAGCGCGGTGAGAAATCCCTCGAGCCCTATGCTCTCCTTTGCCTCTGAAAGATAGCTAGACAACTTGCTCCTCCCTAACTTCTCAAGGAAGCCTCCGAGCTTGGAGAGTGTGCCGCTCAACGAGCTGTAAGGATACAACTTCAGATAAAGGATGTTTTTCCTATCTTGATACGTCTCGACCAGCCTTGAAATTATGGCGGTCTTCCCGACGCCTGCCATTCCCCTGAGAACCAAAATTTTGCATATCTCCGAGTCCATGAACTCTTTTATCCACAGTATCTCCTCGCCCCTTCCGAAGAAGTATTTCAGCTTTGGCAGGGCCTCCACTGCCACTTGTGTGCTCGTGGATGGTGTTGACATCATCTCAAACCATTCCTCTTTTGTATTAAACTTGACCTCTTCCCCTTGACTTCCACTGGAGCACATGCTGCTTCCACGCCTCAAACTGCTGAATCCTGAACTCTGACCTGAACCTGCCCTCCAAAAATTCCGCCAGCCGAATACTTTCGGCCTTCCTTCTAATCTCGAGATGGAACACTGGGCCATGTTTTTTGACCTTTCCCAGCCCGAGCAGTGCTCTGGCTACTTCCAGTGCGGATATGTCCTTGCTTACTAGGTAAAAGGTAGGGTTAGAATAGCGGTATATTTTCTCTCCTTTTTTTGTTTCCCGCCTTATTTTAATCCTATTTTTTGTAAAAGCTCCTTTAGCTTCTATAAAACCTGCTATCCATCCCTTATCTAGCTCGGATATGCTCATGTTTATCTATCATATGTATCATAAAAAAATAATAGTATTAATAAGTAACCTGCAGTGGAAACGAAGGGGTGGCACTTCGTCATTTTGTAGAATCCACAGATAACGAATACTTTCGGGTACCTCTCCCAAAAACCGGCAAAAGACCCCCCGCCTAAAGAACATCGGTGAAGGCATGTACTACCAGCGCTTCGATGTCAAGAGGACAATAGTCGACTTCGCGAGTTCTAGCGTGGGCAATGGATTTCGAGAGTGTGCGATTTTCAACAGCAACGCAGGAAGCATACAGCGCAATGTCGGCGAGAACGGCGGACGGCAGTTGGTCAGCTTTTCCAGCGGTGCAGAGTTCGAGAAAGCCGCAAGGACTGGTGCTTCAGCCTTCTACTGCTCCTACTGGCATTACGACGGGCTTGACTTTTCCCACCCGGTAGGCAGGGACTTGGTCTGGACGATCAGGGCCAAGAAAGGAGGGTTAGGATTTGCCAAAGTTGTGACATCTTTGGCCATCCGGGCGCTTGAAGAGGCCGGCGTCTCGGAACCCTGGGTAAAATATTCTGGGGACCTGGGTTTTGACATAGTGGTTCCGCTTGAGGGAGTCCCGCTGGAAGCTTGGATGGGCGACCTCGGTGCTCTCGATGAGTTGCAGGCTGAGTTGACGAATTGCATTGTTGGTCACCTGCGCGAGCATGCCCCGAATTTTGACACAACGTATGGACAGCCAGTCAATATTAAAAGAGGAATGGACACCTGTCTCCTCTCCGAGCTCCGAGTTAGGCGAGGCCTCCTCCTGGCGCCGATGAGCCTGAGCCCGGAGACTGGTTTGGTGTCAGTTCCGGTGGACCCAGATCGCGTGGAGTCTTTTTCTGTACTGGATGCGTCCCCCGAGAATGTGCGAAGAGCCGGATGGGCACCACCAACTGAAGTAGCGTATGGATTATTGAGACACTCGAGGCCATGGCAGGCGGCAATGACATCGCCCGCCGTGGTCAGCGAAGCATGATAACATTAGCCCCCCGCTTTCCTCCAGCGGGGGGTTTTATTTTAATTGGCGACAGCCCCGACATAATAGCGTTAACTCCATAAGGCAGGAAGTATGCGGCATTGTGGTGGCCATTGTGGCAGCCAGATGCAAGACCGAGATTGGGGCTCAACTTCGCCAGCTCATCCAATCCGACGTTGGTAAAATCGTCAGGAGGCGGATGGCGGAGTTCCGCAGGCTTGGCAAGGCAGGAAAGACGCATTTTGATTTCAAACCTTTCCTTGACGTTGAATACGATTCAGAAACATTTTCAGAGCTGTGCTTTTGTATCCTCACCGCAAACTCGACGGCCAAGCTCGGCATAAAAATCCAGCGCGAGTTCGGAAGCGAAGGATTTCTGTACCTCCCCCCCGAAAAGCTGGCAGGAAAACTCAAGATTTTGGGGCACAGGTTTCCAAACTCGCGCGCAGGGTTCATCGTTGAGGCAAGAATGTTTGAGGGCGTGGGAGAAATCGTGGCGAAACTTTCCGACGCAGATGCCCGCGAGTGGCTGGTGGAAAATGTGAAAGGCATCGGTTGGAAGGAGGCCTCGCACTTCCTGAGAAACATCGGCCGCAGGGACTTGGCGATTCTCGACCGTCATGTGTTGAGCGTCATGTGCGACCATCGGATAATTCCAAAGGCACCGCAGACGCTGACAAAGAGCAAGTATCTTGAGGCAGAAGGAAAGCTGAGGCCTCTTGCCGCAGAACTCGAGCTATCGCTGGGCGAGCTTGATCTCTACCTCTGGTACATGAAGGCCGGTAAAGTGTTGAAGTAAGAATTTTGCCCGCGGGGTCACGGCTCGAAGAAAATTACTCTTTTTCCTTTTTCCTCAGTCGCCGTCCGATATCCTCAGGAGTAAGCATGCGCCCGCGAAGGATTTTGAGCCTCTGCTCCGGCGGCAACTTTTTCTTTTGAGTCATCACACACCAAAAGACGTAGTTTTCTAAAGTTAAATAAGTGCGCCGAGATGAGGCCCCGGACACCCTATGTTCGTGGTCGACGCAGCCCAATCGAACCGCCTTTTGGGCAGCCCGCCAGACCGCGCCGCTCCGATTCATCACGAATCGTGCGGATCATTCTTGCGAACTTTCCACGCCGCGACCAGTTGAATGTTTTTGAGCCAATCTCGACCGTCGGCTGTTCGGAGCGTCTCGAAGGCTGGCCGGCCCTCGAGATCCCCTACCAGTGGGATCCGCCAAGACCAACTCTAGAGGCCAATCCGGTTAGACCTCCCGGCGCACTTAACACTATATTTTAACCCCATAAAAAGGTTTCCTTTTGCTAGTTTTTGCAGATTTTTCCCGCAAATTGGAATTCCTGTCATATTTGTCCAGCTTTACGCCTGCCAGCGCCCCACGCGAAAAGCTTAAAAGTAAAGAAAATTTTTTACTCACGAAGTCTTGGTGGTAAAAATGCCGAGATGTTGCCCGAAATGTTATTTGTTTGAGGAATGTGAAAATCAGGACGAGTGCTGCGAGGAATGTGACTTCTACGCAGACGGCGACTGCGCGCTGTCGAAAGAGGAGATCGTGTAAAGCGCGGCCCAAAACTAATAAGCTGGAGAGAAACTCATAATGGTGATTCGTTGCGCGTCAAAATAGTGATGGAGCTGAAAGATGTTCCTGGTCAACTTATAAAGGCATTGGAGCCAATCGCACGCTTCGGAGGAAACATCCAGAGCATAATGCACCAACACGAGAGAAAGACGCCGCTGGGAAGAATTCCTGTAGTGCTTGTTTTTGAGATTAGCGACAAAGTGAGGCTGAACAAGGTGCTCGCGGCTCTTCGCGCGATGGACGTCACGGTGACCCAGCTTGGCGAGCAGGCAGGAGCGGTTCAAACAACGGTCATGTTAATCGGCCACATAATCCACACGGACGCTAGAGACACGATAGACAGGCTGAACGCGATCAAAGGCGTCAGAGTTTCCGGCATGGGGTTGGCAATGGGCGGAGCAACGCAGGAGTCGTCTGCCAGAATGACGATAACGGCAGATGATGAAAAGCGCGCGCGGTCTGCGGTTTCCCTTCTTCAAAAGATAGCGGATGAGAAGAAACTCCTGCTACTGACATCCTTGGAGGCGGCATAATTGAGGATAACTCTGATCGGGTTTGGAAATCTGGGAAAAGGTTTCAGCCGCACACTGGAGAAGAAGGCAGATTTCCTGCGCCAGAGGCACGGCTTGGTTCCAAAAGTTGTGGCGGTTGTGGACGAGTTCGGCGCAGTCATTGACGAGAAAGGCTTGAACTTGCAAGCGCTACTCAGGAGAACCGAGCGCGGGAAGCTGACAGACATGCCAGGAGCCAAGAGGGGAAAACTCGCACTCAGCACGATTACAGATGTTGATGCTGACGTTGTGCTAGAACTCACGCCAACAAACATCGAAACTGGCGAGCCGGGGCTGAGCCACATAAAGGCGGCGATGAAGGCAGGGAGGCATGTCATAACTTCAAACAAGGGGCCGCTGGTGGTGGCATTTCAAGAGTTGGCTTCATTGGCCAAGAAGCACGGGGTTGAGTTCAGATACTCGGCCTCGGTTGGCGGCGCCGTTCCAGTCATAGAACTGGCGCGGAAGCAGTTGGCGGGAAATGAAGTTATGGAAATACAAGGGGTGTTGAACGGCACGACCAACTACCTTCTCACCAGGATGGGAGAAGAGGGGGCACCGTTTGACATGGTCTTGAAGGAAGCACAGGAGTTGGGCTTGGCTGAAAAGGACCCGACGCTGGACATAGGGGGCATCGACACCGCATGCAAAATTACCATACTTGCAAACGCCATACTGGGCATGAACGCCAAGCTGAAGGACGTGAGGTGCGTGGGAATAAGGAGGATAGGGCCGGACGCGATTAGGCTGGCAAAGGAAGCGGGGCAAACAATAAAGCTTGTTGGGGTGGCCAAGCGCGGGCTGCTCGAGGTTGCTCCAAGGCTAGTTCCACTGGATCACCCACTTGCAGTTGGCGGAACTCTCAATGCCGTGACCTTCAAGCTCGACTTGGCGCGCGAGATCTCAATATCTGGGTTCGGCGCAGGGCCAAGGGAGACCTCAAGCTCGATTTTAGGAGATTTGATAGACCTCCACAGAACTCTTGGATGCTAGTCCAGCAGCCGAAGTTATTTACTCGACCCTCAGAGTTAAATCGGGAACTACGTGAAGCTTGAGTGCATAGAGTGTAAAAGCGGGTTCAACATCCGAGAGAGGATTTACACGTGTCCAAAGTGTGGCGGGCTTCTCGAGGTTGGGTTTGAACTAGGCGAAATCAAACGCAAAATCAACAGGCAGCGCTTCGATGCCGAGCCGCCGACCGTTTGGAAGTATCGGGCGTTCATGCCGATATTGGATGATTCAAAAATAGTCAGCATCGGCGAGGGCGGAACCCCACTCATCAGGTGCTCCCGCCTTGCAAAGGAGATTGGCGTTCAAGAGCTGTACGTGAAATTTGAGGGTGCCAACCCAACAGGATCATTCAAGGACAGGGGGATGACGGTCGGGGTGACCAAAGCAGTCGAGTTTGGCGTGAAGACGGTAACCTGCGCTTCAACAGGAAACACCTCAGCTTCTCTAGCGGCATACGCTGCCAAGGCTGGCCTAAGGTGTGTGGTCTTGCTCCCAGAGGGGAAAGTGGCGCTGGGAAAGTTGGCCCAAGCGCTTGTCTACGGCGCTCGGGTTCTTGCGGTTAAGGGGAACTTTGACCAAGCCCTTGCAGTTGTGCGGCAGCTTTGCGAAGAAAGAAAGGACATATACCTCCTCAACTCCCTCAACCCCTTCAGGCCACAGGGTCAGAAGTCCATAGGGTTCGAGATAGCCGACCAGCTTGGGTGGAAAGTTCCAGACAGGGTTGTGGTGCCAATGGGAAACTGCGCGAACATATGGGCAATTTACAAGGGCTTCTTCGAGCTTGACTTGGTGGGGTTGACAAAGAATGTGCCGAAGATGACCGGAATTCAGGCAAAGGGGGCCATGCCGATTGTAAATGCCATAAAGAAAGGATTGAAAAAGTTCGAGCCGGTAAAAAGTCCAGAAACAATAGCCACGGCAATCAGGATTGGAAACCCTGTCAATGGTCCCAAAGCAATTCGGGCCATACGAGAGTCAAAAGGCACAGCGGAAGCAGTGAGCGACAGCGAGATAGTCAAAGCTCAGAAGCTTCTGGCGAGGCTTGAGGGCATAGGCGTCGAGCCGGCCAGTGCGGCTTCCATAGCCGGGTTGAAGAAACTCGTACAGCTTGGTGAGATAGGCAGGGACGAGACGGTGGTTTGTGTTACCACGGGCCACATCCTTAAAGACCCGGAAGAGGCAATAATGGTTTCGGAGCCGCCGCTCAAGGCAACGAGGCTGGAAGATTTGAAGAGGTTGATATGATGCAGGGAAGAGAGCGCTACGAGAAGACGATGGAGCTGCTGCGGAAGCACAATGAGTGGTTCAAAAACAGCATTCCGTTGATCGCAAGCGAAAACGTGACGAGCCCGGCGGTTAGGGAGGCACTTCTCAGCGACTTTCAACACAGGTATGCTGAGGGCTGGCCCGGAGAGCGCGTCTACGCTGGCTGCATTTACATAGATCAGGTGGAAATCCTTGCGATGGAGCTGGCGCGGGAACTCTTCAGGGCCGAGCATGCCAACGTCCAGCCAGTCTCAGGAGTCACGGCAAATCTTGCAACATACACGGCCCTCACGGACCCCGGGGACACCATGATGTGCCTTCCAATCGCTTCGGGCGGCCACATCAGCATGGGCAAGAAGAAGTTTGGTGGTACTGCTGGCGCCGTACATGGTCTTGAGGTCGAGTACCTTCCTTTTGACGAGAAAAAGATGAACATCGACATCGACGCTGCCAAGAAGAAGATAGCGGAAGTAAAACCAAAACTTCTCACTCTAGGGGGCAGTGTCTTCCTCTTTCCACATCCTGTCAAAGAGCTGAGCGAGGTGGCAAAGGAGAACGGGGCGCACGTGATGTACGACGCTGCGCATGTGGCAGGGTTGATAGCGGGCGGGCAGTTCCAGGACCCGCTTAAAGAGGGTGCGGACGTCATGACCTGCAGCACACACAAGACGCTCCCGGGCCCCCAGCACGGCATGATTCTGTGCAAGAAAGAGCTGGCGGAGAAGATCAATCAGGCAGTATTCCCGGGAGTAGTGAGCAACCACCATCTTCACGCCGTCGCAGGCTTGGCAGTGGTTCTTGCTGAGATGATGGAGTTTGGCAAGGAATACACTGCGCAGATAGTCAAAAACGCGCAAGTTCTGGCAAAATCACTCTATGAAAGGGATTTTGACGTGCTGTGTCCAGACTTGGGTTTCACCAGATCTCACACTGTGGTCGCCAATATCGTGAAGTACGGAGATGGCGGCTTATTGGAGAAGAAGCTGGAACAGGCGAACATTATTTTGAACAGAAACCTCCTGCCGTGGGACCCGAGAGAGGGCCGCCACTACAAGAACCCGGGCGGAATCAGGCTTGGAACGTCAGAAGTCACTAGATTGGGCATGAAAGAGCGTCAGATGGAAGAAATAGCAGAGTTTATCAAGAGGGTTGTCGTGGATGGCGAGCCCCAAAACAGGATAGCTGAAGAGGTAGCCGAGTTCAGGCGCGACTACCAGCGCGTTCATTACTGTTTCGAGTCCGTTACCGAGGCCTACGAGTACCTGAAAGTCCCGTAAACCACGAGTTCCGCTGGTTTCCACTGTATCCACTGCAGTTTAGGAATCACAGGTCAACAGCAAAAGGTGAATACTTTCGGCTACCTCTCCCAAAATGAGAATTAACAGCAGTTTTTTTAGAATTAAAGGGAGATTGCGATGTTTTCACTTGATGGGGGTCCGGAAGTTTCCTTGTTTCAGGGTGGTGTAAAATTTACTCTAATTAGCCGAAAACTTGGCATCGGTTTTCATCCATCCTTAAACTTTAATTCAAAAATTTTAACGAGAGCTTCTAAACGTTCAGCCGCTTCAACCTTCACAGCGAGTCGAGAGGTGGTTTCGAGTGGAGCAAAAATTGCGAGAGAAGCTTGAAGATTTCATCCGCAGGCGGGAAATCTCCAAAGAATTGAAGCGAATGGTGGCATCCGGGCATAAATCTCTCGTCGTTGGGTTTGAGGAACTCACGGAATTCGACAAAAACTTGGCAGAAAGCCTTCTGGATGCCCCCGCGGAGTTCCTTGACACCGCAGATTCAATTCTCGGCGGCATAACAAAAATCCCGGACGTGAGGTTCAGGGTAAAGGGACTGGGCAAAAGCGTTGAAATCAGGTTAATCCGCGCAGCTCACGTTAGTAAATTCATCCAAGTCGAGGGAGTCATGAGGCGCGCCGGGCAAGTCAAGCCAGAGGTGAAGGTGGCGGTTTTCAAGTGCAGGAGGTGCGGTGAAGAAACGAACATAGAGCAGGTGGGGGAATTCCTTGTTGACCCCCCCATATGTGCCAACCCCAACTGCGGAGAAAGAGGCAGGTTTGACTTGGTGATAGAAAAAACCGTCTTTCGTGACTGGCAAAGCATCCAGATAGAGGAACACCCCTCAAAGTTGCGGGGTGGGAGGATGCCAAGGAGAGTTGACGGAATCGTGAGGGATGATTTTGTGGACAAGGCCGCGCCTGGCAATCATGTGGTGTTAACCGGAACCCTCAAGGTGCTCCAGGACAGGTTCCAGAAGGAGAAAAAGACAGTTTTCCGCATTGTCCTGTTTGTGAACCACGTTGAGGTGCTTCAGAAGGGTGTGGAGGAGTCAGAGCTGACTGCGGAGGACGAGGAGAAGATAAAGGAGCTGGCGAAGGATCCTTGGTTCGCGCGCAATGTCATAAAGTCGATATCGCCAGCCATCCTCGGCCACGATAATATAAAAGAGGCAGTAGCCCTTCAGCTGTTCGGCTGCAACCCGATAGAGCTGCCCGATGGGACGAGGATTCGAGGAGACACCCATCTTCTCCTGACCGGTGAACCCGGCACGGCGAAGTCTCAGATACTCAAATGGGTGTCAAACGTTGCCCCGCGAGGCATCTATACTTCAGGGATGAAGGCGTCGGGCGCCGGGCTCACGGCCGCGGCAGTCAAAGACGAGCTCGCAGGCGGGTGGACGCTGGAGGCCGGTGCTTTGGTCATAGCAGATGGGGGCCTAGTGAGCATAGACGAGTTCGAGAAGATGAGTAAAGAGGATTCAGCAGCCGTTTTAGAGTCGCTTGAGCAGCAGACAATAAGCATAGCAAAGGCAGGGATAGTCGCCACTCTTAACACTCGAACCGCAGTTCTGGCGGCCACCAATCCAAAGTGGGGAAGGTTTGATAACAACAAGCCGATTGCCCAGCAGCTGGTGTTAGATCCGGTTCTCCTCTCCAGGTTTGACTTGATATTTATCCTGAAGGACAAGCCAACGCCAGATCAAGATCGCTCCATAGCCGAGCACGTTGTTAATCTTCACGCCAAGCAAAAGACACCCAAACCACCTGTGGACGTAGAGTTCCTGCGAAAGATTATCATATACGCTAGGAAAAACGTGAACCCAGCTTTCGATGACAAGGAATCTCAGAAGAGGGTCGTGGATTTCTTTGTTGACTGGAGGAAAGCAGCCGTGCAGCAGGATCTGCCAATACCTACCACCATAAGGCAGCTTGAGGCAATCATTCGTCTCTCCAAGTCATACGCAAGGCTGAGGTTGAGCAACAACGTGAGCGTCGAGGACGTGGCGCGGGCCATACAGCTGGTTAAGGGAAGTCTTGAGGAGATCGGGTTTGACATGGAGAAGCAGGCGGTGGATGTTGACCTCATAATGACGGGGATGTCGCGCTCACAGCGGGAGAGGGCCCAGCAAGTTCTTGACATAATAAAGGAAGTGGAGCAGGAGTATGGGGGTGCTGCCCCGATTAAGGTGGTCAAGGAACACGCAGCGGGCGCAGGCATACGTGAAGGCTTTGTTGACATGATCATCGATAAAGAAAGAAACAGAGGCACCCTATTCTCCCCCTCACCCGAGACGGTGGCTCTGGCGGTGAAATAGATGATGCAGAGGGTCAGATTTTTGAAGGACTTCCCCCAAGTCGGGCTGGCCGGGAGAAAGCTCGGGCCCTTCCCTGTTGATACGGAGGTGGATGTTTGGGGTTGGGAAGCGAATGTTTTGGAAAGGCGCGGGTTCTTGGAAAGAAGAAATATTTTGACTTCAGGAGACATCCGCAGGTGCAGCATATCGGAGGAGCGCGCCTCTGAGCTCGAGCCGCTCTCTGAAGACTTTTACCTTTCACTTAGAAACGCGGTTGCAGCCGCGCGCGCAGCAGGAGATTTCGGGAAGGCAGAGGAGATGAAGAGCGGCGCCCAGGCGCTACTCGACGTCAGGCTTCCAAAGCTCTTCAAGCTGGCACTTTCGCCGGAGAGCGTTAAGGACATCCCGTCGGAGGAGCGTTTTCTTGTCAACCGCCTGGCTTCCACGATTGATGGCTGGAGCAGGAAGCTGGGCAAAATCATAGGAGAGGAGGTGGTAAAGGGTGAGTTCAGAGGGGCTCTTCAACATGCTGTTGGGAGCGAGGCCGGTATTCAAGAGAAGGGAGTATCTGCGCCCTAGCTACACGCCGGAGAAGCTCCCCCACAGGGACGAGCAGATCCACCAGCTGGCTAGGATACTCGTGGCGCCGTTGAGAGGCGAGACTCCTTCTAACATCCTTTTGTACGGCAAGCCTGGCACAGGGAAGACGGCAACCGTGAACCACGTGGCGAAGGAGCTGGAGAAGGTGGAGGACAGGGCGCCAATGAAAATCAGGATTATTCACATCAACTGCGAGGTTGTCAACACTCAGTACAGGATACTTGCAACACTTTCTGACGCCCTACTTGAAAATCTGAGGAACAGCCGCGGCGAGGAGTTTCTGAAGTCAATTGGTCTCCCGCTGAGGGTTCCAAGGACCGGGTGGCCAACAGACGAGGTATACAAGAGCTTCCTCCAGGTGCTCGACCAGGAGCCCCAGCTTGCCGTGATAATTCTGGACGAGATTGATAAGTTGGTGCAAAAGAGTGGTGACGAGATACTTTACCATCTCACAAGGATGAACTCTGGCCTGAAGAACTCAAAAGTCTCTATCATCGGGATTTCAAACGACACCAACTTTTTAGAGTACCTTGACTCTAGGGTCAGGAGCAGTCTTGGAGAGGACGAGGTGATTTTCCCGCCGTACAACGCCACACAGCTCCAGGACATCCTGCACGAGCGGGCAGGGATGAGCTTTGTTGACGGAGTTGTCGGGAACGGAGTGATCCAGCTGTGTGCAGCGAATGCGGCCAGGGAGCACGGAGATGCCAGGCGGGCGCTTGACCTGCTGCGCGTTGCGGGGGAGATTGCTGAGGCGGACGGTTCAGAGAAGGTGATGATAGATCACGTTCGGAAGGCGCACGAGCGGATTGAGCAGGACAAGACTGTTGAGGTCATCAAGACCCTCCCGCCGCAGTCCAAGCTTGTCCTCTACAGCGTGGTGCTTCTGGCGGAGAGGACCCCCAGGGCGATTGTGAGCGGGGAAGTGTACGGCGTTTACCAGGACCTATGCAGGCGCTACAGGCTCGATGTGCTCACGCCGCGCAGGGTCGGAGATCTGATATCTGAGCTTGACATGCTCGGGATAATAACAGCGAAAATAGTCAACAGGGGAAGGTATGGAAGGACAAAAGAGGTCGCGTTGAACGTCCACCCCATCCAAGTGCAAGCCGCAGTTCAGGAAGACTTTCACCTGAGTGGAACGGAAATTCTGCAGCTTCCATCTTTTCCCGCCAGGAGCTAGAGCATGGACGAGGGCACCCTCGTTAAGAAATTCATTGAAGCGGACATGCAGCTGACAGAGGAGGCTTTTGAAACACTGCGGCAGCGCCCAGACGCAGAAACGGTTGTGGACCACCTTCTGGAAGTTCTGAAGAAATCACAGGCGGGCCCGTTCACGGTAACGGCGGGAATGATTTCAAAGGTTTTAGAGGGGAAGCTTCTGGAGCCGCAGGAGGCAGCCGTAGTACCGAAGCCAGCCGAGCAGACCCCGGAGCCAAAGAGGTTACCAGAGGTTTCTTGCACGAAGTTCAAGCCTCTCGCCGCCGAGCACGAGTCAAAGGTCAGGGTGCTGAAGGACATAACCGGCAGGAGCTACAGCGAGGGGCACATCAAGGATTTTGTGAAGCTCTTCAACGACAGGTTCGAGAAGATATCGCGCATACTCAGAAAAAGGGCAGAGCTTGGAGACACGATCTCGATTGGCAGCCTGAGAACAAGGACAGACAGGGAACAGGTAAAGGTCATCGGGATAGTCTCCAGCAAGAAGAGGTCGACCAGCGGACACTTGGTGTTGGACCTTGAAGACACTACGGGGACTGTTTCAGCCTGGGCGTTCAAGCCGCGGGAGGGACAGCCGCGGGGGGGTGATTTGTTTTCAAAGGTTGACAACGTAGCCCCGGACGAGGTGGTTGGAGTCCTTGGTTCGGTCAGAAGCGGTGACAGGTACCCGAGGATTTTCGTGAACGACGTAATCTGGCCGGACCTGCCGGTGAAGCACGAGCGCCAGGTCCCGAGCGAGCCATGCTGTGCCGTCCAGATTTCAGACCTTCACGTGGGCAGTGACAAGTTTATGGAAGACCTGTTCCTGAAGTTCGTAAAGTGGCTACACGGCGAGGTCGGGGACGAGAAACAGAAGGAGCTGGCCGGCAAGGTGAAATACATCCTGATAGCAGGGGACGTTGTTGACGGGATAGGAATTTACCCGGAGCAGCTTGAGGAGCTCCTCATCCCGGATATCTTCAGGCAGTACGATGTCGCGGCCAAGCTTCTGGCGGAAATCCCTGATTACATAACCCTGGTGATCGCTCCAGGAAATCACGATGCGGTTAGGCCTCTGGAGCCTCAGCCGGCAATATCCAAGGATTTTGCGGGCGGGCTGTACAACCTGAACTCCAAGATGGTGGGGAACCCGGCGCTGGTGTCTCTTGAAGGCGTCAACTTCCAGATTTACCACGGCAGAAGTTTCGACGATCTCATCGGCGCGGTACCGAAGATGAGCCGACAGCGGCCGGCGGAGATGATGATCAAGCTCCTTCAGGCGAGGCATGTGGCGCCAATCTACGGCGGGCGCGCAGCACTCTCGCCGGAGCAGGAAGACACGATGGTGATAGAAGAGGTCCCGGACGTCTTTCATTGCGGGCACGTCCACGTTTACGATTGTGACCGTTATCGGGACGTCTGGGTCGTGAACTCCGGAACGTTTCAGGGGAAGACGGAGTACATGAAAAAACTTGGCGTGGAGCCGACCCCGGGCTTTGTGTCGATTCTGGACCTTCAGACAAATCACCTCTCGACATTGGACATTTGGAACAACAAGCTCTTGGAGGGATAACTTGGCCGGGCCTTTTGACGGGATTTCTGGAGTTGTGCTGGACATGGACGGCGTGCTGTACAGGGGCAATCGGCCAATAGCAGGGGTGGCGAGAGCGGTGAAGCGCTTGAGAGAAACGGGAAGAAGGCTTGTTTTTTCAACCAACAACTCGGCCGGCTCGCGCGCGTACTATGCGAGGAAGCTTGAAAGTATTGGAATCCCAGCGGACGAGTCGGAGGTCATTAATTCTGGTCACGTCACGGCAGTTTACCTGAAGAAGCACAGCCCAAACGCCAGGGTTTATGTGGTGGGGGAAGAGGGCCTTCGGCGGGAGTTGGAACTTTCAGGAGTTAAAATACTTCCCGCGACGAAATCGGATGGAGCGACCCATGTTGTCGTTGGGCTGGACCGGAAGTTGAGTTACAAAAAGATTGTTCTGGGTTTAAAGGCCCTGCTTGCAGGGGCGGATTTTATTGCAACAAACCCGGACCCGACGTATCCAACGGAAGAAGGTCTGTCCCCTGGCGCTGGCGCAACAATAGGTGCACTTGCCGGGTGCTTCGGAAAGGGGCCGAGGATTGTTATGGGAAAACCGGAGACGCCGATGATTGAATTGTCCTTAAAAGTTCTGGGAACTTCGCCGAGGAACACTGCGATAGTTGGAGACAGGCTTGACATGGACATCGCGGTAGGGAAAAAACTCGGCTTGAGGACGATACTTGTGCTCACGGGGATTGCGACTTCCAAAGATGTAAAGAAGGTTCACGGCACCAAGATGGCTCCGGACTTTGTTTGCAGGGGCTTGGCGGAGGCGGTAGGTTGATAGTGGCAAGTCCTGAGATGAAGAAATATTTTGACGAGCTGGAGAGCAAGGTAGACGAGATTTACGAGACGGCCAAGAAAGCCCGTGCACTGGGGTTCGATCCAGAACTTGAGCCAGAGGTAGCGAGGGCAGGGGACCTTGCGGCCAGGGTTGAAACCCTCGTTGGGCCGCCGGGAGTTGCGGAGACCATCAGAAATCTTGAGGCCGAGATGCCGAGGGAGGAAATAGCGCTGAAGATAGCCGAGATGATCGTGGATGGGAAATTCGGACGCTCGGACGAAAAACAAACGGCCGAGCAGGCGATCAGAACTGCGCTGGCCATCCTCACGGAAGGAATTGTCGTCGCTCCACTCGAGGGAATAACCGAGGTTAGGATAAAGAAAAACTTTGACGGCAGCTCTTACCTTGCCATCTACTACGCCAGTCCCATCAGGGCCGCCGGTGGATCTGCCGCTGCTCTTTCAGTCCTGGCAGGGGACTTCGTGAGGCGCAGGCTGTACCTGGACCCATACAAGTCAACCGAGCGTGAGGTGGAGAGGTTTGTGGAGGAGGTGGAACTTTACCGCACGACAGCCCGGGAGCAGTACACTCCCTCGGCAGATGAGGTCAGGATGGCGGTCAGGAACCTTCCAGTTGAGATCACGGGAGAAGCCACCGACAAAAGCATCCAGGTCACGGCTTTTAGGGACCTTGAGCGAGTGGAGCACAACTTCCTCAGGGGCGGAGCCATATTGGTAATGATTGAAGGAGTGATTCAAAAGGCGCCAAAGATCCGGAAGTACGTGGAAAAACTGCACATGGACGGTTGGAGATGGCTTTCGGAGCTCTCGTCCAAGGCTGCCACTGAAGAGACGCAGGTGGCCCACAAAGCGGAGCACAAGTATCTTGACGACGTGATCGCTGGCAGGCCTGTTTTTTCCCATCCAGGAGGCGGTCGAGGGAAGGAGGGCGGCTTCAGGCTTCGCTATGGGCGCGCGCGCGACACGGGCATAGCGGCAATCGGCGTTCACCCGGCCACGATGGTAACATGCAACGACTTCATAGCGGTTGGAACTCAACTAAAAACTGAGATGCCCGGGAAGGGTGGGGCAGTCACGCCCGTCGATTCAATCGAGGGGCCGCTCGTGAAGCTTGACGATGGATCGGTGGTAAAAGTCAGCACGGCTGAAGAGGCGCTGCAGCTCCGCGACAGGGTTTCGGAGATACTCTTCCTCGGGGACATCCTGATTGGGTTCGGGGAGTTCTTGGAAAACAACCACTCCCTCAATCCGGCGGGCTACTGTGAGGAATGGTGGGCCCAAGAGGTGGAGCTAGCCCTAAAGGAGAAAAGTTTTGCCCAAGACTTGAAACTCTACTTACAGCCACCCTACCCCAAGCCAGACCCGGCTTTGGCAGTGAAAACATCCGAAGAGCTACATGTCCCGCTTCATCCAGCTTACACGTACCATTTCCACGACCTGAACGTTGAAGAAATCTGGGAGCTTGGCAGCTGGCTTTCCTCAGGATCGCCGGAGTTCCGCGACGGCCAGCTCGTGTCTCTCCTGGTCAAGTTGGCTCCGGCGCCAAAGCGGTTGCTTGAGGAGCTTGGAGTCCCCCACTGGCGTAAGGAAGAAAATGTGATTTTGGAAGAGCATGCCCTGCCGCTGTGCAGGTGTTTTGGCATAATAGATGGCACGGCGTTGAGCAAGTCCAAGCTCCAGGAGGTTCTGCAGTCAAGCCAAACCAAGGAAGTCACGGAAATAATTGAAGCGCTGGCAGGGTTCCCGGTCAGAAAAAAGGCGCCCACCCGCATAGGTGCGAGGATGGGCAGGCCGGAAAAGGCCAACCCGCGGGAGATGGCGCCCCCCGTTCACGTGCTTTTCCCGGTTGGGTTCAAGGGAGGGAAGCAGCGGAACGTGGCGGAGGCCGCGGAGAAGGGAAGCGTAGAAGTTGAGGTGGCGAGGTTCGAGTGCCCGGAGTGCCATTCCATTTCTTTCACGAGGAAATGTCAGAAGTGCGGCGCGGTGGCGGAGTACTCTAGGGTTTGCACCAGCTGCGGGCAACCGTCTCAGAGCGATAGGTGTCCAAAGTGCAACTCAAAGGTCGGGTACTTCACCAGGCGCGAGCTGGACATAAAATCACAGCTGGATGCGGCCCTCGAAAGGCTCGGAGAGAAAATGCCCGAACTCGTGAAAGGTGTTGAGGGAATGACCAGCGGTTACAAGATTCCCGAGCCGCTGGAGAAGGGGATACTTAGGGCCAAGCACGATGTCTACGTTTTTAAGGACGGCACAGTCAGGTTCGACGCCACTGACGTCCCCCTCACCCACTTCAGGCCCAGGGAGATAGGGACGCCCGTGGAGCGCCTGCGGGAACTCGGATACACGAAGGATTTAGGTGGTCGGCCGCTTGAGAGCGATGACCAAGTTGTGGAGTTGAAAGTTCAAGACGTGATTCTTTCAAACGGCGCGGCCGATTACATGCTTGGCGCCTCGAAGTTTGTGGATGACCTGCTTCAGAAGTTTTATGGGATTCCGCCGTACTACCGCGCGAGCTCCCGGGAGGACCTTGTTGGGCAAATTTTGCTTGGGCTTGCCCCGCACACCTCGGTCGGGACCGCGGGCCGGATAATCGGGTTCACGAGCGCCAGCGTTGGTTACGCCCACCCGTTCTTCCACGCGGCTAAGAGAAGGGACTGCGATGGAGACGAGGACTGCGTGATGCTTTTGCTGGACGCCCTCCTGAACTTCAGCAAGCGCTTCCTTCCTGCAGGGAGGGGGGGACAGATGGACGCCCCGTTGATTCTCAACACGAAAATAAATCCAAATGAGATAGACAAGCAGGCGCACCACATGGACATCATGGAGCGCTACCCTCTCGAGTTTTACCAGGCCACACTGAGCTACGAGAGCCCGGCCAAAATCCTTCAGTTCATGGAGACGGTTGAGCGGAGGCTCGGGTCAGAGGCGCAGTACGAGGGGCTGAAGTTCTCCGCGGCCACAAGCGACATCGCGGCCGGAGCCTTGGTGAGCAAGTACAAGACTTTGGAAACGATGGAAGAAAAACTGGAGGCGCAGCTTGGCCTTGCGGTGAAAATTCGGGCGGTGGACGAGAGGGACGTCGCCGAGCTTGTCATCGAACACCACTTCATCCCGGACCTGAAAGGGAACACGCGCAAGTTTGGAGCGCAGGAATTCAGATGCGTCAAGTGCAACGCCCACTACCGGAGGATTCCCCTGAAGGGAGCTTGCACCCGCGTGATTTACGGCAGCAACCCATGCGGCGGCAACCTGCTTTTGACGATATCGCGGGGCGGCGCTGAAAAATATCTAGCTGTGGCAATGGGCGTGGCGGAGAGATACAACGTCAGCGAGTACACCAAGCAGAGGCTCATGCTTTCGCAGCGGGACATAAAGTCCACTTTCGAGAGCGACGCGGCGAGGCAGACCAGTCTTGCGGACTTCCTGTAACTTTTTAGAATGCAATTGAATATTCAATAGCATGAAGAAAGTTGAACTTCTGCTGCCAGCGGGGGATGAGCTAAGCCTAAGAGCCGCGGTGAGCAACGGCGCTGATGCGGTTTACTTAGGGCTGAAAAATTTCAACGCCAGGAGATCGGCCGCAAATTTCAGCGAGGAAAACATCTTCAGCGCAATCGACCACTGCCACAGGAGAAACGTCAAAGTTTACGTAGCGTTCAACACCCTGGTCAAAAACCAAGAGCTGGCCGAATATTTCAGGCTGATAAATGTTGCAGATTCGGCGAAAGCGGATGCAATAATCATCCAGGACCCGTGCTTCATTCCCCTGATAAAACAGAACTTTCCAAATTTGCGGATACACCTTTCGACCCAGGCGACCACGGTGAACAGTCAATCCATCCCCGGAGGAGTAGATCGAGTCATTCTCGCGAGGGAGCTCACATTTGACGAGGTTGCTTCCATTTCCAAGAAATACAGCACGGAAGTTTTCGTCCACGGCGCCCTCTGTTTCAGCTACGGCGGGCAGTGCTTGTTTTCTTCTATTGCCGGGGGAAGGAGTGCTAACAGAGGGCTGTGCGCCCAGCCTTGCAGGTTAAAGTACAACAACAGCTACTCGCTCAGCACGATGGACCTTTGCCTGCTTTCCAAGATTCCTCAACTGATTGAGGCGGGCGTCGCGGCTTTCAAGGTGGAGGGCAGGATGAGGCGCCCGCTTTACGTCGCGACGGTGGCAAGGATCTATAGGAAGTACATCGACGCTTACTGCAGCGGAAATTTTTCAGTGGATGAAAAAGACATCGACGAGCTCAAACTTGTGTTCAACAGGGAATTCACGACGGGGTTCGGTTTCTGCGACAGCGTGGTCGACTCTAGGAAGCCGATGAACAGGGGCATTTTCTTAGGGACTTTCAGTGGCGGGAAAATCAAGCTCGAGCATGGCCTCAAAATCGGGGATGGGGTCGGGATTTGGATTGATGATGATGTGAAAGGACATGTTGTGAACAGGATTGTCAAAGGTGGCGCGGTCGTTGGTGAAGCGTTTACCGGCGACGTTGTTGAGATAGACACGAGAGGCGCCAAAGACGGCGACCCGGTTTTCAAAACTTCATCAGTGGACAGCAAAGTTGATTTGGGCGATGAGATACGACTGGCGAAGGCGGAAGTCAAGAAGTCAAAAATAGCCCTGCCAGAATTTGCGCCGGTAAAGAACGAGTCGGAAGTGAAAATTTTTGCAAAGGTTTACAACAAAAAATCTGCTCTTGCGGCTGACAAGGCGAAGGCCGACATAATCTATTACGATGTTGCAAAAGACGACTGCAGCGAAGTCAAAGGTTTGCTGAATAACTCCCGGTTTTTTGTGTACACTCAGAGAATACTTTCTGACAGGCAGGTTGTCGAGGTCGCAGACAGAATTGAGAAAATCAGACCTGACGGAGTATTGGTAGGAAACCGCGGCTTGCTGAAATTTTTGGATGGTCGGGAACTCCATCTGGACTACTCGTTCAACTGCTTCAACGATGTCGATTTAAGCTGCTACAGAGGCACGCCAATAATCTCGCCGGAGTTGAACATCAAAGAAGTCGCAGACTTGAAAAACAAAAATTTCATCGTTCTGGTTCATGGCGATTTAGTTTTGATGAACAGCAAGCAGAGATTGGATGCCCGCGAGTTGGTTGACGAGGAAGGCAGACGTTTCAGAGTCAGGCGCAGGCAAGACGTGACGGAGATACTCAACACAAAGCAGTTGGGCCTGTTTAACAAGGCGCGCGATTATCTCAAAGGCGGAGTAAAATATTTCATGGTCGACGTTGAAAAAGACGCGGACAAGTTCATTAGAATTTACAGAAAAATCTTGAACCTAGAACTCTTCGACGACAGCAGGATAAGAAAGGGGCACACGACTGGGCACTTCAACAGAGGCGTTTACTGAGCTTTTGAATCAGCCCAAGGTTAACCAGAGCATGAACCCAGAAACTTTATCACAGCCATTTCGTAGTATTTTTGGTGCCGGGGTAGCGAAGCCAGGTAACGCGCCAGACTCGAGATCTGGTTCTCCTTCGGAGAACAGGGGTTCAAATCCCCTCCCCGGCGCCTCTAATGACGACACGAACTGGTTGGCTTTTATTTACCGGAAGCTAGGTTCATTTGTACGAGAGGAAAGAAATGAATGGAATCATGCAACACCGCGGCTTTTGCAGTAAGAAAATGCCGTTAGAGTTCAGACCTCCATTGGCAGCGCTGGCAGCCTGTCTTTTGGTATTTTCCTTAACGCTTGGGTTGGTTCAGGCGGATCACATGCAGGGGACAGTGTCTGCGCCGGTTCCGGCTCCGGTTCAAATCTCGCCCACAAACGGCGGGACCACAAGCGACAGCACCCCGACGTTCACCTGGGAGAACATCCGCCCCGCAGACGATTACCAGATTCAGGTAGATGACAGCTCGGCATTTTCTTCGCCGGAGATAGATGTCTCTGTCGCACAGAAGCAGTACACCCCGAGCACGGCGCTCCCAGATGGGCAGTACTACTGGAGGTTGAGAATGACAAGAACGGGGGTGTCCTCCGATTGGTCAGAGGTTAGCTCCTTCAGCGTTAGTACGGGGGCAGAGCCGGTCTGGACAACGTCACTGCTTCAAGCAGCTGTAACAATCAGTGACCCAGCGACTAGGGCTACAATCCCGACCACGACCAAGAAAGACACGTGGCTTATCGAAGGCACGGCTCAAAAGCCGCGGGCAACGATATACATCTACCGCGGTTCTTCAGATACCATCCCGTCGACCACGACTGCATCTACAACTGCAGCAGCGGGCGGAGGGTATCCGTTCAGCCTTATCGTGACGCTTAGCGAGGGAACCAACGCAATCTACTTCAAGGAAGTGGACAACGCTGGCAACTCGTCTGGCCTGATACTTTACGGAACATACACCGTGGACAAGACCGCGCCGGTGATTACCATCAGTGCGCCAGCTGACCTTGCAAGCACAGATGTCGAGCAGGTTACAGTGTCGGGTACAATAACCGATGCGGTAGCGTACGACCAGTTGACGGTGATAATTGATTATTCGACCGCCAACGGACAGAAGCAAATCTACCTGAACTCGAACGGGAGCTTCAGCACCAGCGTACCGTTGGTGGTGGGGACTAACGTCGTCAACGTGCTCGCGAGAGACTCGGTAAACATCACTGCACTGACGGGCAACCAAGCAGTAAAGACCATTGCAGTGACGCGCACAGTTTCGCCAACCACACAAGCTCAAACGTCTTCAACGATACCCGTAATGGTGGTGAGCGTTGAAAACCTGAAAATCAGCTTGCAGCAACAGACGACTGGTTTAGGAATTTCGATTGAAACTAGCCAGTTGCAGACAATCGACAGCGCGTTCGCGGGTGGGAACATTGGCGCCTGCGTGACCATCAAGCAGGAAACTGGCGCGACCGACGTCAGCACACAATACTGCGCCTCGGATGTCCAAGTGACGGTAGCGACCACCGTTGGCAGCAAGATCGAGGCGACTGTAAGCTCTACTGCTGAGAACGGGAAGACAGTCGTGCTTAACGTGGACAGCCAAACCCTGTCAATTCAGGCTGGCGCGATAAGTGTTCTTTACGATAACCAGGAGATTGGGCTGGCCAGCGACTACGCGGACGTGCTCGACCCGACCAACGAAAGCGTCCCGGAGTACCTGATTCTGATTGGAGGAAGCGGCGCCCAAGTCCTAGTTTCGGTCCCGCACTTCTCCACCCACACGATCACGATAATGCCCACCGTGCCCACCGCCCAGATGCCGCCGATTTACTTGGCAATCATCGCCGCAATGATTCTTGTGGCAGTGGTGGTTGTCATTATTTGGCGCTACCTGTCATTGGGGGCTAAAAAACTTAAAATGACTGCGCCTCTGCCCCCGCCACCTCCACCTGCTCAGTTATGAGTTGTGGTTCTGCGACTGACAAGGGGTATGATTTGAGTGCCTGACGGTCCACTCCATAGCCCGACCGTCAGTGAAAGAGGCCCGGCACGGCTTCAGAAGTCCCTCGCCACGTGAAACAGCTTCGTCAGTC
>Ga0315282_10000747_pt1 | contig 63264 bp, 63 predicted proteins | sample YL17G07_20_MG_FD_203693 | JGI IMG/M metagenome (GOLD analysis project Ga0315282, IMG submission 203693) | Sediment microbial communities from Yellowstone Lake, YNP, Wyoming, USA - YL17G07_20 | ecosystem: Environmental > Aquatic > Freshwater > Lake > Sediment | place: USA: Wyoming | collected...
AAAATCTAAGAAGATAGTAATAGAAGTTGAATCAAAGAAAGACTTACCCAAATTGATTTCTGTGTTTCATGAGCTACATGTAGATGTAGAGATAGCCAAAGCGTAGAAGAATTATTCAACACCGCATTATTTAGAGGTTGTTGCTCATTGCCTCAAACCTAAAGGAGATTATGGCGAGCAAGATATCACTGCCTTAAGAAAGGTTTCAGGAACAGCAAAAGAGTTTTCTGGAACATCTAGTCTTGAAACAGTCCTTGACCTAATAGCTAAAACTACCTCACATAGAGCGCATATTCTTAAAGGTATAGCCAGACCAGAAAGTTTGAGGGACCAAATTAAAGAAGTGTGTGACGCGGCTGTTGCTCATAAAGAGTACCCTAATGCTTTAAATCTTGTTGTTGCTAAGATAAGTAATATTGTGTGTAATTGGGATCATGAGTTTTATGACTTAAGAAGATTTTCAAGTGCAAATTTAGTTGAGGTTGCGAACAGGTATTCCGATGATAAAAGAATGGATTTGGCTTTGGGCTTGGTATTGAATGCAGGAAAAGAGAGACATGATGCAACCTGTAAAGTAGTTATAAATCAACACGACAATCAAACTGGTTCAGAATTGGTTTTTAAACATATAAAAGAAAGGATGGATCAAATATCAGGGAATAACATTGTACCTTACCTTCTTGAAGCATATTCGTCTGTTGTATCAGCGACTGCTGTAAGGACGCTTGAGAGTAATGCTGATAAGCTTAATGTTTATATCAAGACAATGGAAGGCATATGCGCAGGAACTAATGGGTTTGTGATTACTGGTGCAGCTAGAAACATACAGGATATTGTGTCTTCTGTTGCTATAAAATACGCAGGAATTGAAGATAATTTCGATCATTTGATTTGTAGTGTTTGGGGTAATTTTCAGCCTCCAATTGATGTAACACTTGCTGGAAGGAGTCCTGAGCTTCATAAAAAACCTGATCAGGTTGGAGAGATATTTTTAGACGATGAAGTATATAGAATACTATTAGCAAACAGCAGCGAGACAGATATTTTTAGGCCTCTTGCACATTATATTGCATGCGGGGCTTCTGACAAAGATCTTAAAACGGCAAAAAAATTGGCGAAGGAATTAAGCCAAGACAGCATAGTTGAAGTTGTGAAAACTACCAGAAAGGCTAATGAACAAGAGGGATTTGGCAAGATTGGTGAAGAAAGAAAATCAGAGGTTGTAATGTATGAGATTGGTCAGACAGTTTACACAGCAGAAATTGGGAATAAAACAAGTAGTTATATCCCAAAGATTTTAGAGGTAATAGTAAATCTGAAGGATAATCATGATGACTTAGTCAAAGTATTACATGCTACAAGAGCTATTATGAATAATTCTCGTTGTCCTTCCCTTACAACTGATTTTTTGGAAAGCATTGGAAAATATACACCACAGGTGCAAGGGCATATTGGAGAAGCACTTGCAATGCATGTTTATCATAACGAAGAAGATAAGGAAAAAAATATCAGATTAGTACAAGCGTATTGTGAAGAACAAGTCCAAAAAGCTGCGAATACAATAGACCCTGAAGTTGCTAAATTATACATTAACACGATAGAGATGGTTGCAGAAAAATCTAACTTGAATCATGTTAGAGGTATTGCTTTGATTGCTCAAAGATTGTCTGGCAAGGCATTAGCTATAACCTTAAGTGCTCTAGACAACATAGCAAATTACCATAGCTATCCAGATGACCCGAATAGATTGCTTGGGGATGTAATAAATTATGCATTAAGATTTGAAGGCAATGATAAGACCCTTACGGCAAAAATGACCTATATTAACGGGATTGTATATACAACTCATTCCTTTAGCTACAGGGAGGAAGATGTTGGAAAGAATATCCGCCTTATGTTAAAGTGATATTTTTGTAGGATTAGTAAGTAGTTAGAAACTTACAATTTTCTACTAGATCTAATTTTGTATGCAAAGGCCTCTGGTTAATGTACGGTTAAGCCCATTATTATTCTTTAGGCTAATAATATTTAAAAAGAGTTATTTTTTCAATAGGATTATGGTATTAATCTGCGGTATTGACGAAGCGGGGAGAGGTCCTGTCATAGGACCTATGGTCATGGCAGGAGTACTTGTTGATGGAGGGGATTTAGCAAAATTAAAGTCCATGGGGGTCAAGGATTCAAAGCTATTGACAAGAAAGCAAAGAGACTTGCTTTTTGAGAAGATTGCTGATGTTGTAAAGCAATACAAAATTATAATTATTGAACCAAAAGAGATTGATGAAGCCCTTGAATCAGATGACTTGAATTTAAATTGGTTAGAGGCCCACAAATCAGCAGAGATAATAAATACATTGAAACCAGGAAAGGTTACTGTGGATAGTCCCTCCAACAATTGCAAAGCCTATTCTTCTTATTTGCTAAAATTATTGGAGGATAAAAGTGTTGAGTTGGAATGCATTAATAAGGCTGACTTTATTCATGTATATGTTGGGGCTGCTTCAATTTTAGCTAAGGTTACAAGAGACAGGGAAATGGATAAGATCCAGGAAATTTATGGAGACTGCGGGCCTGGATATATGTCCAATGAAATAACACAGAAATTTTTGGCTGAAAATTGGGAGAAGTATCCAGAAATTTTTAGGAAGAGCTGGGTTTCTTACCAAAACTATAAGAATAATAAGCATCAGAAAAGATTAGGGGATTATTGACAAATTTGTAACTACCATTAGGTAGAAATTTTAGAAAAGTTTATAAAAGAGAGTTATTTCTTTTTGGATTATGGTAGAAGTTGAAGAATTAAAACGTAGATTAGTAAGGGTTGAGGAGGATCTGGGTGCCTTAATAAGGCTAATCGCAAAAGGAACTCCTGAAGAGGAGATCAGAAGAGTATTAGAACCGATAACTTCTTCAAAGTATGCAAACCTTTTAGCGGATAATCTAGTAAAAAAATGCGGATGGGCTTACTTCATAGAATCTATTGCAAGAAGGATTGAAGCTGCAAAAAAGGGGGGAGATATTACAAAAAAAGAGGCATACACCAAGATATATGAATTGAGTGATAGTCTAAGAACAATAACTATTGATGAAGTTTATCGAATCGTCATGCCTAAGGATCTTTTAAGAATTGCCATTGCAAGGCAGGGAAAGAGTCAAGTTACTGATTTGACCTTTTACCCTTATGATCAGGAGATTAATGGCCCGAGTGGAATTATCAGGTATATCTCGTTGTATGATTCCCCTCTTGAGCAGATTCATAGTGAAGGCAGGAATATCAGTGAAGAAGGAGCAGGGAATGCAAACAAAAGAAGATATGGATTACCAAAAGCACTAGCAGAGGATATTTTTAAAGGAGGGGATAGGGTTATTTTTGTAGGTATGCATGATAATGTTGGTGTTTTTAGATTTGTAGATTACAAAGAAAATAAAAGGTTTATCAGGGACACCAGCGCTTTTGTCTGCTTGTTCAATAAATAAGTTCTACGATAAGCTAAGTTAAGAGAAAGGATTTGTCTAGACATATTTGATTACACTAAGGGGACAGTTTATGAAGTTTGATTAATCATTAAATGTGTAAAAGCCAAAAGATTTAAAAAATCAAGAAATAATGGGCACTGAGACAATACTTATAATGGATTAAAATAAAAGATGATAAAAATAAGGAGGTAAAAAATGAGGCATTATTATTTTGAGGAAGAAGAGGAGCCAGAAGAAGAATATTAGGCAAGACTACAATTTAGTAGCATAGGTATCTACCATATGATAAACAGTTTTCATCGGCTTAACTTTAGTTAATATACGTGATAAGCAAAAACAGCTATACTAGTTAAGATGCAAAAAAAATTGTTTAGATGAAAACGACAAATTAATCCTTGAGACTATGATTTCTGCTGATTTTAAACAAAGAAACAATCTTAGGCTGAATCATATGTTAAAGATATCAAACTAGCTCATGACCCAAAAAATTCAGACAAAAAAAGAAAAAATAAGAAAGAGTTTAAAGTATTCGATATTAGATGGTACTTTTTATTCCATGATGGTCGGTTTTGGGGAGTCATTTTTTTCAGCTTTCGCAGTCTTCCTTAAAGCGACAAACTTTCATCTAGGCCTTCTTGGATCATTGCCACAAGCTTTAGGCTCTTTGTCTGAATTGTTGTCAAATAAGCTAATCAAAATTTTTAATTCAAGGAAGAAAGCAGTGTGTTTTTTTGCCTTTGTTGAAGGTTTGTTATATATCCCGATAGCATTAGTTTTCTTCTTGGGAACTTTGAAAATAGGGTATCTGATATTCTTTGTGTGTCTTTATTGGGTATTTGGGATGGTTTTAGGCCCGGCCTGGAACAGCTGGATGGGGGATTTGGTTGCTGAAAAGGAGAGGGGGACTTATTTTGGAAAAAGAAATAAGATAACTGGTTTTGCATCTTTTATCTCATTGTTATTAGGAGGCTATATATTGCAGCAATTCGGAGGTAGTCCAACCAAACAATATATTGGGTTTATAGTAATATTCAGCCTTGCTTTTATTGCAAGGATTTTTTCATTCAGTTATCTTTTAAGGCAGTATGAACCAAAATATACTTTAGCACTTGAAGCTGAATTTAGCTTTATCGACTTTATTAAACAAGCAAGATTCAGAAACTTTGGCTTATTTGTGATTTATCTTTGCTTCACAAATCTTACTGTTTATTTATCAGCGCCATTTTTTACAGCATATATGCTATATGATTTGAGACTAGACTATATGACGTTTACTATAGTAAATGCAACAGCAGTCATAATTAAATTAATCTCAATGCCCAGCTGGGGAAGAGCCTCAGACAGGTTTGGAACAAAGCGTATATTAGGATTGTCTGCTGTTTTAGTATCTTTTGTTCCCCTGTTTTGGTTTTTTGCCAGAGACATAACTTACCTCATCATAATCCAAATTTATGGAGGTTTTGTGTCGGCTGGCTTTGAAATTGCCTCGTTTAATTTTATTTTTGATGCCACAAGCTCGCAGAAAAGGGCATTATGCGTAGCTTATTACAATGTTCTGAACGGATTTGCAATAGTTATAGGCGCTATTCTGGGAAGCCTTATAGTTAAGTACAATACGCTATTTTGGTCAAAATACTTATTAGTCTTCCTTGTCAGTTTTATATTTAGGTACCTAATTTCAGTAATATTTATACCAAAACTTAGGGAAGTTAGACAAGTTGAACAGGTACCCTACAGAAAAATATTTTTTAATCTTATCTCAGAAATGCCAACTATGGGGATTGTACACAAATTAGTAACTTTTAAAAAAAAGAGATAATTTTATAAAGACATTTTTTAATTGAACATTTATATGTTAACGATAAAAATGAGAAAAAATGAAGTTATAACCTTAAGCGAAATGTTTAAGAGGTTAAAAAAGATTGACAGAGTTTACTCTGTTCTTGATAACCTAACTTTTTTCCATATTTTCCTAGCGTGGGCTTTGGTTATTGTAATTTTTGGCCTGATATATTACTTTTTACCAAATAGTTTCTCTTATCTTTTATACAGCATAAATGAAGAAAAAGTCAGCTCACTATATGATAGCGTTTATTATAGTTTTATCACCGCAACCTCAACTGGATTTGGAGATATTATCCCGTACGGCATTTTTAAGGTGATATCCATAGTTGAGGTGATATTTGGACTATTGTTACTTGCATTCGTCACCTCTAAATTAGTATCAATAAAACAGAATGTAATCCTGGATGAAATATATGAGATGTCATTCAATGAGAGGCTTAGCAGATTAAGAGCATCACTGCTTCTCTTCAGACAGAATCTGAACAGGATTGTTGGGAAGATTGAAGATGGGTCTGTCAGGAATAGGGATATAAGCGATCTATACATACATCTATCTTCCTTGGAAAATATGCTGCATGAGATATTGACTTTCTTTGGAAAAGGCAAAAAGAGCGATTTTACCAAAGCAATTGATAATACAAATACGGAATTGCTTTTTAACAGCGTTCTTAAGTCATTTGAAAAACTTGATGAACTGATAGTCTCTTTGAATAATGCCAAAACCAAATGGAAAAGGGATATAACTATAGATCTGATAAAAAGGTGCATAGACCTTAATGCGGCGCTTTTTGGAAAACTGGATTTCATTAAAAATCTGCAGCAAAAAACTATCTCCGATTTCAATAACCAAAAGAAAAAGGTAACAGAATCAATCATAAATGGACTGGGTCAGGTAGAAAAAGAGCCTGCTACGATTATCCCCGTTTAGAGATTTCTGAGAGGAAGGAGTCTTCTTGCTACGAAGATAAAACAAAAGCTTTATTAATTTAACAGCAAAGTTTTAGCTTAGGCAATAAAAAGGGGATTGGATGACAAGGATAAACCGCCTTAGCATGAAGGGATTTAAGAGCTTTGCCAAGTTTACAGAGTTCTTATTTGGACCTAAGTTTAATGTAATTTTAGGACCAAATGGCAGTGGAAAAAGCAATGTCTTGGATGCCTTGTGCTTTGTTTTAGGAAAGGCTTCAGCAAAATCCCTTAGGGCTGAGAAGAGTGCCAATCTCATCTATGACGGAGGCAAAACCAAGCAGGGGGCTAATTCAGGAGAAGTCAGCATCTATTTTGACAATCAGGACAAGACATTTCCCACAGAAGAAAAGGAGGTCAAGATAACCAGGATAATAAGACAAAACGGACAGTCAATCTACAGGATAAATGACCAATCAAGAACAAGACAACAGATAACAGACCTATTAAACATAGCAAAGATTAATCCCGATGGTTATAATATCATCCTTCAAGGGGACATCATACGGTTCTGTGAAATGCATACCTTGCAAAGAAGAGAGCTCATTGATGAAATATCAGGTATTTCCATATATGAAGAGAAGAAACATAAAGCCCTCTTAGAACTAGAAAAGGTAGACCAAAAATTAAATGATGCAGAGCTTGTTTTGCAGGAAAGGAAGACTTACCTTAAAGAATTAAAAAAGGACAGGGATCAGGCTCTGAAATTTAAGGAAATGAATGATAAGATCAAGACATTCAAGGCTTCACTTTTAAAATTACAGATAGACAAGACAGAAGGGGAGAAAACTGATGTTCAGAGGAAATTGGAAGAAGGCAAGAAATCACTTGAGAAGGTAAACAAAGAGATTGATGAGCTTAAGGCAGACAATGAAAAAAAGAAAAAGCAGGTTGAAGCTCTGGCAAAAGAGATTGAGGAAAAGGGAGAGGTTGAGCAGGTTAACCTGAATAAGGAGATAGAAACCTTGAAAATAGAGCTGACAAGAAAAAATTCGAGGGTTGATAATGTTAAAGTGGAGATTGGAAGGATCATTAAGAGGAGGGGCGACTTGAAAAAAGCGCTAAAGGATACAGATGAAAAAATAGCGGAATTGACTGAGGAAAAATCCAGGCTGGAAAAGGAATTGAAAAAGAAGAGCGAAGAAAGGGAAAAATTGAACAAAAAAGTTGATGAGTTCAAAGAAAAAAATAAGCTTGATGATATAGCAAATATAGATAGTAAGATTGAAAATATTGACAAAAATGCTGAGGAATTGCAAAAAAAGATAAACGGTCTAAGGGAGCAGCAGCATGATGCAATTAGGAACAAGGATTCCGTCCAGCACCAAATAAATACTGTAGAGGAACAGATAAAAAAGGTGCAAGAGATTGAGAAAGAGCATCTTAAAGAGATTGAAGAGCTCAAGAATAAACGGGATGAATTCAAAAAGATCACAATTGAATTGAATAAACGCTTAAATGAAGACTCCAGTCTAGCAGCGCAGATGGGCTCTTCAAAAGATAAGATAGCATCGCTACAGGGGAAACTTGCGGAGTTAAGGGCAAGGGAGATAAGTATCAAGGAGGTCTCATTAGGCGATGTTGCTGTAAAAGAGATTATCAAGCAGAAAAACAAGATGAGGGGAGTCTATGGTACAGTTGCAGAATTGGGAAATGTGGATAACAAGTATGCCATGGCATTGGAGGTTGCAGCTGGACCAAGATTGAAAAGTATAGTGGTAGAAGATGATAAGGTTGCAGCTGACTGTATCAAATACTTAAAGGAACATAAGCTTGGGATTGCTACATTTCTTCCGTTATCAAAGATAAAAGCAAAGCCTATTGATGAGAATATAAATGAACTTGCCAAATCAAGGGGGAGCTATGGCCTTGCTATTGACTTGGTGGAATTTGAGCCAAAATTCAAGAAAGTTTTTGAGTACATATTTGCAGACACTATAATTGTGGAAAACATAGATGCAGCAAGAAGGCTCGGCATAGGCAAGGCAAAATACGCAACGATTGATGGAGACAAGGCTGAGATCAGCGGAGTTATGGAGGGGGGTTTTCGAAAAAGAAAAGGGCTTGGATTCAAGGAAAAGGAGCTGGACAAGGATCTGCAACAGAATGAAAATGCGCTTTCAGAACTGGAAGAAACATTAAGGGTTTTAGAAAAAACCAGAAGCGAAAATGAAGATAAGATTACTGAACTCCGAGAGAAGAAGGCCAGCCTTGATGGAGAGATCATAAAGACAGAAAAAAGCCTGCATCTTGAACCAACTGACCTTGAGGTAAACAAGGCAAAAAAGGAAGAATGCAAAAAGGAGATGGAATCTGCAGAAAAACAGATAGATGAGGCAGTAGGCAAGATTTCTATAGTCAATAAAGAATTAGCACAATTAAAGATTGAAAAACAGAATTTAAGGGCAAAGATAACTGAGCTTAGGGATCCAGCCTTGATTGCAGAAATTTCCACATTTGAAGAAAAACTAAGGGGAATAAATGAAAGCATCGTTCAGATTAACACAGAGGTAAAGAATATCTCAAGCCAGATCAGCACCCTTTATGAACCTGAAAAGGAAAAGACTGGTATGATCTTAAAGCAATTGGATAAAGAGGAAGAGAACTTCAATGAAGAGCTCAAGAAATTAAGTCATACAATAAAAGAGATACAAGGTGTTTTAAAGGAGAAGGAGGAGCAGGCAAAAGCATTCTATGCGAAGTTTAAGAGCCTTTTTAAGCAACAAAGCGATATTAATGGGGAGATACAGAAAAATGAGGTTACAGTTGGAAAAAAACAGGAGCAAAGTAGAGATATTGAAATCAAAAATAACACAGCCTCTATTAAATTTGCCGAGATAAATGCTTCTTTGGAAACCCTAAACCAAGAATTTCAGCAGTATGAGGGAGTTACACTTGACCTTGAGAAGAATGAGCAGCAGCTGAGGTATGAGATTAGCAAGTTTGAAAAATTAAAACAGGAGATTGGATACGTAAATATGAGGGCTCTAGATGTATATGAAGAGATTGAAAAGGCATATAATGACTTGTTGGAGAAAAAGCAAAGCTTGACTAAAGAAAGAGAAGATGTAACTAGGATGGTTCAGGCGATTGAAGGCAGGAAAAAAGAGCTATTTATGAAGACATTTAACTTCATAAATGAGAACTTTAAGAAGATATTTGGGTTATTGTCAACAAAAGGAGATGCTAATCTTGAACTGGAAAATGAAGAGAATCCTTTTGAAGGTGGTTTGACAATAAAGGTTAAGATAAGCAGCATGAAATTTTTGGATATAAGGAGCTTGTCCGGCGGAGAAAAGACAATGACTGCCTTGGCGTTCATATTCGCCATTCAAGAACATGAACCTGCCTCATTTTACGTTCTTGATGAGGTTGATGCTGCTTTAGACAAAAGAAATTCTGAAAAATTAGCTAAACTCATTAGGAAATATTCAGACAGAGCCCAGTACGTCATGATATCCCACAATGATGGCATAATATCTCAAGCAGATAATCTGTATGGGATTTCAATGAATGAGGAGGGTAGTTCGAAGGTAGTTAGCTTGAAGATATAATCTGGTTTAGTTTATCAAAAATTACCTTGTTGTCATATTTTTTATATCTTGACAGATTTTTCCTATAGGTAGGGAGGTTTTTAATAAAGCTGTTTATTGCATTTTCTGTGGTGTGTAAAGAATAAGAACCATACCCATACATCTTGAGATGCAAAGCATTCAGTATTTGCTCAAATTGTTTTCTTATTGGGATGGAAAGAACTGGTTTTTTTAGGTATAATGCTTCGCTTATAAGGCCAAAACCTCCATTTGTAATCACGCCAGAACATGATGCAAGGTCTTCTATGAACTCCTTCTCACAGAATTTCTTAAATGTGATATTCTGCTCTTTTCCCTTTTTGTCTCCATAGAAGATATAGCTATAATGGGTTTTCTTTAGGATTGGGATTAATTTATTATTGCTGTCTGATGTTTGATAAACAATAATGTGCTTCATATCGGTAGTCTGGTGCTGAATAATTTCTGGCCTTATTATTGGGTTAACGACAAAGACATTTTTTACTTTAGGTTTTAGTGAAATGAATGAATTCACAATAAAATAACGCGCATTTGTGATTATTGCTGAGATTGTTAAATATGATATAATAAAATCTTTTTTAAATTTTTTTGGGCATGTAATTTTACACTTTGTTATTATATGTTGGTTGTCTATAGCTATTAACGGTTTTCTTAAAAAATAAGACAGATAGTTTGATAATGGCTCAAAATCTGAGATTATTATATCTGGATCATACTTTCTTATCTTGCTTATATTTTTAATAAGAGAATAGATTATTAGTGGAGATCTTAGTAAATTTCTTAGGAAGGTAAGGGTAAAACTTATGCTATTATTTACGTATGTTAGGTCAAAGTCTTCTATCCTGATTACATTCCCAAAAATGCTAGATAAGTAACTGTATTGTTTACCTCCTGCCAGAATTAAAACTTTATGTTTCTTTTCTAATTCGTTTATTATTACTTTGGATCTTACTGCATGACCCATACCTTCTTTTGCAATCCCGTAAAGTATTCTTGTCATTTTAGGATAGCCTTTTAAGTTCATCAAATAACTTAAAACTATCTTTTCTTTCCTTTAGGTATATTGGTTTTCCGATGTTTAGAGAGACTTCTTTTTTAAATTTAATTTTAGTGTATTTCAATCCAATTGGATAAACAGGAATCTTTTTATTGAAGGTTTTTTCATATTCTAAAGCCAATCTCACCACACCATCCTTAAATACACCAAATTTCTCATCATTTCGTTCGGAGCTAACATATGCTTCTGGGAAAAAAACAATAGCCTGCCCTCTCTGTAACAGAAAGAGGAGATAATTGAATAGATTTTTGTTTCTTTTTGGATTTTTTTTATCAATCGGGACTGCGCCAAGCCTCATGAAAAGCCATTTGGTAAACCATGCGTCTGCAAGAGAACGTTTACTTGAGGGTGAAGTAGTGTCTGCAATCCAACAAAGTTTCCGTTTTGTTGATATTGCAATAACAAATTGGTCAGCAAGCTCTTCATGATGTACTGCTATTAAAACAGCTCCTTTTTTTTGGATATATCCCTTAATTTGTTTTATTCGTGTTTTTAGGAAGTACAGAATTAAGGGAATTATTGTTCTTGTAATAGCAATCAAAATTCCCGAATAATAAATCTTCTTCTTGTAATAAATTTCTTTTTTCAATTTAATAATAGTTAGATGGAAGAGTATTTAAAGTTAATTAGAGATGTATAAAATTTTTAATTATAACATAGAAGGTTAATTATTTATTGGTCAATAGTTAATTAAAAAGGTTTTCACTGGATGGAACATAGATATCAGAAGTAGAGTTATGCTTAACAGTAACAATCGTTATTCTCAACTTTCGTTGCTGGAATCATAATGGTTGACTATAATCAAGATGATTATACCTTGTATATATCCCCATTTTTTCTAGTTCCTCTTTTTTAAAGGGTCCTTGGTGCGGTAGCCTCAATCTTTCCAAATGTTATTAGTGCATAACAGTACACATATGAAAACACCCTCACAAATGGATAGTTAGAAATGCGCCGGCCGTGCAAGGTGCATACAATTGAATGCGTCCGCAATTGGTAGGATGTGGGGGGTGTTTTATAAAACTTGTCAAATTTGATAGGAAACCAAGCATAGAGCATACTTTAAACTCCCAACAAACGAAGAATTAGCCGATTGTACGCTCTTTAAATCCAATAAGGCAGCCCCCCATATGGGATCGCCAAAAAAACCAAACAGGAGCCAAATGTTTGCAATACAAGCGATTCCGTGAATTTGGGCTTAATGTTCACCAAGATGGCAATCCTGCACCTATGCACAACAAATTCTCCACAATTGACAACCAGACGGTTATAACTGGCTCATTTAACCCAACAGAAAACGCTGCAAAAAATAACGATGAGAATATTCTTATAATCCATGATAGAACGATAGCAGGAAGGTACTTGGATGAGTTTGATCGGGTGTGGAGTTTGGCTTCGTAAACCTAAGAATTCATTGCCCTCATCAACCACCTTGTTAAAGTATTTCCCTTATAAGTAAAGTGTGCCATTTTACAGAAATTAAAGAAATCCATTAACATATTTATATCTTTTACTTTTAGCAAATCTATTCTTGAGCATTTTTTTATGTAATGCTTAAGCTGTTTGTTATCGGTATATGCTATCGATTGAGAAAAAAGTTCAAGCAATTTACCAAAATCCATCGATGCCACAGGTTCCACTCCTTCGAACCCTTTAATCTTTCTAATAGACAGAACTTGTATTCCAAATTCTCTTAATAATCTTGTAAGTGTCTCGGGATATTTGCGATCTTTAATTTCATTTGCTGTAAATATTGAATTAATAATAAACATATTCTCAATTATTTGAAATAAAGAAGAGTAATTAAGTTTGTAAGTATTATTTTCGTATATAACCAGATTGCTCTCTTCTAACTTCTTAATATGTTTGTACTTTAAATTAGTATAGTTATCTTTATCTTTACGGGGATCTATTGGATGATAAGCGAACATATGTATTTTTTCTTTAACTTGATGTTTGCTCTTCTTTACCCTTTTTCTGCAGTCTTTGCATCTTACGTTATCAGATATAGAGGAAAACCTTTCTCTTGGAAAAAACCGTCTATTCCCGCACTTACAAACAACTAATGTTCCATTTGGTGTGCCTCTATTCTGGGGATATAATTCAATAGTTAATTCTTTAACTGTCCTAGGTTTATAGAGCAGGCTACACAATATCTTATTTCTAACACCCTTGAAGCAGTTGGTCAGTTTTTCTTCCAACATATAAGAGCTATTAACCCGATATTATATATAAAAGTACGGTTTTTATTTAATTGCAATGAGAAACAACAAATCTATTAGCATAAGTCTACCTGAAGAGCAACTTAAGAAAGCCAAGCTTTTCACAAGCAAAACTGGAAGGACGCTTTCTGGGTTGATTAGATGCAGCTTAGAGGAGAAGTTAAGTGAAAATGGTAAATGAAACAAAAGAATCGACCCTGCCAGCTTACATAAGTATCTTGAAAAGGCTGCAACAGGAAGCTGAACAGGAATTAGAAAAATCAAAAAAAGACGAACAAGCAAGCCCACAATAAAACATAAGCTTGTTCTCATTAATAAATGTAGGTAAGACAAATGACATTTTATTTCGGACAAGAAGATACTAGAAAAAAGGAAAAAATAACTCTACGACTAGAAGAATCGTTACTTAACAATTTAAAATCCGAACAAAAGGAAATATCCGCAGCGGTGCGAGAAATTCTTAAGAATCACTATAAAAAAGAAAGAGTGAGATACGAAAAAATAATGGAGCATGAGGGGAAGTAAAATGACACTCTCTTTAAAGCAAGGACTATTTGGAAACAAATATGGAACTACCCTTAATAATAGTTTACCCCGCATATTCTCAACTTTAAATGAGCACCATATATACATATTAAATGTATTATTAGACGGAGAAAGATACAGTTATAGTTTTTCTAAACTGCAAAAAAAGTTAGATATCCCAAAATCCACTTTGAGTAGATTGCTTGCTACCTTAATCTGCAACAAACTTATCCAAAAGAAGACAATTAATGGATTAGGAAAGTCATCAATATTCAATGTTAATCCAATTTATGTAAGTAAGATCAGGGAATTACTTAAAATTCTAGTTCCAGCTACTGATAGTCGTTACTGCGTGATTTGTTTGCATAAACACTATACCTACAGCTATCCAGAACTAAATTTGTATAAAATATACTATAAGGTTGCCAAATATGCAACCCGTATTAAGAAACGCAAATTCAAGAATATACTCAGGTTAGCAATTCCAGGAACGGCACATAGCCTTCTGGTCTATCCTCATTCAGGCATGGTAAAGATATATTTAGAGTTTCCGCTTCTTATTGAATACAAAAACAGACAAAAACTTGAACAGATAATCGAAGCAGCAAGAGAACAAGAGTTGAATTTTGTTCTGGAATGGATCAAATCACAATATAACGGTTTTGATAACCCACAGCTAAATAATCCTTTTTCGTTTGATGATTATATAGAAATTTCATTTTTGCGTAATAAAATAGCGTATTATTTATTTGTTAAAGGTGCAGTGAAGGAGTTTAAACACTATCTAGACAAAAGCAAAAAACATCCAGAAATAGAATTTAAGGGTGAACTTTATAAGACAATAGAGAAGGCTAAGTGTTTTTTGTATTTTCTGGAGATTGTAGATAAATTTGGTTTCAATGAAAGTGATGCTGTTGAGTTTGCTTGCTATCTCGCAAATAAGCTCGCCAGTAGTTTAGAAAATAAAAGACGTGGAGGTGTATGAAATGGAAGAAACTAACTTTTGGGATGACTTGAACGAAGGATTACCTTTTTTTAATCTATCCGTAGAAGAGAAAATGATTGGATTTCAAGTACAATTTTGCTCTAATGTACCGTTCAAGCAAAGCAAAAACCCCTATTACCCCGATTCACATTGTTATTGGTTCAAAGTGATGTACCAAGAAAGGGAGATGATCTGGATGATTTCAGCCATAACATTGTTAAGAGAACTTAAAAAGCATCGACCTCTGAAAGACAAAATCTTGAACATTAAACTTGTTGAAATTGGTGACAGGAAAGCTTATGAAGTAAAGAATGTATCAGAAGATGCGGAAACAGTAGTAGGCAGAGATGAGGAGGTAGTTATGTAAATATGCTAACTTCCAGAGAAAAGCAAAACATCCAAAGATTTGAAGCTTTGAGTAGCAACCATAGGCGAATCTTCCGCTGGCGTCTCAGAAAAAAGTGTTGTAAAGCGATCTCGGATTTAGAATTTGTGCTCTTGAATTGCGAGAAAATAGGGATTTCACCCGAAGAGATACTTACTGTTACTAAGTTAGCGTCACTTGTGGAAACTTATGAGCAAACACAGGCGTTACGGAATCTGTAGCTTTTTTTAGATATTTTTAAATAGATTAATGCTCCTCGGTAAAGAATGCAAAATAAAATGCTAAAAGACCTCTTTGATATGTCGAAATACCTCTTCTTAATAAACGACCTTAAATTCAGAAGCGATGGCGAGACAAGAATCGCAAGACACGAATGGGAAAAGAAGCTATGTGAGGAGGTAACTGACGGCTTAACCAGCGACCTTAAACAATGGGGACTCCCTGACTCTACTGCTGCTGATATCCTGATCCATATGTTAGCATTAGACCTTATTTTTCTAAGCAGAGTTAAGTTTTACTTTGTAGCAAAAGAGCTTATTTGCCGTGTAAATGAGATAAAACCAGAGGTAGTCAATTCCAATGTACTGCAGGGCAAAAAAGAGATATCCTACACCCAAATAGACAACGGTGAGTCTATCCACCCTCTCTTTTCAGACTATATATTCAAACTGGAGAAAGCTATACATGCCAAACTAAAAGATTTGGGATTATTACCTGTCCAACAGATTGAACGCCAAAAGATGAAATTAGTGGAGAATATTAAAAAACGCATATTTGAATTTAATTCTAACGAAGGTTCCATTTCCAGAGATGTTGAGATTACAAAAGAAAAAAAGCTTTAAGTCTGTGAAAGTGTTGGTTGTGCTAAGTCAGAAATTGAATTTATTGTTTATAGAATATATTGCCATCCTTCCTTTCTTAGGGCTTCTTTTCTTAATTCATAGTCTGGTAAGATTAAGCTTAAGAGTTTCCAATATACATTTGAATGGTCTTTGTGATTTATATGGCAGATTTCGTGTGCTACGACGTATTCTATCTGGCTGACTGGTGCCATTGAAAGTCTGAAGTTGAAGATGAGTTGGTTCTTTGATGTGCAGCTACCCCATCGTTTGTATTGGTTTTTGATCATGAATCTTGGTGGTTGTATGCCGAGTCTCTTGCTGTATTTCTTGAGCAACTCGATGACTTTTTCTTCTGTCTGTTGGCTGTAGAATTTCCAAATTGTTGCTTTGATTATCTTCTTTTCATGCTTCTTGGGTGTGTTGATAGGCAGATTCACTTGGACGGTTTTTCCTATGATCTTGGTTTCTGCTCTTCCTTCTGCTTTCTTGATTTGTAGCCTGTATTGTCTTCCAAGGTAGAGGTAGGTTTCTCCGTTGATGTGTTCTTTGCTGCTGTCAAGCTGCGTGATTTCGTCAAACCAGAGGAGCTGCTTGATAACCCAATCAGCTTTCTGTTTTACGATGCTTTGAATGTGCTCTCGCTCCAAGTGTTTCGGGACACTGATTTCTACTTCTTTCATTGGGTAGACTGTGAGTGTAGCGTTCTTTCTCTTGTCGCTATATACTATGTCGTAGTTGATTGTCGTTGCTCCGAACTGTATTGCGTCTTCTGTGATCATCTGTTGAACCTCGCTCGTGCCAAGTCCATCAGCTTGATGATTATGCTCTCTACGATGTCTTCGGTGAATTCTGTGTTTCGTAGTATTCTCTTGAGTCTTCTTCTCATTTCTCTCTTGATGTCTTCCTTGAATCCCCAATCCACGACAGCAAGTTCATCAAATGTTGTGTGTATTTCCTTTGCTGTTTCTTTGAAGTCTTTTTCTGGCATTTCTTGCTTGAGCATATTGTAGAAGGGTATGATGTTCTGATCTATTCCCATCTCTTCTGCATGCTTTTCTGGATGTCTCATGTCTTGCAATACTACTTGCATGAGCTGTAGCTGCTTTGCTGCGTTGATTCTTCCTTCCTTGAAATCATTTATGATTCTTTCAAGTCGTTCTTTGAGTGATTCGTAGTAGATTGGGTCTTCGTGTATTTTGATGTGAATCTCATGCTTGACTGCGTGTTCTATCTCGCTTGCTCTTGCTTCATCGCTTGATAATCTCCTGATTTCTTCGTCAAATTTCTGGCTGAAGATGTTTGTAGGAGCAATCAAGTGGGTGATTCCTTCTGCTTTGATGTGCTCTTCAATGAGTTGCTTGACTTTGTCGCTGCACTCATCAAGTGAGAGCTGATCATCTCTGTATCTATTTCTTGCTCTTGTTCTGATTTCTGCCAAGAGTCTGAAGTCTTTCAGGAAAGGTAGTGCGAGTGGATCAGGCAGTAGCATGTCCATGTATTTCGAGAATCGTAGGAATAGCGTGTTGAACGTTGCTCTTCTATCTTCTAGCTCAAGGTATGCTACGCATTTTTCCATGTCTGGCAAGTATCCATTTGGGAAGAAGTTCATTGCCACGTTGTGTGCTGCTTGTAATCTTGGCAGATTTTCTTTTTTGTAGTCAAGATTGATGAGCCCTTTTGTTTCTTCTACTGTGAACATGTCAAGTGCTTCTTGCAAGTCTTGGCTAATCCCCCAATAATCCACAATGAGTCCGTACTGCTTGTTGTGGTATGTCCTGTTGACTCTTGCAATTGCTTGTAGGAGAGTGTGCTCTTTTAGTGGACTATCTAGATACATGACCTGTTCTACTGGAGCGTCAAATCCCGTGAGCAACTTGTCGCATACGATTAGTATCTTCAGTTCTGCTTCTTCTTTGAATTTCCTGATGATTTCTTGCTCGTCAGTCTTTGATTTGTGGAATGGCACGAGTGCTTCAATGTCATTGTGGTTCTTGCTGATGAGGACTTCGCTACTTGGTGCTCCAAGGTCATCAAGGATTTGCTTGTATTTCACTGCAGCTTCTCTGCTGACAGTGACGATTTGTGCTTTAAAGTTATTCGGAGCAATGAAATTCTCAAAGTGGTCAATGATGTCCAAGCAGATCTGCTTGATTCTTCCTGATGCTATAGCTATAGCTTCTGGTGTTGCGTATTTCTTTTTGATCTTCTCTCTTTCTTTCTCATCATAGCCTCTAAAGATTCTGTCAAAGAGCTGGTCAAGAGTATCGTCTCCACTGATAGATAGCTCTGGAAGCCTTCCTTCATAGAAGATTGGCACTGTTGCTCCGTCAGCTACTGCTTGTTTGTGATCGTACACATCAATATATGATCCGAATGTGTCTATGGTGTTTCTGAATTTCTTACTAATGGGGGTTCCTGTGAATCCAATGAACGTTCCTTTATTAATAGCCTGTCTCATGTTCGCTGCAAGCATCTTGTATTGTGTTCTGTGAGCTTCATCAACCAATACGTAGACGTTCTCATTTTCTGTTAGGACAGGATATTCATCTGTGGACTCTTGGAATTTTTGGATTGTCGTCATGACTGTCTGTCCTACTGGGTCTCGCAATACTTCCTGCAAATGCTTTGCACTCTGAATGTGCACAGGATTTGGGAATCCGCATCTGATGAATGTTCCTTTGATCTGCTCATCTAAGTCCACTCTGTCTGTGACTATAACAAGAGTAGGATTGTAAAGTGTTTTGATTCTTCGCAACTTGACTGCGGTCCAAAGCATAGTAAGGCTCTTTCCTGATCCTTGCGTATGCCAAATGACTCCGCCTCTGGTGCTCTTTCTCTTCTCCAAGTCCTTGACAAGCTTGTTGACTGCCCTATATTGCTGGTACTTGCATACCTTCTTCACAATTTTGTTGTTTTCTCTTTCATAGACTATAAAGTTCTGGATGATATCTAAGAGATTCTTCTTTGAGCAAATACCATAAAGGAATCTGTCTTGTGGTGAGGCAATTCTTCCAATTTCTTTTTCTACTTTTTCTATAGAATACGGATATGGTTCTTTCCATTCAGACCAATGCCTCTCCTGCGTGAAGTTTGTTGCAAACTTGGTCTGATCTTTGAATGTGCTCACTACAATCTGTACGGTATTGAAGAGCTTTGGACATCCTACATTCCTGTATTTGTCCTCCGTCTCTTGATACCTGAACATCTGTAGCATACCCTCTGCCATTGGATTTCTCAATGTAGGGCTCTTACATTCTATGACTACAATTGGCAATCCATTGATGAAGAGCACAATGTCTAGCTTGCTCTCTTTGTAGTGGAAGACTCTGAATTGCCTCACGATATGATACTCGTTGTTTTCGAGTGTGTCATAGTCTATGAGTTTGACGTCATGGCTTTTCTGCCCAAGACTATCCAACTTATCTTGAATAACAGTCGTTCCCTTCTCAAGCATGCCTTGAATCTTCTCATTAGCTTCCATAGTACTGGAAGCTTGAATTTGGATAATTGATCTGATGACTCGGTGAATATTCTCCTCACTAATCCATGGATTGAGACGCTTGATAGCTCTCTGGAAAATAGGAACAAGCACAACTTCTTTCAAAGAGCCACGCATCTCTTCAGTTTCTTGACTAGAGAGTTCTGTCCAGCCCAACTGCTCAACCAATACTTTCACAGCAGGGTCTTCGACTTCCAATTGTTCTTTTGGATCGTGAGTCATCTCCCTACACCTTCACCCGCATCTCACCAGACAACAGATTCTGCATGAGAGATTGTTTTAAAACAGAAAGTTTGGATGATTTCTCTTTTTCAAATTTCATTTTCGTATTTATTGAGAATATAGCGTCAGCAATTTTCTGCTGCTCATCTATTAGTGGAACTGGAACAAGTATCCTTTGTAAGTTCTTTGCGTTAATGTTGGCTTGACTGACTCCAGGAGTAATCAATCTACGAATGATGCCTTGCCCAAGATCTGAATTCATGTATAGATTCAAGAACTTGGAATCCATCTTTTCATTTGTCTTCAATCGAATCAAGTATCCTGCGAAGACCATAGATTCCTTTCCTCTGAAAATACTAACTTTACCAACCAGTTTATTACTATTGGTTCTATTAAATAGGATGTCTCCATCAAACAAGCGGTACGTTTCCAATTCTTGTTGATTTAACTCGATGTACTTTAAATCTGAAATTAAAATTTCTCCTTCTGAGAGATTGCCCATACGCAAACATGGAAATCCTTTTTTCTCAGATGTAAGGGGCTTTGCAATCCCATACTGACAAGTATCGAGAAGTGCATGCAATGGTAACAAATCCCAATCTTCAGGTATCACTCCGATTTCGGTTTGCTTAAACTTCTTGTGCTTGCCAGGAATTCCTTTGATGAGCAGTGCCTGCATCATTCCTTTCTTGATACGCTCACACTCTGCAATTATCTTGTCTGTCTCATCGATGTTCTCATCAACAGTGGTGAGGATTTCAGCGAGTTTATCCTGTTCTTCCAAGGATTCGGGATAGTAAATCTCAAGATCTCTGACTATTTCGGCAGTGAGATTTTTTTGTGTTGTCTCTTTAAAGAATTGTGAAAGTGAGGATTTTATTTTTTTCAGATAGGCATACAAATACATCAGGCGAATTTTTGAAGTATCTGGTATGATGCCCATGATGGCTTGATTTGTAGCCAACTTCACTTTGTTGATAGCTACTTCACCCACAGATGCATAGATTGAGAATAGAATGCTGTTTTCTGGAATGAGCCATGCACTACTATTGTCCAAGCCTTCTTGTGTGATTGTTGTTTTCGTTGTGCACAAGTATTCTCCATTTGAAGTCATGTCTTCAATCTTCACATATGGTATGTCTCCATCGTAGTATTCTGTCTTCGAGACTGATGGAGTTCCACCTGATTTGAGTTTGACACATACATCTGCAAGCCTACTCTTCTTCCATCCCTGTGGAATGTGATGTTTACTCATTGAATGCGACCTCTTGTCTTTCAATGTGCTTGATCACGGATTCTGCTCTGTCAAGGACGTCTGTGTATGTGAGTAATTGGATGTGGCTCAAGCGATAGTTCCACTTGTGGATTTTTTCTCTGGCTTTCTTGCCATTATCCTTGCCTATGATGACTATGCCTCTTGGTCGAAGCTCTTGGATGTTCTCTTCTTCAGAGATGACCGTGCTGTGTGCTGCTGCTGTACTGCTCTCCAAGTATTCTATGAGCTGGTCGATTGCTTGCACAACTTTTGTGCTGATGTTGCCATTTTGATTGATAATCTGATCAGAGAGCAGCTTTATTTCAACTATATCTTTGGTTTTGTTGTATCTTTCCAAGTAAAAGTCAAATTTGTTGAGTGCTCCTCTCATTTTCTGTGGTTCTGCACTGATGTATTCTGTGCCGAATAGCCAAGCATGCTGGTAGAGGAATTCTTGTAGTTCGCTCTCTGGTATTTTCTGTGAGTCTGCATCTTGAATTTTCTGCTTCAAGTCTTGGACGGTCTGCTTGAACTCGTCAATCCTTGAGTGCATGAGTTTTTCTTTCTGCTCCATGTATTTCTGCAAGAGCTTTTCATGGTCTATCCTTGCTTCAGTATTCTGCTTCTCAAAGATGACTATTGTTTCTTGCTTTTCTCGTAGTTGCTTCTTGATTTCTTCGATGTCTGTAGACTCTGAAATCTTCCAGCCAATTAACTTTGATACAGATCGTAAGGCAGAGAGAAGCTTGTCAATGTGCAGGATGGTGTATACATTGAATCCAACATTTTTTCTCCAGCCTTTGCTACTTTTGGTTCTGGTCAATAGTCTGATGTAGGTCTCATCAGTTTTTTTATTCTTGACACCGAAGACCTTGCCAGCCCTGTATTCTTCAGAGTATACTATATTTTCATCTATTGTGTCATAGTATTTCTCGTCTGGCTTGAAATCATCTGGCTTCTTTTCATTACCTTTTGTTCCGTTCTCTTGACTATTTTTATCTGCCATTTTATCCCACCATCTTAAAGAATACGAAGCCCCATACTATAAATACGGCATATGGAACTGTCATAGTCAGCAGATTGTACCATATTCTGAATAGATTAGCACGCAGACCTGAATAGTTCTTTAGCTTAATCATCTTATCAATAAACATTTGATTTATACTTACATTACTCATATAACCATGCTCTGGAAGGCACTCTGGATGGTTTTCTTTAGCAACTACGTACTCAACAAGAGAAGTGCCATACCCATGATTGCAATGTATCTGATAAACAAAATCTTTTTTATACTTTGAGCTGTTATAACGACAATAATCGACCACTGTTCTGCTGTCTAATCTATAACCATGCCTCCTCCCATGCCCAACAATATATACAGTATGTATTTTTTTATTAGCCATAACCTGGTCCAGTAATTCAATAGTTGCTTCATAATATATCGAGAAAGGTTTTCCGACCATACGCAAATATTTTACTATGAGCAGAAGATCCATATCATAATTGGGTGCAGTCCAGAAAGCTGGTTTAAGATATTCATTCTTGCCGATCACCACTACAATCTCAGCTGGACTATTTTTAGGTACATGAAATAGATGTACTCGTAAGATTATTTCATTAAATAAGAACATTAAGGCTCTGATCGGAAATAGGAATAGAATAGCAAATATACCTATCATTGAAGGGAACATCAGTAAGAAAGGGAGTGCTATTTTTTTATTGCTGATAGTGCTTACTATAAAATACGCACAAATTGAAGTGATAAGAACCCAATATGCCAGCGTAGAATAATCGGGTGCCTGATCAGTATAGGTTTTTTTCTTTTCCTTCTTAAAAACTTCCTTGAGCCATTCTTTCATAATCCCAACTCAGTCAGGTATTTATTCATTTTCTCCTCGACCTCTTTGCGTCGCTTCTCGACTACGTGCAGTTCTTTGACTGCTGCTTTGATGTCGATTTCCTCTTCTTCTGGTGTTGTGTCAATGTATCTCGAGATGTTGAGATTATAGTCGTTCTCAGCTATTTCTTTAACTGCAACTGCCTTGCAATACTTCTCAATTGGCACATTGTCCTTGTATGCCATGACGATCTTCTGGATGTCTTGGTCTCGCAAGTGGTTTTGGTTCTTGCCTTCTTGATACTCATCAACACCATTGATAAAGAGGACTTTTCCTTTTCTGTCTGCTGGCTTGTTCTTGTTGATAATGATAATTGCTGCTGGGATGCCTGTCCCGTAGAATAGGTTCGGTGGCAAGCCAATGATTGCCTCAATGAGGTCTTCCTTGATCATTGCTTCCCTGATTTTGCCTTCGGCTGCTCCACGAAACAATACCCCATGAGGAACGACTACACCGAGCTTCCCTTTTTGATTTAAGGTTGCAACCATGTGCTGGACGAATGCGAAGTCTCCTCTGGTTTTTGGGGGGACTCCATGTCTGAACCGTCCGAAGCCATCGTTTTCTGCCACTTCAATACCCCATTTGTCAAGGGAGAATGGAGGGTTGGCGATGACTCTGTCGAAGAGCATGAGTTGTCTATCGACAAGTAGCTTAGGATCTCGGATGGTATCTCCTTTTCTGATGTCTGCATCTGGAAATCCGTGCAAGAGCATATTCATCTTGCAGATACCCCATGTACCAATGTTTTTTTCCTGTCCAAACAAGGATAAATTAAGTGGTTTATTCATTGTCATCTTTTTCACCTTTTTTGGCTTGCACGAATTTAGCACATTCTATTAGCATACCTCCAGAACCACAAGTAGGATCGCATATTCTCATGCCATCTTGAGGTTCTAGTAGTTCTACAAGCAAACGAACAACCCCTCTTGGGGTATAGAATTCTCCGCCTTTCTTGCCCGCATCATCTGCAAACTTCTCTATCAAGTATTCATAGACTTTGCCTAGGAGGTCTGGCTCTGCAAGGTCTTGGTTTTTCATAGGAATAGTCGAGAAATGTTGGATGAGTCGTAGGAGCGTGCCGTCTCGTTGCTTAACATCCCCAAGCCTGTCGCTGTTGAAGTCTATTGATGCAAGGACTCCTTCCATGAGGGGGTTTCTGTCTTCTAGCTCTGCACATGCCTTGTTGAGTGAGTCGCCTATTTGAGAGGGAATCTTTCTGATTTCCATCCATTGTGCACGTTTTGGCACGAAGAATTGGTGTTCATCAGGATCTTCCCATGCAAGTTTCTTGTCACCTGTTTCCTTTTCTATCCCTTCTGCTTCTTCCTCGAAAACGTCAGAGAGTCTCTTGAGGAATAGCATACCTAAGATGTAGTTCTTGTAGTCAGAGGAGTCGATTGATCCTCGCAGTATGTCTGCTGCTTCCCACACCTTTGCTTTCATCTTATCAAATGTTAGTTTTTCCATGTTAATCCACCTCGTTTTCTAGCCCGATTATTATATCTTCTCGAAATAAAAAGGTCTCTCCCTGATGTAGTTTACTACAACCTTCAGCTCCTGCTAAAATGATCCCTCTAAAATGATTAACCCTATGCTTGTTGTAGCCAATTATCTTTGCAATAATTTCAAAATTGCCACCATCAACTCTTACTTTTTTTCCAATTTGTTGTTTTCTACGAAAATCAATCATATGGTTGTATCCCTCTTCTGTTGCACAAATTATCACTGGTTTGCCGTTGGCTCCCATTTTAATTGAAAAATCGGGTTTACGTACACCTGATTGTCGTAGATTAGCTAGTGTTCCCATATTAATCACCCTGCATATAGTTTTGGATTAAGTTATTGTTTATCTTCTTACGGAGTTCACGCTCGTGTTGCATCAGAGTATCATACTCACCAGATAGTGAAAGATATTCAGAAAGCACTATCTGACTACTCATTGGAGGAATAGGAATTTTAATTTCCATAAGTGATCTAATGTTCAAAGCTTTCTGTGCTATACCTGCAGATCTAGATTGCAATTCATTCTGACCGATGGGACTGTTTAGATAAGCAACGACAAGTTCTGGTATAATCTCATCATTCAAAGTGAAAGCAACTAAGTTGGCACTAATAACATAACCTTTTATTTCCTTAGATGCAACAGCTGCCTTGAAAGCTGAACCCTTGACTGTAAGAATCACATCGTTTTGTTCTATTCGTGATTTTTCCATGGCTCCAGTTTCCTTGATTTTTACCCTTGTTACGGTTTCTGGATGAACTATACCTCCATATACATCCTTAATATTTATAAATGAGACTTCACTCCCTATTGATTTGGTGTAGTATGACGACAAACCTCGCTTTGTTTGCTTCACAAGCATTTTCAGTTCCTTTTTTGGTATTGTTGTACTCATTTTATTAATAATCTATTTATATCTATAGATGGGAAAGTAAGGTTATATTTAAATGTATCGTTTTTGGGTCCTATTGCCCTGTTGCATCTACGAGAGGTTTTATTCTTCGTTGCGAATCGAGTGGTTTTTCAGTCGATAGAGAATCGGAAAATCCCACTCCAAAAAAGTGGACCGTTCCGTTCAAAAAAGGCAAGATTAACAGTGGTGTTAGAGAACCGTTTTTGACTATTGCTACCATACTTTCATTAAATAGGTTCATAATCCGTTGCCAATATTACTAAGACTCTTCCTTTTTTATTAGTGATTTAATCTCTTTCAGAGTATTTACCTGAAATTTGCTTAGATCAGATTTCTTCCCAATAGATTCGATTGAATGTTTTATTAATTTCAAGTAGCAATAAAAAGACCTAGGGATTATCTCGCTTAGGATCTTTTCCGCATGCAAAGCATCACAATCTGACTTATCAAAGTTGGATATTAATTTAGAGATGACTCGTTCCTTATTATGTGAATTGCTGAAGAAGGTCCCCACTAATCTGTCTATAACAAAATCTTCTAATGTAGTTAGTTCTAAGTTTATACCAAACTTGCTAGCCATATCCTTTACTTCTAAAGAGATTTTTTTAATCCCAGCCACAGAAAAGTCTATCTCACCCAAATCCGCAGCTAAAGTGATAACTCCCTTACTTACTAATCCCTTATCTTTTTTTAGGATCATAAATTCCATTAGTACAACTAAGGATAAGAATTTTTCAAATAAATCCCCGTCCTTAAAGTTCTGTGGATTTATACCTGATAAATTCCGCTTTATGAGATCTAGCAGCTGATATAGATAAGGTACGGATCCGTCTAAATCCAATCTGCAAAGGATTCTTATTACTGCGGTCACAAATGTACATTGGAAACAGATTAAAGCTTCATCCTTGTTAGTATAATTGCTTTTTTTAAATATATATACCAAACGGTCATTCAATTTATTGATAAAAATGTCCAAGTTGTCTCTTATAAATCTCTTTTTTTTAATTAGGTCCTGAGGCGTATGGTCTTTTCTTAGAGGTGCGTGTACTATACCTTGTGGTTTTGGAGGTACTAAACTAATAAGGTATTCGATAAAACTAAGTTCTTCCTTAATAGTCGGTTTTTTGCCTATGCCGATTTTTTCTTCTTTACGTTCTTTTTCAGTAGGTTCTGATTTAACTGATTTTAACTCAACTCCTTCTAAATCAGACAGGAAAGAGATTATCTCTGAAAAATCCCCCTTATTCAGTAAAGCTTTAAAGACGTCTTGAGGACTTTCCTTCAACTTCTGAGCATAGATCCCCTCCTTATGTGTTGTAGGTAAGTACAATCTATGCTTATTTGTCTTAACTCCCCCTATTTCAACATAAACAGTATCTACCTTCTTACACCCAACATCAACCGTTATTAAATTGTCTTCCACAAAAGAATGAAATCTTTCCTCAACATCATTTACATAAACTACAACCTTGGTGCGTTTAAATCTTTTATTGACATAAATACAGAGTCTTTCTTCTAATCGGTCAACATAAGCATCTAAAATAAAAATCTTAGGCAGGGTATGATCAGATGATTCTTCTATTTCTTTTTCTGCAATCTCATTTTTATTCATCACCTTTAATTGGAGTAGTTCTATAAATTCATCATAGTTTTTTCCAGATAAGAGTAAAGATGCTTCACAATTTCCCTCAGAAACCGTTTTAGTTAATGCAGAGTCTGTAAAATTAGCACTGCCTGCTAAAAGATATTTGGTGGTATCTGTTTTTATGAATATTATCTTGGAGTGCAGTCTTCTTGGCTCTTCTAAGTTTATGGACAAGAGTTCTAAATCACTTATGTTACTTATGCTTCTCTTTACCAGGGTATTATTTCCTTTTTGTACTGCCACCCTTATCTTCTTAGGTTTGAGTTTCTCTTGAAACAACCTCAATAAATTATTGTTTGGGCTGTAAAAAGGAGCAGCAATAGTAACCTCTCTAACAGATCCTTTGATCTGCTGAAATAATTGTGAAGAAATATTTTCCTGCAAATTAAACAGAATCATAGGAGAAAAAGAAGGAGATATCTCCTTGAGATTTATTGAGTCCATTATTTCCTTGAAATTTTTGTTGATTATGAATCCTTTGTTAACAAGTCCTTTAAATAAATTAAGCGTAGCAGCAATGCAGTCTGGGCTGTTTTTTATGGTTGATATCACTTCTAAATTTTTAGTAATACCTGGAACCGTTAGATTGGAACTCCCAATTATCATTTCTGAATCGATTGGTTTTTTTGTATTATAAAAAAGAAAGATTTTTGGATGAAAAAACCCCCCTGTTTGGACTGGGATTAGTTGATAATCCCTATTAGTTTCCATTGTAAAATTCTTGGCAGAAAAAACACTTTCTCTTAGGTCTATCAAGACAACAATGGTTGCGTTGGGATTGTTTCTCCTTATAACTTTTTCAAGATAGTTATCAAAGAAGGACGGATCAAAAGTAAAAGTAGTAAGAATAATCAAATCAAAACCTTTTTTACTTCTAATTTCTTGAAATAAATCTATTTTATTTTGCTCAACCATTTTTTGCCTTCTTCCGTTAACCCGTAGACATCATTTTTGACCTGAATAAGTCCAATATCTTCAAGAATTGAATACATATTCCCCCAAATATAATCCCTATACCTATTGGCAGAGAATTTATTTTCGTAAGCTTCTATTAAATCATTTTCCTTAACAAAAAGAAATGCCTTTGTATTGTTATATCTTAATTTCATTATAGCTGTCTTATAGTGCCACTTCATTACTTCTTCTATAAGCAGATATATAAAGTTAGATAAAGAAGCATTCTTCATTAGTTGATATATTTTTTCAGGAGTAAATAACTCATTTTCTTCTTTTATCTTAATAAATTGTCTTTGTTCATCATCAAAAGTTCTTGACCTACTGTTCAACAGTATTAATAACAGAATTATACGATAAAGGTCTTCTTCAAATGTTCCAGATGAATGAACCAAGCTTTCGTATAGGTTGAACTCATTTATTTTAGAATTTAATTTTGGATTTTTTAATAATCCAATATTAGTTTCAACATCTTTTGTGTTTAAGCTGTTTTCTCTAAATTTGTTAACAATTTTATCTGAATCCATATATTTAAGTAAATCCGGGATTTTAATGCCAAATGGATATTTTTCCAGTAGATTAATTATCTTTTCTAATAATAATTCCATACAGAATGTAAAGTAAATATTATGAAAATAGAGTTCCCAATACTTTCTTATCTGCTCTAATTCTCCAAAATCTATCTTCTTGAGTTCATTGTTAATCTTAGCTTGCTTGTACAAAACACAATTCCTAAGAGATGTTATCATTTCAAACTGAGCCTTTTTTATGTCACAACTGTCTATAATCTTCAAAAGAAGGAATAGTGATGCCCTCCTGGATATAATTCTCTCACGAGCCCTCTCTTTGTCAGATTTATCTTCAAAATTGATATCTTCCCCAGATTCTTGATAAATGTCCTCTTTAGTTAGCGTGACATCGAGTTCAAAATTGAGTTTAATCCCTTCCCCAGTCATAAACGTAGAATATCCTTCTTCATTAATATCACATTTATCATCCAATTCAGTAACAAAACCGAAGAATACCTTTTTCAATAGGTCTTTCTCCAATTCATTTCCGTTTAATGAATTAACACCTAAATTTTTTAGTTTAGTTAGGTCCCCTTTACTAAATTTTTCTTTTCTCAGGAATTGAAAATCGAAATCCAGTTTTTTATCAAATGATTTTGCTATTTTTATAGCTAAGGGTGTGAAAATTTTCTTTCCACTATCTTCGCCCCACATAATATACATATTGCTTATTGGAGTCTTATATCTCTGGTTACCATATCCTTGGTAATCGCCAGAACCAAGTAAATGAAAGTCGCTTATTGAAAAGGAATCATTTTTCTCAAGAAAACTCCTTGCACGCGTATTACTATTAATTCCTTCTGTTGTTAAAGACTGACTTAAACTAAGATGTTCCGAAGAGAGAATCATCAATTTTTCAAGATTTTTTATGAATGAAGAGTCTAAACGGTTTTCTTCAATCTTTTTCCACGCCCAAGGCAAGAAGGAATAGTAGTAGGCTCTTTGAGTTTGTGTATTAAACCCAGGAAAAAATAGACCCTGATGTACTCTCAAACCCGCCAATCCTAAAGGATCTATAATTCGATTTAACTCCACTTTTTCATTCCAGTAAACCGCTATTCTATCTGATTGGTTCATTTTAATTTTTAGCACGTATGAAGATGATGCAACTAAAGATTGACAACCTCCAAATTCTTCATTATTTTAACATTGTTATGAATCTTCCTAAACTCTTCAGGAGACTGCGTATGTATTGGAATCAAAATCTTCGGACTTATTTTTTTAACAGTCTCAATTATATCTTGTTTTGAAGCGTGTCCAGAACAATGTGCTTTATGGAATTTGATGCCAAAATGTTGCATCCAATTTTCCCATATCTCTTTTTCTTCTTCGTTTTCTTCTCCTTCAAGGAAATGCTCTGACATTGAAAAAATAAAGTCAGAATTCTTTGGCTTTAAGTAACAAAGCTCCATAAGCCTATTAAAACCTAAGTGCAATACATACTTTTTTGGATTTTTGGTTAATTCCTCATAGTTTACCATACGGGGACAGTATTTCCTCTCTATTGGTTTATAGTCCATCTCATCAAAATTGCACGATTTTTCCAGCCTGAAATAAACCTTTATATTCTTGTCAGTCATAACGTCAGGTAGTTCTATCTTTTCCTTCAAATTATCAATAATGTAAGCCAATCTTGGATCTATAACTAATATTCTCTTGTTCTTAATAGCAGCATTATAGAATGACTTGAACCTATCTATACCAGTCATTGACCAATATGCCATAACTAACCCTTTAGATTTTTTTATTATCTCAGAAGCTTTGTCTTCAACATCTTTTTCTGTATAATTCTTTTCTGTTTCATAAGCCATCCTTGTCCCTTCACATAACAAAGCAATGGGTTTTGCTTCAGCTGCTTTTTTAATGAATTCTTCACTCATACTTTTCATTGGACCGTGCAGTCTAAAATCACCAGTGTAAACTACAGCCCCTTTTGATGTGTGTATAATATAACCATAAGCCCCAGGAATGCTGTGCTCTACGTGAATCGGCTCTATAACAAGGTGCTTTATTTTGATCTTATCTCCGCTTTTGAAGGTATTTATTTCATTGTGTTCCCCAACATCATAGAATGATCTGTAGACTGTGTGGGCAATATCCAGGATATGTTTAGTTCCGTGCCCCATATAGATCGGAATAGATTCATCTAAGAAAGGCAAATGACCAGTATGGTCGCAATGGGAATGCGATATGAATACAGCATCAATATCTGGCTTTTCAAATTTTAATTCAGTCAATTTAAGCATCTTTTGGCTGTAAAGTTTTGGTACCTTTGGAACTAAATTAAACTCAAAATAGACCTCTAAACCGTTGGCTTTTCTTGGGGATAGATATTCATAGAAAAACTCTTCACCAAATCCAAAGCCCTCTCCAAAATCCAAATAAATCTTAACTCCTTTATCTTCTAATAGAATCTTATTACCACCTATTTCTCCTGCTCCGCCGTAAAAGGTTAATGAAACCATTAAATCACCCATACCTTTTTCTAAACTCCTTAATCCATTCTGGTTTGACCTGTTCTTCAATATAATCTTCAATTTGCTGTATAGTCAAAACACCCACATTGGACTTAATATCATCTGGCAACAAGTTGTAAAATCTCTGGAATTTACCCCTTTTTCTTCCATCAATCTCACATAAAAAAGCTGGATTTCTTTCATCATAAACGAATAGAAATTTCCCTTTATGTTCCAGAGAAAATAATAATAACCTATATGCCTGATAAAACTCAACAAATGGGCATGATTCAGTATCTTTCAAAAGCCCGTATTTTTCCATTAATTCAAAATAACCCCTGTGCCTTCCATGAAGGTAACATAACTCTAGGTTAGGTTTTGGATTCATTCCATCACAATTCCCCTGATTATAGATAGAGCATGTTCCAAATCCTGCCTCTTTAAGTTTAAACTCTAAAAAAATCCTATCTTTATTTGTGGCAATGTATAAATCAATAGAAGTTGGTTGACGTTGGTGCTCTTGAAATGTGTTTGGATCAGTATATTCAAACTTCGCTTCTTGGATTTTACCCTCTATCTTGATATTGGTAGTGAGATTTATTATTTGTTTAAGGACATCATACTGCTTTTCAGCTACTACAAAAGGACCAATTAGATTAAAAAGACATGCCTGAGAGCTTAATCCATTATGTAGAGATGTATGAAGCGAAAAGCGAGTTTTTTTGGCAGATTCTTGCTTGGTTTTCTTCAAATATTCCCTTACTACTGGAAGAATAATATTCTTTTCCCAATCATCATGTTTCTCAAGGATATAGTCATATTTCCCTGTTGTATAGCTCTTGCTTTTGAAATACTCTTTACTTCTTTTTCTCAATTCAGATAGAAATTGTTCCATTCTCATTTTATTAGTTTAATTATCTCCTCGAACCTATCAATTTGGTAATCAGGCATATAATACTTCCCTATCTTGTAAACTTTATAGCTGTAATTTGCAAGACAAGTTTTAATACCTAAGGATTTAGGTACTTTTATGTCCCTTTCAGGCCAGTCGCCAACATGCAATACTTCTTCCGGCTTTACTTTCAATATTTCTAAAGCTTTCAAAAATGGTTTTTCAGAATTTTTTCTTTTAGTAGTATCTTCTTTTCCAACCAAAAAATCAAAATAATCAACAATGCCTATAGAGTCTAATCTTTGATAGGCTTTCAAACGTGGAGCATCTGTTATTATACCTAATTTTAACCCCTTTTTCTTCAGTTTAGATAGAGTCTTTTTTACTCCTAGATACGGCTTTAAATGTAATAATTTTGCTTTTGCATAAGCATTTATCCCAACAGCCAATATCTTCTTTGAAGTTATTCCTTTTCCTTTAAGAAAATTCTCAAAAACCCTATTACCTTCGATATCCTTGAGATAAAAAGAAAACAATTCTTTCTCCAACTTATCCAAGGGCATTTTTAATCCTGCTTTAATCATTGCTTTTGCTGCTGCCTTAGTTCCCTCTCTCTTAAACTTCAAAAAATCCTCCAAAGTCATATCCAAATCAAAAGTTATGGCTTTTATCATTTTGCTTTTATCTAATTTTCCTAATGACCAGAGTACGAAATCCAATGCTCTTTCTTTAGTAATTCCTTTCACATTAAATTTTTCATTTTTAATAATAACTTTAACTGAGTCTTTTTTTAGCAAACTCACCTGATACTCTTTAAGCTTACCATATGTATCTTGCCAAAATTTGAAACCTTTTTCTTGGTCTTTTTGGGGCTTATACCCCAAACCCAATAAAGGTCCCACATAATTATCCCACATTGGTAGTTTATGATACCTATCTTTAGTATGTAATAATTTAGTTGCATAACTAAATTGAAAGGTGTTTTTTCCTAATTTAGAGGGAAGTTTAATTTTATATAACTCCGATAGAACATCTCCCAATTTATTTACTCTCTTATTTCCCAACAATTCAAAATATTTCCTTTTAAAAGCATCTGTCAATCCTTGATGAAATCCATAAAAATGTTTATAGACAGATTGGAAACTACGGTTTTTCGTTATATTTCCTTTGCTGAATTCTTTTTGTATAAAAAGATAATCATCAATCTCTTTTTTATGTATATTGTCAATTATTTCATTTTTTCGTTTCAATAATTTTTTTGATACTTCCTCAACTTTTTTTTTGAGTTTTTCCTCTTGGATCTTTTTCAATTCTTTCTTATCCATCTTTCACAACCTAGCAATCTTACCAGCATCAGTCAGCTTCAAGCCTTCTTCTGTAGTGAGCATGTCCATATCTTTTAATTCATCAATTGCCCTGTAAATCATTGCCCTACTCAAATCAATCTTATCGGCTAAGTCAGTTATGCTTTGGTATTCTCCATCATTAACATATTCTAACACTTTCTTCTGGCTTTCAGTCAATTTAAAGCTTAGCCTTGGGAGATAGACAACAGCATTTCTGTCTTCTTCAGGATTATACGCAACTTTCTTTACCCTATCATGTCTGGCATATGCGGCAAATAACAAACCTATCGCCTTTGTTTTTCTACCAGAAGTAATATTAACATAAATCGTATCATCCTTTGGCTGCACATCAATTACTTCAACGCATTTTGTGGCAACCTTGACTATGTCATACACGTCTGTTTTTACTGCCTTAACATCAATAACCTTTCCCAGCGAGTTCTGTATGAGTTTCAAGCTGTCTTCCTGCTCTTTGGTGGGTTTCTGGTCAATCAAAAGGATTAACCTGTCAGGTCCTAATCTTGTAGCTGCAAGTATAACAGGGTCAGGATTGTATAAAGTAGCTATTAACACTTTACCCATTAGTTCAACCTCTTTTTATGCAATTATGTAATTGCCACTATATAAACCTTTCTATCGATAGATACATTTTAATAAAAATATAAGACTATCTACTAAATAGTAGAAATATTTAAATATAAGTATACTACTACCATTATGGTTTTGGGGTGCAAACATGAAAAAAGTAGTATGTGGAGATGAAAAAGGATATTTAATACCAAAAAAAGAATTCGAGGAAAAACTCAAGAATAGATTTAAGATATTGGAAAACAGGAAAATACAATACATATTCTGCTTGAAAGTTGCTGTTAAGGTCTCTTGTTATATTTCTGACCCAAAAAGAGAAGAACAAGGGGTCTTTACTGCTACTAATATGGAATTAAATTATAGCCTGATTATGGATAAAAAGATTTTCAATGACTTGTTCGGAATCAAAGGGAATGTAGATGATATAACTCTAAAATATAAAGAAGGTGAAAAATTTTATTCGGTTTTTAGTTGTGACGAGCTATTCCATGAAGATAGCATGTATTACTTCTTAACAGAAGATCCGCATGGTTATACTGGCAACTATATTGTTGAACTTGAATGATTTTAAAATGAAACTTCCATAAAATAAGTCAGAGATTATCATATGTGTTGAAGTTATAATAAGAACAATGGGGTGGAAAAATGATGTTAGTAGGGAAAAAAAGGAAAGGCAGTCGCGGGGTCTTCGCATATGACCTACTATGTGATTCTTGTGGTAAATTACTAGGCAAAAAATTTTTTCAATTAACATTATTTAATGGATACAAAGGACGACATTTGGATTTTTGTAGTAGAAAATGTATAATAACTGCTATGGAAAAAAAGATGAGCTTCAACCCAAGGGACTATTATAAATGAAGAAGAAAAAAATGCAGGAATCATTTACAAGATTGAAGCGAGAAGGGCTATTCTATGTTCCGTTTAGAATGAAAAGAATAATAGTTGAGAATATTGGGCCAATCAAAAAATTAGATATTTTTCTAAAAGATATAAACTTGATTCTCGGCAAGGGCGGTTCTGGAAAATCTATTCTATTAAGATTAATTCACAATATTGGCAATCATCACCCCTTGCACTGCAAAGATATGATTACTCAAGGGAAAAAGAGAGGAAAAATAAGGCTCGAATTAGCTGAAAATATACGTAACATTGAATACCTATTCTATACTGATTCACAAAATAATGAGCAATACCAATCAAATATAGAATCTAAATGCTTTTTGGTTGATGACGCCCTATCTTATTCGGATTCGCCAAAAAAAGTATTGGATTATTTGAAACGCTTTAATTCGCAGATAATAATTACTTGTAGAGAGCTGCCAAATATAAGTCTAATAGGGGTTAAAATAATCAGAATATGATACGATGCAATATGCAATTTTCAATAAAACACATTTCGTTGTTTAAAGAAAAAATAAATATGATTACTAATGTTGTAAATGAAGCTGCAGTTAAGTTCAGAAAGAATGAGATAGAAATATATGCTATAAGCCCTGATAATGTGATAATCATTGAACTGTTAATCCCAAAGAAAAACTTAGTGCGGTATAAATACAAAAACACAAAAAGCATTTGTTTGAATTTATCCTGCCTTAGGACCGTACTTTCCAGATTTAAGAATATAAAAGGCAACTTGAAAATAAAGATTCAATGTAATAAATTTGAAATTTCCGCAAGGGATGATGGAGTTAAAAAAACATTTTGTCTATCTATCATACCTTTAGATAATGAACCAAAAATTCCAAAGTGGAAGCCAAACGTCAAATGGAAAGTTAAAGGAATGATAGATGGTTTCTCAGAGATCTGGATGTTTGTCAATAAGGGACCTTTGGTAATAGAGTCGATTAAGGATGATTTTCCGCTTAGATGGTTTATTGCACCTATAAGAGTTAGCAAAAATAGGAGGATCAAGCGATGAGTTTAGATAATACAAACAGGGAAGGTATGTTATTTGCAATCAAGAAAGTAAATGAGATCGACTCAGAATTGAGGTCAATAATCCTATGGCTAAACTATTTGGGTTATCCAACTTTTTCGTGTTGTGCGGGACATCCCAAGCAATATACAGACAAGAGAACAACGTATGATCTGTTTGGGTACATCCACTTTAGTAAATCTCCAAACTTAAACAAAACGTTAAATTTACTGGAGCAGAATGGTTTTGAGATAACTAAAGATAAGTATCATGTATTTGCAAGGATTACTTTCATCAAAGTTAAGAATGGAAAGCTTAAATATCACTACAAAAATCATAATAGATTCAACTTAACCAAAAAAGAGATTGCTGATTTCTGGATAAGAATATTTGACGAAATTAAGTATAAGCTAAAAATCTAACTGGTAATCTGCTGGACTTTTTCAATAGTATTCTTGCCAACTTTTGTTATTTGATATATTCTCCCAACTTTAAGGTTTTTATTAAGACAACTGATCATTTTCTTTGAGTTAAGTTCTCGTACTATTTTGCTTGCGTGAGTCAAACTAATCTTCATCTCCTTTCCAAGCTCAGATGGCATCATAGGGGTTTGCAACAATCTAAGAGCTCTAAGCCTATTATCGCTTCTTTTAACATATCCGATCAGTTCCCAATTAGTTTTAGTCATATCAACTAAGTGTCAACTACAGATATAATAATAAAGTGACATAAGTATCAACTAACTATCAACCAAAATGTTTAAATAGACAAGAACCCAAATAGTTCTTTGAAGATGACAGACAGCTTCGATTACAGACTAAACCCCAACGATAGAAAGTATGGTTATTTGAAGGTTCCATCCAAACATGCAAATAACATGCCAAACAAATCTGGATATATAACTCTAAAGATTGGTAAGATTAAGAAAAAAGTAAACTACAATTCTAAAATAAGTAGAATAACTGGACTAAAAGTTTTGTATCAAGAGCATGGAATCAACGCTAAAGATTGGCTTGAGTTACAAAAGAAAGCAAAAAATGAGTATGAACTAATCAATTTAGGGAGTGATTTTGTTGATCCGTCAAAATTGAATTCTACGATAAAGGGGGATATAGTTGAAGATGGTATTAAAGACCTGATTCTTTTACATGGTGGTGGACTATTGAATGTCTATAAACCAGTGTCAGATATCGAGGGCATAGACATGATAGTTGTCAAGAAAAAGCATTTCTACCCTATATTTTTGCAAATAAAGGGCAGGTATAGCCAAAAGGTATGGGAAATAAGCTCTAAGAATTTCACGCCCCATGAAAACTACTATATTGTTACCGCATCTTTTGACCCTAGATTAAATGGAATGGGTGAGTATATTCTTCTAATACCTTCAATAGTTTTGGGACACAAAAGAAAGCTAAAAAATAGAGAATTACGGCAGGTATCATCTTCGTTGAAAGACAGCTCAAAAGGAAAATGGGCTAAGTATAAGTATAAGAAAGAAGACCTTGCAGCAGAACTCATTAAAAGATTCAAAGAAATGAAGCAAAATTCACCATAGTTCTTGAAAATTTTACCATTTATTATAGGTAACCAAGAAGTGGTAGCGCATGAAAAATTAAAAATTCAGGCAAAACAAATTCTTATTGAAAAAGGGATTGTGACTACAAAAGGTATAACAAAAGGAAAATTTGATGATTTCTTGACTGGAATCCGAGATAAGGGGTTGGTTCTGAATTGAAGAAGCTGAAAGAATCCGTTGCTCAAGGAAAATAAGGATAAGGTATACATCTAAATGTTGTTTAAAAAACTCCAGGAGATGGCCAGTATGTTAAATAATAAAATTAAGTAAGTGAATTATATCTTAATGGGAACCAACCCAACTTTACATCTAAAATAACTTTACCTGTTTGATAATATTAATTATATAAATAAGAATGACAGAGAAAACATAAATTATTATCCCCACAAATATCAAGATACCGCACATAGAGAAGTACCAACAGACCTTTTTCAATGGCGCTTTTTTATAACCTAAAAATAATATTCCAAAAAGTATGCCAACAAATAGTAAGAAAGAGGAGGTGAGGGCTAACAAGGCAGCGACTTTATGCAAAATGAGACTGCCATATATAGACGCCGTTATTCCTATACCCAATAACACACCTGCTAAACCATCAAATCTGAGGATTATTGCTATATCACCATCATTCAATTTTGTCTTAGAAAATGTTGTTATATCTATTTTATACAGGAACTTAAAGAAATTTAAAATCATCCTACCAATCCCCTTTATACACAACCCTAACAAAAAGGCTAATTGTTTTAGTATAAATATCGTTTCCTGTTGTATATGTCTTCAAGCTTTTTACATTTGTCAATCTCTTTTTATTTTTAGAGTTTGCTTAAACAATTGTTGCACCTGCTTATTTTGAAAGAATTGTGCCAGCATATCTTCATAGGGCTTCCTTAGATTCAAAGACTGTTTTAATGCCTCAATTTCTGATTTTAAAAGAGTCATCTCTTCTTCTTTATTTTGCTCTATCTTGATTAAGTTTTCTCTGTCTAAAGGTCTTCTGCATTTTGGGCAGAATTCTTCGGCAAATCCTGCTCTTTCACTGCAAAATGCACAAATCTTGATTTGTGGTGCTAAATGTTCGTGCTTTTTGTCTGGTTTTATGATTCCTCTTTTAGTTAGTTCTATCCTCAGGGCATCTTCTTGGTCAGACATATCATATGTCTTGAGCTGTTTTGTGCTTCTCCATCGAGCTGCGTGCTGTATTTCCACATCTGACTCACCGTTAAGCCTTCTAAATGTTACTCCGTTTCTTTTAATGGAGTAGCAGGTTACTGGTTTCTCAATCTTAAGGTCTTTGCAAGCAATTTTTAGCTTGTGATTAACCTGTCCTGGCTTAAGCTGCTTGCCCCTCTTGTTGTTACCAAGGTTAATAAAAAGAAATGTGTTTTTATCCTTTTTGAAAGGGTGAGCTTCAAGCCACTTAATCAGATAAGGGTAACTGTCAATGCACTGCAAGAAACCGCAGCCTTCTTTGCCGTGACTGGATATGTTGACCTTTGCATAGCTATCATTTAGTTCTAGATCACTTATTTTGACGTAGAGCAATTCTTGTGGTCTACCCAATGACTCCATAGCCAAAGTCAAATAACACTGCATACGTGCATCATTTGAGAAATAGCTGGTAATCCTGTCAAACTCTTGAAAGGTCAATTTGTCTCCCCTTAATTTCTCTTTGCTCCTGTCTATCGTTGCCGATAAATGCCTAATAGTATAAGGAACTAATTTTTCGTCTTCTCTGCCTTTCTCATCTTTTTCTGGGAATAATATTCTCCATAGGTATTTGATGTCCTTTATGAAATCCGCCTTGCTTTTAGGTGTTTTATAAGTGACGTGCATAAAAGCAACTATCTTGTTAATATCTTCTCTTTGGCATTCAGCCAAATCTTTTTCTGTAGCATACACTATAATGTTCATACAGCCAAGAAGTCTGTTCCTACGCACATAACTGAGGTCTTTGCTGTCAAAGTAATCAAACAGCTTTCTGAAATAGGTTAGATTTACCTTATTCTTACAGTAATACTTGCCGTTGTTTTTTGTTTTACTTCGATTTTCTGGCGGAATCAAAAAATCTTCAAGATGGTCTTTAAACCGCTCATACTTGCCTTCGCTGTTATATATATCGTTCTCAGCCATATTAATACGCTCCGCACAGCTGTTTTTAAATATATGTCAGACAACGCATTTATCTAGAATAAAAGTGCGCCGGCCGAGACTTTCAAGGATTAGCTTTTCGAACTCGGATAAACGGCTTGGAAGGCCGTTGTCATACCATTAGACCACCGGCGCATGTTAGCCTTAGAACTAAAGATTGATTTATAAATGTTTCCTGATATTCTCTAGAAAATTTTCAAAATGTGCCTTCTTAATATTGGCACCGCAGGCATACTCATGGCCACCGCCATAACCTTCAATCCCTTCCAAAGATTTTTTCAAAATCGGGAGCAACAATTTGGATGATCTTAAACTCATCTTTATTTCGCCCTTTTTTTCCCTGCCTACAATGATAAGTTTAGTTGGGTATCTAAACAACAATTCATTAGCTAAATCTCCACTAAAGCTCATCTTATTTTCAGTGTAGATGTAAACCAACATCGGATCTTTTGTAACTTGCTTTATTGCTGAATTAATCAATTCAACATATCCCTCGTTTATCTTTTCAAATTGCTTGTAAATAAACTTACCTCTTGAGCTTTCTTGATTTAATATTTCATAAGGACTTTCAATCCTGGTAAGTGTCTTGAAGCTTTTTTTTACATCTGAAGATTTCCCTTTTAAGACAAAAGAGAATATCCTAGCTAGCTTACCCAGATTGGTAGTAAATAGTATTTCACCTGGATGCTCCATCCCTTTTTCTATAAGATCTGGGTATTTTTCCCTAAATTCAGAGATAAAATCTGGCAAAAACCAGTCTCCTATGCAGCCAATTGCGGCAATCCATAAATTATCATTAACAACCTGATGACATAGATAGGTAACGGGAGTACCATCATTTTTATCCTTAACTCTTGGATTGAATATCTTAATGTGCTCTAATTGTTTTGGCTCGTGATGGTCTATCCACACTATGGGTACCTTAACACCATCAACGAACTCCTGATCCACTATTGCAATATCCAGTATAAATATTTTATCAGGTTTGTATTCATTTACTTTAGGTATGAATTGCTTGTCAATCTTGGGAGTTGCTCTTTTGACCACAATTCCATAGCCCTCCCTTTTATATTTATAGAATAGGAGAAATGAGCATAAACCATCAGGGTCATCGTGAAAGAAGTAAAGAGGATTTGCACAATTATCCAGTTCCTCTTGCACTTGTTTTATTTGATGGCTTGTTAATGGCATTGTAATTTAGTTAGATGGTCTCTTTAAAAATGTTTTTGTTTGAAATCTAATTATAAAAAAACCTACTAAAATTGAATTACATTAGAAAATTATTTAACTAAGCTAAAGTTATCTTTTTTAATGAATATTCCGTGCATTAAATGCAAGGGGGCAGATCCTATACGTGCGTGCGGGAGGACTTTTTGCCCGATTATTGCCAAATCCAAGGCTTTGTTCAAAATAAAGGATCAGAATATAAACAAGGATTTTTTTGGAAGCAGCCCTGCTCCATTTGTAGGGCATAATTTTTATCCAAATCTTTATGTAGGAATATTAAGCCCGCCTGAGCAAAGAGAAGATGCATGGCTTTATGACGCACCCAATTATTGGGCTGAACATAACTATAAAATTCCGGATATTGTAGATTTTAGGTCTGCCTTAATTAACTCAAGGTTCAGAATTAATGCCAGGGACAAGAGTAAGTTTTTGGATGTTAGTCAGGAAATTGGCATGGCCTCCAAACCAGTAGATGTTGAGATTAGACTGGAAGATAAGCCTAAGTTAAATTTGAATACTGATGCATATCATGCTCCAATGGGGCCAAATGCCAGACTGGAAAAGGTAGAGATTACTGCAAATCCTAAGATAGATACCAGAGTTGATAAAGTTGTTTCTGATACAGATCTTAAGGCAAATAGCGCTTTAACATATCTTTATGAAAGGGGTTTTTCTGAAAATTTCTTAACTAAGGTATTAAGCGTTGGTAATTTGGGCATAAAAAAGAACAGGAAATTGGTTCCAACAAGATGGAGTATAACTGCAACAGATGATGCATTAGCCAAGCATTTGTTAAAAGATGTAAAGCAAAATACAGAGACTAATTATGAGGTTCGTTTTGGTGGATATCTGGGCAATTATTTTATAATCCTTTTCTTTCCTGAGCCATGGTCTTATGAACTATTTGAAACCTATGCGCCAAATGCCGAGTGGAATGTTAGTGACAAACATCAATTTATGACAGACTATGAGCCATATGAAGGAAGAAAGACTTATGCGGATAATTGCGGGGGAGGGTATTATGCAGCAAGGCTTCCCATATTGGAGAAGCTGGCCAAATTAAAAAGGCAGGGCTCTGTTTTGACACTGCGCTTTATAACTGGAGAATATGCTGTTCCATTAGGGGTGTGGGTGGTAAGGGAAGCTGTCAGGAAGACATTAAATGCAAGGCCATTAGAGTTCGGTTCAAGAGAGCTTATGTTAAAGTATGTTAAACACTTGGTTAAAAATAAATTTAACTATGATGTAGAAAACTTATTAAAAGAAAGCAGATTATTAAGAAGATTGAAAACACAAATGAAATTAACCCAGTTCACATGACATTCCAAAAAAACTTATCAAACCTACAAGATGCAGTCTCTTTAGCAATTAAGAATAATATTGATTTAAGTGGAAAACTAGATGATGAGAAAGCGGTTTATGATTATCATGAGAAGCAGAAAATATACTATTATAATAATTTAATATCAAAGATAAAAATAGTAAAATCAGATTCTTTGGAGTTGCCTGCATTACTCAGGCTGGATGTTAAAAATGAGCCTTTTGTGACTAATATCTTAGAGTTAGTGCCAGAATTAGAGAGCAAAGATCTTATTAATTTAAGCAAAATTGTTAAGAAAATGGTTGAATTAACGAACCAAATTAATTTCCCAAAACAGGATTTTGATAAAACATTCTCAATTAGAGGATTAATTCCAGAAGACATTAAGTCTGAGATTCAAGCTGACCTTACTGAGCTCAACAAATGCTTTAATAATGAATGTTACAGAAGCTCTATTATACTGTGTGGGAGGTTATTAGAAACAGTGCTACACAGGAAATATTATGATGTTACTGGACAGGATTTGCTGGAGAAAGCTCCAGGAATTGGCCTAGGCAATCTAATAGCTAAACTTAAGGAAAAAGATATTGCTTTGGATCCTGCCTTGACAAACCAGATTCATTTAATTAACCAAGTAAGAGTATTTTCAGTGCATAAGAAGAAAGAGGCTTTTAAGCCCACTAAAGAGCAGACACATGCTATAATTCTATATACTTTAGACAGTCTTGAGAAGTTGTTTTAAATTAATAAAATTTAAGAAAAAAATATAAAAAGATTTATACTACTCTTGCGACTAAAGTTCCTGATGTTGTTTTGCTAAATCCACTTGTGTCGGTAAAGGTAATGGACATATCTGCATTTATTTTAGTGCCTAATTGTGGTGAACAGCCAAGTAGTGTCGTATTTGTACCATCAGCTGCTAAAATCACACTTGAAGAGAGGGTGCAGCTGCCAACAGTCATTGAATTGATAGTAACATCTTCAGCTAAAGAGTTTTTTATCTTTATATTTATCTGGGTAGCATTTACACTAAACTTGTCACAAAATAAGCCACTTCCACTTGAAATAACACATTTCTCAGGTAACATTTTGTCTGGACTTAGAACACCGAAATATGCTAATGCTCCAATTGCGACTAAAACGACAAGAATGGCCCATCCATAGGTCATCAAGAATTCCATTGCTGCTTGTGCCTTTTTAAACATACAGTTCACCTCTTTTTGTCTATTTTGTGTAATACAAAAATAGCTCTTATTTAAGTTTATAAATGTTCTAGTATATAAATCTAACGGTTTTTTTAAAAGGTAATATTATAAAAAATTTACCTCACTATGGCAATACCATGTCGGACAAATTATATCTGTTAAGATGTTCTTGGTCTACTCTAAACCAGGAAGGGGTATTATTTATTCTGTATATAGTTGGATTGGCTGTTGACCAATAAACAGAATCAACAACACTTCTTGTTTGCACAGTAATACCCTGAGCAGTAAATTTAGGGAGGTTAATCATGCTTTCAATACCGTTAGAAGAGTTGCTTAGATTGCCTTCAAATCGCATTAGGTAGCTGGGGGACAAATCTGATGTTACGTAGTAAGAGTTTTCTACATGATTCAAGAGATTAGTTGTATTTGTAGCTACAGTAAAGTTTTCATCATAGGGAGACTGGTTTATTAGATTAGTCAACCTCCCAAGACCATATTTTACGTAGAGAGGATCCTCGAAACCAATTATCCCGATATCTGTTTCAATATATGAACGCCTGTTCCAAACAGCTGTTTTTGAAGGGTCCGATACATTAATGCTTATATTAACTCCAACAGTTACATACCAAGGATTTTTTTGATATAGATTGACATTGTTAATATTGATATAAGTGGTTACATGAAGTTTGGTTCCCTCTAATTCAACCTTTGTAACCCAAGCTGAAAGTGTGGAGTCTTGCATCACTATGTATGACTTGTTGTTTATTGTGCCATTCATAAGCGCGCTATTAAATGAGGAATAGGTATCATTAAGAAATTCTCCTGAAGAAGATATACTCTCAATTAAAGCATAAATCGCTCTGTATGAGGATATGTATAAACCTCTCTCAATGTCTCTCTCCAGATTTTTTATATAGTTGTTTACAGCATATATACGTTGCTCTGCAGTTGCAGTTCTTTGAGTAATCTCTTTAAATTGGTATAGGGAAGGGAAAATGATGAATAGAGACACCAGCAAAATTGCAGTCAGGGTAAAGAAAACCGCTTTTTTGTTTATCGCCAAACTCTCACCTCCATCAATGTTGGGCCCCACATGTATGGAACATTAGTTATTAAAGAGGTTTCTATATTCAAATCCGTTGGACCTAACTTAACATAAAGCAAACCCTCATTATCAAAATCCAACTGCTTAAACAGGTTGCATAATGCATTATTGATTGCATCTGTGCTATAGTCTGTATCACAATTTGTGCTTGCGCCATAAGTACAGCTCTGACTTCCATTATATGTTGATGGAACTGGCAGGGTAGTAGTTGTTCCATCTTCAAATCCTATAAACCATATGCAGCCTTCTGCTTTTTCGAATATTCCTGTTGAGTTGATAGATACGTCTACTCCAGCAGTGTAGATCACTTTATCCTGAGGAGATCCTCCACTTGAGTTTAATGGGTCTGTTCCGGTCCTAATCCTTATGCTGTTATTTCCTTCCTGGATGTATTCAACTGGTATATTAACAGTATAAGGATCCCCCAGCATATAGTAGTAATTACCTATTGAGGTTAGATTGTAAAAATTAAGCCAATTGTATGCGGAATTCTTAATAGAAACAGCATCTGTCCATCTCTCACCTGAATAGGATGTAACCTTTGCTTCGTAGACCGTCATTCCAGTCGGAACATCAAAATCACCCTCTGTTATATTATTATTAAATCTGGCGCTTTCAACTGTTACAGGTATCCTGCCATATTCTTCAGGAGGCAGTTCTGGTGTATAGCCAAAATGTATATATGAATCAGGATACAAAAAGGAAGTAGAAATATCGCTTAATGCATATGCTCTTTGTCCTATATAACCCAGAGATAGAATAGTTTCTGAAAGGTTATGATATAATTCCTCCAGGATAGTTGCGTTATCACTTGCGTAATATTCACCACCACCACATTCAGCAACTTGTCTTAGTGTTTTGTTTGCCATGGCGCAGGCTGCAACTGGGCCGAAGCCTATAGAGTATACGGTTGCGTTGTACTCTTTGTGTACCTGGCAAGAGCTATAATTGGCGTTTTTTCTTCCATCGTCACAGTCATTGTTATTGCAATCATCCAAACCTGAATAAGCACACCCTGATGCGCCTAACCACAGCGCTTCTTTTGGAGAGATACCATCTCTATCACCCGTGGCACCTGAACCAGATGCGCATGTGTGTGTGGGTATACCATCTGACATTATTATTACATATTTTTGCCTGGCTGCGCCACTTTGATCTCTAAATATTTCACGTGCACGATTTAATGGAGCGCATATAGGTGTTCCGCCTTGGGGAGAATATGCATTTATTTTTTGTTTTAGGGAGTTTGCATCATTTGTCAAGTCCTCTGAGGTTACTATTCCTTTATTAGGAGAACCTGAATCACCATAGAATCCTGCTAAAGCAATCTTGTTAGCTGGATTGGCAAGAACTGCATCTATAAATTGTTTATCAAGGCATTTTGCCACAGATATCCTCTGGGTTGTGGAATTATATAGTTGAGGATCTGTACAGTTTCTCCCAATACCGTTTACTTCGGTTATCATTGAATAGTTCATGCTATCAGATAAATCTGTTATCAAAACAATATCTGCTCCGCTTGTTCCTCCTGGCTGATCAGGTGAACTTACAGTACCTAATCTAAAAGGGGTTGTTTTTTTATTTAAGGAATTATAATTTAATAAGCCAGACAGATAGGTATTATTGAGGGTTAATGTATTGGCTCCTGTAGGCGCTGAATTAAGTATTGTGGCGTTACCAATCGTAAGATATAGGTTGTAATTGCTGTCATAATCCAAATAAATACTCATTTCAGTTAATGTGCCTGGCACATAAAATGAATCGAATGTGTTTACAATCCCTGAAACTCCTGATAGATAATCTGTTTTCTGACTTGGGTCATATGTTTCTGCTTCAGAGGCTACATAGTGGATTCCTACATAGCCTCCACCGATATAACTCCTGCTGGTGTTGATAAAAGCAAAGGTCAATACATTGGTTCCAGAATCAAAATTAGGCAAGTAGACAGAACTTATGGTCCAGTTACTCGCATTTAGGGTTCCGGAGCTAATATTATATCTACCAGAGAAAATGTTATTGATGTATAAATCAAAATCAGAGCCTGCATTAAGCTCGACATATGCTGTAGTTATAGAATCATAGGAGGGCAAGATAATATTTTTAGATATGTTTCCATCTCCGATATAACCACCAAAATAAGCATAAGAAGAAGATATCTGCTTGTTGATTCCAGTGAGGAAAACTTTTGAGTTAAATCCTTCAATAGGTTTTGTTTCCTCTATTCCTGTAATCATTTGTTTCGAGGATATTAAGCTTTTTCCCTCTAGAAGCTCCTGAGTGTAGATGCTTTTGGACTCATTTATGCCGGCTATCCATACCCCAAATCCCAATTTATCTGAAAATAGTCCATCAGTTAGAGTGGCAACTATTTCTTCTGCAGCGCTTTGCTCATTCTTAAGATAAAGTCTTCCCAGATACTCAAGTACTGTTAGATTCCTATTGCTTTCATTAGTTTTATTTATTATTACCACCAAGTCCGGTTCAGTTAGTTCAGAAACCCTTATGGAAGAAAGAATATCCAGAAGATCTGAGGCATAGTATGTTTCTTGGTCTGTATTTTGTTTGTGTAATGAATAAGTATTAAGTATTGATACCGCAGAAATTAATACTACTATTGCAATCAACGCATCAAGGATAAAAAAGTAGCCTTTCTTCACCAGACATAAACCTCCATTTTAATTACCTTGGAATAATAGAAAAGCAACCTTTCTAGCTTAATAAGATGCTCCGGGTTTTCGATTTGCATAATATTGTCTTGGGTTATTCCAGGTTTTCCAAAACCTGAGATCCCATTGATACTATATGGGTTATCTTTGTCCAAAAAAAAGACATAGAAATCACTTGTTATTCCAAAGATATTTCTTGTCGTAGAATAACCTAAGCCATTTGCTCCTGAAAGTTTTTCCCCCATTATCCTTTTATTACCATCAGTCAAACCTATATAGATAACATTATCTGGATCATCACTCCAGTTTAAAGGGTAACCCGCTGAAACAAGCTGATCTGAGATTAGCCTACCATCATAAATAAGGAGATCCATTGCATCTTTTTCAGGATTAACTATATCAGTGTTATAGGTATACAGTAGGAAAAAGGCAATTATGAAAAGGGAAATTGCAACTATTAAATCCAGTTCCAATATCTGGGATTTAGTTGAGATATACTTCACCCTGAATTTTTCTAATGACATTTAGTCCTGGCCTTGGCTGCCCTATCACGTACGGGATGCGTTTTGTAAAATCATTTCCCTGTAAAGTTAAGACAAGAGTCTTGTTTCCAGAGCCTGATGTAGAGATTGAATAATTGTTGATTCCTATTCTTGAAGGTATAAAAAATTCTCTTGAATAGCCATCAAGCACTGTTGAAGCAATCACTATTTCCTTCTGAACAGCGTTAGCAATGTCCTGAGCTTCCAGCATCAGTTTCCCTTCGTTTTCCTCAGAACTCCTATTTGAGATAATGGCAAAGAATGTAATGAATACAAAGAGCAGTATACCTACAACTATTAAAAACTGAAAAGCCAACTGAGATTTTAGGTTGAGTTCAACCATACAGCTCCAGATCTTGCTTCTATTGAGATGTAATGATAGCCTGGTTTTGTGGATATAGTACCATTCAATGGCATGGTTGTCTTGTAACCTACATCACTCAGTCCAGACGATGTCATGACCTTAAAAATAATGCTGTTATTTATAAGGACTGCGCTTTCAACCCTTTCAGGGATAAATACTTTTAGAGTAGTTTTTGAAGGCTCTCCGTAATAATAAACAGATTCTGCCGATTCTATAATTGACTTTACAATTCTGTCAAGTTGGTTAAGATTGACTGATTCCTTTAGATCATTGGAATATGCTGATGAAATGATTAAAATGCCAATGATAACAAGCATAGAAAATCCAATGATCATCATGTATTCCATACTAATTTGACTAGTCTTATATCTATTCATACTCACTATCTATGTTAGTAACTATTTAAATTTAATCACACTATTTTTGAGTAAGTATAATTTATAAGATAGCGTAAGAATTAAAAGCAGTTTAATCGAAGGATTGTATTGAAGATATTAATAAGATTTCAGGTAATTCCTTAGGTATTCAACCAAATAAATTGAGGTTCCTTAATTGTTTTACTATTCTTTAATTAACACACACATTTAAAAAGAAATTTGGCAAGAGACATGTTCGATTGATTAGTAGTGTTTATCGATGAGGGGAATTATGGCGAGTAAAAAGCTAGATGAATCTTCAGATAAAAAAGAGGAAGAGTTAGAGCATTATGTTGAGGTCATGATTTCTCGTGGTTTTTCCAAAAGCGCAATAATCAAGGGATTGAAGAAAAAGGGATGGTCTCTCGCCACCATCAAGAAAGCTATAAAATTAGCTAAATTGGATAAACAAAAGGATAGGTTTAAAGAGAAAAATACTACAGAAACAGCAGTCACCAAAGAAAAGACCAGGCTGGAGAAAAAGAAAGACATTAAAGACAAAGAAACTTCCAGGGTTCAAATTTTCTTTTTTATCATGTTCCTTGTATCTCTGGGACTTAGTGTTTATGTTTGGATTAAACAGATGCTAATAGCCATGGTATTCGTATTGCTGCTACTTTTTATTTCACTTATCGGGTACAGGTTAAAAACGTCTACAAAAGACGGCATTGGCGAAGAGGCTAATGGCAAATTGACGGCCGATGAGAAATTTGAAGTGATAAAAAAATACAAAGATGCAGTTGAACTTGAAAAGCTCAGAAGGCATAACCTTAAAGAGATAATGAGGAAAAAAAAGGAAGAAGAACTATATGTAAAGAAGATTGAAAAAATAAAAAAACGAGAAGAAAAATTAAAAAGGAAACAAGAGATGAAGGCGAATTCCAAAGGCGGCAAAGAGAATGAAAAGTTAAAGAAAATAGAGAAAAAGACTGAACGACTAAAACAAATAGAAACCAACCTGCAGAGTGAACTTGAGAGGATTGGACAAAAGAGAGAAATCCTTGAAGAAGGAAAAAAGCTAGGGGCCTTGAGCAAAGATGAAACTGATTTGGATCTTTTATATGAGTTTATCCAGAAATATGAAAGAATCAGGTTACATGAGATTACAACCATGTTCGGTGTTCCAAAAAAGGTTGCATCCCAGTGGATGAATATTTTAGAGGAATATAAACTGGCTGAGGTGTATTACCCTGCAGTGGGTAGTCCTGAATTAAGAAAATGCAAAAAATAATTGAAAGCTATGACATAGAGGCAGATGAATTTAAGGTAAGGGTGAATATAGTCGGGGGAGAGGGAGCTATTAAAAGGTACGAAATTTCAGTGCCTGAACCTAAACTAGCCACAAAGGCCTTGCTGAATGAAGTAAGAAGGTCTCTTATTACAGAAGTAAGGGTAAGCGCTTCAGAGATATTAGATGTTAAGGGAATGGGTGTCCTTAAGGAAAGATTCAAGAAAAAGGCAGAGTCCGTATTAGACAAGATTTTACCTTCTTTGAACGATGCAACCAAAAAACTCCTTATAGGAACATTGCTTCACGAGATGGTTGGATTTGGGGAGATTGAATTTCTTCTTAATGACGGGCAGCTTGAGGAAATAATTTTGCTTTCTGCAGAAGAATCAATAAGAGTGTTCCATAAAAAGTATGGCTGGCTCATCACAAATGTTAATGTTGAGTCTGAAGCCCAGATTCAAAACTATGCAAGCATGATTGCGCGAAGGGTAGGGAGGCAGATTAATACCCTAAATCCTTTGTTAGATGCGCATCTTGTCACCGGAGACAGGGCTAATGCTGTGTTCTATCCTATATCTTCAAAAGGAAATACAATCACCATAAGGAAATTTGCAAGAGATCCATGGACTGTAACTGATTTTATAAAAAACGAGACCTCAAGTCCGGAAGTATTTGCGCTCATATGGCTTGTGATGCAATACGAAATGAATATATTGATCAGCGGAGGAACTGGTTCGGGAAAGACAAGTTTCCTGAACTTATGTACTCCATTTATACCACCAACACAAAGAATAATATCTATTGAAGATACAAGAGAGCTGCAGTTGCCAAAATTCCTTTATTGGTGCCCCATGACAACAAGGATATCCAATGTGGAGGGGAAAGGGGAGGTAACCATGCTTGACCTCCTTATCAATTCATTAAGAATGAGACCTGACAGGATTATACTCGGAGAGATGAGAAGGAAGGAGGAGGCAGAGGTCCTATTTGAAGCAATGCATACAGGCCATAGTGTGTATGCTACTGTTCACGCAGACTCCATAATGGAGACCATCTCCAGGCTCATAAATCCGCCACTTAATGTGCCACCTAATCTCTTACCTGCTGTAAATTTGAATGTCGTAATGTTTAGGGACAGAAGGACAGGTATAAGAAGAACATACCAGGTGGGGGAATTTATCTCAACAGATAAAGGTAATGGGGCCTCAGTTGATCCTAATATCATATATAGATGGAAGCCTCAAACTGATAAGATCACTAAACATAATGCTTCTTTACGATTATTTGAGGACCTAACAAGACATACTGGAATGAGCCAGATGGAGATTGATAGGGAATTAGAGGTCAGAAAAAAAATGCTTCTTTATCTAGTAAAAAATAACTTAAGAGACATAAGGCAGGTAGGCAAATTTATGAACCAATACTATTCTGACCCTGAGTTTGTTATAAATAATGTATTGAAGAATGCAAGTCCTAACACGGTGCTAGGGGGGCAGCAATAAATGATAAGGATCCCGTTTTCATTTATGCCCCCGGATGCCCTAAAAAAATTATCATATACATTTTATGGAGTTGCGGGGGTAATTGAAAAAAGCGTTCCTTTTCTTAAAGTGCATTTAAAGCAGGCAGATATGCAGGTCAGTTCTAAAGAGTATATAAGCATGTGCGCTGTTTCAAGTGTGTTCTTTTTCGGGATATTTGGTTTGTTTCTTATGTTTATGTTTGGAGCGTTTCGCTTTAAGAATCCTTTTTTAGGGTTTTTTATTTCTTTCCTCTTTACCTTTTTTATTTTTTTCCAGCAAATTATGTATCCGAAAATGTTGGTGGGAAGGAGAGTTAAAGGTATTGAGAGAAATTTGCTATCTGCACTGCAGAATGTCTTGATTCAGCTAAATTCAGGAGTACCTTTATTCAGCATTCTTGTAAGCATCTCAAAAGGGGATTATAAAGAGGTTTCTGAAGAGATTGAAAAGGCTGTAAGGGAAATAAATGCCGGAAAGGCTGAGGCAGAGGCATTAGAGGATATTGCCACTTCTAACCCATCATTATTATTCAGAAGGGCTTTGTGGCAGATTGTTAATGGTATGAAATCAGGAGCTGATCTATCAGGAGTCATATCTGAGTCTATTAATGCTGTATCAGAAGAGCAGGTGCTTCAAATTCAGAAATATGGCGGGCAGCTTAATCCATTAGCTATGTTTTATATGCTGATCGCAGTTATTGTACCTGCATTAAGCATGACATTCCTTATTATTATGTCCTCTTTTATGTCACTTAATGAATTTGGAATTAAGATGCTTTTTTGGGGTTTGCTTGCTATTGTAATGTTCTTTCAATTGATGTTTTTAGGTGTTATAAAGGCAAGAAGACCTAATCTACTTGGTGAATAAAGTGTATGAGTTTTTGTCAAGCTTTTATCCAAAAAAAATCAAAGAGAATTATGAAAAAATACTCATCTATGCCCAGATAAAGACAAGACCTAAGCGTTTCCTTGGTTTTGTTTTATTTTTTGGATTTGGCCTGGCATTAGCCGTATCTTTAATGATATCAAGATTCATTAAGATGCCTTTGTTCCTTGTGGGATTATCTACTTTTCTGTTATTTGAGTTCCTTGTTTATTTTGTGATCATGATGAGAGTAGATGCAAAAGCAAATTTTGTGGAGATTATACTTCCAGATGTGTTACAGCTTATGGCTTCAAACCTTAGAGCTGGCTTAACAATCGATAGATCATTTATCCTTTCTGCAAGGCCTGAATTTGGATCTTTTCAGGATGATATTGACAGGGTTGGTAAGGAGATAACAATGGGAAAGGAGCTTGAGGATGCTTTGCTTGAATTAAAAGATAGGATAAAATCTGAGAAGCTTGAAAAGACTGTATTGTTAATTGTTGCAGGGCTTAGGTCCGGAGGACACCTTGCCAGTTTATTGGAGCAGACTGCAAAAAACCTACGAGACCAGAAGTTTGTGGATGAAAAAATCAAGACCAATGTTATGATGTATGTGATATTTATCTTTGTGGCAGTTGGCATAGGCAGCCCTTTGTTATTTGGGTTAAGCTCTGTTTTGGTAGAGGTGTTGACAAAGACATTATCCTCAGTTGTTTTACCTGAAACCACTGGCGGTCCCTCTATGCCAATGTCATTTGGCCAAGTTAGCATCAGCGTAAAATTTGTAATAACCTATTCTATTGTCTCTTTAACGATGACATCAATAATGGGATCGATGATAATTGGGCTAATAAACAAAGGTAAAAAGAAAGAGGGAGCCAAATATATACCGCTTCTTATAGGATTAACTCTAGGGCTATTTTTTCTTGTTAGGCTTGTTATGAGGGGATTTATTGGAGGATTGTTTAACCTCTAATCGTTTCTTATTTTCCTTGATAATCTCTTCAATATTTTCTGCCTGTGATTTAAATCCAAACTCTTTTCCAATAGATAGTATCTGATATGATGTGGATACGAACAACAAAAAGGCCAATGTCAAGAACACGTAGCTCGGATAAATAAGATAGCTACCTACCTGCTCTTTCCAATTAAATATAAGGCCAAGGGTATTCCAAAAAGTATATAAAACAAGTAGAATAATACAGATAAGGTAATTAATGGTGTATTTTCTTAAGGAGGAGCCTTTTGACAGACTGTTAGTTGCCACCGTAGTCCATATTATTGCAAGAACTCCAAAGGATAGCGTAACAAATCCAGTGACTATCTCAGGATTAGAGATAATCTTCAAGATGGCAATAAGACCAAAAATAACGCCAATAAGAGCGCCTATTGAACCTACCAACCTCTTTTTTTCCATTTTACAACCTCTTTTTTATTTCTCGAATTCGACTAAAACATCACAAAATTGCATTAATTCATCAATCAAAGTTTTATCCTTTTCTTTTGTCAATGAAACTATAATACCTTTAACTTTCCAAACCCGCATTTTGTTTGCCAAGAAATGGATAAACCTTGCCACGGTGTCAATTTCATTATACATCAATAAAATGCTTAGGCTGTCAAAGAAGACAAATTTATCTTTTGAAGGCAATGATCTAACTGCCTGGTCCATCGCAAGGCTTATATCGCTTAAATGTTCAGGGCTTCCAATATAAAGGCAATTGGACGTCTTTTTTAGCTTATCCTTAACAGTTTCAGTTACTGCATCAATAAATATAATCATCCTTGTATCTATACCTTCTTTAATAAATTTTTGTTGGACAGTGGAATAGGGGTTGCTTAATGTGACATACACCCCAGGGGTGTTCTCTTTCTGTACCAACTCTTTGATAATGCTTAGATTTGCCTTCTGGTATTCTTTTGCAGGAATAGTTGCTATTGCAATATATTCTTTTAAGTCCTTTACAGAATCCCTAAATTTTTTATTTATATCCACCATTTTATAGGTTATTATTTTTTATAGTGGAATAGGTATTTAAATGTTTTGGGGGAGCGGTGTCTAATAAATAATATTGAATTTTTTCTTCGTCAATTAATTCAAATAAGGAATGCCTAGGTTTCCATTGGAAATACCATGTCCTAGACTATGTGTTATTGAATTATTAGACAAGCTCTGTTTTGGGGAAAACTTTAAATATTAATCAAATCTGAAATAGAAATATTGAAAAAAAGGGTGATTTTAGATGATTAAACTTATTAAAACAGGAATCCAGGGATTTGATGATCTGCTCAAGGGAGGGTTAAAAGAGGCTAGTTCTATTCTGGTGGCTGGCGCTCCTGGTACGGGAAAAACAATTTTTGCCATGCAATTCCTCGTAGAAGGAGCAAAAAAAGGAGAGGCAGGCATATATATAACTCTCGAGGAAAACCCAGATGACCTTAGAGATTATGCCCAATCATTCGGCTGGGACATTGCTCACTATGAGAAGGAAGGTTTAATTACGTTTGTTCAGGAATCTGTTTCCCAGAAAAAATTTTTAGGCAATTCAACACCTCTGGCACTTATAAAAAGAAAACTGATAAAAAGGGTTGTTATAGATTCAATAACCTTATTCGAGCATGCACATATCCTTGGGGAAAGGGACCTAAGAGAAGATATATTAGAATTCATAGCTGAGATGAAGTCATCAAAGGTAACTTTGTTCGCTACTGCTGAGAAATCCATTGTAAGATTAGATGATTTTAAGTATAGCCCAGAAGATTTCCTTTTTGATGGTTTAATAATCCTTATTAAAGTAAGGAAGGGGAATTCATACGAGCATTGTATTACGGTGCAAAAGATGAGGGGCCAAGATCACAGCCTAAACATAGTACCTCTTAAAATCACCGAGAAGGGAATAAAGGTGTACCCAGGGGAAATACCTTTTTCCCTCATTGACAGGGATGTAAAGGATAATAAATTCTAAAATGAAAAATTATAAGCTTCTAAGGGTTTCCACGGGCATTCCAAATTTAGATGGGGTTATTGAAGGAGGGTATGTAAAAGGAAGCGTTAACCTCATATCAGGTGGCCCTGGAACATGCAAAACAATATTTGCAATGCAGTTTCTTATGGATGGGATGAAAAAGGGGGAGGCTGCCATCTATATTACATTTGAAGAGAAAAAAAATAAGATGTATGAAGACATGCTAAAGTTCGGTTGGGATCTGGCCAAATATGAAAAAGATGGTAAATTTGTTTTTTTGGAATATAACCCGGAGCAGGTTAGAAAGATGCTCAATGAAGGGGGAGGTATAGTTGAAGCCATTGTTGAAAAAATCAAGGCAAAAAGACTTGTCATTGACTCAATCACAAGTTTTGCTTTATTATATGAAGATACATTAACAAAGAAAGAAGCATGCATTTCATTATTTGACTTAATATGCAACTGGGACTGCACAGCCGTCTTGGTTTCCCAGGGCACATATACACATGAGGATTCTATATTATCTGCTGCTCTTGAATTTGAAGTAGACGGAATCCTTTTAGTATATCATGTAAAAATACAAGGAAAAAGAATAAGGGCTTTTGAAGTTTTGAAGATGAGAGGTACAGAGATTCCAGAGCATACAATGTCGTTTAAAGTTACAGAAACTGGGGTTTCTATTGATCCTAAGAAGTTAGTTGTATTCTAAGTTGACTTAACAACTAACCTACCTTTTGCGGTTCTTGAAGTAAGGTTGACATCCTTGTAAGTTATATTTATGTTTGCCATTATTTTTGGATTTGAAAGCAAGGTAGCACAGCTGCCAATTGAGCCTTTTTCATTGAATAGTAATGATGTGGTATTTTTTGCTAGTATTAAACTATCTGAATTCAATCTGCAGGAATTGTTATTATTCAAAAGTTCTGAGAGTTTTGTTACAACAACAGTTTCATCTAATAAGTTGGTAATATTTAGAAGTATGGCTCCATTAGATACCTCAAATGAATCACATGACAAACCGCTTGATCTTGGAATCGAACATCTTTCAATGGTTATGCCTGAAAAGATTGAGGAATAGAATATGGTGCCAATGGCGGCAATTATCACTAATATTGCCCATCCGTAGGTAAATAGGAACTGCCCAGCTGGCTCTTCTCCATTTGATGACTGCTTTTTTTGTGATTTTTCTTTTGGAGTCTCCTTTTTTTGAGATATTTCTGTCTGGGAACTTGCAGGTTCTGATTCCGATGTATTTTCCCGATCTTTAGATTTGAGTTTATAACTATCTTTTTTCATTTCCCTCTTTTTAACCATGTTTACAGATTATTCACGAAAATATAAAAAGATATCGTTTTCATTATTTAATAGATTCAAATATCTTTATCAAATCATTAATAGTGCGAGTAGAATTCATCATACCTCTATAGTAAGACCCATTATAAATTCCTTTTGTAAGCCATTGGGCATGAGTCTTTATATGCTGAAATTCAAGTTTGTATTTAATACAATATTTTAGAAATTTTTGAAAAATTTTCTTTTTTGGGAAGGGTTTGTATAACTTTCCCTTAAGAAAGGACTTTATCTCTTTAAAAATCTCTGGATTGCCTATAGCGCCACGGCCAACCATAACTGAATCACAGGCTGTTTTTTCAAACATTACTTTTGCAGTTTTTCCGTCAAATATGTCCCCATTTCCAATTACTGGTACTTCTACCGCCTGTTTGACTTTTTTAATGATCTCATAGTCTACTGGTGTTCCATAGTTTATTGTTCTAGGCCTACCATGGATAGCAATTGCAGAAGCCCCGCATTTTTCGCATAGCCTCGCTATTTTAACTGCATTGATATTATCCCTATCGTAACCTGCCCTCATCTTGATAGTAATAGGTATATCAATATTTTTTGAGAGGATTTTTAATATGGATTCAATTTTTTTTGGAAATTTCAAAAGATAAGAGCCACATTTTCTTTTGACAACATTTGAATCTGGACATCCAAGATTAAGGTCAATGGCTTTTATTTTTTTTTCAAGAGATATTGCACATTCAAGGATTGTTTTTGGATCATTTCCAAAAAACTGAGCAACAATATTCTTTTCATCATAGAAGTCTGCAAGTTTCTGATTTCCCATAACAAATGCTTTTGAGTCTATCATCTGGGAATATACTATGTCTGCTCCAAAATCTGTGCATAGCCTTCTAAAGGCAATGTTATTAATACCTGCTAAAGGCGCCAGTATTATCTTGTTTTTGAAGTTCATAGAGTGGGGGATATTAAGTTTTTTAAAAAACTATTTAAATGAAAGCCTAATCACATGAGAGTATGCAGAGCAAAGAATTAAAGAGAAAATATCTGGAGTTTTTTAAGGAGAAGAAGCATGCAATAATCAGCTCTGCTTCATTAATACCTGAGCATGATCCGACAGTCCTATTTACTACAGCAGGGATGCATCCTTTAGTGCCATACCTAATGGGACAACCTCACCCACAGGGAAAAAAGCTTGCTAATTGCCAAAAATGTATACGAACAGGGGATATTGATGAGGTAAGCGATCCATCGCATCTGACTTTTTTTGAAATGCTTGGAAACTGGAGTCTAGGGGATTATTTCAAAAAGGAAGCTATCAGCTGGAGTTTTGAGTTTCTGACTCATAAGAAATGGCTTGGAATAGACAAGGAAAAGATTTCTGTAAGCTGTTTTGCAGGAGACAATGATGCTCCAAGAGATGATGAGAGCGCTAGTATATGGGAATCTTTAGGCATTCCAAAAGAACGCATTTACTTTTTTCCTAAAAAAGATAACTGGTGGGGGCCTGCAGGAGCTACTGGACCATGCGGACCTGATACTGAGATGTTTTACGATACTGGGAAAGAGGAGTGCGGCAAGAATTGCAAGCCTGGCTGCAGCTGCGGAAAATATTTTGAAATATGGAATGATGTATTTATGCAATATAACAAAGATTCTTGCGGAAAATATGAACTTTTGAAGCAGAAAAATGTGGACACAGGCATGGGACTGGAAAGGACAGCTGCAGTATTAGAGGGGAAGAAAACAGTCTATGATATAGAGATTTTTATACCTATAATTGAAAAGATAAAGCAGCTTGCGGGTATTGAGAAGCCAAGTGATAAACAAATGATGTCTATAAGAATAATAACAGATCATGCTAGAGCTTCAACGTTTATTTTAGGAGATGATCTAGGGATTGCACCATCAAATTTAGACCAGGGTTACATTTTAAGGAGATTTATCAGAAGAAGCATCAGACATGGTAAATTGCTAGGAATAGAAAATGAGTTTTTAAGCGATTTGGCAGAAATTATAATCCAATTACATAAACATGACTATTCTGAGTTGGAGAAAAATAAGGGATTTATATTAGATGAATTAAAGAAAGAAGACGGTAAATTTAGAGCAACACTAGAAAAAGGACTACAGAAATTTGAGAGGATGGCTGATAATAAAACGGTATCTGGCAAAGAGGCATTTTTGCTTTTCCAGTCTTTTGGATTCCCATTGGAGATGACAGAAGAGCTTGCGAAGGAGAAAGGAATAAGATTAGATAAAAAAGGATTTAATGAAGAGTTTATGAAGCATCAGGAATTAAGCAGAGTTGGCGCAGAGAAACGCTTTAAAGGCGGATTGGGGGACCATTCAATTGAAACTACTAAGCTTCATACAGCAACCCATCTTCTGAATCAAGCTTTAAGGGAAGTATTGGGTAAAAAAGATATATTTCAAAGAGGCTCAAATATAACACCTGAAAGGCTAAGGTTTGATTTTAATTTTGACAGAAAGCTATCAAAAGAAGAACTCGATAAGGTTGAGAATTGGGTGAATGAGAGGATTAAAGAGGGGCTTCCTGTATTAAGAGAAGAGATGACAGTTGATGAGGCAAAGAAAAAAGGAGCGCAGGGAGTTTTTGAACATAAGTATGACGAAAAGGTGTTTGTTTATTTTATTGGAGAGAAATCAATGGAGATATGCGGTGGGCCACATGTCGGTAATACTAAGGATTTAGGGCATTTCAAAATCAAAAAAGAAGAAAGTTCTGCTGCTGGTGTTAGAAGGATTAAGGCTGTTTTAAATTAAACAAACTGTTGCCCATATTCGCCTTTTACCTCTCTTGGGAATAGATTATTTACCATTGTATGATGCTGCTTATCTAATTCCTCCGGAGTAAGTTCTTTTAGTTTTCCTGCTTGTATCAAATCATAGATGGGGGTTCCAGGAACCGGCATAAATTTTGATATATAAATATTAAAGGGATTTGCTCTTTCTATGAACCTTGTGGTGCTGCTTACATGAGAATTTCCGGTTACCTGCCTTGCTGTCCTGTCAGGATCTAATGCACCAATACCTGACATCACTATTATTGCATAAGGCACTTCAGATTCCTCCAATCTCTGCACAGCTTCATATAACATTTTTTGGTTATGATGTTTTCCTAGCATATGAAGAGTTGCATCGTCTGCACTTTCAACACCCCAATAAACCCCTTCAAGCCCCTTACCCATTAGTGTAATCCATTCATCAACAGGCTTTGAGAGAATCGTCATTGTACTGACAAAAGAACGCATTCCAATTAATCCTGGAATTGCCTCATCAATAGATTCAAGATAAGTTGCTGCATCTATAGATATTGTATTTAATGGATCACCATCAGATAAAAAAACTCTTTTTATATAAGGCCATCCAGCCCCATGAAATTGTTTAACTTTTCCAATGTGACTGTTTAGCTCAGTCAAAGTTTTTTCCCTGTATTGGATTCCATTATAAGAAGCGCAGAAACCGCATGCTTTACCTGTCCTCATCCTAGGGCATCCAGATACTGTCTGAATAACTGCATAGGTGGGCGTCTGATCCGGCCTTAAATCAGGAGGCAATACAGTAATAGGTGTTGGGTAGGCATCATAATATAGCTTATTAGCGGTTAAACCCTTCCAACCATAGTTTTTCTGAGCCTTTGCCAATATTGCTGCCACTCTTTCATCCAGTTTAGATACATTTACTGGATCATGCGTTAGAGTTTCTCCATCCACCTTTGTAAAAGTTAGTTGTCCATTAGTTTTATATTGAACCGCTGACAATTGTAAAAGTAGATTATGGACAGAATCTACTAAAAATTTAGCTGTTTCATTGTCACTTCCAACAAATTTGTTCCAATAGTCTACAAATAAATCCACTCCGTCATGCCCTGGTTCTAAATTCTTATGGTTTTCTGTATATAAGTAAAATCGCCCATTAAAATTTCTTTCCAGAATGAAAGCTTCATTTGCCAAACCTCTTTCTTGCATCAAAATGTTAGTCAGCCTGCCTTCTAAATCAAAAGTTAGAACGACATGTCTTGAGGGATCAGTGATATCTTTCAATTGAAGGACTGCATATTGAGGGAGCCTGTATGAAGATCCAAAACCCGCAATATCGTTTCGTGTTATCACACCTGCTGCTATCTTCCTATGAGGATAATTACGGAATAATTCAAGTCTTTTCATGTTCATCGAGAATGAAATTCTTTTTATAAAGGTTGCTGTGGTTTATGAGGGCCTATTTAAAAAAGACAGTACTGTCTATAGTACATGTAAGATCAAGACAGTTTTAGAATAATCAGTTTTTACTCAATTGCCAAAACCAATTAAAAAACTCCCTAAACCTCTTGGCAATCTCTTTGTTCTGTACTAGGATTCCAAATGGAAAATCCTTTGTCCATAGCGAAATCGCTAGTTTATCTCCATAAATATAGATATGAGACGGATTTTCTATCCCTTTTGGTAAATACCTAACCTCACAACAACCAAATCTTTGCAGCTCCCTTCCCCTTTTTCTCCCTATAGGTGTGTCATTTACTAAAAACTTCGCATATACATTAAATTTTACCCTTTCTTTTTCCCATTTATCCATAAAATAAGGGAGGACAACCGTGCTCATACCAGAAGTCCAATCCCAGAATTCTTTTGGTTTTGTTTTAATAACATCATTTAGTATTGTTTTCAATCCTTCCTGTCCCTCATACAACTCAACAATCGGCTTTTTTGTTTTTGATTTAGCCAAATTCAAAAGCTCTGGCATAATTGTTTGCAAGTTGATCTGCTTTTCCTTTAGAAAATCCATCAATTTAGAAGGATTCACTGCCCGATAATATCTCCTATTATTCTTAATAACATAACTAGCCAGTCCTTTATCAACCAATCTTGTTAAAGTATCATAAATATGCGGCCTAGATATGTTGCTCTTCTTTGCAATATTACCTGCTAAGTCTTCCTCTAGTTCCAATAACAGCAAATAAACCTCTGCTTCATTATTACTCAATCCAATATTCACTAATACTTTTTGGTCCATATCAAGCAGGATACTATTCAATTATTTAAATGTTATCATTATTGTACTAAAAAGTACAACAAATATTTATATATTAAACCACTAACCAGTACTAAAAATGAGCAGACTAATACAAAAAGCTGAAGAGATATATTCTAGCCTCAACATAGGGAAGTTGGAAGCACAAGGATTTAAGAGAGATGTAAGGACTTATGAGTATATAGTAACTTATCCACCCGTGAGAGCTTTAGGAGAGATTACCCAACAGGAAGTTTGCACAAAACCAATCAATGATACTCAATTCTATGTTCATATTCCATTCTGCAAAGGCCCTACCTCCTGCACTTTTTGTGGAAGGTATGAAAAGTTTGTTGATCCATCGCCAGAATTCGTAAGTGAATATCTTGGTTATCTTGAAAGGGAAACAGAAATTATGAGCAAATTATTTGGAGAATTTCAGGTTCAAACAATGTACTTCGGCGGAGGCACTCCAACATACCTAGAACCTGAGCAATTGGAGAGGCTGATAAATTCTCTTAACAGAACACTTGCTATCCAAAGAGGAGCTGAATTTACTGTCGAAGGGCACCCGAGAACAATTACAGAGAGAAAACTTGAAGTTCTTCTTTATCAGGGAGTCAATCGTTTTAGCTTGGGAGTACAGGATTACCATGATGATACATTAGACGTATGTAAAAGGAGGCACACAAAAAAAGAGGCAATGCAAAGCACAGCCATGATTCTGAAAGCAGGTCTAATAAACTTAAACATTGATTTAATGACTGGACTTCCTTACCAGACTCTTGAAAGATTTGAAGAAAATCTACGTATTTTCGGAGATTCAGGGGCAGTATGCACAACTATATACCCAATGTATATAAGGCCAGGATGCGAGATTAGTGGTTCAGATACTTCAGTTTTGCCCACTATGAAAGAGAATATTCTAATGCAGATAATGGCTAAAGAATTCTTCAAAGAGAAAGGCTGGACAGAAGGTCCAATTCATTATTACGCAGCTCTTGGCATTGTGACTCAAAGGCAAAATGAACGTAAATGGAGCGGAGCAGAAAATATTGGAATTGGATTATCTGTTTACCAATTCGCTAATAATTGCCAGTTTCACAATACCTTTAATTTTGATAAATATAAAAGATTGATCGATCAAGGCAAACTTCCAATCGGCATGGGGAAAGTGCTGGACAGAAGAGAGCAAATGGCTAGGTCTATGGTATTGGGAATGAAGAAAGGAACTTTAGATATCAGAGCATTTTATGCAAAGTTTGGGGAGCATCCAGAGAGCGTTTATCCAGAAACAATACAACGGTTAAAAGATTTAGGCTTAGTGGTTAACACGACTGATGAGCATGAGATTGTAGATAAGCTCGGGAGCTTAAGCTTGACTTTTTTGGCAGAGCTATTTTCAGAAGAAATAGCTTTAAAGTTTTATACAGAAAAAACTAAACAAGCCATAGGACAAGGAGGTTATTGCTGCTACTCAATAGCTGAACTGCCACAAGAACGGGCATAGAATCCAGAGTTAAGATAGATTATGAAAGTTAGAAATCACTGATACCTTATTTGATGGATATCTTCACCGCAGTAAGGGCATCTTCCAGGGGTACTTCGTTCAACGTCGTAGGTAAATGTATAGCCGCACTTTGGGCATTTATATTTCACTCTTTGTGCATCAATCCTGACCACTTTAACCGAATCCATCATCTTAGTTTTGTAGTTCCTACTTAGATATTCATCCTCATGATCCCATCCAGCGGGCTTAGGTTCTTTTGTATCTTCCTTAGTTTGCTCTTTCTGCTTTGCTAGCTCTGAATGAACCTCATGCTTCATCCTTTTTTCTTTTACACATTGCTGACAGACCATCATTTTATAATCCAAATCTAGAATGAATTCATCTGCCCTTGCAAACCTTCCGCATTTTTTGCACTTTACTGGGATACTATCTTGGTCCATTTGACAAATTAAAAAATAGCTAATATTTAAATCTTTTGCGTGCAGATTGTATAATAAAAATATTAAAATAAAACAGAATTATTAAAGTTAAAATACCTTAAATAGAGGAATAAATTACCTGGATTACAAGTATTTTATTAGAGGGTGAGAACTATTTAATAGCCATTAAATGTGCATTTCTCTAAATTTCCAAAGAATAATCTATCCTCATTGACGATAATACGGTTATTTCACTGCTCATCAAAAATAGAAAATTAACTTGAAACTTCATTATTACATAGTAATTCCA